>Ga0101944_10001626_pt1 | contig 44020 bp, 23 predicted proteins | sample DewCreD2012metaG_FD_75245 | JGI IMG/M metagenome (GOLD analysis project Ga0101944, IMG submission 75245) | Hot spring sediment bacterial and archeal communities from British Columbia, Canada, to study Microbial Dark Matter (Phase II) - Dewar... ... | reverse complement strand
CGATAGAAGTACACACCCGATGCAAATTTTGTTGCATCAAATTGTACATCTTGCGTACCATCACTCATCAACTCATTGTCCAGCAATGTCGCGACTTCCTGTCCGAGCAAGTTGTACACTTTTAATGTTACAAATGCTTCAGTCGGTAAGTCGAACTCAATTGTCGTTATTGGGTTAAATGGGTTAGGATAATTTTGATATAATGAATACCCTGATGGTTCTTGTGGAATAATATTGGCCAGCGGGGTTATCGTCGCGGGTATTACACCAGGATTCGCGCGGAGATAAGGAACATCAAGAAGAGCCTTATATCCAGAGAATACCAGGTTTTCCGCAAAACTGGTTGTATCCAGTTCACCTTCGAAGGCGCTGTTGATCCGGGCAACTGCATAATCCAGGTCATTAAATGAACCAGGAGCAGCTGGATCCAGGAATCTATGACCTTTTGCAGGCTTACCATTTATTGTAGTATCAAATAACCAGCCCATCATGATTCCGTCTGCATAGGACACAATATCCTTAATCATCATGCCGTCGAATGGCCCGGAGATTGATGGTTCATCATAAATTAATTCACCGAATCCAGTAGGTGTAATTCCCATGGCGCTTGCGGTAATGTTAAATTTCAATGCTACAAGATTTGCGAACAAAGTATTGTTATACTTTGTCGGCTCAAGTTTCTTCTGTTGTTTGACTAACGGTTTACCACTCACAAAATAATCGAATCCATGTGGAGCACCTGTATGGAGCACACCTTTGCTATTCAATGATTTCCATACATCTCCATACTTCAGCGTCTGGAACCAGCCAAAATATTTATTACTATCCGTTCTCACCTGTCCGATTACCATTCCGGTTGTTCCATAGCCACCATAGAGGAATGTTTCATAAAGAGCATTGATCCGGTTAGGCATGGGCATCTTGGGAACATTACGGATGAAATCGACGTTCTTAAGTTTACTACCCACCAGAACACCGCCTTCAGTCCAGTAATATTTTGATACCTTCTGGGGTTTACCCTTATTTCCAAATCCATATACCCATACTGTATCACCTGAATTTAATGCTGTGAATGCAAAATCCCATTTCTTCATCTTACCATCAGGGCATGTTGCTACAGATGGCGGGATAGTACCGAATGGGAAATTAGCACTATCGATCGCATACCCGAATTCAATATGAAGACCAGGAGAGGTTAAATTAAATGGATTCACAACAAAGAATTCGAAGTCAACCTTATCAGGTTTCCTCTTGATATACTTACCTACTTTACCCTTGGTATCAGTATCAAACGCTATACTGTCCACAATAAAACTACGATAGGTTACCAGGTAAGCGGGATTTTGCTCGAAGGTTGCGGTAACCGACTTCGGTCCATCCATCACTATGCTTGTTGGATTAACTGAACCGGTTAAATCACCGCTCCATTCTGTGAACTCCCAACTTATATCATCAGGAATTGCTTCAAGAGAGACGCTTGTACCATGTTCGTAGACCGGTAAATCGGGTGTTCTCGATACTGAACCACTACCAACAACATTGATAGTGAGGGTATATGTATTGATAGCAAATTTTGCAGTAATAGTATGATTGGTGGTAACATTTACAAACGTGTAACTCGTTGTTGAATCAGGGGCGTAAACATTATCCACGAAAACACTATCAACGTGATATCCTTCATCAGGTGTAATGATGAACGCCTGTGTCCCACCGCACGGAACGATCGTCGATCCGGGTGTAATTGTGCCGTTTGCTCCCTGAATTACAGTAATCGTATATTGAATTTGAGCAAATGTCACACGGATCGTATGGTTATCATTTACGTTAGTGAACGTGTAACTTGATGGTGCACCAATATAACTACCGTCAACGTAAACACTGTCGATTTGATAGCACTCGTCCGGTGTAAAGATGAATTCTTGATCTTCACCGGCAATCACACCAACATCACCTGATGGCGAGATACTGCCATGTGGTCCAGCGGTTGCTGTAATTGTAAACACGCCGATCAATTCTTCGCCAATCGCAAAATCGCTGAAGCTTGTTGCCCCAAGGATTTGTGTGCTTGTCGCAGTCCTTGTACCTTCGGTCAAATCGGTCCAATTTGCACCGTCATATTTCTGAACGAGGAAGTTGCTGGGATTAGCACCAGCATCAACATCGCCTGCAACGAAATTAAAGGTTGCGTTATACTGATCGAAGCCAATGCCGTTGTTCGTCATTGTGTAATATCTGTTCACCGACTTAGATGGATCTATAATTGATGATGCTATCTGTGGATGTTCGCTTGCGGTTGTCGTAGCCGTAAGATCGCCTGCTGTTGCGACATTAGCGAAGGTAAGATTTATTGGTGTATAGTTTGAAGCATCGCCAATTTCGAATGTTCGTGTTACCCCGCTACCGGTTGCAACATTTTTCTGGAATGTTCCAACAACATGACCGTTAGTTCGATTTGTTGAACCTGTTGCACCAATAGCCAGAGTATTTGAACCTGTAATGGTATTACCAGCAATTAAATACAATGTACCATTGACAGTTGTATTTGAAGAGAGAGTTACGCCGTTTGCGTTATTGATTGTCAGGTCACCCACATTTGCAGGGAGTAATGAACCGGTGGCCTGTGCAACGCTTCCATTAAACACATAATTTGCAGCAGTACCCAACGTTTTAGTCCCTGTATTTGATAGGGTTACATCGAGACCGCCAGCATTGGCACACACGAGAGTTGCACCGTCATTCAACGTAAATGCTCCACTACCTTCGAGTACACTTGTTCCCATGTTAATGGTCGATCCACTATTACCAGTAAATTGGAATCCACCGGCAGTATAAGTATTACCTGCCAATGAAACATTTAGATATGCACTGTTATTAACAGTAACTGGAACAGTGCCACTAAATGTCATACTAGTAAAGTTTATATTCTGAGGTGTTGTTCCGGCAATATAGAATCCTGCTTTTGTAGGTGCGGAGTTCTGTGTTGTTGCGTTTGTCATAGAAAAATCGCCGTATAGGTTCCATATCACGTTAGGACCGCTTCCTCTAGCAACAGAGAAATTACCGCCGGTTACATTTATATCACCATATGTATGAATCGTAATATCTGCAAGGCTTGATGATCCATTGGAGGTAAAGTTTCCGCTTTCATGAGTAATATTTCCCATGATTGTAATGACATTTGGTGATCCTGCGCTTGGACTTGTCATTTGCAATCTTCCACTTCCGGTGTTCTTTATGGTAAGGTCACCTCCAATTGTATTATTATACCAGGCCATATCAACAGTTGCTGTTTGCCCTGCGCAATTCCATACAAAATTATAGAAATTTTGATTAGGATTGTTAGGTTTATTACCGCTTATGAATCCCGTTATCATGCATGTTGATCCTGCATTCCAGGTAGCAAGTGGTATAACACCGTTTGGTATGCCATGGCGGTAGAGGGAACCATCCATAAACGTTACTATACCAGAGTTTCTCAAAGCGCTGGCATTTGCCGCACCAACAACTTCGACCATACCACTGATTGTACCATTTGTTATATTCAATGTATCAGCGAGAGTTAGTCTGGCACCAGTTAGCACATTCAATCCACTGCAATAAGTATCAGCAAGAATGTATACAGAATCTGTTCCAAGAATAACAACGCTGTCGATATTTCCTGGAACAACTCCGCCCTGCCATGTTGCAGTATTTGCCCAGTCACCACCACCAGATCCATTGCTAATGATTGTGATTGGACCACGTTCACCAAGGGCAAAGTCACTGAAACTAGTAGCACCAGTTATCTGCGTACTTGTTGAAGTTTTTGTTCCTTCTGTTAAATCAATCCAGTTGGCACCATCATACTTCTGAGCGATAAATTTTGAAGGATCAGCGCCAGCATCAACATCACCCGCAACGAAATTAAATACCGCATCATAAGTATCGAAAGCAATACCTTGATCAACAAATGACCAATAGCGGTTCACGGATTTAATTGGGTAGATACCTGATAATCCAAGTTGAGGATGATCTCCTGCTATGGTTGTTGCAATCAACGTATCACTCGTGCTCACATTACCAAAAGTAATACTAACTGGAGCATAAACACTCGCATCACCGACTGGGAAATCCCTGGTAACTGCTGATCCTGTGGGCATTATGACAGCCAACGGGCCGTTGATAAAGCTTGATGAACTGGCATTAGTTATTGTGCCGGCTGCAGAGCATGTCAACAGATTGGTGGAGGTAGTGGTTAACAATCCATTCAATAGTGTAAGATTGACCCTTTGATTTATTGTAGCGGGAGAACCAAGGACTACCCCTGCAGCATTGTTAATTCTCACATCACAAGCTGCACTCGAGAATGACGGAAAAGCGCCAGTATAAGTTTGAGTGCTTGTACCGATTAAATTAAGAACCAATAATCCAGCTGTGGCACTGCTTGGACAGGTGATGGTGCCGTTGTTTGTGAGGTTACCTTTCAAATTAATGTAAGCGGTATCCGAGGCAGTAGCATTTGTGCTACTTCGGAATTGAACCTGGCTAGCCGTACCGATAGTCAAGTTTCCATCAATGTTGTATATAGCATCTCCGGTATGAGGTCCTGCACTTTCATAAACTATTAAGCGGTTTCCCGTATTATTGCCTGTCAGTGATACATTTCCGCCGATATTCCATGTACAACTTGCGCTGGTAGCACTTGAATTATTTACCGCCGAAATTCTTGCACTTGTACCTGGTCCAATCACCACATCACCGGCGATTGTGTGGACATAAGAGCCTGAAGTAGCAGAAATACCCCTTAATGTATTAGCGGTGATATACAGGTTTCCATTTATCGTAAGATTTCCATTTGGAGTACCGCTCGATGTTGTTGCATACACAAGGTTACCATAAGTTGGAGCGGACTGAACTGTTGTTGTCCCATTATAATATACGGTACTGGTTGGATCGAACGACCATGATGAACCCGGTATGGTTAAACCCGAAGCATTTAGTGCAAGTTTTGCTCCAGCATCCAATGTTAAACTTGTACATGTACCCGAAGCAGTAAGATAAACTGAATCACCACCTTGTATCTGTACATTGTCGGATGCAATTGGTACAACTCCGCCAATCCATGTTGAACCTGTGTTCCAATCACCGCCACCTGTTCCATTGCTTACAATTGGAGGAGTCGGGATTCCTGTGCCTGAAGCAGTGAGTACATCAGGTGAACTTACGGCATTGTGATAAAATGTGATATTTGCACTCGAATACACAAGAGCCGATGGTGAAAAGGTTACAGTGATTTTTGCACTATCACCTGCGTTAATATCATAACTAGATGAGATTACTGTAAAGTCAATGTTGTCTGATACAATGCTGTCAACGTGCAATGTTGCTGTGCCGATATTTCGCAAGAATACGCTATCACTCTTTGAATTGCCTACAACAACATTACCAAAGTCTATGTTGGTAGCACTTAATTCAAACAAAGGAGCAGGCAATTCTTCACCAATGGCAAAATCGCTAAAACTAGTTGCGCCTGTAATCTGGGTACTTGTTGATGTCTTTGTACCCTCAGTAAGATCAGACCAACTTGAACCATCATATTTTTGAACAATAAAATTATTAGGATTTGCTGTTCCGTCAATATCTCCACTTAAAAAATTAAACACGGCATCATATTGATCAAAATCTATACCTGTATTTGTCAATTTATAGTAACGATTAACTGATTTTGAAGCATCAATTTTTGATGATGAAATTTGAGGATGTTCACCATCAATTGTTGTTGCCATAAGGTCACCGCCGGTTGTCACATTTGCAAATGTAACGTTAACCGGGATTGAACTTGACGCGTTACCAATTTCAAATGATTTTGTAATTCCTGTGCCGGCCGCTACATATTTCTTGAGATTACCGACAACATAACCGCCAGAACCACTAACTGAACCTGTCGAACTGATACCTATTACATTGGATCCTGTTGTCAACAACCCGCTTGTAAATATAAGTGTACCATTCACCGTTGTAGACGATGATAGGGTAACACCATTAGCGTTGTTAATTGTAAGATTATTTACGCTCGCAGGTAGACCGTCTCCGGTTACTTGAGCAGAAGTTCCAACAAAGAGGTAATTAGCACCGGTGCTGAAATTACGTGTATTGGTCTGGATTTGCCCTGTACTTCCTGATGCAGTTATTCCCTGAGGATGACCAATACTTAGACTTGCACCTGAACCGAGTGTGAAGGTCCCTGTACCGGTTATTACAAACGATGGATTAGAAAAATCTATAGGACCGTTTCCAGTTAAGGAACCATTTAAAAGTAGCGACGTTGTGCCCCCATTTGCTACAGTTGAAGTATATATATTATTACCAACTGTAACTGAACCACCTGAATAAATATTCATGGCGACTGTATAACCAGTTGCAGCTCTTAGATTCATAATGGAATTTGCACCAGATAAGTCAATAGTGCCATAAACATCAAATGTTGCATTAATAGATGCCGCACCTGTTGAACTACTTGTAGCAGATAAGTAAGATCTATTAACAAAAGTGAGAGTTTTACTGGCATTTATCACAAATTTATTATTATTAGATTGGGGATACAAACCAACAGCACCGCTACCATCGCTTCCTGTATACATAATTTTTGTATCAACATCTAATATAACTGTGCAGGTATTATTCGTATCAACTACTCTAATTATGCTTGGAGCAAATGTCCCTGTTCCCGTTATTTTAACAGTAGCTGAAGATTTAGCAATTTCGATTGCAGCCCTATCTCCCACACTAGCATCCCCATATGTTCCATCTACAACGATAGAATCCGGCCTTAATCGTAGATATCGGGCACTTTGTGGAAGAGGCGCATTTACCCAAACTTTTCCTCCATTTTCAATGATTAGGTTTTTACCATATCTATTACCACCCAAAGTGACTGTATGTCCTGATCGTACGGTAATGTTAGTACCTATAGTAGGTGCTGCCGAAGCAGCAACCCAGTTCGTACCATCAAATCTCTCCCAAGTTGCCGTCGCATTCCACTCCCCACTCGCAACTGAGCGATAATCACCCACAGATTGCGCAACTGCAGTGACGGAAATCAGGAGTAGAAGAAAGACAACAACACAAAGATGTTGTAAAGTTTTCATGACATATCTCCTTTAAATTGTGATTGTTTGCGGATCGAGAAGGCTATATTTCTACTATAAATCTAAGAAATATTAACCTGCTTGTCCAGCACGGTTAAGTTTATTTAAAGTTACTTGGTTATTTTCATAAAGTAATTTGTTTCATATTTTACTTTACAATTCATCATATTTAAGCAATACCAGTTAATTCTATTCCGTCCATATCATCAAACAACTGATTCTCACCACCCATTGCCCACACAAATGAATAATTCTTTGTCGCAACACCTGCATGTACGGACCAACTTGGCGATAATACTGCCTGCCGGTTTCGGATAACTATATGCTTTGTGTTTTCCGGCTCTCCCATAATATGGAACACTAAATCTCTCTCTCCGAGATTAAAGTACATATATATTTCCGACCTCCGGTGGTGTGTGTGTGGAGGCATCGTGTTCCAAACGCTTCCGTCCTCCAATTCCGTTAATCCCATAACAATTTGGGCACTTTTAATCCCATTTGGATGGATATATTTATAAATTGTTCTCCTGTTTGCACCGCTCTGAGAACCCAAACTGACAAATTCCGCGTCTTTTAATGATGCGTGAGCAGTCGGGAATGACTCATCTGCAGGATAACTAACAAAATAAAACTGTGCGGGTTCTTTATCATTCAGACTCTTAAAAGAAATTTCCTTTTTACCTTTACCGATATACAAAACATCCCTATATGCCATTCGATAATCTTTACCCTCTGTCGATATTATACCTTCCTTTCCGATATTAATTATTCCAACCTCCCTTCTTTCGGTAAAACATTCCACGCCCATCTCTTTTTTGCTCGCCATCAGGATTAATGTTTTATCAACAGGAACCGCGGAACCTGTAATGGATCTATCGATATCGGAATAAACCATTGGTATATCATCAATTACAAATAGGTTTTCAATGAGGAACATTTTTCTAAGTTCCTCTGTTGTCATTCTTTTTACTGATATTGGATCTGTAGAAAATCTGACTTCCATATTTTTTATTCCTATAATTTATTTTCTCTATTAATTATTTATCGCGCTAACCATCCTCCATCAACAACCAGAACATGTCCGTTTACATAATTCGAAGCATCTGATGCAAGAAAGACGACCGCTCCTTTCAGATCCTCTGGCGTCCCCCATCGCCCTGCCGGTATTCTTTCTAGAATTGCTTTTGAACGAACCGGATCCTGACGCAGGGGCAAAGTATTATTAGTTGCCATATAACCGGGTGCTATTGCGTTCACGTTAATTCCATGTATTGCCCATTCGTTTGCCAGCGCTTTAGTTATCTGGGCAACGGCACCTTTACTCGCTGCATAAGAGGGAACAAGTATCCCTCCCTGAAAACTAAGCAATGATGCAACGCTGATGATTTTACCAGACTTCCGTTTCATCATATCTCGTGCAACTGCCTGAGTAAGGAAAAAAAGTGTCCGTGTATTTACAGCCATCACATCATCCCAATCTTTTTCGGAAAAATCTATTGCAGGAGTACGACGTATGATGCCGGCGTTATTAACAAGAATGTCGATTTTACCGAACACCTTCAGTGACTCCTCGATGATCGCGGCTATTGGTTCAGTCGTAGAGAGATCTGCAATTATTTCAATCGACCTTCTTCCAAGTTTTGAGATCATATTTTTTGTTTCATCCACATTGGTCAGGTCAACCAGCACGATATCAGCACCCGCTTCTGCCAGTCCGACCGCCATTCCCTGGCCGAGACCGGTTCCGGCACCGGTGACAATTGCTGTTTTACCTGTCAGATTAAAAATGTTCTTCATTATGTTGTCCTTATACTTACATTCAATTGAATATCATTTTAGTATTCTTATAACCAATGGCATTTCTATATTCTTTAGATAACTTTCGAGATATTGATTCCATTCATCCATATCTTTAAAATCACCGCTTCTTGTCCATCCTGCTCCAGTGTAATAAGTAAAAGGTTGCCCGGTAATTGCCGAACAAACAGCATAGACCTGGAGAGAATCTTCATAAATTCTCAGTAATTTATTTTCTGGAACAATAATGCCGGTTCCGAGGAATTCATTCATCGGTTCGGTATCTGTCGGACCCCAGAGAGAAATGCCGATATTCCCGACTTTATGTAAAGTAACCCCGCTCCGTTTCACGAGTCCACATACAATCTCTATCGGTAAACCTGAATCTTCAGAAATAAATACATCTTCAATTTTATTAAGGTTAGTACCGGCATCCAGTGTTATTCTTTTTATTTCGAGGAATTTTTTATCCTGCACGACTATATCCGGATAGTATACTTCAAAAACAATCCGCAGAGGTCCTTTTGCAATAATCCGGTAATATGAAAAAAGACCAGCTTGATAAATTTTATTATCAAATAATATCGCAGAACTTCCGCAACCCAGCGACTTACCCACCAGGAAAAAGTCGGCGCCTTCTCCATGGTCAATATGGTATGATATTCTCTCTTTCCCCTTCAATGAATCTCCTCCGTACCATTTATCTATTATCTGATAACGAACACGTTTAACCCACACATCTATTCCATTCAATACATCTCCTGCAAGAGGTGATCCATAAATTCTGTATGCAATCCTATCATTTTCCCATGCAACATCTTTACGGGGAAGCACATACTTCACATTTACCAGGGGTTCAGTTACGGTTTTCTTTTCTGATACACTAAAGGAGAACAGTTTCACCTCTTGAGGTTGAAAATCGCACATGAACAGCAAAACATCAGGTATGCCATCCAAATTTTCATCAATTAACTGTGAAGGTAATCGATCATTTGTTTTTTTATCAATTATTGTAAGATCCTTATTTACTTTATCTTTTAAACCGAGTGCCTGATATTGCATGCTTACAATAACGTTTTTTTGTTCCACAGATGAAGTATTTTTAACTTCAATCTTAATTTTATTGTCATCTCCGTAGACGATAGAGATAAAAAATAAGCAGAGTAAAAAAGGGATAAATCTCATTTATTTTCTTTTAATCTTTTAGTATTGTTTATTTATTTATTCTTGTAATTAAAAAAGAATTTTATTTGAATTTTGTCCGATATTCATTTTTCAGGTGTTTGACCAGATCGGATTTCAATTCGATTAAACTTTCGACTGCGAGTTCCGCCATTTTCATCGCGCCATATTCTGAAAAATGAGTGTTGTCTTCTTTTCCGTCAGGCAACGATTTATACACTCCTGGTTTTATCCATAAGAATATTTCTTTCGAATTCTCTACCCCAAGTTTTGTGACAAGTTGTTTGCTTTTCTTATGCATATCGATCAATGGCACCTTACATTCAGCCGCAACTTCGCGAACAATTTGGGGATAAACGCCATGTTCATCATAAAATTTACCATCCTTATCAAAACGTCGCCTCACAATCGGTGTACAGAGAACTGGTTGAGCTTTTTTCTCAAGTGTTTCCATTACGAATTTAATGAGGTTCTTGCGATAATCTTCAGGTGGAGTATACCGATCAACTTTTTCTTTTTTTTCATCATTGTGGCCAAACTGTATAAACACATAATCTCCGCGTTTCAATTTACCGAGAATCGGTTCCCATCTTTTCTCATTAAGGAAGGAGCGTGTACTTCTTCCGTTCACAGCGTGATTTTCAATAATCACAGTTGAGTCAAAAAATCGCTGAAAAACCTGTCCCCATCCCCGTTCAGGATTATCCTCTGTCGGTTTATCTGCCATCGTTGAATCGCCGATCATAAAAATTGTAATCTCCGGTCCGGTGCTCTGAAAAGCATAGCCGCTTATTAAAAACAAGGTCAGGATAACTTTTAATACATTTGACATACTAATTCTGTTAATGATGAGAAAATGGTTCTAAGTGTTTTTTAAAATGTTTAATAATTGTCTGGTAATGAATTTCTTCATTTTCAATCAGGCATTTCATAAATCGATCACGGAATAAAAATCCTTTACCATCACGTTCTGTCAGAACTTTACCAAATGTTACATGAAAAACCTGGCGCGCATCATGATCTTCAAACAATTCCAGTAATTTATCATCCGAGCAATCCTTACCGCGAGGCACCTTATCAATTATTGCAGTGACGTGGTAAGATTTACGCTGGTCTTCATATTGACTCTTTGAATAATCCAGTATTTCTCTGAGCAGATTTGGGTTTACTTTTGCTATGGTACGAAGGGCTTCGAGGTAACTGGTACCTGCTGTTTTCACATGTACTCTTCCTTCTTTAATCCTGCCGATTACTTTATATATACTGAACTTATCGCTTCCCGAGTGTATACTGATTTTATATGGACCAAGCAGTTGAGAGATTGCCACATGCTGTTTATATTCATTTTCGAAAGTTTGGAGATTACCTTTATAATCGACACCCTTTTCGAAATCACCGATAAATCTTGGTGCCAAACTTATTATTTTAACATTTAATCTCTTCAACTCATTTGCAACAAAGTAGTGTTCAAAAGGTGTGGTGGGTATATCGGTTTCATCTACTGATAATTCAACCTCCGTGTTGATGGATGAATATTTATCCTTCAGGTAACGGTATAACTTCCTTGCATGTTCTATAACTGCACCATACTTTAAAAAAGCACGAGCGACTGTTTCAGCATCCGGTGAAAGCGTAAAATTTGAATTTAGTTTTACTGTTTTATTTGAATAACGGGAGTTAACGTCGTCATATTTTATTTCACCGGCTTCAAGTTGTTTTGCTCTCTGTATAACATCTGCGATTGGAAGCGAAACAGCTTCGTTGACCACATACATACTCGGGTCGAATGTATACATTGTAAATCCTGCGCTTGCATAGCGGTCAATATCGGATGTCGTCTTGAGATGGTCCGCATCCGCTCCGAAACCGTTTTTATACCCCTCCTGAAATACCGCCCATGTTGCAGCATCGAGCACATCCTCCGCTGTCCGCTGAGTCCGTTCGAGTTCGCGAACAGATTGTTGAGCCAGAACTGGTTTCATATGAGAACCAGAAAGGGATCTTATATGTGCAGGGTTTGCAATACCTAGACGGTCTCCAAATCCAAATGAATCGATATTACCGATCACAGCAGGCCTGGTAAAGGGGAAAAATTCCCTTATCTTTCTTGCATTCTCATGATTGAGAAGGTTTCTTTCCCCGATAATATCGCTTCCAAATATATTCAGAGGCAGGTTTTCTCCATTAAATGTTATCTTTCTTTTTTTATTTTCAGATTTACTTACAAGGTATAGATACTTGCCTGTTTGATCACGGCCGATAAAGAACAAAGTATCATCATGCATCATCATCGATTTTTTGTAGATACTTAACGTATGACCGTTGAAACTATAAACTATGTTATCGGGATCCTTTTTGATAGACCCCTCAATCAGCACATCCTTCAACTGTTTTTGCGACATATAAAAACCTTTCTACACAAAATTGTGTTTATGAATTCATTAGTTAAAAAAATCAAAATATTTTCGTGCATTATTATAGCAAATATCATTCACCATTGATCCGACGAGATCAATATCGTCAGGAATAAGACCCATTTTCATTTCTCTTCCCAGGATTTCACATAAAATTCTACGGAAATATTCATGTCTCGGATATGAAAGAAAACTACGGGAATCTGTAAGCATTCCAACAAACTGGCTCAACAATCCCATATTGGAAAGAGCATTTAATTGACGCTCAATACCGTCTTTCTGATCCAGAAACCACCATGCACTTCCGTACTGAATTTTGCCAGGGGTTTTACCATCCTGGAAGTTGCCAATAAGCGATGCCATGACTTCATTATCCGCGGGATTAAGATTATAAATAATTGTTTTTGCAAGTGAATCTAAATCCTCCAGTTTTGCAAACAACTTGGCAAGCGGCTGGGCGATTGGAAAATCGCCAATTGAATCATAACCTGTATCGGGCCCTAATTCACGATACATTCTAGGATTTGTATTTCTCATTGCACCGAGGTGGAATTGTTGAACCCATCCTGCGCGGTGGTCCATCAAGCACAATTGGAAGAGTACGGCAGATTTAAATTTTAAAACTGATCCGGCATCAGATTTTTTCCCTGCCATTGCATTAGAGAATATTTTATTAATTTCCACTTCATTGAAATCTTCGACATAAACAGTTTCGAGACCATGATCAGAAAGTCTGCATCCCTGTGAATGGAAGAATGCATGTCTCTTTTGCAGAGCATCTAAAAAGTCATTATAAGAAGTTATGTTAATATCCGAAGCAGCGCCCAGTTTCTCCACATAATTTTTAAAAATTTCTCCTCTTTCGATATTCATCGCCATATCAGCCCTGAATGCGGGCAGGACACGTACAGGAAATGATTTGTCTTTTTTCAATTGCTGGTGATAAGAAAGATTATCAATTGGATCATCCGTTGTGCAGACCACTTCCACATTAAATTGTTTAATAATTCCGCGTGTGGAAAAATCTTTCTCTTTTAATTTTGCATTACATGTTTCCCAGACGTCTTTTGCAGTTTTTTCGTTCAATAGAACGTCAGATATTCCAAATGGTCGTTTTAATTCCATATGTGTCCAGTGGTACAGCGGATTGCGCAATGTTTTAGGAACGGTTTTTGCCCACGCCTGAAATTTTTCCCAATCAGTTGAATCACCTGTTATATATTTTTCAGGAACACCAAGTGTCCTCATAGCACGCCATTTGTAATGATCACCTGCCAGCCAGATTTGCGTCATATTTTCGAAACGCCTATCTTCCGCTATATCTTTTGGCGGGATATGGCAGTGATAGTCTATGATGCGATGATTTTTTGCAAACCTATGGTAGAGTTCAACCGATTTATCATTTGTAAGAAGAAAATTTTCCGTTATAAATATGTCTGTCATAAATTTCTCCAAATAAAGTTTTTTATCTTTTAATTCTTGCTGAACCACCGCTCATTACGTGCTTAATTTCTTCAAGAGTTACCATACTCGTATCGCCGCGGGTGCTCTGGAGCAGTGCTCCATGAGCCGCACCCATTTCAACAGACTCCTGCAACGTCATGCCGTTCAGTAATCCATAAATAAGACCGCTGCAAAATCCATCCCCTCCACCCACACGATCTTCAATTTCGAGTCCTTTATATTTTCTCGATTCATAAAAACGTCCGTCTGAATAGAGAACCGCTGACCAATTATTTACCAATCCGCTGATTACTTCCCGCATAGTTGTTCCAACAATTTTAATATGAGGGTACGCAGTCACAACTTTCTCGACCATTTTTTTATATGCCTCAACAGGAAGTGATTTCAATGTATCGTCAATTCCTTCGACTGAAAATCCCAGGACTTTCTGAAAATCTTCTTCATTGCCGATCAGTACGTCTATATATGGAATCAATTTTTTTGTTTTTTCGATCGCATTTTCACTGGACCAGAGTTTGCTTCTAAAATTAAGATCATAACTTACGATAGTACCATTTTGATGTGCAGTTTTCATGGATTCGAGAGCAACTTCTGCGCAAGATAAACTTAATGCAGTGAAAATACCGCCGGTATGGAACCATCTGACATTTCTTTCTTTGAATATTCTTTGCCAGTCAACATCGCCTACTTTCATATGAGATACGGCAGTATGACCACGGTCATAAATACTCACACTGGGTCTAACACCAATTCCGACCTCTGTGAAATTTAATCCAATTCTATCCGTTCTACCGGAACCATCATAGGGGACCCATATAACTTCACTTAAATCAATACCTGCTATTTTTGCATGGTTTCTTATAAAAGCACCGAGAGGATTATCGACCAGACGTGAAATCCAACCAGCCCTCATTCCAAATCGTGCAAGAGCATATGAAACGTTATACTCGCCGCCGCCTGCATAGACTTCAAAATACGGAGCAAATTCTATTCTCTGATGGCCTGGCGGGCTAAAACGTATCATACATTCTCCAAGTGATAAAATATCCAGGCCATTTTCTTTTGGGTCTTTTATTTTTAATTTCATTTACATTTTCCTTATAATAAAATCAACGCTGTATACGGGCAGATCCTCCTCTGGCAAAAGCCCGCACCTGCTCGAGTGTCGCCATAGTTGTATCACCAGGGTAAGTTGTCACTAAAGCACCATGTGCCCACCCGAGTTTTACAGCTTCCTGTGGATCTTCACCGGTTAATAAACCATAGAACAAACCGCTTGCAAATCCATCGCCGCCCCCCACACGATCCAGAACATCTAATTCACATGTTGGAGCCAGATACGTTTTACCGTTTATCCATGCTACAGCGCTCCAACTATGATGATTTGTTGAGTGAACCTCACGCAGTGTGGTTGCAACAACTTTTATCTGAGGATATTTTTTAATAACGTTATCGATCATTTGTACAAATACCGTCGGATCAAGTTTTGATTTTGCAGTAACTTCAGGTCCGGGGATACCGAGTCCTTTTTGCAGGTCTTCCTCATTGCCAACCAGAACATCAACATTTTGAACAATTCGATTGATAACTTCTCTTGCTTTGGTTTCACCTCCCCAGATGCTCCAGAGTTTTTCTCTGAAATTAAGGTCAAAACTAACCACTGCTCCTGCCGATTTTGCAACCTGCATTGCTTCAACAATTAATTCTCCCGTTGTTGCAGACAGTGATGCAAATATACCACCGCTATGGAACCATCTTACACCGCTTGAGAAAATTGATTTCCAGTCAAAATCACCCGGCTTCAGCAGAGCACCCGCTTCGTTGGCACGGTTATAAAATACGACCGGAGGTCTTACCCCATAGCCACGGTCGCTGTAAACAGTTGCCATATTTGGTCCATTTACACCATTATGTTTAAAGTGTTTATAAATTGGTTTCACACCCATTGCTCTAACACGCTCATCTATCATATCCCCGATAGGATAATCTACCATTGCAGATACAATTGCAGTATTCAAGCGAAAACAGTTAGCAAGATTCGCTGCAACATTATACTCTCCTCCACTTACATGTATCTGGCATTGAGTTGCCTTTTTAAATGGATAGATTCCCGGATCGAGCCGATGAACCAGTGCTCCGAGGCTCATTAAATCAAAGGCACCTGTTTTCATAATTTTTAATTCGTGACTCATATATTTTCCCTTATTTTTTAATCTGATTTTTCAATAAACGGATCATTTTTTAATCGGTACAGTATTTCTCCCGCTTTGGGAACATACAAAACACCTTTTTCCTCCTGATCTTTCCATTCCTCGGGATTGATTTTTAAAGGATCCTGATAACCAAGATTAATGCGCTGACAAATGTGTTGAGATATTCCAGTAGCGAGTATCACATTGATTCGCGGTTTTTCAATCCTATCTTCATAACTGCCAATCCCTTTCACATGCGTTGAGTGTGCCATAACCCCTTTCGGGATATTCTGAAAAATATTCATCTGTTTAACAAAATAATCACGTACATGGTAACCGATACTCTCTATTATTGAACCGTGTGTAAAAGAAATCTCTTGAATATGAGGGGCATAGATTATTAAATCACCGCCGTCAGCAACAACGGGTTCAAGTTTATAGGCACATTTTCCGCCCGTCCACAGTTCATCATACATAGTTGGAGCACAAGAGAGTACTCTGGTGAATGGATGATTTATATATATGATATGAATTTGATTTGACAGATCGGCGGCAGCGGACCATGCTTCCTCAGGGGTACCGCAATATAAGCCGGCGAGGTCATTCCCATTTACGACCAGACTCATACATAACCTTTTAATCGGAACCAGAGATGCGGCAGTATCGACAACTTCTCGCACAGGTGTCCATTTTTTTCCTATGATTCGTGGATTGGTAATCAGTGCGCCGAGCCAGTGGAACATATCGATTATTTCCTGACCTGATATACCAGGGAAGAGGTATTTATTCCCACCTGAAAAACCGACAACCTCATGCGGAAAGGTGGGACCGATGATTAAAATTATATCGTAATCAAAAATAAGTTTGTTGATCGTGACATTAACTGATTCATTCATCATTCCGCGAGAAATTTCCTGAATCCTAGATGCACTGATTACTCCAATACTTTGAAGTTGGTTTTTATCCTTCCAGGCATGATTAAATATACGGGTCTCTGAATACCTAGATTTACGTTCACCCGGTTTGAGTCCTAACCGTTTATCAATTGCCTCATCCGTCATAGGAGGATGTGTACCCAGTGCAATCAGGAAGTCGAGAGTACCACCTCCGGGTAACAATTCTTCATATAATATTTTAAAAATAAGATCTATCGGCGCCGTTCGTGTATTATCGGGAATAACTGCAATAATCCTTTTACCGCTTAAATTTTCTTTTTCAATAAAAAGAGTGCACAATTGGCGTATATTTTCATAACTCAAGACAATATTTGTTGATCCTTTCCCGATCAAAATATATTCCTTATATAATAGTTTATATTAGTTATAATATTCAGGTGATTTTTTGTTTTACTGAAAAACCTATACCATTTAAAATTTTACCTATATGCGAAACAGACTCCGCAACTTCTACACTGGTTGCTGCAAACTCTCGTCTTACAGGATATTCCTTTCTTAATTTATTAAAGTATTCTTTACCATCTTCAGCATTCATATCCAATAACTTTCGGAAATTTTTATCGTCATTTTCTATACTGTAACATTGCTGAACAACGTTGTAGATTAAATTTTGATCATCTCCTTCCATTCTATTAATTTTAATTTCAGAAACCTGTGGAGGAGGAAGTTTCCCTTCCGGATTCCAGTTGGGATTAACATTTAGATAAGTACAAACAGCATTATATATCATAATCACGCCATTTATTTTTCCTTCAACCGAGTACCCCGCGATGTGAGGAGTCCCGATAGCGGCCATTGATAGAAGATCTGTATTTATTTCCGGCTCATTCTCCCATACATCGAGTACCGCGGTACAAAGGTGCCCGGAACCAAGCGCTTTTAGTAATGCCTCCGTCTCAACAATAGAGCCGCGCGAAGTATTAATCAGAATTGATCCCGGTTTCATTGCAGAGATACGTTCCTCATCAAATAGATGATATGTAGCATCATCACCTTCGAAAGTGAGCGGCACATGAAGTGTGATTATATCGCACTTCATTAAATCATCAAGTTGAACAAAACCTGACTCTCCTGTTTTACGCTGAAGTGGCGGATCATTTTGAAGGACTTTCACACCGAGTGCTTTTGCTTTACGAACGACTTTACTTCCGATATTTCCTACTCCGACAACACCAAGGGATATTTCCCTAAGATTTATATTATAATTTCTGTGTAGAAAAAGAAGCGCTGCTGTAATATATTCAGCCACAGAGTTTGAATTGCAACCGGGCGCATAGAAAAATTTTATACCCTTTGAAGATAAATAATCGAGATCGATATGATCATAACCGCTTGTCACAGTACCGACAAACTTTATCCGGCTGCCGTTAAGCAATTCCTTTCCCACTCTTGTAACCGAACGAACCAGGAGAATATCGGCATCCTGTACAGTTTTATTATTTATTAAACTGCTATCCAGGAGACATACTTTTGCCATATCCTTGAACATGGATTCGACAAATGGAATATTTGAATCTGCGATTATTAATTCTTTCATATAGATTTAAGCATTATAAACTGTTGATGCTGTTTCTCCACCATGACCTGTCCAGTTTGTATGGAAAAATTTACCGCGCGGTGCGTCAATACGTTCATACTGATGGGCGCCAAAATAATCCCTCTGTGCCTGCAAAATATTTGCCGGCAGACGTTCAGAACGTAATCCATCGTAAAATGTTAAGGCTGTTGCAAAAGCGGGAATCCAGATTCCATGGCTTATTGCCGTCGAAACAACGCGTCGCCATCCTTCCTGTGATTGTTTCATTTTATTGAGGAAAAATTGATCCAGCAAAAGAATAGAAAGGTTCGGATTACGGTCGAATGCTTCTTTTATTTTGTCCAGAAAAACGGATCTTATTATACATCCGCCACGCCATAAAAGTGCAATTCCGCCAAAGTTTAATTTCCAACCAAATTCCTTCGCAGCTTCCCTCATAAGCATATAGCCCTGGGTATATGAAACTATCTTGGAAGCATAAAGAGCTTTACCTAAATCATCAATAAAATCAGATTTATTAATTTTAATTCCACTCGATGGTCCCGACATCAATTTGGATGCTTTTATTCTTTCATCTTTCATTGCTGAAAGGCATCTCGCCAGAACTGCTTCGGTTATCAGGGTGAGGGGCATACCAAGGTCCAGTGCCGTTACACTTGCCCATTTACCGGTTCCTTTCTGGCCGGCAGTATCCAGTATTTTATCGACAAGCGGTTTACCGTCAGAATCTTTATAAGCAAGTATATCCCCTGTTATTTCAATCAGATAACTATTTAAATCACCTTTGTTCCAATCCTTAAAAACTTCATGCATTTCATCGGCTGTCATACCCAGTAAATCTTTCATTATCTGGTACGATTCAGCAATCAGTTGCATGTCGCCATATTCAATTCCGTTGTGAACCATTTTTACAAAATGTCCTGCACCATCACTGCCGACCCAATCACAGCATGGTGTTCCATCGGCGACGTTGGCAGCAATTTTCTGAAAAATTGGTTTTACATGTTCCCATGCTCTGAAAGAACCGCCCGGCATAATTGAGGGACCTTTCAGTGCACCTTCTTCACCGCCAGATATTCCGGTGCCTATGAAAAGGTATCCTTTACTTTCGAGGTATTTCATCCGGCGGATTGTATCGGCAAAGTGTGAATTTCCACCGTCAATAAGAATATCCTCCTTACTTAAGTATGGAAGAATTTTTTCAATAACATCATCCACTGTTTTTCCTGCAGGGACCATTATCAATATTTTTCGAGGAATTTTCAGTGTTTTTGAAAGTTCATCGAAAGATGAAACAACCGAAATATTTTTCCCCGCTGCTACACTTTTTATAAATTTCTGAGATTTTGTAATATCGAGGTCGAATCCTGCAACAGAGAATCCCTTATCTGCCATATTCAATGCAAGATTCTGTCCCATTACACCGAGACCAACAATTCCTATATCTGCTTTATTCATTTTAATTACCCTTTTATAATATCACATTACTCACACACCGCTATAAGCTGAAAATCCGCCATCAACAGGTAAAACGATACCCGTAACAAACGACGAAAGTGGTGAAAGAAGCCAGAGTGTTGCACCAAATAAATCTGACGGTTCACCAAATTTGCCCATCGGGGTATGTTCTAGAATTTTTCTGCCTCGATCTGTTAATTGTCCCGTCTCCTTGTCGGTTAAGAGAAATCTATTCTGTTCCGTCAGAAAAAATCCAGGGGCAATTGCATTTACACGGATATTTGGCGAATATTCCTGAGCCATATGCACAGCCAGCCATTGGGTAAAATTACTGACACCTGCCTTCGCAGCAGAATATGCAGCAATCCTTGTGAGCGGTCGGAATGAATTCATGGAGGAAATGTTAATTATGTTTCCTTTTTTCTGTTCTGCCATATGGCGGCCTACAATCTGAGAGGGAATGATAGTTCCCATAATATTAAGATCAAAAACAAATTTCATCGCTTCCGGTGGTAAATCGAAGAAAGAGGTGGTCGGATTTGTGGTCGCTTTCGGATTGTTACCTCCTGCTCCGTTTATGAGAGCATCAATTTTGCCAAATTCCTTGATAACCTGGTCCACCGCCTTTTTGATAAGATCCGGCTGAAGCACATCTCCATATACAACGATCGCCCTTCCAACTTTTGAATCAATTCTTTTTACCACCTTATCCGCCAATGAAGGGTCACGATCAATAATGGCAACGTTTGCATTACAACCTGCTAACAGACATGCCATTTCACCGCAAAGTACACCTCCACCGCCGGTAATCACGACGGTATAGTCAGTAAAATCGTATGCTCTGGTTACATCGTTTAGATTCATAGTTTCACCCTTTTTTCAATAATATTGCTTTTTTCATAAGTCTAATTTTACCGGTTCAATTTTAGGAACAAGTAGATGGAAAATACCAAGTGCCAACAAATATGCTGTTCCGGATATAATAAAAAGTGTTATATAACTTCCTGTAATTTCGAGGATATATCCTGCAGATGTTGAAAAAAGCATTCCCCCAACAGCACCGGCCATTCCTCCTATTCCAACAATTGAACCGACCGCTTTTTTGGGAAACATATCTGATGCTGTGGTGAATATATTTGCCGACCATCCCTGGTGTGCTGCTGCTGCAATACCGATCAAACCAACAGCGATCCACATATTGGCTGCCCATCCCGCTGTAACAATGGGCACTATGCATAGTGCACAGATAAGCATCACAAGTTTTCGTGCACGATTTATTTGCATTCCGCGTTTTATAAATGAAGATGATAACCATCCTCCACCTATGCTTCCTACAGTTGTCATCATGTATATTACGATAAGCGGAAAACCTAATTGTGCGATATTCAAACCATACTTCGTATTAAGAAATTTCGGAAGCCAGTACAGATAAAACCACCATATCGGATCGGTTAGAAATTTTCCAATTACAAATGCCCAGGTTTGTTTATATCTGATGACTTTCGACCAGGGTAATTTTTCTGTTTCCTCTTCAGGGGGATCAGAAAGTATATGATCTAATTCTGCTTTTTTAATTTTTTTATGCAGTTCAGGTTTTTCATACAAAAACCACCAGAATATTACCCAGACAAAGCCCAATGCGCCGGTGACTATAAATGCCATCTGCCAGCCATAATTTATTGTCAGCCATGGAACGACGAGAGGGGCAAAAACAGCTCCCACATTTGCGCCAGAATTAAAAATTCCTGTTGCCAGGGCTCGTTCTTTCTTGGGAAACCATTCTGCTGTCGCTTTGATGGCGGCGGGGAAATTAGCAGATTCACCGAGACCAAGTGTAAAACGTGCGACAGCAAAGCCAATGACAGTTTTTACCATTGCATGTCCCATAGCGGCTAAACTCCAGATTACTATTGCTACAGTGAAGCCAATTTTTGTACCGTATTTATCAATCAATCTGCCAGCTATAAGCAGGCCGATTGCGTACGCCGCCTGGAAAGCAGTAACGATATATCCATATTCAATCTCGCTCCACCCAATTTCTTTTCCAAGCACAGGGGCAAGGATACCAAGCACCTGGCGATCGATGTAGTTTACAGTTGTGGCAAAGAAAAGTAATGCACAGACACTCCATCGGAAATTCCCGATTTTTTGTTTTTCTATCCCTTTTTTCTGGTTTGGAATACTTCCATCTGACTGTTTCATATCAGTATTTATAATATTATTTGAGAATGATCATTATTTTTTACAGACAAAATCCGAATTTCTTAATTATGCCCCGGTAAAAAATTCCCATATATCACCTTTCAAAGTATCAGAATCAGTGACTACGTCAATCCGCCAGTAATAATGTGTATCTGGTGTAACTTTATTTACTTGATATTTTGTTTGTTTTTCATTACTGACAAATGGTGGTGGATTCACATTTCCAAAATAAACATTATATGATAACGCATTTCGTCCACCTATCCATCTCAAGGTATCAATTGCATGTGGAGTAATATTTTTACTATTATTTCTCGGAGTCGGGATGCTTGCAAACGGTAGAACTGCTGGCATGTTTCTTTCAGGATCCCATTTCCCTTCGAACGTCCAGTATGCAGTAACCTCGCTCTCATTTACAGGACTACCGTACGCGCTAGTCAGGTTATCAGCATACCAATCGAAATCCTCCCCTTCGCGATGGCAATTATAGTAATAATATCTTTCTCCCCATCGGAATTTCAGTGTATCAAACGCAGGTTTAATCGGACGATCGGCCATATTTTCCGAAAACGTGCAGTCAAGAAGATAAAATTGCGCATCTTTGTGGTGGCGTCCGAGAGGAAAATTTTTAACTCCATCAAAGTATGAATTTCGAATAACTAATTTAGAGGTACTGTCGGAACTTCCATCGTGCCAGATACTTGCTGTGAGATTATATCCGTAAAATCTGCAATCCGTGATGTAACACCAGCCTCTCGGACATACAAAATCAACCCAGCCGGTAAAAAAACAATTTGCATGGTAGTACATACCTGAAGATGCATTCCATAAACTCATGGTATCACCTCCGTCAGCCATAATTTTGCAATTGACTGTAATGATACGGGTGCAATTGCCTCCACCCCGGATAGCAAACTGATGATCATGGTCTCCGTAGAGTGTTCCATAATTATTATATATTGTTAGATTTGCCAGCATAAAATCATGAACATTGTTACCTATATTGACCACCGCTGACCCCCAGTCATTTTCATGTGTCTGACGCCAGTTGCGCCGTAGTTCGGGATAAACAATAAGCACACTGTCTCTATTTTCACCAACAATGGCAACATTATTTTTAGTTATGTATAATTTTTCGTTATAAATTCCAGATCTTACGAGAATGATCCATGTCCGAGAAGTATTGTCCGGTATCGAGTCAAGGGCAGACTGTATTGATGCAAAATTCCCCGTACCATCCTTTGCTACTATTATATCTGCACGTTCGGTTTCTGCATTAGTTGAAGAAAAGAAGACGATATAGCAAATAAATAGTAATATATATTTGAATGACCGCCAATTTAAACTCCGGATATAAAAAACTTTAATCATCATTTAACTTCACTTAACAATGACTATGTTTTTATTAACTCCTGAACCAAAATCTATATCCTTTGCTGCGTGAGAAAGATCTATTTTTTCTAACTGGATATTTTCTGATTTATCTCCTCGAACTGTCAGGAATATTTCTGCATTAGTCGGATATTTCAATTCTGTTAATTTTATATTACTGCTATTATTTAAATAAAATACAGGCCCAACTTTATTCAGAATCTGAGAATTTTTAATAGATATTTCATCGGCATCAACGCATAATACACCTTTCTCTGCAGCTATTCTTATATTTTCAATATTAATACTCTTGACAGGCATTTCTGGTAATCCATTTATGAGTATTGCACGTTTTGCCCCATTACAAACTATATTCTTGATAATAAAATCCTGAAAGCGGGGAGTAAAATCATCTACTGGTTTATGGCTTTTAGCATCCGTGACCGCTGTAATCTCGGGGCTTCCTTCTCCATAATACATATCAAATAAGATCGCTTCATTTACAATGTTGCGCATCTGAACATCTTCAATGTAGATATTTTTTATTAATCCACCTTTACCTCGTGCCGATTTAAATCGCAATCCAACATCAGTGCCAATAAATATGCAGTTTCTGACCAGAATGTTTTCGGCACCTCCCCGACTTTCACTTCCTATCACAAATCCACCATGACCATGGTAAACTATACAATCTGCAATTATTATATTTTGACAAGAAGGACCTTTTGCCTGATTTTTTGAAATCGATCCGGGTTTTATACAAATTGCATCATCACCTGCGTCAACTGTTATATTATATACAACCACATTCCGACACGACCCAAGGTCTAAGCCGTCCCCGTTTTGAGCATACCAATCCGTAAAGATTTCAATATTCCGGATAATAATATTCTCAGACTGGAAAGGATAAATATGGAATCTCGGTGAGTTTCTGAATGTTGGACCGTCAAGAAGTATCCCATCACATTGCACGAATCGCACTAAATCGGGGCGGATATATTCCTTCACCTTCGCATAGTCTTCAATTGTAAGTACTTTTCCCGATTTTTCAATTTCTTCAAGATATTTCTCTCCGTCCATTGCTTCTTTTGACGGCCACCATTGCTTACCGTCGGATGAAACTACACCGCCAGATTCAATCAATTCCTTCCATTGCCGATCGGTTTGCTTTTCTTTTTTCACATATCGCCATACCTCTCCCGCTCCATCTATTATCCCTTCACCTGTAATGGCAATATTCTTTTCTTTATATGCATAAATTGGTGGAGTTATTTGATAATTTTTGGATTTACCATCAAAGCCCGCAATGAGAGGGAAATCTTCAATCCGACTGCTAAACTGTATCAGTGCGCCTCGTTCAAGATAAAGATTGATATTGCTTTTTAATCTTATAGGACCGGTTAACCATGTACCTGGAGGTACAATCACCTTTCCCCCACCTCCTTTTGAGCATGCATCAATTGCTCTGGCAAATGCATCAGTGTTAAGGGTTGCTCCGTCTGCCACGGCTCCATGATCAATAATATTTACCTGCAAATCATTGAAAACCGGCTCCTCAAATGGAGGCATGCTAAAAGGAACATTCACAAAATAGTCTTTAAGCTCTTTTGATTGCTGGTCCCTAGCAAAAATAACCGCAACGAAAAAAATATTAAAGAAAACCAATCCGGTTATAAAACATTTGATCCTTGCAAGTCGATTTAGAATAATTTCATTTTTCATAAAAATTATTTGCAAAATAATATTTATTTTATTAAAGCCATTGCCCGAATTTGTGTAAAGTTTTTTCCATTCACCGTAGAAGTTGCATTGATTCTATAGAAAAATATTCCACTTCCGACATGATTTCCCTCACTCGTTTTACCCGACCAGATAAACTTATGATAACCTTCACCGAAAATCCCATCGGTAAGTTGAGCAACTTCACGACCCAACACATCATATACATACAATGTAAGATGAGATTGTTCTGGTAAACCAACCATTATCGTGGTTGTCGGGTTAAAAGGATTTGGATAATTTTCAGCCAGAATAAAATCAGAGGGTTTATCAATAGGTCCTGCTAAAATATTTCCATCATATGGTGGTGATGGAGGGATATCGTTTCCGATTTCGATTCTTATAAAACTCTTTGAATTTGCTAAAGAAGATTTTTTAACAAATAGCCGCCCTGCCTGATTCACCTTTACCCAATATCCTTTACCTGGTTTAATTGTATCCGTGGTTGTATATGTACCTTCATATTGGAAAAACTGACTGGTAACTAATCCTTCCGGATCACTTGTGATAGAAAATACCGGAGTGGCTTCAGTAAGTGAGCCTATCATATTCCACCCTTCATTTACTTCGATGGCTATTGAATCTAAAACTATTCCTGATATGAGAACATTTTCATCATCTGAAAATTTCAGCCAGTAACCTGCTCCGGATCTTAAAACTTCCTCTATTATATATTGTTGATTATAGGTGAATGCGTCTGATCCCGCAGAAGGGAAAAGTATTGTCTTACGGCTATCCGCGGGAATGCAAGGTAAAGATATCATGTTCCATCCCGATTTGACTGAAATATTTTTGGTAATAGAATCAGGAGTGAAATTTGCTGTAATAATTTTATTCTGATCAATTATCAAAGTCAATGGATTATCGTACTCATGACCTGATGTGACATCGCCCGTCCAATTCACAAAATGATAACCTACCGCAGGATTTGCAGTAAGTTGTACATATGTACCGTATAAATAATAAGACTGGTCAGGATTCTTACTTACAGTTCCATTTATAGCATTTATTATAAGAGTAAACTGATTGGGTGGGTTTTCTGCAAATGTTACATGAATAGTATGATTTTCCGAAACATTATAAAACGTGTAACTCTCCATGTTTCCAGCATAAACATTGTCAACCTTCACACTATCAACATGATAACCAACCGAGGGGGTAAATGTGAATCGTGCGCTATCCCCACCATTAACGTAAATAATCCCCGACGGAGATATTGAACCATTTGATCCTGCAGTTGCAGTAATACTGTACTGGTTAGCAGTGAAGTGAGCAGTAATAATTTTATCACCATCCATTACTATGTATGCTGGATTTTCAGAACCGGTCAGATCACCCGACCATTCCACAAAAGAAAATCCGCTATTAGGTATCGCAGTAACCTGAACGGTTGTACCACTGTCATATGCCGTCTGAGAAGGATTTTTTAATACTGTTCCATTAACAGCATTTATACTTAGAACATATTTTGGTAATGAATAACTCGTACTGAAATCAAACTTACCGCTTCCGGCATAATCAGTCACCAATTGCGGAATTAAACTTGCAGAATCAAGAGAATAATTGTAATAAAGTGTTGGATCAAAAGCTGTACCACGTGTTTGAGGTGTACCGCAACTTACAAATATATTATTTCTTTCAACAACATCTCCTGCCGGACTTCCGTCACGGCTTGTATCCATTGGAAGAGCTAAATTTAAAAAGTATGAACCTTCCACCAAGACATCTGCTTCCATATTCGATGAAATTCCGTAGATATGATTATTTCTGTAATAGTTATTGTAGACATGCACCTTGCCGAAACGTACACGCGGATTCCTTTGATTTGTACTGTCAAAGTAATTATGATGATATGTTGCTTTTATCGCAACATCAGATGTCTGAGAATCAGAATGCCCGATAAGAGAGTTTTTATCCTGTTTGAAAAAATGATTCCATGAAATAGTCACATATGAAGCCGTATGTGTAATAGATAGTGCCTCATCACCACAGTTCGTTATTGAACAATGATCCACCCAAATATGATGGCCGCTTTGCTCGGTATCATCAGCCTGGATGCCTATACCATCAACAGGTGCATTTTGAATCTTCAGGTTCCTCACTATAATATTACTTGACCTTACGATATTAAGTCCGAAACCCGAAAGAGTCGCATCACTTCCAACACCAATGATTGATATATCATAAGCATCTTTCACGTCAATTTTTTCTGAAAAAGTTGAACCCGTTGTTAGTGTACCTATTATATATACGGTTAGAGGTGGAAAATTCAACGCATGCCCTACGTCAACCCGCCTGAGCATGATACTGGCAAGAGAATCGGAATTTGTAACATAAACCGTAGCAGATTCAGGTCCTGCTCCACCCGTGGTACCATCGGGATATCCAAGGGCTCCGACGGCGGCAAATCCTTTCGGACCCGATTCATATGGCAGTGCAGTAAAACCGGGTGAGGGAGGCATGACTGCTATTTCTGTTTTATGTGAATTCATAGTAAGTGTGAAGGGATTTTCATAACTCTCATTAGTTCCTCCCCACCGGAAAAATACGCTTCCTCCTGAAGGTGTTGCAGTGAGAGTTACTTCCGTTCCGATTATATAATAATCCTGGGAAGGTGACGCTGATACAGAGCCTTCTCCACTCTTCTCAAGCGTCAATTTGAACATTGGAGTAGCTGCTTGACCCCCGATCACAATTTTGTCGAGATTAGGTCCACTTCCGTTAGTTGTCAATGTAAACCGTAAACGATTGATACCCTGCTGTAAATCAATTACTTTCGTTACGGAAGACCATGTAGACCAACTTCCGGTACCAGGAAATGATAAAGTACCAACGGAGGTATTGTTTAAACTAACAGCAAGACTCCTGCTGCTTCCTCCGTTTGCAAAGTAAACACGCACTGTATCAGTTGCGGCTGTAGCACGATTAAAAACAATTTCCACGGAACTATTTGCTTTATCAGCCATATCGACATATCCTGTACCTGTATAACCCGGATATTGTGTTCTAATGTAGGAACTATTGAGAATACCATCCTCAGCCTGAAATTCGTTTTCTCCCGCAGGAGGTACACCATTGCCGCTCACTGAAACATTCATCGTAGTCGCTCCCCCACCGCCATTTGTAATGTTTCCTGAATAACTTTGTATGGTTGTCGGTTTAAATCTGACAAAAACAGTTGAACTTAAAGTTGAACCGGAATAAGGTACCTGTATTGATGCACTAAAACCTGAACCGCTCGTTGTGGAAACTTCAAAACCTGCGGGGGCTGTTACCGTAATATTACCGCTCGCAGGACTTAATGTCGTACCTGATAAGAGGTATGTCTTTTCAATTGATGTGCTATCAACTACAACAGCACCAAATTCAAGTGATGAAGGATTAACGGTGATTGTAGGAACCGCAAGTGTTGTCTGACTTCCCGTACCAGGCGATATTGTTAAATAATTCTGAGAATTATTTGTCCCGATATTGTATTCATAAACAGCAAAATAATAAGTTGTATTCTGGGTAAGTCCAGTTACGGTCACGTTTGATCCCGTACCTTCATAAACAACTTTATTTCCATTTCCCTGATCTGCAGATAGAGAAAAGTTGCCATTCACGCCGCTGATTGTAATTCCATCGGTTGGTGCCCATGAGACCGAACTCAAACACCTTGCCACAAGAATTCTGTTTGTCCCATTACCACCGGAGAAATTAACGATAATTGATGTATCAGTTACAGTACCAAAACTGATACTTGATTGGACAGTTGGTTCTGTTGCAATGGCTATACCTGTGACACCTACATTTTGAGTAGAGGCACCACCACTTGTATGGGTAATATTTCCAGCAACGGTTCCAGTAGCAGAAGAAGGTACAAAGCGTGAATAAATTGTTGTGGTCGGGACTGAACCCCCGGACTGTGTTAAAGTTACGTAAGAATAAAAAAGCGAATTATCAGTACTTACTTCATAACCCGCTGGGGCAGTCACGACGATATCTTCCGTAAGATTTTGACCGGAGACTGTATAATTTTGTGATGATGATATACTGCCGGCAACAACAGTACCAAAACCAGGTAGCGAAGAGGTTGAGACAGTAATTACCGGTGCATTTGAATAACTTGTTATCACAATGTTGTCAAAATTTAAATCATTGACGGAGCCTGTACCATTTTGAATTTTTAGTTTTACACTTGTTGACGATTCATTTAACGTTAAAGAACTATAGGCAAACGAACCTGCTCCTGTAATAATTGAATCGACGAATATCCAGGTTGAACCGCCGTCATATGATTTAAAGATAAAGATTGGTTTTGCAGAAGATCCATACGCCCACATTGAAACAGTTCCAATCGTATTGAGCGTGGGTGTTATGGCATAGGAGGAATCAGTTGCATGTTTTAATAACCTGATTGCATAGGGTGCAGAATAATAGGATACAGAATGTCTGTAAGATCTGAATAATGTCCATGTTCCTGAACTTGTTGTATAATCGGTCGGGACAGTTGGAGCTGATGAACTAGAGGTCGGTATAGAATTCCCCGAATCCCAATTCTCACTTATTTGTGTCTGGCTATAAGTGGCTGTTATTAATAACATTGAGCATAGTATCATAAACATTTGTTTCATTTTTCTTCCTTTATATAGATTTATTTTATTAACATTATTTTCTTTACATCAAAGTAACCGTCCGCTTCCATTTGCAAATAGTAAACTCCAGATGTCGCTCTGGTTCCATCGTCAGATAAACTATTCCATTCCAATATATGATTACCTGGAGTCATATCTCCATTCCAGAGAGTGCACACTTTTCTCCCGAGTAAATCATATATTTTTATTTCAACTTTTAATTTCCCTGGAACTGAAACAGTAAATTTTGTTGATGGATTGAAGGGATTTGGGAAATTTTGAGAAATTGAAAATGTTTTGGGTACATCCACAGGATCGGTTAAGACAGATGTCGGTAAATTCTCAGGAACCGTGGGAAGCCAATTTGATTCATATGCAGGACTTATTGAATATCTTGAGAAAATATTTTCTATAGTATATTCGGATGCGGCGGAATCACTTAACTGGGTAGACCATGGAACTCTATTAGTGTAATTACTACCGGGTCCCGAACAATTATATTCTGCATAAAGTGCTGGATTCACATTCCAGGAGAGCCAGCCTGCAGGACTGAGTTGTGCAGGTTCGTTGCAATTTATGAACACTGTCCGGGGTGCATTTTGCCAGGGTCTGCCAAGATAAAAATATGTAATTGGGGTACCATTAAATCCGATTGAATCGGCAATGATATTACAATTTAGGAAAACAAAACCGAATCTCGAATTTACCTCAGTACTCGCAGCAGTCAATGTACCACCCTGTCTGTTTTCATGAATTATACAACTATCAAAAACCGCAATTCCACGTCCATATATAAAATCGACTGATCCTCGTATATGACAATTTTTATTATATACTCTCTGTGTGCCCCGTGATCCCCATAAATAATAAGTATCCTGAAAACCTAACATATTACAATTATAATAACTCTGCCTGTCTGAGTTTGCTAGCAGGGCGACTGCCTGTGCCTGAGTAGCAGTATTTTCAAATGTTATATCAATTGCAGTAAAATCTGTTGGTTCAATATCAACACTGGCACACTTCTGACCGGATGATAAAGTATCCGAACCTACAACTTTACCAATATAATCATCATAGGTGAGTATTGTGCTGTCTCGATCCTCACCCTGAAGGATTACATTTATTTTATTCTGACCTAACACTAATTTTTCCTTGTAAATACCTTTTTTTACATAGATAACATATCTGCCCGTATAATTATCGGGGACATCATTAAATGCTGCCTGGACCGATGTATAACCACCACTCCCATTTATATCAACAATTTTCAGAACATCAGGTGCCTGTTCCTGAGTGGTAAATTCTTTAACAGACCCATATCCTGTACCTATACTGTTGGTAGCGTAAGCACGAACATAATATGTAGTGCCCGGAGTCAATGGTATTAATGCACTTACGAAAGATCCGATGCCGTTTCCGTCAACTGTATGAGTGTCAGTGATAGTCGGATTGCCTGTCCGATTCCAGCACACACCGCGGGCAATTACATCTGTTCCTCCCCAATCAGTTACGTTACCGCCCGCCTTTGCCGATTTTGCAAGAATTACTGTAACATTGCTGGTCGTTACGGTTGGTGCGACCAATTCTGTTAAAGTAGTTATTTCAACCTGATTGCCGTAGGAAGTACCTGCTTTGTTAGTTGCGTAAGCGCGGACGTAATATCTAGTACCGGGAATGAGATTGGATAAGATACTTGTGTATGCACCAACACCCGTGCCATCTGTTGTAGAATTATCCATTATCGTAGGATCACCATTTGTATTCCAGCATATACCACGAGCCGTTATTTCACCTCCGCCGTCGTTGGTTATATTACCACCACACTGAGCACTGGTTGTTGATATATATGTTACCGATTTTGTTGTGACGGTAGGTAATTCAACGATGACGTCGCCTTCAGCTATTCCTGCAATAGTAACGTACTGAAGACAGGCATATTTACCTGTTGATGCTGTTGTATACCATGGATAAATACGGAGAAGAAATTTTTGGGAATCCGAAATCTGGACGTTAGGTTTATAAGTGAGGAATTGTACAACTCCGGATGCTGAAGATAGAGCTCTCGGACTTAGTTGGACAACCGAGGTGAGGAAAGTTGAATCTGTAGAGCAATCAATATTCGCTTTCATATTACTACCACCGTCAGCACCATAATACATAGAAACAGAATCCACAGTAAATGTTATACCTTGACGTGGTCTTATCTCAAATTGGATATAACGATCACTAACGTAATTTGCATCTGCCGGCCAATTTCCACCTGTAATTCTATTCCTTTGAGTATTACCTGGACCACTGCCTGTTAAAATTTTATAATTATAAATTTCCATATTGGAATGAATCTCATCATTTCCAATCAATGGTCCGGCAACTGCCGAAACGTGAGCATCACTGTTCAGATACCAGGTGACAGATGCCCTCTGTTCAGCGGAGAATGAGGTAAGCCCTCCCGTGATAAAAAGAATTAAACTTATAATTGAATTTTTGTTTAGCATTTTATTAATAAAAGAGAAGGAGTCTCCTGAGAATAAAAACTCTCAGGAGTCTCCGGATGTTTTTATATATACTTCACACAATGTTATTTCATCAGTACTATTTTCTCGATAGCATTGAACTTACCGCTCATCACCCTTACAAAATAGATACCGCTTGATGCGGACCTGTTCTCATCGGTAATTCCATTCCATTCGATCGTATAATAACCTGCCGGTTTTTCCTCACTCAGCAAGGTTCTGACTTTTTTACCCAGAACATCATAAATTGCGACTTCAAGATAAGCAGGCTCAGGGACCGCAATTGTAAAGGATGTAGAAGGATTGAATGGATTTGGATAGATCTGGCCCAGATGATATTCGAGCGGTTTTCCAATCTGACTTTCTATCTCAACCGGTGGTGGAGGAGGTAATTCAGAACCTTCCACAATTTTTATAACATTCTTTGGATTCGCTGATGATGAAGCGTCTAATATTACCTTACCACTCTGACTTGCCTTTATCCAGTATCCTTTACCTGGTTTTATTGAGTCAGCAGTGATATAAGTACCCTCGTAGGTGAAAAATTGGCTCGTCACTATTCCAGGAGGATCGCTCATAACATTATAAACATAAATTGGTTCGCTTATTGATCCTATCATATTCCAACCCTCTACAACAGGGATGGTATCTGTTAGTACACTCACACCAGGGACTAATACGGTGCCGGCTTCAGGAAATTTTAACCAATAAGCAATACCGATCTGAAGCGAGTCTTTTACTATATATTGATTTTCATATGCGAATGCATCCGAAGTGGCCGTAGGGAAGAGCATTGTTTTCCGCGGATCGGCTACAAGGCATGGAAGGGAAATCATATTCCAGTTTTGATTTACCGAAATCCTTGCTATATCAGCGTCGAGAGGATGTGCAAGATCAGATGCACACCAACGTGACAGAGAATTGAGACCTGTGGCAGTCAGAGTATATTGAACCGCATTATTTGAAGCCGGCTGATTGTTCCAGCTTGAACCTCCATCTTCCGATCTCCATAAAAGCATAGTACCAGGATCCAATCCATTAAGTTCACTTGCATCATAACGATAAATTAAAGTAGCATTTAAGCCCGTATTGTTTGCTGGAACAATGTCAAAATATCTCTTCACGCTCGTAGTACCCTGCACGGCATGACCGCGAGTTATAACCGTACTTCCGAGATTCGCTGTGGAACCTATCTGAACACCCAAACCCGCAATATTGATTGAACTGCTCGGAGAAGTAAGCGTTCGGGTTGTTGTTATCACTCCTTCGTCACCTTTAACAGTATTTCCTGCTGTTTCATTGAGCAGACCAGAAGGTCCGAGAGTAATGGTACAACCGTTCAAATCAAGATCTCCATTCTGGACAGAAAGCGTTCCGTTGATCGTAAAAGCAGACACTGAGTCAACGTAAACACCTTCCGGATTATTAATTGTAAGATTATTGGCAGATGCAGGAAAGCCGCTTCCGAGTCGCTGGTGTTCCGAACCGTTATATTCAAAGTTTGAATTGTTACCATAATCTCTATTTCCACTCACTCTGACAGCACCAGAACTTCCCATACCCGTTGCCCTGATACCACTTTGTGAAGCAATAACTAATGTTGCTCCTTCATCCATGGCAAAATCACTTGGGATGCTGTTATTATTTGTTCCACCTCCAATATAACCGTTCGGTCCGACAATCACTGTTGCATTCCGTTTAATACGTTGATGACACGCAGAACCACCGAATGGACTATTGCCAATATTTATAATCGACGTCGTTACACTGTCACCAAATTGCATATTACACTTACCGCTCCATGCAATAGAATCATCAAGAGTTACGTACTGAGTTCCCTCTTTACAAAATATAAATCTACCGTTCATTGTTGTTCCCGTGTTAGGGTCGGTTGAATTTTGGTTAGTAGTTTTTCTATCATAGTAGACACTATCACTCTTGATATACCAGATACTCCTTCCTGTACCACCTTGTGAACCTCTTGAGATTGAAAGTTGTGAGCCGCTATCTCTGACAGCGATATTACCCAGGACAGTAACGAATATGTCGGTGTATCCTTTGCTCGTGCCATTAGATGAAAATATAGAACCATTTGAAACATTTATATCACCTTCAACAATAACCCGAGTGACATTTCTTTCACTTTCAGTTCCGGCATTTGGACCACAGAGATATGCCCTCGCCAGACCTGTGCTTATGATCTGGATATCGCCTCTTACATAAGTTGTTGTATCAAGAGTTCCAGTCGGTGGATGGAATCCCATATTAGCATTTACTTTCTGATTGGGGCAATTCCATACTATATTATAATAACTGTCGGGCCTTCCACCCATTGAAGTAGCAGAGTCAATTCCTGTAACCATTAGTGTTGAGCCATCATTCCAGAGGGCTCTTGGTAATGTACCTCCGTTTTTTCCGCTCTGATCCTGTTTAAATACTCCACCGTTGCCAATCACCAGACTTCCAGTACTTGTAATATCAATTGTGTACCAGTTAATTGCTGCTTTTCCGGTCTGGGTTAATGTGCCATATACGGTCATTGTTCCATTGGCAAGGGCTAAAATCACGGTGCTATCTCCTGCAACACCAACATTAAGATTACCACCCGATTCAATTGTTGACGCACCCACATAGGTTGTATCCAATAAAGTCACAGCAACTGTATGACCATTTCGTATTGTTGTAAAATGCAATGTATCCGGAATTGATATCGCAGGCCATACCCATGTTGAACCATTGTATTGCTCCCATGTGTTTGCATCATGCCAGGAACCGGACTGATGGGTCCGGAAATCTCCTGCAGTTTGACTGTTTGCACTGCCTGGAAACAAGGCCATTAATATTGTAACGAAGCAGATTAAAGCGAGACTTTTCATACAAACTCCTTTCTTAATAATTGAAATGATAATTTTTTTAAATATTTTCCGACTTAAAAGCACTTTCTTTTTATTGATTTTTTATTGTCTTATCGATATTTGTCGTATTTGCAGTTTGAGCACGTTTACTTGAACAGGTTTCCCTTATTACCAGTTGAGTGGGTAAAATTACGTGATGTTCACGTGTGACTTCATGATCCTGGATACTTTCCAGCAATACCTGAACCGCACGAACTCCTAATTCTCTTGCAGGTTGTCTGACAGCACTGATAGCAGGTGACAAAAAGCGGCCGACGTCGCTATCGCCGAAACAAATAATATCAACGTCATTCGGAATATTTATACCAAGTTCATTAGCCGCTTCATATACACCGAGAGCCACCGGATATGTTGCTGTCAGAAGAAATTCAGGCAATGATCCCTTACTGCAAAGGTGTTTAAAAGCAACGTATCCATCATCTTTTCCATGACCTCCTGTTACAATCCATTCGCGATTTACTGGAATCCTGTATTCTTTCAGAGCATCAAGAAATCCGGCCAAACGATTTTTACCGATGTTTATATTTATGTTACCACCCAGAAACCCAAGTTTTCTATAACCTATTTTAATTGCATGTTCGACTGCTTCATAAGCGCCTTCATGATCATCCGTAACAACAGTACTGAACCCTGAAAGAGGTTGTTCCAGAGTACGGTCCATGAATACAAGTGGAATTCCCATTTTTTTGATCCATTTGAACCTTTCCATATCCTGCGTTTCCTGAGAAATTGAAATAATAATACCATCCACTCTCATCGCAACAAGAGTTTGTAGATGTTTTAATTCTCTATCGCTATTTTCCTGTGAAACGGTCAAGATCGTCTCATAATGATTCTGGAATGTTGTATCGTATACCCCCTCAATAACAGCACCAAAAAAAGCATGCGCAATTTTTGGAACTACAAGACCGATCATGTTTGTTCGCCTTGATGAAAGATTTCTCGCCATAATATTTGGTGAATAACCAAGATCACTCGCAACTTTCCTGATCCGCTTTGTCATCTCAATTGATATATCAGGATGCCCTCTTAGCGCCTTTGATACAGTGACTCGCGATACTTTTAACCGTTTCGCAATGTCGTCAAGTGTTATATGTCTCCTTCTCACTTTTTATACCTTTCTAACTTTTTTACTATCCCGCAATTATTTTTCTAACTCTTAACATTCAGTTTTTTAGTTTGTTTCTTTTTTCAAGTTCGATAGCAGTAAGCAAAAACGGTGCTATTCCTTTCATATCGTTTACACGTTTTGGTTCACTGATGTAATATTCATAACTGCCGTTTCTGTAAGGATTTCCGCCAAGACCTGCACTTTTACATGTTCCAAGTAAATCTATAAGCCCATCCCCCCTGAAAACCACATGGTTTTTAATAATTCCTTTAAAAGTCGATTGAGAAATATCAAAAAACCTCTCATCAAGGTATCCGCTGTTTGCACCTTTAGCGAATGCGTAGGCGAACATACATGAAGCGGATGTTTCCAGATAATTTCCCTCCCGATTTTGTTCATTCATTACCTGATACCACATACCGGTATTTTTATCCATGTATCTTAAAAGCGATTCAGCAAGATTGTTTAATATTTTAATTAATGAATCCCTCTTCTGATGTTCAGGAGGAAAATAATCCAGAACGTCTACCAATCCCATTATAAACCAACCCATAGATCTACTCCAGAAGGAGGGGGATGTGCCTGTTCTTGGATTTGACCATTTCTCTTTTTTGCTTTCGTCCCATCCGTGATAATACAAACCTGTGGCAGTATCTAATGTATGATTTGCTATAAAAATGAACTGATTAGCAATATCATTGAAAGCAAGTGTATCTTTTTTCATGGAGGCATACTCAGCATAAAATGGTTGAGCCATATACAAACCATCGAGCCACATCTGGAATGGATATATTTTTTTATGCCAGAATCCCCCTTCCTTCGTACGAGGTTGTTCTTTCAGTTGCCGAAAAAGTCTATCTGCTGCCAGCATATACTTCTCATTGCCTGTTTTGGCATAGAGTTTCAAGAGAACGCGCCCAGGTGCAATATTATCGAGATTATAATCTGTGAGCGAGTATGTTCTTATATTACCGGATTCATCGATATACTGATCCAGATTTTCTCTGATGAATTGAAAATATTTTTCATCGCCACTAAATAACCACATCTGATACAGAGCAAAGAGCATGATTCCCTGCTCATAGTTCCATTTCCGGTTTGGTGAACCTGAATCATAGGTAACACTGCCAGTGTGGCGAAGGATAAAAGATTCCGCAATTCGTTGAGACCATGGAACCTGCGAAGGAATTTTATACTCCGGTGTTTGCCCTGAGCATCCTGTTGAAAACAAAATAAATGCGATGTATAGATTAATTATTTTCATTTACCAATAACACATAATCATTTTATGATATGATTATTTTTTTACCGATGAAAAATTCAGTGTCAATCATCGGGAAATTATTTAATAAGAACCATACTCCTTGTATCAAAAGAATACTCTGTTTGAATTCTATAGAAATATACTCCAGAACAGAGATTTGATGCTGATAATTGTATATTATGAATTCCTGCCTGCAATCGCTCTTGTAGAATAGTTGCTACTTCCTGACCCATTATGTCATAAATCTTGATAGTCACAAACGATTCAGCCGGTAATCCGAATTTTATTTGCGTCGAAGGATTGAACGGGTTTGGATAATTCTGGTCTACAAAAAATGATTGTGGAATCACTTCGACTGATTTTTCAACTGAAACAGGAATCAATAAACTTCCCCCTTCATACGATATTGATCCTGAGGGTCCAAGTGTAAAAGGAATAGTATTATCGAAGACTCCACTAACTAAATGCAGAACACCATTGATTGTCGTGGCTTGTGATAACGTTACACCATTCGAATTATTAATAGTAAGGTCATTTACGGTGGTAGGAAGCATTGTGCCTGTTACCTGAGCAGAGGTACCATTAAATATATAATTTGCATTTGGACTAAAAGAATTACCACCGCCGTTGCTTCCCCCTGTACATTGAATACTACCGTTAATTCCTGAGGGATGACCTGTAGCCAGTGTCGCCCCATCGCTTAAAATGAAACTACCTGTATTTGCACTGCTTATTTCAGTTGTACCCATATTTAAGGTAGCGCCACTATCAACCTTCATTGTAAATGGGCTTGAGCCAGTACCATAGGTAACATTATTTAGGATTATATTCTGTTCAGCGGCAGTGTTTGAAAATATAAGCATCTGGGTACGTGCTGTACCCCCAGAATTCTGGAGGGTTGCATTGGTCACAGAAAAATCTCCATAAAGATACCACCATACATCAGTACCACTTCCTCTGCTAATGCTGAAATTACCACCGGTTACGATAATATTACCGTGGGTATAGACTTCAATTGATGCCAGAGAACTTGAACCGTTTGATGCAAATGCTCCACCTGTTACATAAATATTACCATTGATAGTTATCGGACTGGAGTATGCTGCGGGGCTTGTAAGATAAACTCTTCCGGATGGAATTCCGTCACCTGTACTATTTACTCTGAAATCTCCACGGATTGTATTGCCGCTCATCGACAAATCAATATTCTGTGTTTGTGCTCTGCAGGTCCATTCAAAATTATAAAAATCCTGATTAGCATTATTGGGCTTACTACCACTCACATATCCCGTCACAAGGCAGGTAGATCCATCTGCCCATGTACAAACAGGAAGGGAGCCATTATTCTGGTCATGCTGATAGACTCCGTCGTTTGCAATTGTCAAATTTAAAGTTCCGCCAAGTTTCCCCTGATTTTTTAATGTATCTGATATGGAAACTAAAATATCAATATAGACAGAGTCCGTACTTCTAATAGTAATAAATTCGGAACCTGTCGGGGGTGTGAGGGCATTCACCCAACTTGATCCATTGAATCGCTGCCAGGTTGAAGTTGCACTCCATACTCCGGCAGTTGTGGCTGATTGATAATCACCTTCACTCTGTGCCATAGCTGCCGTGGAGGTAAGGAGTAAAAGTATCAGGATTGCAGAAAAAAAGTTAAAAGTTTTCATATTGATTCTCCTGTAATTTGTTTTTTAAAAATTTTTATTAAATACATAATAATATTTACCAAAATCGTGGCAATGAATAGTTCACATCCAGTACAACACAATGTCGTTTTTCACTGTTCAGATTAACATTTGTTTGCCACATATCTTGATATTTCATTAACTGATATTCATATGTAAGATTAAATCTGAAATTAGAATAAGAGACACCACCTCCAATTGAGTACACTGTGTATGTCACAGGTTCACCGACTATAGGATTTCCTGCAGGTTCAAAAACCTCTGCTTCACCTCTCATTCCCGACCGCAGAGAGAACCAGGAAAGAGGACGAAATTCCACACCAAGGCGTATTAAAGACGATGACAACCAGGGATTGGATGTAGTTCCATTTTCCAGACTATAAACAGCTGATGAGTAAGGGCGAATTTCATATTCCATACCAAAAATAATATTTTCCATTGGTTTGATTGTTAATCCAATCATACCTCGCCATGGTAATTTGATATGGTCTTTTCCGCTTACCCTTGAAATAGAAGGGGTTCCCGTTGTATCAACCTGTAAATCCGTTTCATATTCTCTTGTAATTTTTGTTGGGGGTTTTACTGAAAATCCTAAACTCAAAAATGTTCCTCTATAAATTGCGCTTAATGTAAATTCCTGACCGCTGTAATCAGATTTTCCCTTTTCAGAAATTTTATAGTAAACTGAGTCGAGCCGAAAATAATTGTAGAAAAACACTAATTTCCCCCTCCCCTGATAGTATTGAAAATCATCCGTACTTCCGCTTAGGAACATACCGCTGATACCCACATGGATTTTATCCGATATTGCGCCAGAAATAGCTGCACCATAACCTCTTATTGAACCTTCTCTGCTTCTATAGTACTGATACCATTTTACAGGAATTGTTGAATCAGGATTGTTGGGGGGAAGCTGGATTGGTACTGGCCGTTCCGTCCCGATGGATGGAAATATAACATTATTATTCTGGTAATAATGATTAAGATCGGCATATTCAACTGTCCCGAGTCCAAATGTAAATTTTTTCTCATTTATCGAAAACGGTACTGACAAAACTGCCTGGATCGGCAGACTATGGTTTTCAGAGCGTGACCAGTTTGGTCCTATGGTGTCAAAAGGTCTTTGGACTGTATCGCCCGGATTAGAACCTGGATGCAATGAGTCAGGATCCGGGATATAACCGGTTAGACCTTCCATCAAAAGGCTGAAGTTTGAATAGTATTTCAAAGGTGTATACTGCTGAATTTGCTTAATCTTTGAATACTGTTGTAATCCTCCGATGGATATTTGTAGATTATCAATAGTTTGAAGTAAAGCAGGATTGGTGAACATCAATCCTGCATCACCCTCAATACCGATAGTCGTTCCGCCCATTGCTCTGGAAGCAGCAGAGTGCAGTACCATATGGTTTATACCCTGGATCGTAAGTGGATCACCCGATCCCTGAGCATACGTTTGTTTATTATATATAGAAAGGGCAATAATGGATGCCAGGAAGAAAAATTTATATTTTTTGGGAATCATTTTAGTTTTGCTCCTAAACTAATACGCTGTACATTTCCTAAATAAGTACCTATTGAGCCATAACTATAATCAAGTAATAATTCTACGGATCCGATCGAATGATGTACTCCTGCTCCGAGCGTGAGTCCTTCGTTATCATAGTTGAATTTATAACCACATCGAAGTGCGAATGAATTCATAAACTCATATTCCACTCCAAAATGCGCTTGTTGACTATAATCATTTGGTTGAAAGAGGTCAAAAGCAACACTTAATCTATTTTTTTTCTCAATTAAAAGTAGAGCATCATCGCCTATGATATTAGCACCTATCCCAAATCTAAATAGGAGAGGGACAGGGTTTGATTCGCTTGCATATTTTACATTTGCACCAAAATTCTGGACTGAAGCAGCAATTTTAACTGATCTGAATTCAGTATTATATTGAACACCAAAATCGAATAAGATCCCATCCGCCCAGGTATTCACGGTTTGATACGTGCCTCTATTGCTCATGGCCACTACTTTCTGGCCATTGAAGAGGGACTCATGCACATACTTGACGCTTACCCCTGTTGAGAACTGATCGGTCAAACTTCTTGCATAAGATAATCCGACAAGATAACTGAACGGACGAAAAGTTCTTCCTGTTAAACCAGGGTATTCGGGATCTTTGATATAGGGGGACAGAAGGCTTGTCTCTTCAATTTCACCGAAATCAACATATTGAACCTGAATTCCAACAGCTCCTATACCATTCAGTGGTAGAGCGTATGACAATGCACCTTGTTTTGTATCGAAAATCCAATCTATATATGTAGAGGAAAATTCATGATTTTCGATCAGTGCCAGACCGCCAGGATTCCAGAAAAGAGCTTCAGCGCCTGTAGCCCATGTGGAATATGCCTCACCTAGAGCTGCTCCGCGTGCACAGGGCATCACATGCAAAAACTGCATTGATGTACTGCCCACTTTCTGTGCCAATAGAGGTGATGTCACAACACAGATAAAAATCAGTAATACAAAAATTTTAATTATATTTGTCATGACTTATTAGCCCTCCGTTTAATGAATTATTACAAATTTACCGGTCGCTTTGGCACCACTCTTATCCTCAACAACGAAAAAGTACACACCTGATGCGAGGATTTGATTATTTCTTGAGATCTGATACCATGGATTATTGACCGCATCTTGGTTATGCTCGATGGTTTGTATAAGTTGACCGCTATAAGAAAATATCTTAATCGTACAATTTTCCGTTAAGCCATAAAATTGAAGTCTATCCGTTACCTCACCATTCGGATCGCTTCCGGTCAACCCATTTGTAACAACGAGAGGATTAGGCACTACATAAACCTTACCCAGTTTTGTTACAGCAGGAGCTTGTGTTTCATGTGGTGTTATATTGGTCATTCCACTTTTCCCTCCCAACGAATCCACAGAAACAACAGCGTAGTAACAAAAATCACCTATATTGCTGGCACTATCCAACAGAACATATAATGAATCAAAGAAATATCGAGGGTCTCTCTTTCCGATGCTATCTATGAGTGTCCAGGGTCCGAGCGGATGTGTGGCACGCAAAGCCAGATAGTAATTAAAACCAACTGTTCTGGGTGTTGTAAATTCCTCAACCTGTGGTCCCCACATTATTTTATTAACTGCTGCCTGTGTATTCTCAACAAAAATGACGGGTGCAGGTATCGGTATATTTTCAGGAGAATAAATACCGTGACCATCTGGTACAGAATTGCGCGGTTCATACTGAAGTGTGTCATGCTTTACCAGCGGTTTACCGGTAAACATTTGTATTGCTCTGTCAGCAACATCGCGGATTGAAACCACTTCAGGATCAACATACCAGGGTAACGGATGATTTTGCAGGTAATCGCTCCCAATTACCGGTGGTGTTCCAACATAAGGATAGGTAAGCGCTTTATACCAACTTGGAACGGGATGTAGATAAGGTTCAGGTTCTCCGCGGAGTCCGCCGCCTAAATCCATATATATGCTATCGGATGCAACACCAGGGCCATAACCAACCACTTCTGCAACTGCAAAACGCATTGTTTCACCTGCCGGTAATTTGTAAGGTCCGAAACCGTAACCATGCCCCGCCGGCTGACTCCAGCCGAGAGTCTGGGATGGTTTTGCACGTCCGATCCAGTAATAATTATCATCGGAAAAATAAATAGAATCGGTTCTAGATTTAAACACACTGCTTTTTCGATTAAGCGGATCAAGCCACGTTTGAAGTTTTGTCGGATAGAGATTGCAGTTTTCATACCTGTTGAGCCAGGGCTGTTTGAGTTTATTATTTTCATCCCAGACTACACCTGAGTCAGATGGACTTACATATAAATTTGTCTCACCTCTCACAGCAAGATGATCGTAATCATAGTAAAGCATTACAAGCCCAGCCGCCTGCGGTGAATTCAGCCCTCCTCGATCACCCGGTCTTGACCAAAGGTCAAAAAATATTGTATCCGGTTTTCCGATTCTGTCATGGTTGTACGTCATATACCTTTTTAGATCGTATCTGGCAAACTGATCGCTTGAGCGTGTATCTGCCTCAGCCCATCTATTATATTTACGCTCATAACCGAACATTGATGTACAAAATCCGTAACCCCATGCTACAAAAGCATCCTCAAGTGTACTTGAATTTGTATTTTTTAATTCGTACTCATAAATGATATAACTATTGTGTTTTGGAAAACTCCAGGCACGACTTGTTCTTGTTACTTCCACACCGAGGGGTGTCCCCCATTTTGCAATGATTATTTCTTCGGCTTCATCTGGATTATAGTCAGGGTTCAGGTCGCCGTTAGATAAAACAGGATAATTTTCTATACGTTCAATAGAAATTGGATAACTGTAAACATTTTCTACCTGTGTTGCATTTCCATTATTATCTGTAACAGC
>Ga0101944_10001624_pt1 | contig 44093 bp, 38 predicted proteins | sample DewCreD2012metaG_FD_75245 | JGI IMG/M metagenome (GOLD analysis project Ga0101944, IMG submission 75245) | Hot spring sediment bacterial and archeal communities from British Columbia, Canada, to study Microbial Dark Matter (Phase II) - Dewar... ... | reverse complement strand
CCACCACCGTCACCGTGCTCCCCTCCATCGGCACCGCCCCCGTCACCGCCAACGCCGGGTTCAGCGCCTCCAGCCCCGCCGGCAACGGATCGACCAGCGCCACGTGGTACCGCCGCGACGGCGCCACCAGCGTCAGCCGCACCCGCACCCGCGCCCCCGCCCGGATCCGCCACGTCCCGTCCGCCTCCCGCCGCACGTCCCCCGGATCGTCCACCGCCTCGTACGTCCGCTCCACCGTGAACCCGTGCTCCGCCGGCGGCAGCCGCAGATCGGTCGGCGCGTACCGCAAACCCACCCGGTAGTACAACCTCCCCGCCCCCTCCTTCGCCAATACCAGCTCCGCCGCCCCCGCCTCGCGCAACAACGCCATCGGCACCTCGAGACTGTGCCGCTCCGTCGTCCGACCCCGGAACGCATGCTCCCCCGCGTACCGCTCCCCCAGCCACGCCCGCGCCACGAAGTCCGGCGTCGTCGCCTCGTGCGCCCGGAAATACGAACCCAACGCCAGCAGGATGAACACGTTCTCCTGCGTGTTCCGCCACCGCCCCTGCTTGCGGTGCGCCAGCAGACCCGCCACCAGCTTCGGCACCAGGTCGCTCTCCGGCGCATCCATCAGCAGCGCCTCCAACACGATCGCATCCGCGCGACGGTCCGAGTGCAACAACAGATGCGCCCCGTCCGTGTACGACGAGACGAAGTTCGCCGCCCCCGCCGTCTCCACCGCCCGGTTCCCCAGCTCCCGCCGGATCGCCGCCGCCGCCTCCCCATGCCCCTCCTCCCCCGCCAACGCCTGGAGGATCCACCCCGTCGCCTCCAGCGGCAGCCGCTCCACCCCGACCTCCCGGAACAACCGCTCCGCCCGCTCCGGATCCCCGTCGCCCAGCCGCTTGCGCACCGCCAACGAATAGGCCACCAGCGTGTGCCGCGCCTCTTCCCCGTACCACGACGGGATCTGACTCTCGATGCCCCGCAGGTACCCCAGGCTCCGGCCGATCGCCTCCCCGGGCACCGCGAAACCCTTCTCCGCCGCCCGCCGCAACGCGTGCGCCGCGTGGATGCTGATGTACGGCCACGACGGTTCCCCCCGCTGCCAGATCGGGAATCCGCCGTCGCCGTTCTGCATCCGCACCAGCCGCTCGATGTCCCGCCGCATCGCCGCGTCGATCTCCTCCGACGGCGGCAACTCCGGTGTCCGGAACGCCTCCAGCACGTCCCGCAACGCCGCCAGCGCCATCACCCGCGACGCCAGTTGCTCGGCACAGTCGAACGGATACTCCGTGAGGTACAACACCGCGTCGGTCAGCGCCTGCAGAGCCGTCGACGACGTCGTCACCTCCAGCCCGCCGAACTCCGCAAACACCCCCTCCGGCGCCCGCACCGGCTGCGCGATCGCGCCCCGGTCGATCTCGCCGTACGTCGCGAACGCCTCCGTCGTCGCCGGCGTCCAGACCGGCAGCCGGAACGCCGCCGCGTCCGACCACGCCCCCGACACCGCCCCCACCTGGAACCGCGCCGCCCCCGCCCGCACCGTCGCCGCCGGGAACCGCACCTCCACCCGGTCGTCCGCCGGAACCGTCACCCGCCGCCCCGCCCCCGCCGTCAACGCCGCGTTGGCCGCCCGCACCGCCACCTCCACCTCCAGCGGCCCCTCCGTCTGGTTCTGCAACACCACCGGCAGCTCGAACCGATCCCCGAAGTTCAGGAACCGCGGCGGCGACGGCCGCACCATCAACGGCAGCCGGGCCGTGATCGTCGACTCCCCCGAGCCGAACTGCTTCACCCCCGCCGCCGCCACCGCCATCACCCGGTACCGCGTCAGGTTGTCCGGCAAGACCAACGACACCCGCGCCGTCCCCGCACCGTCCGTCCGCAACGCCGGCGCGAACAACGCCAGTGGCGCGAAGTCCGCCCGCATCCGGATCGGCGCCGCCCCCCCGCCGCTCGGCGCCGCCGCCTCCGCCTGCGCCAGCATCCCCGCCGGCGGCGGCATCGCGCCGGACACCTCCTCCCCGCGCCCCCGCTCCACCGCCCCGCGCTCCTGCTCGTCGTCGCTCTTCTCGCCCGCGCGCGACGCCGTCAACAACAGGCTCCGCCGCAACCGGTAGTCGCGCACCCCCGCCTCCCGCGCCGCGTAGAACACCTCCAGCGGGTCCGGCAGGCGGTAGCCCGTCAACGACAACACCGCCTCGTCCACCACCACCACCGCCACCTCGGCGTCCGCCGCCGGAACCCCCGCCGCGTCCCGCACCTCCACCACGATCTCCGTTCCGCCCCCCGGCTCCAGCTTCGCGTCCCGCGGCCGCACCCCCACCCGCAGCGTCCGCTCGTAGGGCGGCACCCGCAGGTTCACCGACCCCGCCGCATGCGCCGGCCGCCGCGGCGACCCCGAGTCCCGCTCCCCCTCCGCCGTCACCCGCTCGGCCGCCCCCACCAGGTGCACCTCCACGTGCACGTTCGGAACGAACCCCTCCTCGATCGGCACCCGCAGCACCTGCGTCGCGCCGCTCATCGAAAACCGCTCCGTTCGCACGATCCCCGACCGCCGCAACGTCACCAGCCCCTCCGCCGGAGCGAACGGCGCCACCACCAACAGCTCCGCCGTCTCCCCCGCCCGGTACTCCTTGCGGTCCGGGATCAACCGCACCACGTCCTCCTCGATCCCCCGCCGCGGCGGCGCCCCGCCCCCCGCCACCCACAGCCGGATCTCCGTCTCGTTCCTCCGCCCCGCCTCGTCCGCCACCGACGCCGTCACCTTGTACGAACCCCCCTCGCGCGGCCGGAACGTGCACTCCACCGGAGCGTCCCCCGACCGCACCCGACACTCCGCCGGGTCGTGCTCCGTCTCCTCCCACCCGTCCGCCTTCTGCTCCCACTCCATCCGCACCGCCCGCACCACCACCTCGCGCCCGCTCGCCGCCTTGCCGTCCAGGTCGGTCACGATCGCCTCGACCTCCAGCGGCTCCCCCTCCCGCACGAACGAACGCCCCGCCCGCAAGCCCACGTACAACGCCCCCGGATGCACCAGCAGCTCGGTCGCCGACGCCCACGCCTGCCGGTTCACGTCCATCACCGTCGCCTCGACCGCCAGATGCGTCGGCCGCGGCGGATCCACCGCCCCGAGGTCGATCCGCAACCGGTGCTTCCCCCCCGCGTCCGTCCGGCCCGCCTGCACCTCCGTCCGCGTCCGCTCCGCCTCGCCCTCCTGCTCCTCCTCCCCGAAGGCCCACCACGGCCTCCACGGCCCGAACGAAAAATCATCCCGCCCCGGCGGAGCGAACCACCCCGGCCGCGACGTCACCCGCCAAGTCACCTCCGCGTTCGATAGCCCGCCCCCCGCGTAGTAGCTCGCCGCCGCCGTCACGTCGATCCGCCCCCCCGCGAAATGCGGCCCCTCGCTCGCCCGCGTCGTCACCTCGAACTCCGGCCGCCGGAACTCCTGCACCTCCAGCCGATGCTCGTACCGCTCCCCCTCCACCTCCAGCACCAGCCGCGCCGTCCCCAGGTTCGCCGCCTCGGGAAAACGCACCGCGAAGTCGAACCCCCCCGAAACCCCCACCTCCGCCTCCCCCGCGGCCAGCTCGTTCGACCGCGAGTCGTACAGCGTCCACCCGATCCTCTCCCCCCCGCTCCCCGCCCCCTCCACGTCACCACCCTTCCCCAGACCGACCCGGCGCAGCCACCCCTTCACCCGCGCCTCCTCCCCCGGCCGGTACATCTTCCGGTCGTCGAACACGTAGAACCGCAGCGGCTTCCCCGGATCGACCCGCCGCCACCCCGCTTGGTCGCGGCTCGCCAACCACCAGTACGTGTTCTCGGGAAGCACCGCCGCGTCCCGCCCCTTCCGCGCCGCCAACACGACGCCCGGCCGCTCCCCCAGCGGAATCCGCGCCAGCCCGCCCCCGTCCGTCTGCACCCCACCGCCACCGGGCAGGAGCGACACCTCCACCCCCTCCACCGGCGCCCCGTCGACCAGCGACGTCGCCCACACCAGCAGCTCCGAACCGTCCGCGAACGCGTCCAACCCGATCCGCGTCGCCTCCACCCACACCGCCACCCCCCGCTCCGCCCGCCGAGCCCACGTCCGACCCTCCGGCGGCTCCACCACCACCACCACCTGCCCCAACCCGCCGAGCAACGCCGGAGACAGATCGATGCCCGTCTCCACCATCTCGTCCGGATCCCCCTCCACCGCCACCGTCGTCGCCACGACCCGCCGCCCCGGCAGCTCCTCCACCGCCTCCCCCTGGTTCACCCGCCGCACCAGCTCCAGGAACGGCCCCCAGTCCCCGGGCTCCACCGCCTGGATCCGCACCCGCAGCTCGCGATACCCCGCCGAATACACCGGCAACCGCGCCGGACCCGACGGGTCCAGCACCACCAGCGGCCCCCCCTGGACATGCAGCCTCCGCTCCGCCGCCGTCGTCCGGAACACCACCGTCCGCTCCTCCCCCAACCGCTGGCCGAACTCGTCCGGCAGCCCGCTCGACAAGCGCACCCGGTACTCCGTCCGCGCCCGCGAACGCCCGTGCACGAACAGCTGCCGCCCGTAGATCGTCGCCTGCATCCCCCGCAGCTCCGGCTCGACCCGCACCATCGCCTTGTCGAACCTCCGCCGATCGATCGGATTCGTGAACTCGATCTCCCACGACATCCCCGGCGGACAGTCGCTCTGCCACCCGCACCGGTTCCCCACCACCGCCATCGGCCCGTACGTCCGGAACCCGAACGTCTGCGCCTCCGTCGTCTTCCGCGGCCCCTCCCCCGACGGCGCCCCCGCCGCCACCGCCACCGCGATCGCCGCGTCCGCCGGCAACGGCTCCACGCTCCGGAACGCCACCCATCGCCCCTCCGGCGCCCGCTCCGCCCGCCGCCGCACCTCCTCGTCCGCCGCCACCTCCTCCGCCGAAGCCCGCCGCACCGCCCAGACGCGACCCCCCGCCGTCACCCGCACCGACCCCAACACCGCCTCCGGATCGATCCGCTGGTCGAACTCCAGGAACATCACCGCGTCGCGACGGACCGGCCCCTCCACCGGATGCGACCCCACGACCTTCAAAGGCGGCGTCGAGAACCGCCACTTCACCGCCTCCCCCAAACTCCCCCCCGTCGCCGACCTCGTCCCCGCCGGCACCTCCACCTCGTACTCCGTCGCCATCGGCAATCGCCCGTCCGGCTCGAACAGCAGCGTCTTCGTCCCCACCCATCGCCACCGCCCCGCAGGCTCCGGAACCAGACGCACCGGCCGCTCCTCCCGACCCAACTCCGCATGCGACGTCACCGCCACCATCGGCTGCGAGAACGTCACCGCCACGTGCGGCGCCAACGGCACCTCCCCCTCCGGAGCCCGCCGCAACACCTCCAACGGCCCCGCCGCAGGCGCCGCGACCGCCGGACGCTCCGCCGCCGGCGGAAACACATCCCGCACCGTCACACCCGCCCGCGGCGGCGGCAACGACCCCTCCCGCATCGCAAACCCCACCTCCTCCCCGGACTCCCCCTCCATCGGCGGCAGCCGCTCCAGCACCGCCCGCACCCGGTCGTCCGCCAACCGCTCCGCCGCCGCCCCCCGCACCACTTCCCGCGCCGGGCCTTCCCCGTCTCCCTCGCTCAACCGGAACGCCAACCCCCGCACCGCGGTCGCCCCCTCCGTCGCCCCCTCCCGCGTCGGCGTCTCCGCTGTTCCCGTCCCCTCTCCTCCCGTCGCCGCCTCCCCCGTCCCGCTCGCCTTCGACCCGGTACACCCCGCCACGACCGCCCACACGACCGCCAACACCCACCGTCGTCCCATGTTCGCCTCCTGATCCCCCCATACCCGCTTCTTCCCTTCCCTCGCAACCTCTTCTCCCTCGCTCATCCTCCCGTCGTCGTGGTCGTCGTCGTGGTCGTGGTCGTGGTCGTGGTCGTCGTCGTCGTCGTGGTCGTCGTCGTCGTCGTGGTCGTGGTCGAAATGCCCCTCCCGCTTCGGTCGACACATCTTCCTGTTCCCCACTCCCTCCCCGTGCTATTCCTCCCCAGCCGGGGGCCCCAGGAGGTATCGCCTTGCCCAAAGCCCTCGTCATTCTCGCCGACGGCTTCGAAGAACTCGAAGCCGCCGCACCGATCACCGTCCTGCGCCGCGCCGGCGTCGAAGTCACCGTCGCCGGCCTCCACGACCAGCCGGTCCGCGGCTCCCGCGGCCTCACCTTCGTCCCCGACGCCCCCCTCGAATGGGTCGCCGATCAGCCGTTCGACCTCGTCGTCCTCCCCGGCGGCATGCCCGGCACCCTCAATCTCCGCAACAGCTCCCTCGTCTCCCACGTCCTGCGCGTCGCCCAACAACGCGGCGTCGCCATCGCCGCCATCTGCGCCGCCCCCACCGTCCTCGCCGCCATGGGCTTCCTCCAGGGGCGCCGCGCCACCGCCCACGCCTCCGTCCGCGCCGAACTCTCCCTCGCCGGCGCCGAACTCGTCCCCGACCGCCCCGTCGTCACCGACGGCAAGTTCGTCACCTCCCAGGGCGCCGGCACCGCCGTCGAGTTCGCCCTCGAACTCGTCCGCCTCCTCGCCGGCCACGCCAAGGCCGCCGACGTCGCCCGCGGCATGATGCTCGACCCCGCCTGACCGGCCACGCTCGCCCCTCCCGCGGCCGCCACCGCCACCGGCTCGCCCCCCACGCCCCCCTCCCCGCCAGTTCGACCCACCCCCCGCGACCCACCCCCCCACCCCGGCTCCTACGCCCCTCGCCCGCCCGGTCGGCCTCCTGACATTCCCACATCGTGATTATCGTGCAAGCACGTCGGCGCGGAACCGCCGGCAACCGGGCTCCGCGCAACAACAGCGTTCCGATACCGAACGATCGGTCGGATCGCGAGAACGGAGGGAACCACATGATCACCAAGATCCAGGTCGTCTTCCATTCCATCTACGGCCACGTGTACGAACTGGCCAAGGCCGAGGCCGAAGGCGCAGCACAGGTCGAAGGAGTAGAGGCGGAATTGCTGCGCGTCCCCGAAACCCTGCCGGCCGACGTGCTGGCGAAGATCGGAGCCACGGAGGCCCGCAAGACGTTCGAACATCTGCCCGAAGCGACCGTCGAGAAACTCGCCGAGGCCGACGGGTTCCTCTTCGGCACCGGCACCCGCTTCGGCAACATGTCGGGCCAGATGCGAAACTTCCTCGACCAGACCGGCTCGCTGTGGATGAAAGGCGCGCTGATCGGAAAGCCGGCCGGCGTCTTCGTCTCCACCGCCACCCAGCACGGCGGCCAGGAGTCGACCCTGCTCTCCTTCCATACCACCCTCCTCCACCACGGCATGATCGTGGTCGGCGTGCCCTACTCCGAGACGAAACTGATGGACATCAACGCCATGATCGGCGGCTCGCCCTACGGAGCGGGAACAATCGCCGGCGGCGACGGCTCGCGCCGCCCCACCGAAGACGAACTCGCCGTGGCCCGCTTCCAGGGACGACACCTCGCCGCCATCGCCAAACGCCTCAAGCGCTGAACCCAGGCCCGCACCCGCACCCCGCACCGCATCTCCCCCGGCACCCCGGCCCAAGCCGATCGCCCGATAGACCCTCGCACCGCCCGCCGCCCGTTCCGAGACGCCTGCAATTCACCCCCGAACATGATTAGAATGACCAGAGCCTCGTCCCGGGCCCAGGCAGCCTGACGCGCTGCCTCCCGGACGGCGCCGGGAGCACGCGGGTGACGGCGATTCCCAAGTCTCGCTCGACGACGGCTCGGTCCATCCCGGAACTGCCCCAGGACCGGAATCCCACCACCCCGACCACCGCCGCTCTCGCCGCCGCCGCCCTGGCCCTGACCCTCGCACCCACCCGCTCCACCACGGCCCAGCCCGCCGGCGCCCTCACGCCCCCCTCCCTGCTCGAAGCGGCCGAGACACCATGGCCGGCCGACGAACCCGCCCGCGACACCCGCGTCGAAGTCCCCTGCCGCGTCACCCTCGACGACACCGGCGCCGTCCTCGATGTCCAGGTGCTCGAATCCCAGGGCGCAGCCTTCGACACCGCCGCCGTCGCCGCCATCCGCGCCTCCCGCTTCGCTCCCGCCCGCCAGGACGATCGACCCATCCCCGCCCGCTTCGTCTTCCGCTGGGTCTTCCAACCACCCCCGCCCCCCGAACCGACCCCCACCCCCCCGCCCGAACCTCCACCCCCCGTCGTCACCTTCGAAGGACAGGTGCTCGGCGAAAACGACACCCCCCTCGAAGGAGCCGTCCTCTCCATCGAAGGCGAAACCCTCGACCAACCCGTCCTCGCCTTCACCTCCACCCTCGGCGACTTCTTCGTCTTCGATCTCCCCCCAGGCGCCTACCAGGTCCGCGTCTCCGCCCCCCAGTTCGCTACCCTCGAAACCCGCGAGGAAATCCTCCCCGACCAGGTGACCCTGGTCGTTTACCGGCTCCAGCGCGCCGCCGCCGCCTTCGAAACCGTCGTCCGCACCCGCCGCCCACCCCGCGAAATGACCCGCCAGACCATCGAAACCCGCGAGATCGTCCGCATGCCCGGCACCGGCGGCGACTCCCTCCGCGTCGTCGAAAACCTCCCCGGCGTCGCCCGTCCCCAGTTCGGCGCCGGCCTCGTCGTCGTCCGCGGCTCCGCACCCCAGAACACCGCCTTCTACGTCGATGGCATCCAGGTCCCCCTCCTCTACCACTTCGGCGCCCTGCGCTCCGCCGTCGCCGCCGACTTCCTCGAACGGATCGATTACTACCCCGGCAACTACTCGGTCCGCTACGGCGGCGTCACCGCCGGGATCGTCGACGTCGCGCCCCGCCGCCCCGACCGCGACGCCTGGAACGGCTACGTCGATGCCAACCTGATCGATACCGGCGCCTTCGCCGAAGGCCCCGTCGCCCCCAACGCCTCGATCGCCCTCGGCCTGCGCCGCAGCTACATCGATGCCGTCCTCGCCGCGGTGCAGGACATGGTGCCCTTCGATACCCTCCAGGCCCCCGTCTACTGGGACTTCCAGGCCCTCGCCGACTGGGAACCCACCCCCGACGACGACCTGCGCTTCTTCGCCTACGGCTCCGACGACCGCTTCAGCGTCCTCATCGATGACCTCGACGCCGGCGGCCCCACCCTCGTCGGCGAACGCACCCTCGCCACCAGCTTCTACCGCTTCCAGGCCGAATGGACCCGCCGCCTCGGCCGCGACCTCGAAAACCGCGCCCTCCTCGGCGCCGGCTACAACGAGTTCCTCGTCCGCGCCGGCACCTCGTTCGACGCCCTCCAGGGCTTCGTCCCGATCCAACTCCGCGACGAACTGACCTGGCAGGCCGCCGATACCCTCCAACTGACCCTCGGCCTCGATACCACCGTCACCTGGAACCGCACCCGCTTCCGCATCCCCGACTTCTTCGCCAACTCCACCGGCATCCGCCAGTCGATCTGCGCCCTGGAACCGTTCGAAGTCGTCGACTCCGGCTGGTCCTGGACCCCCGGGCTTTACGCCGAAACCGAACTGCGCCCCATCCCGCGTCTCCGCCTCATCCCGGGCCTCCGCATCGACCTGTTCGACGACGGCAAGAAACCCGCCCTCGACCCGCGCCTCAACGTCCGCTACGAGGTCCTCGACGGAACCACCCTCAAAGCCGGCCTCGGCCAGTACTCCCAACCCCCACCCTTCTTCCAGACCGACCCCCGCACCGGCAACCCCGACCTCGATCCCGAACACGCCGTCCACTACGGCCTCGGACTCGAACAACGGCTCTGGGACCGCGTCCGCCTCCAACTCGATGCCTTCTACCGCGAAGTCGGCAACGCCGTCGTCCCCTCCGACCGCCCCGTCGAAAGCGACGGCCGCACCCGCTCGATCCGCTTCGAAAACACCGGCCGCGACCGCGCCTACGGCCTCGAACTCCTCCTGCGCTACGAACCGGACGACCTGTTCTTCGGCTGGCTCGCCCTCACCCTCATGCAGTCCGAAGAGTGGGACCCCCGCGAAGGCTGGCGCGATGCCCCCTTCGACCAACTGCTCAACCTCACCCTCCTCGGCTCCTTCGACCTCGGCGCCGGCTGGTCCGTCGGCCTCCGCTTCCGCCTCGCCCAAGGCTACCCCACCACCCCCGTCGCCGGCGCGATCTACAACGCCGACTGCGACGAGTTCGAACGCATTCCCGGACCCGACAACTCCATCCGCCTCCCCTGGTTCCACCAGCTCGACCTGCGCGTCGACAAGAAGTTCGAATGGCGACACTTCGCCCTCGACGTCTACCTCGACGTCCAGAACGTCTACTACGCCGAAAACGTCGAGGCGCTCGGCTACAACTACGACTACACCCGCCGCCGCGACATCACCGGATTGCCGATCCTCCCCGCCCTCGGAATCAAGGGCGAGTTCCACTGACCGGCCCTACTCCCCCCGCGCCCGACCCGCCAGCCGCACCTCGCGCTCCGCCGGCAGGTTCGTCGTCGCCGCCACCCAGTACGGCGGCCGCCCGCGCACCATCCGGTGCATCCGCCCCACGTACTCCCCCAACACCCCGATCGAAAACAACACCGCCCAGAAACCCAACCCCAGCATCACCCCGACCGCCGCTACACCCCACCCCAATCCCCCCCACCACCCCAGCCCCGCGAACAACCCCGCCGCCCCCAACGCCCCCCACGCCAGCAGGTACGGCACCCGCAACGGCCACAGACTCGCGCTCGTCACCCCGTCCCACGCGAATCGTCGCATCCGCCCCAGATCGTACTTCGTCCGCCCCGCCGGCCGCCCCCCGCGGTCGAACGTCACCGCCACCGCCTCCGCCCCGATCCACCCCAGATCCCCCCGCAGAAACGCCGGACCCCCATGCTCCGTCGCCCGGATCAACGCCGCCGCCACGTCCCGCCGCATCAGGTAGAAATCCCCCACGTTCCGGTGGATCGGATGCTCCGCAATCCGACCCAGCAGCCCCGTGAACCACGCCGACGTCCAGCGCTTGAACCACCCCACCTCCCGCTGCGAACCCCGCCGCGCCAACACCAACGCCGCCCCCGTCCGCCGCTGCTCCTCCACCAGCCGCGGCACCAGCTCCGGCGGATCCTGCAGGTCCGCGTCCATCACCGCGATCAACTCCCCCCCCGCCGCCGCCAGCCCCGCCAGGATCGCCGCCTGCTGCCCGAAACTCCGCGCCAGCCGCACCCCGCGCACCGGTCCCCGCTCCCCCTCCTCCCGGATCCGCTGCCACGTCCCGTCCGTGCTCCCGTCGTCCACGAGCACGATCTCGTAGTCCACCCCCGCCGCCCCCAACGCCTCCCGCAACGCCCCCACCAGCCGCCCCACGTTCGGCGCCTCGTTCCGCAGCGGACTCACCACCGTCAACAACATCGCCGCTCCCCGCGCCGACTCCCCATCCCCATCCTTCGTCACCCCCCAAGAATCGTGGTCGTGGTCGTGGTCGTGGTCGTGGTCGCGGTCATCGTCGTGGTCGTGGTCGTGGTCCTCGCCGCCCCCTAGTGCACCTCGCCGCTCGCCCCCAACCGCACGTGCTGCTCCAAGAGCCGCAGGTCCTCCGGGTCCGGCGTCCCCGCCGCCGTGTCGATCCGGATCTCGATCAACCGCCGGTGCAGGATCAACAGCCGCCGCTCGTCCGGACCGAGCGCCCCCAGCCCCCGCGCCACCGCCTTCTCCAACGCCCGCCTCCCGTCCCGCAACACCTCCGCGTCCCGCTCCCCAACCCCCCGCTCCACCCGCCGGAACGGACTCGGCTCCAACTCGCCCTCCTCCCGCGCCTGCCGCCGTCGCGCCTCCCGCTCCTCCCGCAGCCGCCGCCGCTCCCGCCACCACCGCCCCAACGCCCACCGCGTCTCCTCCATCGAGGGCGCCCCGACCTGCCGCATCTCCATCACGTTCAACATGAACAACTGCACCAGGATCACCACCACGATGATGTTGAAGTTGCCGCTCGCCGCAAACCAGATCCCCACCCCCAGCAACGTCAGGAACGATAACCCCAACCCGATCCGCGCTCCCGCCGCCGCGCCCACCCGCTTCGACAGCGACATCCTCGCCAACTGCCCCCCGTCCATCGGGTAGATCGGCAGCAGGTTGAACGCCGCCAGGATCACGTTCGCCCAGAACGCCTGCGCCAACAACACCAACCCCCACCACGGCAACACCCCCCGGCCGAAATACAGTCCCAACCACGCCCCCAACCCCAGCAGCACGTTCACCGCCGGACCCGCCGCCGTGATCCGCCACGCCCACCGCGGACCGCCCCGCCCCGCGCGGTACGTCACCCCGCCCAACAGGTGCAGCGTCACCTTGTGCACCGTGTCCCCCGCCGCCCGAGCCGTCAACGCGTGGGCCCATTCGTGCAGCAGGATCGACGCGAACAGCACCAGCACCCACGCCCCCTCCAACGGCTCCTTCGTCAACAGCGCGAACCCGAACACGATCCCCACCAGGATCGCCAACCACGAGTTCACCGTCAGGGGGATCCCGAACGGCCGCCCCAACGACAGCTCCCGCCCCATCGCCATCCCCACGCCGTTCATCGCCCCGCAATCTAGCCATCCCCCATCCCAAACTCCACCCCCCTTCCCCCTCCCGTCGTCGTGGTCGTGGTCGTGGTCGTGGTCGTGGTCGTCGTCGTGGTCGTGGTCGTCGTCGTGGTCGTGGTCGCTCCCCCCTCCCTTGTGCTACGTACCTCCCCGGGATGCCCACCTCCACCATCCACCGCATCACCGCCACCGTCGCCGCCCTCGGCATCGGCCTCCTCACCCTCGGCGCCGTCGCCACGCAGCTCCAGGATTCCCACGCTTCCCCGATCCCCCCCGACCTCCCCCGCCTCTCCCTCTTCCCCACTTCCCTCGCCCTCGCCGCCAACGGCGAGGCCGACCTCCTCGTCCGCGTCCCCGTCCCGTCCCCACCCCCCGGCCAACTCGTCCAGGTCGTCAACCTCCACCCCGACAAGCTCCACGTCTCCGCCGGAGTCACCATCCCCCCGGGCGCCGTCGAAGCCCGCGTCCGGCTCCTCGGCCTCGCCGCCGGCGACGCCACGCTCCTCGTCAAACTCGGCGCCGGTCCGCTCGCCGACCTCTTCGACTGCCCCGCCCACCCCGACTCCTGCTCCGCCTCCGCCTCCGTCTCCGTCGCCTTCACCGCCTCCGTCGCGCTGCACCGCCTCGAGGCCTCCGGCACGCCGTGGTACCTCCGCCTCCTCTCCCTCCTCGGCACCCTCGCCCTCATGGCGATCGCCTGGGCCTGCTCCACCGACCGCAAGCGGATCGCCTGGCGCCTCGTCGCCTGGGGCGTCGGCCTCCAGTTCCTCTTCGCCCTCCTCGTCCTCAAGACCCCCTGGGGGCGGACCGCCTTCGAGGCCGCCAACGACGCCGTCGTCCGGCTCCTCGAGTTCACCCGCATCGGCGTCTCGTTCGTCCTCGCCTCCTACGTCTCCGGCTCCGTCCATCCCGCCCTTTCCAACTTCGTCTTCCAGATCCTCCCCACCATCATCTTCTTCTCCTCCCTCATGACCGTCCTGTACCACCTCGGTCTCGTCCAGTGGCTCGTCCGCGGCATCGCCTGGGTCATGGCCCGCACCATGGGCACCTCCGGCGCCGAGTCGCTCTCCGCCGCCGCCAACATCTTCGTCGGACAGACCGAGGCCCCCCTCGTCGTCCGACCCTATATCGACCGCATGACCCTCTCCGAGCTCCACGCCGTCATGACCGGCGGCATGGCCACCATCGCCGGCGGCGTCATGGCCGCCTACGTCGGCATGCTCCAGCACGTCTTCCCCGACGTCGCCGGACACATGATCGCCGCCTCCGTCATGTCCGCCCCCGCCGCCCTCGTCTTCGCCAAGCTCCTCGTCCCCGAAGACTCCGAACCGCTCACCCGCGGCACCGTCCGCCTCGACGTCGCCCGCCTCGACGTCAACGTGATCGATGCCGCCGCCCGCGGCGCCTCCGACGGCCTCCGCCTCGCCGCCAACGTCGGCGCGATGCTCCTCGCCTTCATCGCGCTGCTCGCCATGCTCAACTTCTTCCTCGGCCTCCTCGGCGGCCTCTTCGACGTCCCCCAGCTCTCCCTCCAGTGGCTCCTCGGCCAGCTCCATCGCCCGCTCGCCTTCCTCATGGGCGTCCCGTGGTCCGAATCCCACCTCGCCGGCACCCTGATGGGCGAGAAACTCATCCTCACCGAGTTCGTCGCGTACCTCGACCTCTCCAACGTCCTCACCCGCGACGCCGCCGCGCTCTCCTATCGTTCCACGGTCATCGTCTCCTACGCCCTCTGCGGCTTCGCCAACTTCGGCTCCCTCGCCATCCAGCTCGGAGGCATCGGCGGCATCGCCCCCGCCCGCCGCTCCGACCTCGCCCGCGTCGGCCTCCGCGCCATGCTCGCCGGCACCCTCGCCGCCTACCAGACCGCCACCATCGCCGGCCTCCTCGTCTGATCCTTCCCCTCCTTCCCGTCGTGGTCGTGGTCGTAGTCGTGGTCGTGGTCGTAGTCGTAGTCGTGGTCGTGGTCGTCGTCGTGGTCGTAGTCGTGGTCGTCGTCGTGGTCGTGGTCGTCGCCGCCCCCCTTGAACCTTACCCCCCTCTCCCGACACCCAAACCCACCGGCGCCCTTGACGGAAATCCCGCCGGGGCGCTAGTCTCCCTCGCCCGTGAAAGGCTGAACGACGGGCGGGGAAGTTGCAGCGGCCCCGGCGCAAGATCGCCGGGCCCACGAGGGTCCCAAGACCCCGTGACGAAAAACGAATCAGCCGTCCTCGAAACGGGGCCGCGCGCCGACCGAAGGGGCCGGAGGCCGCCCAACGCCGCCGCCCCCCGCGCGACCCGGCACACCCCGCAAACTCCCCGCCCGCGCCGGCCAACACCGCCCGGACATCGAGGCTCCCCGTGAGCTGCCTCTCCCGAGCCCGCATCGAACAGGCGCTCGAACTCCTTGACGCCGCACTCGGCCGCGCCGGACACCAGGCCCAACTCTACCTCGTCGGCGGCGCCGTCATGTGCGTCGTCCACGAAGCCCGCGAGTCGACCAAAGACGTGGATGCCTGGTTCACCGAGCCGGCCGCTGTCCGCACGGCCGCCGCAGAGGTCGCTCGCGAACTCGACCTGCCCGACGACCGGCTCAACGATGCCGCCAAGGCCTTCGTCCCCCCCGGCGCGGGCTTCGAGGCCTGGCGCGAATTCCAGCACCTCGCCGTCCTCGTCGCCGACGACCGCACCCTCCTCGCCATGAAATGCGCCGCCGCCCGCACCACCGAAGACGCCGGCGACATCCGCTTCCTCGCCCGCCGTCTCGGCCTCCGCACCTCCGCCGCCGTCCTCGAGGCGCTCGCGGCGTACTACCCGACCGACCACCTGCCCGTCCGCTCCCGCCTGCTGCTCGAGGAACTGTTCGATGACGGCCGCTGAATGCCTGGCCGAAGCCCGCGCCAAAGCCCCGCAGTTCCAGCGGCCGGTCAACCAGTTCATCGATGACTTCCGCCGCGCCTCGCCCGACACCCGCCGCCGCCTCGTCGCTGACCCCATCGCCTCCTCCGGCCCCCTCGAAGGCCTCGTCGCGGCCGTCGCCAGCGCCCTCTGCCGAGAGACCGCCACGCCCCCGCCCGATTGGGTGGCCCGCGTCGGCAGCCCGCACCCGTTCTTCGCCTTCCCCGCACGCTCGTTCGCGCTCCGCGTGCGGCTGATGCTCGAATCCCCGGCCCCCTTCCGCGTCCGCAACGTCTTCGTCCCCGAAAACTACCTCCACCGTGCCTGAAGCGACCACCACCGTCTCGATGACCCGCACCACCGGCACCACCACCGCCGCCGCCCCCCGAGCGACCCGACACACCCCGCAAACTCCCCGCCCGCGCCGGCAAACACCGGCCCCCGCGGCCGGCCGCGGCCGCCTCGGCATCGCCCCGCCGCCCGCAAACGCCCTCTCCGCCCCCTGGCTCTCCAACGCCGAGCGCTCCCGCTTGCGCCGCTTCGCCCGAGCCGTCCGCCGCATCGCCGGCCCCGACCTCGCCAAAATCTGCCTCTACGGCTCGCGCGCCCGCGGCGAAGGCCACGCCGAATCCGATCTCGACGTCCTCGTCGTCGTTCGCTGGGCCCCCCGCTACCGCCGCCGCATCCACGACCTCTCCGACGACATGATGGAAGCCGAAGACTGGCCCGTCCAAGGCGGCCTCGCCGAAGTCGTCCTCTCCAAGTCCGAATGGCAACGCCTCGTCGACCGCGAACGACTCTTCGCCCGCGAAGTCCTCGAACAGGGCCTCCCCCTGTGAACGACCGCAACAAACAGCTCAACGCCGCCGGCGACCTCGACCGCGCCCGCCGGATGATCCAGGTCGCGGACCTCGCTTTCGGCGCCGAGTGCTACGAGGACGCCGCCTCCAGCGCCTACTACGCCGCCCACCACGCGGCCCGCGCCCTCCTGTTCTCCCTCGGCATCGAAGTCCGCAGCCACCAGGCCCTCCGCACCCTCCTCGCCCGCCACTTCGAACGTCCCGGCCTGGTTCCCCAGGGCACCGCGAAACAACTCGGAGCCGCGTTCCAGGCCCGCATGCAGGCCACCTACGGCGTCGGCGTCCGCTTCACCCGCGACCAGGCCGCCGCCTGGGTCGCCTGGTCCCGCTCCTTCCTCGAACACGCCGCAGACCACCTCGCCGACTTCCTCGCCGCCCCCACCCCGAAAGGACCCCCCTCCGCGGCCCGCGAACGCGCCCCCAGATACCGCGGCACCACCCCGTCCCGTGCCGCCTCGTCCCCGAACCGGACCCCCACGACCACCGCCCCGGCCCGCACACGGCTCCGGCCGAGCGCCCCCGCTGCACGGTCGCGCCCCGCGCCGAGCCCGTCGCGCCGCCAAACCCGCGGAAAACGATGATTCCGCGCAACCACCCCCGCCACCCGCCCCTCGACCCCCGCATCGCCGAGGTCGTCCGGCGGATCGTCCGCTTCCTCCACCCTCGCCGGGTCATCCTGTTCGGCTCCCGCGCCCGCGGCGACCACATGCCCAAGTCCGACATCGACCTCGCCGTCGATGCCCCGGCGCATGATCCGCGCGCCTACTTCGACCTGCTCGACGACTTCGACCGCGATCCCCCAACCCTGCTCGACATCGACATCGTCTTCCTCGACCAGGTCGGCCCCGCGCTCCGCCGGCGCGTCGAAGGCGAAGGAAAGTTGCTGCATGAGCACCAGGCGGCTTGAGCTCTCCCCGGATTCGACCCGTTGCCCGTAGCCTCCCCGGCTTTCCGCCGCATGAGCACCGCACGGCTCGATCTCTCCCTGGAGCGGCTCGCCCGCGCCCTCGACCGCCTCGACGAGGTCCTCGCCCTGCCGGGCCAAGGCCCCATCCTCGACGCGACCATCCAACGCTTCGAGTTCACCGTCGAGCTGCTCTGGAAGACCTTGAAACGCGCGCTCGAAGACTCCGGACGCACCGCGCCCGCCACCCCCCGCGAGGTCTTCGCCGCCGCCTGGCAGACCGGCTGGCTCGAAGACGACGAACCGCTCTGGTGCGGCATCGTCGCCGACCGCAACCGCACCGCCCACGCCTACGACGACGCCACCGCCCGCGAGATCTACCTCCGCATCCGCGACTACGCCCCGGCCATGCGCCGCGCCTTCGAGGGACTCCGCCTGTGCTTCGGCGACCCCCCGCCGCCCGGCGACATTCCCTCCCGCGCCCCCGGAGGATCCTCCAAGGTTCGCGAACCCCGCGCGAAATGGTCCCGTCGCCTCGCGTCCCCCGAATCGTCCGGTGCGGCCGCGTCGCCCACCCCCCGCCGCCGCGCCCGCGCCAATATCCCGGCGCCGAAGGCCCCTCACCCCCGGGTTCCCCGGCCGGCTTCCCCGCGCCCCCGCCCGAAGGTGCCCCGATGACCCCCCGCGCCCTCGTCACCGGCATCACCGGACAGGACGGCTCCTACCTCGCCGAACTCCTCCTCGCCAAGGGCTACGAGGTCTTCGGCATCAAGCGCCGCTCCTCGTCCTTCAATACCGAACGCGTCGACCACATCTACCAGGATCCCCACGTCGACCAGCGCCGCTTCACCATGCTCTACGGCGACCTCGGCGACGCCTCCGCCCTCGCCCGCATCGTCCGCGACGTCCGACCCGACGAGATCTACAACCTCGCCGCCCAGAGCCACGTCCAGGTCTCGTTCGAAATCCCCGAGTACACCGCCGACATCGATGCCCTCGGCGCCGTCCGCCTCCTCGAGGCGATCCGCGAATCCGGCGCCGAAAAACACACCAGGTTCTACCAGGCCTCCTCCTCCGAACTCTTCGGCAAGGTCCGCGAAACCCCCCAACGCGAAACCACCCCCTTCTACCCCCGTTCCCCCTACGCCGCCGCCAAGGCCTACGCCTTCTACATCACCCAGAACTACCGCGAGGCCTACGGCATCTTCGCCGTCAACGGCATCCTCTTCAACCACGAGTCCCCCCGCCGCGGCGAAACCTTCGTCACCCGCAAGATCACCCGCGCCGCCGCCCGCATCCGCTTCGGCCTCCAGGAACGCCTCTACCTCGGCAACCTCTCCGCCCTCCGCGACTGGGGCTTCGCCGGCGACTACGTCGAGGCCATGTGGCGCATGCTTCAGCAACCCGAACCCGACGACTACGTCGTCGCCACCGGCGAACAACACTCCGTCCGCGAATTCTGCTCCCTCGCCTTCGCCGAAGCCGGCCTCCCCCTCGAATGGCGCGGCGCCGGACTCGACGAACAGGGACTCTCCGCCGCCGACGGCCGCGTCCTCGTCTCCGTCGACCCACGATACTTCCGACCCACCGAGGTCGACTCCCTCCTCGGCGACGCCTCCAAGGCCCGCCGCACCCTCGGCTGGAAACCGACCGTCGCCTTCCCCGACCTCGTCAAACTCATGGTCCACTCCGACCTCGAACACACCCGCCGCCTCGTCGACGGCATCGGCCACGACGGCCCCGTCGATTCCGGCAAGGAAGAGCGGTAGTGCCCCGCCCGTGCTACGATCGACTCGCAGCGCCCGGCGGCCCACCCGGCGCCCATCAGAGGTCGTCGAGATGACCGAACTCGTCTTCGTGGTCGAACAGGCGCCGGAAGGCGGCTACACCTCCCGCGCCGTCGGGGACTCGATCTTCACCGAGGCCGACACCCTGGACGAACTGCGCAGCCAGGTCCGTGACGCCGTTCGGTGTCACTACGACGAGGCGCGTCGTCCCGCCGTGATCCGTCTCCACTTCGTCCGCGACGAGGTGTTCGCCGCTTGAGGATCCCTCGGCACCTTTCCGGCGACGACCTCGTTCGCCTCCTCGCAGCCTTCGCCTACGTCGTGACCCGTCAGACCGGCGCCTGCGCCTGACGACCGCCACGAACGGAGAACACCACGTGACCATCGCGCGCCACCGCGCCCTTCGACTCGGTACCCTCTCCGGCATCCTCTCGGACGTCGCGATGCACCTGGGCATGGCCCGCGACGACCTTCTGGCCCGGCTGTTTGGTCACCGGCCGTGACCCCGCCCTCCGCGCCGCCCCAGCAACTCTAGCCGTGTCCAACTTCTTCGCCGAAAAACGCTTCACCGTCACCGGCGGCAACGGTTTTTTTGGGAAACACCTGCTCCGCAGGCTCGAGGCCCGCGGCGCAAGGCACGTTCACGTCGCCGACCTCCCCGACTACGACCTCACCCGCATCGAGGACGTCCGCCGCATGTACGACGACGGCCGCCCCGACGTCGTCCTTCACCTCGCCGCCGTCGTCGGCGGTATCGGCGCCAACCGCGAGAACCCGGGAAAATACTTCTACGACAACCTCATGATGGGCGTACAACTCATCCACGAAGCCCACCTCCGCCGCCTCGAGAAATTCGTCGCCCTCGGCACCATCTGCGCCTACCCCAAGTTCACCCCCGTCCCGTTCAAGGAAGACGACCTCTGGAACGGCTACCGGAAGCTGGAGCGAGACGGAGCCGCCCCGGCCTTCCCGTTTGGTTTTGGACTCAGCTACACTACCTTCAACTTCGCCAACCTGCGCCTGAACGAGGCCTCTCTCCAGCGGCAAGGCAGCCTGCAGTGCACCTTGGAAGTTTCCAACACCGGGCCAGTGGCCGGCGCCACTGTAGTGCAGTGCTATGTGGCTGTGCCTGGCTCGCGGGTGGAGCGCGCTCCGAAGGAATTGAAAGCCTTCCGGCGAGTAGAACTACAGCCCGGCGAGACGCAAACAGTAACGCTGACCATTCCAGTGAAAGACCTGGCATATTACGACCCCGATACAGGTTGGACGGTAGAACCAGGCGCCTACCGGCTAATCGTCGGCCAGCACTCGCTGGATCAACAGGCTCTACAGGCAGAATTCGCTATCCAGTGACCCTTTCGAAAGGGTCGTTCAGGTAGTTTGCTTCTCTCTCCCTTTCTCAGAGAGGGAGAGAGAAGCTGTGTTATGCTATCCCTTTATGCAGTCAAAATTTGCTTCTAGACTTTCTAAGAGGCTTTCGTTAGAATTTCTCTATGAAATTTATCAAACATAAGTTTGACAGGCATTATCACGAAAATATCGTATACCGTGAAAGCGCCAATTCACAGCGCAACCGGCAGCGACTGAAAACCCTGATGGAATACCGCCAGACCGGCCACCTCTTAGAAATCGGCTGCGGTAAGGCCGGTTTTTTGCGGCTGGCCGAGGAATACTTTAACGTAGAAGGGGTGGATATTTCTTCTTACGCCATTCAATCTATCCGCCAACACTTTGGCGAGCGTGTCAAGGTGATGAATATTGAGCAGCATAGGCTCCCCGCGCAAACGTATGATGTGATCGCCGTCTTTAACATTCTTGAGCACCTGCACCGCCCGCCTCAAATTGTTGACCGCCTGCATGCCGCTCTGACTGGCGGCGGCATCATGATCGGTTCTGTGCCGAATAACCAGGGTCTTGTGGGCGGGCTGATTACCCGCATCGGCAACTTCTTTGACCGCACTCATATTTCCACCCTGCCGCCAGATACCTGGCGGCGGATTTTTAAAAAGGCCGGGTTCCAGCAGATTGAGTTTTTCGGTGAGGTCACCTTTGGGCGCAACCACTGCCGCTACATCCACCGCAGTTTTTGGCCCAGTCTGGCCTTTAACCTGATGTTTGTCTGTCAAAAGTAATCCGGGCCGGGTTCTTCATCCGGGTTGATCCGGGTGCATTTTCTTCATCCTGATCTATCTGGCTTATCAACTTCCTGATACAATTGTAAAAGCTGAATTTTTATAGAAAAGCGGAATTCCGTGAAACGAATTGATCAGCGCACCCTTATTCTGATTGCCCTCGGCGTGGTGCTTGGAGCCATGCTCCTGCTGGCGGCTGCCCTCCCGACCCTGCAGATGGCCCCAGGTAAGCCCATCCCGCTCGAAAGCTTCCGCCCTGACATCGGCCAGGGCGTATCTGGGGATGGCCTTATGCGCGGCTTTGTGACAGTCCTGCGCATCCTTCTGTTCATTATATGGGGGCTGGTTCCGTTTTACATCATCTACCTGATCATCTCCCCCGAAGCCCGCAAGCAGTTGGTGCGCGACCTCGCCCGCCTGCTGCCGATTTTGCTTCTGTTGTGGTTCCTCTTGGGCAACAAACAAGGTCAGCAGATGTTTCGCAATCTCGACCTCCAGTTCCAGCCAGGCAACCCACTCGAAGCCTACCCCGCGCCAGAGACGGAACCCCTTGAATTTAACGCCAACCCGCCCGACTGGATCGTCACCGTCACCAGCGTGGTGATCGCCTTTGCCGTCACCGGCCTGCTGGTGGGGCTCGTTTATCTGGTCTGGCGCAACCGCGTGAGGAGACTGGCCGAACTGAAACCCCTCGAAGAGATCGCCAGAGAAGCTCAAGACGCCATCCACGCCATTCAGGCCGGCGGCGACCTGCGCGATGTGATTATGCGCTGTTACGCCGAAATGAGCCGGGTCGTCGCCGAAAGCCGCAACCTGCACCGCGGGCAAGATATGACCCCCCACGAGTTTGAAGTCTTCCTGCAGGGCCGGGGGCTGCCCCGCGAAGCCATCCACCAGATCACCACTTTGTTTGAAGCCGTCCGCTACGGTGGCTTTACCCCTGGACGGCAGGAAGAAAACCAGGCCATCAGCAGCCTGAATGCCATCGTCAACGCTTGCCGGAGGCCCTCTTGAACGGCCTGAATACCCGCCGATTGTTTGCTTTTGCCGTCATCATCCTGGTTGCCAGCATCGTACTGCTCTACTGGTTTCGGCCAGTGGTGCGCGAGGTCATCATCATCCCGCTGAGCTATTGGGCCTGGGTGATCGGCCTGTTCCTCGACAGCACGCCCCAAATTTTCTTTTGGGTCGGCGCCCTGCTGATTATCTTTATGATCGCCTGGCGCAGCTTTTTTGTGAAACAAAAGGTAATCGAAGCCGTAGAAAAAGTGCCCGATATCCCTCCACCCAGCGGACGGGTTTCGTACTGGGTCAACCGGGTCGAATTAATGCGCATGGGCAGTTATTACCAGTCCACCTTTAACGAGGCCCTCGGCCGCCTGGCCCTCGACCTGATCGGCTATCGTCACCGCATCTCTAACCGCCAAATTGAGCGCGGCCTGGTTCACAACACCTTGCGCCTGCCCCCTGAGGTGCGCGAATTCCTGCTCAAGAATGTGTTCCGGCGAGAGTTCGCCAAAATTAGCTATCTCACATACCTGTACCGCGCCATCCGTCTATGGTGGATGAGCCACGTGAACAAACTGCGCCCCCAGCGTGACCAGCTTGCACCAGAAGCGCGCCGCCTGATTCAATACATGGAAGAGGAGTTGGAGGTACATTATGACCATTCCGGTCGCTGAAGTCGCCGGTCTTTCCAGCCGCGTTATTGCCGAAGTAGAACGCGCGATTGTCGGAAAGCGTGAAGTCCTTGAAAAAATCATGACCGCCATTTTAACCAGCGGCGGCCACGTCTTACTGGAAGATTACCCCGGCCTCGCCAAAACGTTAATTGCCAACTGTTTCGCTACCGCCCTGGGTCTGGATTTTAAGCGCATCCAGTTTACCCCCGACCTTCTGCCCGGCGACATCACCGGCGGTTACATCTACGACCGTTCGGCCAATCAGTTCACCCTGCGCAAAGGCCCGATCTTTGCCAATATCATCCTGGCGGACGAAATCAACCGCGCCTCGCCGCGTACCCAATCGGCACTGCTCGAAGCCATGCAGGAATATCAGGTGACGCTCGAAGGTGAAACGATGCGTTTGCCGCAGCCGTTTGTCGTCATCGCTACTCAGAACCCAATCGAATATGAAGGGACGTTCCCCCTGCCCGAAGCCCAACTGGACCGCTTTATTATGAAGCTGTCAGTGGGCTACCCCTCAGCCAAAGAGGAACAGGAAATCTTGAAGCGCCGCCGCGAGAGGCGCAGCGATACCCTTAAGCTCGAGGCAATCACCGACGCCGCCGGTTTGCTGGCAATGCGCGAAACGGTGGAAGAAGTCTTTGTTGATCCAGACATCGAAAACTATATCGTCACCCTGGTAACGGAGACGCGCCGCCACCGCAAGGTGACGGTTGGTTCCAGTCCGCGTGGAACCCTGGCACTGCTCAAACTGGCGCGCAGTTGGGCTGCCATGCACGGGCGCAGTTATGTTCTACCTGACGATGTAAAAATCTTTGTGCAGCCTGCCCTCACCCATCGCTTGATCCTCGAACCCGACTTGTGGACGGACCGCACCGCCGCGACCGATGTGCTGGATGAAATTCTGCACCAGGTCCCTGTGCCTGTTTTACGGGGTGCATAATGTCTGGCCGCTTTCTGCTGTTAGGCAGCATCCTTTATATGCTGTTCTTCGCGGCTATCGCCACCCTGCACGGCGGGCCTATGATCCTGGCACTGCCTCTGGTGGTTTATCTGGGGATGGCGCTGTTGAACCGCCCGCCCAATGTGCAGTTGAAGATTGAGCGCATCATTGCGCACGAAATTCTGCCGTTCCGCGCCGAGACCAAAATTCGCCTGCTCATCACCAATGAGGGCGCTCACCTGGAAGAAGTTTTCATCCAGGATTTGCTCCCCCGCGGCATGCAGGTGGTGGATGGCGATACCATCGCCCTGGCGAGTATGCCGCACGGTGAGACGCTGGAGATGAGCTACACAGTCCGCGCTCCGCGCGGCGGCTATGAGTGGGAAAACGTTCTGGTGACTGCCGGCGACCATTTGGGGGTGCTGCGCCGCCGCCTCTACCTGCCCGCCCCTGGGCGGCTGATCTTCCTGCCGGACCCGCCCCGCGTGCGCAAAATCCTCATCCGTCCTCCCCGCACCCATGGGCATTCTGGCCCCATCCCGTCGCGCAAGTCTGGCACTGGGGTTGATTTTATGGGACTGCGCGAGTATCAGATGGGCGACCCGCGCCGCTGGATCAACTGGCGCGCCAGCGCCCGCCACGAAAACCAGCTATTCGTCAACCAGTTTGAGCAAGAGCGCATCGCCGATGTGGGCATTATCCTGGATGCCCGCCAGCAGGCCGATGTCGTCTTGCGCAACGGCGAAGCCCTGTTTGAACACTCCGTGCGGGCCACCGGCGCAGTCGCCGAGACGTTCCTCAATGACGGCAACCGGGTTGGACTGCTGATTTACGGCTTTGGGATGGAGCGCGTCTTTCCGGGGTATGGCAAAGTGCAGTACAAGCGCATCTCGCGTGCCTTGGGCCAGGCTCGCACCGGGCATAACTTCGCCCTCGAAAGCCTGCGCTACCTGCCCACCCGCTTCTTCCCTGCTGGCTCGCAGATCGTCATGGTCACGCCGCTGCAAAGCAATGACCTGCCGGCCTTTACCCGCCTGCGGGCCACCGGATACGAAGTCATGGTCATCAGCCCTGACCCGGTGGACTTTGAAGCGCGCGCCCTGGGCATCTACGGCGACCTGGCCTGGCAAATTGCCAAAATTGAGCGCGCCCTCCTGCTCCACAAACTCCGCCGCATGGGCGTCCGCGTGCTTGATTGGGACGTCACCAAACCCTTTGAACCGCTGGTCCGCAATGCTTTCAGCCGGATGCCTCCGGTACGGCGCACGGTGGTATCATGAAACTAATCGAGCGTGTTTTTATCCTGCATTTGCTTCTGGCAACCGCGCTGTTGGCGATTGCCTATGCCCTGGGCGGCTCGCTTGAAATCGCTTATGGGATGATCCTGGTGGGGGCGTTCTGGTTCTATACTAACCGGCGCAACGCGCACGGGATGGAATCGCTGTTGTTCATGACCTTTACCGTGGCTTCGGCGGCGCTGTTTTATTGGTTCAAAGCGCCTGGTTGGATGCCGCTTTTTGCCGTGGTAGCCGCTCTGGGAGCCTGGGACCTCGATTACTTCCTCCAACGCCTGAAAATCGTCACCCACGAGGGGCCCAGCCCGCGCCTGGGCATTGAGCATTTGCGCCGGCTGGCGCTGGCTGAAGGTCTGGGCCTGCTGTTGGGGATCATTGGCCTGACCCTCCACACCCAGATAAGTTTTTGGGTTGCCCTTGCGCTGGCGCTGTTGGCCGCCATCGCCCTGAGCCGTCTGATTGCCTTCTTGCGCAAAGAAATCTAAGGGATCTCTTTGGTTGTCGTGGTTTGCGGCTCCGCCGCCTACCCAAACCATAAAAACAAAATTTTAAGCGCCCTGTGACGCCCCGTACAGGCGCAAATCCAGCACCGGCAGCAGCCGCGTTTTACCCGCGCGTCCGCGGCCTTTGCCACCCAGGCGGATTAAAGCCTGCCGGTAGTGTTCTGGGCGCGCCTTCAATTGTTGGAGCGCCCGGCGCGTGAGCAAATCGGCCTCGTGATTGTAGCGCCGGGGTGTCCAGCTCCAATACGCCCGCCGGAAGTGGGCCGCCAGCTTGCGCGCCCGCCGGTATAGTGGTTTGATGCTGTTAGCGCTCACCAGCGCAAAACCCTGCATTTGATCAATCACCGACTTGGCATCCCCACGGATCAAGACAAATTCTGCCTCTGCCCCCATATCCAGCAAAGCTTCCAATCCTTCGATCAAAGCCAGGTATTCCGCCACGTTAGAAGAGGCATCTTTGCCGCGCACGTACCCCCCATGCCCGCGCGCGATCACCGTTTCGTTGCGCAAAATCACCCACCCGTAACACATAAACCCCGCGCTGCGTTCCAGGTGCATCTCTTGGGGAGCATCTCGATACAGACCGTCAAATTCCAGGGTCAGCATAGATCGTTTCCCTTTTTATGTATGAACAATGAGTCTCCTCCAGATTTTTAAATAGCAACAACCGGCGCGCTTGCTCCGCCGGTTGACCATAACAATCCATTGAGTTTTCCAGCATCTTGGACGGTTGATTCCCCTGCCCCTTCAGCGGCAAAGCTATCTTAGTGGGGTGATGCAGCCGTTCATGTTTCCTTAGATCATCATCCATTGCCAATATTGTGCGGGTTTTTAGGTCGTTTGTCAATGGATGACGCTTAACAAATTATTAAGCTTTTGTCAAGATACCCACTTTTTCTTTCTCGCTACCCCAACGCTCCAAAGATCACGGCGCTTTCGATGCCCACCAAAACCACCAGGAATGCCAAAAATAACAGCCACACCCACCACAACCAGGCCTTCTTCTGATGGCGCAGCCACGGAATTGACAGCAAATAGCCAAAGGCTACCAGCCCCAGGGTGGCCCCAAACCAGCGCAGGCGCGGCAGCAGCAGGGTTCGCGGCTCCACCTCGCAAAACGCAGCAGACACCGGGAACTCTACCCCCGTCTCAATCGTCGCCGCCAGGAAGATCTTCTGATCGTCCACGATAGGGATGGTATATTCCAATTCGCGCGTTTCGCCGGGGTTGAGGCGGATCTCCTCGCGCGTCACGCGGCTCCGGCTGCGCTCCGTCACCACATCCAGCGGCGCGCGATCCATGCTGATCTCCACCGGAACGTCTTGCGCCTGTTTGCCGGTGTTCGAGACCACCACCCATACCGTGGCTTCATCCGCGCCCCACAGATTGGGCTGGCAAGACAGCCGCTCAATCGCTGTGGTTGGGTACACGCGCTGAACAGCGCGGCTTTCGGGGTCTACAGACCACAACCAGGCCACCATCGGCCATTCTTCCCGCCACACGCTGAAAAGGATTTTCCCAGCGGCGGTCCAGGCCAGGTCAAATTCCTCCAGGTCGTTATCCGTCAACCGGATGGGCAAGCGGCCTTCCTCCGCCAGGTCGAGAACGAAAATTTCTACAGCTCCCGGCTCGCGCTGCCGGGCCGGAAGGCTGCCCTGCGCATCGCGCTGTGGAGGGAGCGTCAGCGGGGTGGGCGTGTTTCGTCCGACCGTATTTGTCTCTGGCCTTTCAACGGCCGCCAGATAAGCCACGCGCCGCCCATCTACCGACAGCACCGGCTCGCGTTTGCCAATCCCATCAGACGTGATCTGCTGTTCCTGCCCGGTTTCAAAATCATACACGAAAATTTCATCCGCAGCGCTGACGGGCGCAGTATATACCAGCCGCTGCCCATCCGCCGACCAGGACAGGTCCGCGAAGTAACTGCGCTGTGCCAGTTCTTCAGGCTCTTGTGCGCCGCGCATGGCGTAGAGCGTCCAATTACCCCCCGTATCGGAAGCTTCTGCGAAAGCCAGGCTGCTGCCATCATCTGAAACAGCAAAAACGGCCATCTGACGGCCAAACAAAAGCTGTTGAGCGCGATTATCACGGATTTCAAGCCGGTGATCGCGCACGGCAAATACTTCCATGTCGCGGTTGGGCGCTCCGGCCTGCAAAGAACCACTGTCGAGGTCCAGCGAATAGGTATTTCCCAACCAAAGGTTGCGGGTCTCATCCTCCGTAGGGACGGTCACGCCGCGCGCGAAACTGACCTGCCGCCGATTGATAGAAAGCGTATATAGGCCCATCACGGGGTTTCGTTCTGATGCAATCGTTGCGGCATCAGGAAGAAAGCGCGTATCAATGGTGAGAATGTAAGCTGCCAACAGGCGCACCAGCGCTGCCAGGATCAGGAGGAATGCACCGATAATTGCCAGGGTGCGGGCCGCTTGTTCGGGTTTCATGAAGATAACGCTCCTGTGCAAACGCAAAGATCAACAGACAACGCTGTTTTCGACACAAATTGTAACCCATATTTAGGGAGGTTCGTCGCTTATCCAGCCTTCGGCGGGGCCATCCAGCCCCGCTCGATGGTCGTGCGGTAATCCCAACCAGGGAACTCCGGATTGTTCACCCGGTAGTTCCAGAAGAACCAGCCCCGACAGCGGTTATAGTTAAGGAGTTGAACCGCGGCATAGGCGCGCATCAGCAGGTCTCGATTCCAGGCATCTAACCCTGCCAGCGATTCGCGCGGCAGCCCCAACGACCATTCTCCAACAATCGTGGGAAGCTGCCGGCTCACCTCATCCAGCTCCTGACGTCGCGCAATCGCAGCCTGCTCGATATGCCCCCAGCCGTCCAGGGCGCGGTCGCGCTCGGTGAAACACTGGTAAATATGCGTGTCGAGGATCACATTTTCATAATCCGGCGGCTGCATAAACCCCTGCCAGGCCCGCGAGCGGAATGAATCGTGGATGATAACGGCGGCCTTCTGCGGCGGGATGTGCTTGCGCACCCGCTCGTACCCGCGCAGGTAATAATCCTGCACAATGGCCAGGTCAATCTCGTAGTGCGGCTCATTGAGCAGTTCAATTCCTACCAAAGTGGGGTGGTCGCGGAAGTGTTCCGCAATCCGCTCGATGGTTTCCAGCGTGCGATCAATGTTCTCCGCCGAACGGTGCCAGTCCATTACCCCCTCGATGCCGCCGTTATCGAATCCGTTCTGACAGCCAGGCGCCGTGTGCAGGTCCAGAATCACGCCCAGGCGGCGCTCGGCAATCTGGCGCATCACCTCATCGAGTACATCAATGGAACCGAAATAGGGCTTACGGTCGCCAAACAGCCAGTGACCAATCGGCAGCCGCACCGTGTTGATGCCATGGGCCGCCAGCCAATCAAGGTCTTCTGCCGTGATGAACGTCTCCCAATGCTTGCGCAGGCGCTTTTCGACTTCCGCGCCCAACTGCTCGCAGAAGCGGGTTTCATCATGCCCCTGTACCCCTTCAAACAGATAGGGCGACATCCACCATTCCAACACAAACCAGCCCCCCAGGTTAACGCCGAAATACCGCTGTTCTTCCATGAATGCCTTCTCCTATGCGTAGTGTTTGCGTCTAAATCTACAGCGGCCAGATTTGCGCCATTAGCGCGTCTGCCGCCAGAGTAAAATCGTAAAATAAATTAAACCACAAGGGATCAGAAAGCCACCCAACACGCGGATCACCGCCCCAACCGCCAGCACCGGCGCGGCGGCGGAGAGGTCTGGAAAACGCTGGATTACCCCTGCCAGGTGATTCACCGACCCCAACAGCGCGAGCGCCCCAAACAAGACCACCCCCCAGCGCCGCACCCGGTACAACCCTACCCCTGCCAGCACCGCCGCGCTCCCCGCAAGGATGGCGCTCCCCCCCAGCACCCACCGCCCGCCTACTGCAAGCGCCGCGGCCAGCCAGATGCCGTACATCACCAGCCCGGCGCCAAGAATCCACAGCGCCCAGCATAGGGCGATCAGATAAGCCGGTCGGGAAGCGGAGCGCGGTTCATCCACGCTTGCATTATAATGGATCCACATCATTACCAGGAGGAATCACATGCCAGAGCAAAAGCTAAGAGTCGGGTACATTGGGTTAGGCCTGATGGGGAAATCCATCGCCCGTAACATCCTCAAAGCCGGTTTTCCCATCGTCGTCCACAACCGCAGCCGGGCCTCGGTCGAAGAACTGGCCGCCGAAGGGGCTACCCCGGCTTCTTCGCCTGTGGAAGTGGCCCGCCAGGTGGATGTGGTCTTTACCAACCTGCCCGATTCGCCGGACGTAGAAAGCGTCGTCCTCGGTCCAGATGGGATCATCGCCGGGGCGCACGAGGGCCTGATCTATGTTGACAACTCCACCATCAAGCCGGCTACGGCCCGCCTGATCGCCGCTAAACTGGCCGAAAAGGGCGTACCGGCGCTGGATGCGCCCGTCAGCGGGGGCGACATTGGAGCGCGCAACGCTACCCTCACCATCATGGTCGGCGGCCCGGCGGAAGCCTTAGAAAAAGTCCGCCCGGTCTTTGAAGCCATGGGCAAAAAGATCACGCACATCGGCGAAGCTGGCAGTGGGCAGATTGCCAAAGCCGCCAACCAGATTATGGTTGCGGCCCAGATGGTCGCTATGGGCGAACTGCTGATTTTCGCTCAAAAAGCCGGGGCCGACCCGCGCAAAGTCATCGAGGCGATTAAATCCGGCGCGGCTCAATGCTGGACGCTCGACACCAAGCCCCCGCGCCTGTTTGGCGGCAACCGCCAGCCCGGCTTTAAGGCGCGGATGCAGGCTAAAGATCTAAATATCGTTATGGACAGCGCCCGCGAGTTCGGCGTTCCCCTGCTCTCCACCGCTATTCACACCCAGCTATTTAACGCCATGGTGGAGAACGGCCTCGGAGAACTGGACAACTCCGCTGTGATCGCCATGATCGAACAGCTCGCCCATACGCATCTCAGCGAGGATGCGCCGGCCTAACCGGCAGCCATGCCCCGCGCCATCCATCTGCGCTCCATTCGCGCCCGCCGCGCCCGCCCCTGGCCGCAGCAGTTCCCTTTCAGCGTGCCCATTCTGGCGGCTCTGGATGAACTGCACTTCACCGCGCCCGTCACCTTCCTGGTCGGCGAGAATGGATCGGGCAAATCCACTCTGCTCGAAGCCCTGGCCGCCGCGGTCGGCTCGATCACGGTAGGCAGCGAACCGGTCAGCCGGGACCGCACCCTTGAACCCCTGCGCCTGCTGGCCCGCGATCTGCGGCTGACGTGGTCGAAACGCACCAAAAAGGGCTTTTTTATGCGCTCCGAAGATTTTTTCGGCTTCGCCCGGCGCATGGATCAGACGCGCGCAGAAATGCAGAACTACCTGGATGAAATTGAGCGCGACTATCAGGGCCGGTCGCAAACCGCCATTGACCACGCCCGAATGCCCTACCAGACGGAAATCGGCGCGATGCAGCAAAAATACGGCGAGGGCGTAGATGCGCGCTCGCACGGCGAGAGTTACATCCGGCTCTTCCAGGCCCGTTTCGTCCCCGGCGGCCTGTACCTGCTGGATGAGCCTGAAGCGCCCCTCTCGCCCCGCCGCCAGTTAGCCTTCCTGGTAATGCTGCACGAGATGGTCGAACAGGAAGCCCAATTCATCATCGCTACCCACTCCCCCATCCTGTTGGGCTTCCCCGGCGCGGTCATCTGGAACTGCGATGGCGGGCGCATCGCGCCGGTTGACTACGCCGACCTCGATCACGTTGCCATCACGCGCGATTTTCTCAACCACACGACCATGTACCTGAAAAACCTGGGCCTGCTCGACGCCAGCTAATGCCGGTTGGCCCAATCTCCGGTTCAGACGGCGGCCGCAGCCGCCGTGCTGGCGGCATCATCCTGCTGGAGCACCATCAATCGCAAGCACTGGCAGTTCGACCCATTCGCCCGCGTCTGGCTCCATTTCCAGGCGCGCCTGGTATTTGAAAAAGTCCGACAGATGCCCATGCTCCACGCCGGGCCTGAACCTCAGAATCGGGTGGCCCTCTGCTGTTGAAAAGACAAACTGCGTTGCCCAAAAATTGCCCGCCTTCCAGCGGAAAACGCGCCCGTTGGCAAAAGTTAGCTCGCCCTCGATGCCCATCCAGCTAGGCCGATAGATCGCCTGATCTACGTTTTCGTTCGCGCGGCGCACCGTTACGCGCGGCACAAAAAACCCCACTCGCTTAAACGACCAGATCCCTTCCGAGCAGTTCGCCACGGCCAGCGACCCCCATGCGCTCTGAAATTCCAGCGTGGCAAACACCTCCTCGCCGGCCCGTAATTCAAACTTCCGCTGCGAAAGTTTGGGCTGCACCCACTCCGGCTTTAATCCAATCGCCTCAATAAACTTTTCCACAACAACTTCATCCTATCGGGGCATTCGACCTGCCGCATCGGGCGAATAGTTTTGGGGTTTCTGGCCGCCGGCAAAACTTACGCCTCCTCAAAATAATCGAGATCAATGCGCTTGATCACATAATGTTCCACTTCGCTGACGCCCACATTATGATCAATCATTAATTGTGCCAGCCGCTCGCCATCGATCAATACAATTTTCTTCCCGATTCTACCGACAAAGTCATAGGCATCTGAGGAAAACCTCGATGTAGTAATCATTACGCCTTTGGTGGCGCGCTGTCCTTCCAGACTGCCAGCGAAAGCCTGAACAACCGGCCTTCCCACTGTGCCCTCCCAACGTTTCGCCTGAATATAAACGACGTCTAGCCCCAGCTTGTCTTCTTTGATTATGCCATCAATACCTCCATCACCGCTTTGTCCGACCGCCATTCCTGCATCCTTTAGCGACCCGCCATACCCCATAGCGACAAGGAGTTCAACAACCAACCGCTCAAAGAAAGCGGGGGAACATGCTTTCAGGCGCTCAATTAACTCTTGTGCTAATCCTGCCCGAATTCTCTGATAGCTCTCTTCAAGCAATTCTTCAGGCGTCTGCCTATTGTCTGCATCCGTAACTGGCCCCTCATTACCAATTGTCTCTTTTTCAGGTCTTGACCTGAATTCAAGGTATTCTGGGAATTGCTGTAAATACTTCATATTGATGGATGGCAAATTCTTACTGATAATTTCCTTACCGCGCTGAGTAATCCGAAAGCGGGCTCTACCCGTCATTTCTATTAAACAAGCCTTTGACAAATATGTTTTCGCCCACCCAACCCGATTCTCAAACTTTCTTTGTCTTCCACTAGGCAATAATTCAGAACGTTCTGATGAAGAAAGATTAAATTCCATTGCCAATTTCTCGACAATCTCATGGAGCGAGTGCTCTTGCTCGTCATTTATGGCCTTTAAGAAGGGAAGCATGAGAGTTTGGAAATCTGGGATGCTCATATATCTTCTCCAACAGGAATTTTTTGCTGATTCGTAAGCACTTAATATTATGGCACAAAATTCCTCACAGATCTCTTTTTCCCACTTAGATTCTCATGTTATCATATTCGTTAACAACTTCACCTAATCCGATCAAAAATCGTTGACGGATTACATCATTAGTGGTTAAATAGCCAGAATTTTACCGGAGGATTTTCAGATGCATAACGGTTCCTATAGAATCTTTAAAGATAAGGTTATTATCCGTATTAAGGACCGGTTGTGCGACACGCCAACCGAACTCCTGTCGAGCAAACTCTTTTTGCAGATTCTCACTCAGGGCATCACGAATCTCTCCCGGCGAAATTCCCGGCTGCTTGGCATCTTTGAAGACCCCACCGACATTGACGTAGACGACGTGCGCCTGCTCATTCAGACGCTCTCGTTCCTCACCAAGCTGCCCGCCGACCAGGTGATTCGCGTGTTAGATGGCTCGGCGCAGTTCTTCCGCAATCGCAGCCTGTTTAACGATTTTGTCGAATACCTCTACAACTACTGGCGAGAAATGCAGCGCCTGATTATCTGTGACGACTCGCACGACGACCGCCTCGACCAGCGCCCCTACCGCACCTTCAACCGCACCGTCGAGGCCCTTACTCACCTGGTGCGCAGCACGTACCGCGATATTCAAGAAAATATTACCGGCAACCACCCGCGCATCTATCGTCAGGTGCGCTCTGGCGCGGAGATCGCCACCATTGCCATGCCCAAAACCATCAACTATCCGCAGCCGGTCTACTACAAGCTGAACGACATCTCCGTTATCCGCCAGATCCTCATCTACCCGCCCCTCATCTTTACCCCCCCGATGAACAAACGCACCGGCGTCTTTGAACGGGTAGACCGCAACCCACTGGATTACATTGACCTGAACAAAGATGAATGGTTATGCTACCCGGCCAAAGTCGGCCCACTGCTGATTATGGTCTACTTCAGTATGACCTTCTTTGAACTCGGCTTTGCCATGTGCAACCTCTTTGAACTGGCCGACGACGAAGACCTGAAGCGCCAGCCCGACGCGGTTTACCTCTTTGGCGTACCAGAAAAAGATTTCCCCAACCTCGGCCAGAGCCAGACCATTTTCTACGATGATGGCAGTGTGGATGGCGTGCTGACCGCCGCTGTGCCAGATAACCCCCGCTACGGGTACTTCGGCTACCTCAAGAAGATGATCCTGACCCTGCACAACATCAAGATGATGAAGCTGGGCCGCCTGCCCTATCACGGCGCAATGGTCAACCTTACCCTGCGTGGTAAGGGTGATTTTTCCGTCCTGATCATGGGCGATACCGGCGCGGGCAAATCCGAAACGCTGGAGGCGCTCCGCGCCGTGGCCGGCGAAGAAGTGCAGGAAATCACCATTATTGCCGACGACATGGGTTCGCTGGAAATCGGGCCGGATGGCCGCGTGATCGGGTACGGCACAGAAACAGGCGCTTTTGTCCGCCTGGATGATCTACAACCCGGCTTTGCCTTTGGGCAGATCGACCGCACCATCATCATGTCGCCCGCTCAGGTCAACGCCCGCGTGGTGATCCCCGTCACCACTTACGAACACGTCATCAAAGGCTACTGCCCAGACCTGATTTTGTACGCGAACAATTACGATCCCGTGGATGAGCAGCATCCCATCCTGGAACGCTTTGAGACGCCCGAACAGGCCCTCGAAGTTTTCCGCGCTGGCGCGGTGATGAGCAAAGGCACAACCACTTCAACCGGGCTGGTGAAAACCTATTTCGCCAACATCTTTGGCCCCGAGCAGTATCCCGACCTGCACGAACCCCTGGCCCGCGCCTTCTTCCAAAAGTTCTTTGAGAACAAGATCTTTGTGGGACAGTTGCGCACTCGCCTGGGCTTGCCCGGCGAAGAACGCAGCGGGCCAGAAGCCTCGGCTCGTGCCCTCCTCGAAGCTTTGCGAAACGCCTGACCCTCACACCGCCAGATTGCTCCCACAAGCACATTGACCTGATAAATAGTGTGTAAATTGGAAAAACAACCCAATTTACACACTATTTAATCCTGTCTATCGGGTCAAGCGCCGATTAAGAAACTGCCCAAAGGTCTTGTTTTCACGGGCAGAGTGATCTACAATGCAGGTGGAGGTTCGTGTATGAAGAATTGGGGATTTTTGTCGGCGCTGATTGGCTTCTTCCGCCACAGCCATTTGCCCCTTAGCCTGCATATTGCCGACCCCAAGCACGTTCTTTTTGCAGCCGGGGCATTGTTTGGCGTTCTCTTGTATTTTTCCGGAATCTTCTTGGTGGTTCCGAACCTGATTTCCATCCTCTGGCCCTGGCGAATTAAAAATTTCTTTTCTACTTCGCTCAGCCATTGGTATCTGGTGCAGGATATTTCGTGGCTTACGGCCTGTAAGCTGCTCATCTTCCTGGTGGTTTTGTGGACGATCTTCAAAGGGATCCATTCCGAACTGCGTGAGTAGCCGCCTCAGCCATACAACCCAGATTACGCAATCTTCGCTTTTTGGCCCCTGACCCTGGTACAATGGGCGTATGGACCAACATCCCAGCGCCTTTGACCTCCTGGCATTAATCCCGGCCTATAATGAGGGCCGGCACATCACTCCGGTCATCCAAAAAGCCCGAACTTACCTGCCCGTCCTGGTAGTAGACGATGGCTCGAAGGATGATACCGCCGCTCAGGCCGAAGCCGCCGGCGCCCACGTACTGCGCCAGGTACCCAACCAGGGCAAAGGCGCCGCGCTGAAGGCCGGTTTTCGCTACGCCCTCGAACAGGGCTGTGCTGGGCTGGTGATGCTCGATGCCGATGGACAGCATGACCCCGATGAAATCCCCAAGTTTATTGACGCGTACACCCGCTCTGGCGCAGACCTGGTGATCGGCCAGCGCTCTTTCCAAAATATGCCCCCCGTCCGCCGCCTGGCGAACTGGATTGGAACCCAGGCGTTCTCATGGGCGATTGGCCGCTACATCCCCGATAATCAATCGGGCTATCGCTTGCTTTCCAGGCGCATGATCGCCGCCATGCTCGCCAGTCAGGAAAGCAGCTTTGAGTTTGAAGTGGAAATGATCGTCGAGTGCATCCGCCGCGGCTTCGCCATCGCCTGGGTCCCTATTCGTACCATTTACGGCGAAGAAAAAAGCCACATCCGCCCAATCCCCCATACCTACCACTTCTTCCGCATGGTCTGGCAAACTTACAAGACCATGCGCAGATCCAAACCGTCCTGACCGCCACCTCCGGCCCGAATTCTTGTTATAATCGCGCCATTCTATTGTTCTATAAGGAGCTATTCCATGAAACAGTGGGCTACACCACCCGCCATGCAGATTGACCCGGCCAAAAAGTACTTCGCCGTGATCGAAACCGACAAAGGCAACATCGAACTCCAACTGTTCCCCGAACACGCCCCCAAAACCGTCAACAACTTTGTGTTCCTTGCCAACCAGGGCTTTTATGACGGCGTCACCTTCCACCGTGTGATCTCCAATTTCGTCATCCAAGGCGGCGATCCTACCGGAACCGGGCGCGGCGGGCCAGGGTATGATTTTGAAGATGAAGTCAAGAACAACCCCCTCAAGCACGAGCGCGGCGTGATCTCCATGGCTAACGCCGGCCCCAACACCAACGGCAGCCAGTTCTTTATCACCCATTCTCCCCAACCCCACCTCAACGGCAAGCACACCGTCTTTGGCAAAGTCGTCCGCGGCATGGAAGTTGTCGATGCCATCCGCCAGGGCGATAAGATGAACGCCGTCACCATCCGAGAAGAGTAATCCCCACTTAAGCGTTGACCCCCGCCGCAAAAGGCGGGGGTCAACGCTTCATCTCTCTACCAATAAATATTTTCTGTACTCCCTGCTTACCCATAAGACAACCGGCTGGTTCAATTCAACCTGTAAACCAAAACCGTTAATGGTATCCGGTGTGCAGTGCTTTTCGGTTTCCAGCTTCATTATAAGAAAGCGGGTTTGCAGTTCCAACGGGTTGATCCCCTTTGCGGCATGGGATGTTTCCCGCCCGTTCCACGTTCAAAGAACACCTATCCCGCTTTGGGGAGGTTCCAAGACTGCTTCCCATGATTTCACGCTTCTTTACGGGGATTTCCCTACTCTTTACAGATCGTCCGAAGCCTTACCCAGCACCTTCATGGCGGCATGATGGCCGGGAATGCCGCTGACCGCTCCCCCTCTTTTGGCGCTTGAGCCGCACATTAAGACCTGCTCATAACGGGTTTCCACTCCCCATGTACCGGCCTCTGCATCCGACCCGGCAAAGGGCCAGGTCAGGTTCCCATGAAAGATATTGCCTTTGGGCAGGCCCAGGTCGCTTTCTAAATCCAGCGGCGATTTCGCCTCCACGCACAGGCGGCCGTTAGCGTCCACCGCCAGGCAGTCTCGGATATCCTCTTCAAGATAGGCATTGATGGCATCTAAATAATGCTCTGTTACTTCCGCGCGGACCCGGCCGTTATCCTGCCGAAACCAGGCATAGGGAACATCCAACCCAAACAGAGTCATCGTCTGATAGCCCCGGGCCTGTAAATCTGCCGACAAGATTGAAGGATCCGTCAGGCTGTGGCAGTATACCTCGCCGGGGATCACCTGGGGCCGCAGGCCGCTGTGCGCCGCCCGGTACGAAGCCTTCATCTGTTCGTAGCCTTCATTCAGGTGAAACGTCCCCGTAAACGCATCTCTGGCCGTAACGCGCCGGTCCTTCGGCTTAGGCAGTCTTTTCAACACCATGTTGACTTTAAACACCGAGCCTGCTACCTGTTCCTCTTCGTACACCCCTGGCAAACAGCGGTTGGCAACGTCAGAAGATACATTGAACAGGATAAACCGCCCCCGCACGGCCCGCTCCTGCTCGCCCTCGCGGTAATAGACCGTGCTGACCGGTAGAGCGTGGTCTACCTTTAGCACTTCCGCCGAAGTTTTAAAGAGAACACCCAACGACAGTGCTCTGGCCTTCAGCGCCTCCACCAGCGCCCCCATGCCCCCTACCGGCACGCGCCATTCCCCGGTTCCCTGGCCGATGGTGTGATAGATGAACGTCCGGTTTTGGAGCAGGTTAGGATCTTCTGGGTAGGTCGGAACGCCGATTTTGGCGTCGGTGAATACCGTCCCGCGCACTGTGTCATCGCTGAGATGATCTTCGATCAGGCAGGCCAGTGGCTTTTCCACCAGATATTCCCATGCCTTTTTTTCCTCACGCGTCTGAAACCGGCTTTGCAAATCGCGCTTTGATGGCAGGGGCATCATCAGCGTGGGCCAGACTTTTTGAGCGAAAATCTCCACCGTCTCCTGTAACTTCAAATATCCCTGGTATTCGCGCTCATCGCCGGTCAGCTCCACGAAAGACTGCCGGGTCACGTCCTCTGAGATGTTGCTGATCAGCAGGCCCCCAAACTTTTCGTCCCGCACCATCGGCGTATACGCTGCTATCGCCCTTCGGCGGATCTCCAGCTTGATTCCCAAATCCGCCAGAATCTTGCCCGGAAGCAGGCTGATCAGGTAAGAATAGACTGACAGGCGCGCATCCACCCCTGCAAACGCCTTTTTAGAGCAGGTCGCGCCCCCCATGTAATCGTTCTTTTCCAGGATGATCACCCGCTGACCCGCCAGGGCCAGGTAACAGGCCGCTACCAGGCCGTTATGGCCTCCACCCACAATCACCGAGTCAAAAAACGAGTGGTCGTTCACCGGATTGCACTCCCTTTTACTGTTTAAGCGAAACCGCAGCCTTAGAGCGGCGCGCAGACCGGTAAGCGCGCGGCGCAGTTTCCAACAGCCGCGCGTACAGCTCCTCATACCGCCGGATGGTATTCTCCAGGCTGTGGGCCACGGCCCTGGAACGGCTGGCAAGCCCCATATCCGCCCAGCGGGCCTGGCGTTCTAACATCCACAGCATGGCATCCGCCGCGGCCTCAACCCGTCCCGGTTCAAACAGCGTGCCGTTCACATCCGGCGTCACCAGTTCGGGCAGCGCCCTGGCATTGGCCGCGATCACCGGTTTGGCGGATGCCATCGCTTCCAGAGTCGCAATGCTTTGCAGTTCTTCAGGGCTGGGCATGCAAAACACGTCGCTCGCCCGGTACAGGTCTGGCAGGTCTGGCGCAGGCACATAACCCAAGAAGGCCACCTGGCTTTCAAGGTTCAATGCATCTGCCAGAGCGCGCAGCTCACTGCCCGCCGATCCCCGGCCTGCCACGGCCAGTTGAACCGGCGTTTGCACCTTCCGATAACGTGAGTCCTGGTGCAGCCGGGCCAGCCCGCGCAGCAGCAGGTCAATCCTTTTTTCGCGGTCCAGGCGGCCCACGTACAAGAACGTCACTGCTTCGGGGTTCAACCCCCACCTGTGCAGCACCGCCTCACGGTCGAACCCGGCCATCGGCTTAAACCAGTTGGTATCTACCCCACACGACACCGGAAAGATCGGAACGTCGATTTTTTGCCGCCCCAAAATGCGCGCCGCCGTTTCGGTGGGGGTCGTCACCATATCCACCTGGTGATACGTCCACAGCATTAACTGCCACAACACATAAACCTTGAATTCACGCGGCAGCGGCAGCCACGTGATATAAGGCAAGAGGTTTTCAGGCAGAAAATGGTTCGTCCCCATGATCGGAATCCCCATCTGGCGGGCGATCCGCACCCCATCCCAATTCAGAAAATAATGATCCTGAATGTGCAGAACGTCTGGCTGAAAGTCCTCGAGAATGGCGCGAATTTTGAAACCAGGAAATGGGTTTAAGAAGGCTTCAGGATGAAGCAGGCTTAGCGGGATGCTGTGCAGCCGGTGAACCTGCACCCCGTGGATCTTTTCGGTCTGGTAAGCAAACCCAGACGCCGGGACAATCACCGCCACTTCATGCCCGGCGCGGGCCAGGCCCTCCGCCAGGTGGATTGAAAAAATTGCCTGTCCATTATTTCCCGGGTAGTAGGTTTGTCCGGAAATTACAATTCGCATACTGCTCCCTGCCAGCTTTGTTTGGTTGATTTGGCGCTCACTGCTACTTCATGCGCTTCCGCAGCCGCGCGAGATAATAAATCATCACGGCCACGAAAGCCAGCGAGCCGCTTACAGCTATGATCTGGACGCCCCACTCTAACGTGCGCAAATACCGGCCAAAATGATATCCGAGGATAACCAGCGTACCGGTCCAGATCGTCTCGGCAATTGCCAACGCCCAGAACCAACGTCTGAAAGGCACGCGCGCCATGCCGACTGCCACCAGAGTAGGAATTGAAAAACCAAGCGTCAGTTTCGCCATAAAGAGCAGCTTGGGCGCATGGGCGATCACGTCGCCCTCAAGATGATCAATATGTTCCTTCTTTAGCCCAAACCACGATCCATACCGCAGCAGCCAGGTTGTTTTGCCAATGTATCCCAAAACATACCATAGATTATCGGATGCGAGATTCCCCAATGCGGCCGCCAAAAACACCCCCCAGGGTTTCATAAGCCCCGCAGAAGCCGCTACGGCGCCAGCCAGTGTTGCAACGGGGCCCTCGATGATGACAACGAAAGCCAGAAGAAGATAGGCCCATAAACCAAGGGGCTGGGTAAAATCGTAAGGCAAAGGTCAGGACCTCCGGGTAGACAATATAAAGCGGCCAACGCTCCGGAAGTCACTCGTTAGCCGCTCCTGGATAGAGATAAACCCCGGCCTACGCCCTCCCCCACTAGAGCGCACCTCCAGGTAAAATTTTATCATAATTATGCGTAAGTTGCGGGCGCGTCCACAACTTACGCATAATTGGGTCAACAATCCATCAAAACGCCGCCATCTGCTCGCGCAGACGCGCCGCCGTCTCCTGAAACGTCGCCAGCTTCTGGCGCTCGCGCTCTACTACTGCCGCCGGAGCGCGTTGGGCAAATGGGCCGCCCAACAGGTCTTCCAGACGTCGAATTTGCGCTTCGGTTTCGTCCAATTCCTTCTGCAAGCGCGCCCGCTCGGCCTGAGCATCCACCAGCCCTTCCAGGGGCAGGTAAATCTCAATACCCAGCACCGTCAGCGCAGCCGCATTTTGTGGGCGCTCGGCCAGGGCTTCGGCCAGCGTCATGTGCTGAGCGTCAATCCCGCCCAAGAAAGCAATCGCCTGGCGCTGAGCTTCCAACACGGCCAGCCGGTCTCCGGCGGCGATCAGCGCCGGAACCCTGCGCGCCGGCGGGACCCGCTTTTCGGTGCGCAGGTTGCGGATCGCCCGCACCACCTCTTGCACCAGGGTAAAATCAGCCACAGTTGCCGCCTCCCAGCCCTCTTCAGCGCGGGGCGTCGGGTACTGAGCGATCATCAGAGCTTCTTCCCAGCCCTGCTTTGGGGCGAAGGCCGGCCCTTTTTCCTGCGCGGCGCGCTTCAGGTGGCCCCACAGTTCTTCAGTCACATACGGCGTGAAGGGATGCAGCAGCCGCAGACAGGCATCCAGCACCCGCACCAGAGTCGAAGCGGTATAAAAGGCCCGGTCGCCGCCTTCGGCAAGCTGTAGCTTGGCAATTTCCACGTACCAGTCGGCAAATTCGCTCCAGAAGAAATCATAAATCTGGCGGCCAGCCTCGCCGTACTGGTAATTCGCAAACAGCCGTTCCACGTCGCGGATCAACCCCTGCAAGCGCGCCCACACCCACGAATCCGCCAGCGTCCAGCGCGGTTCGCCAGCGGGGGCCGCAGGGGCCTGCTCTAGCGCGCCGATCACAAAGCGCCCGGCGTTCCACAGCTTATTGGCAAAGTGAGCGTTGGCCTCCACTTTTTTGATACTCAGGCTCATGTCATTGCCGGGCGTCGAGCCGACCAACAGCGTAAAGCGCAGCGCGTCGGTTCCCATCTCGTTCATCACCACCAGCGGGTCAATCACATTGCCCTTGGTCTTCGACATCTTCTGGCCGTGTTCATCACGGATTAACCCGTGCAGGTACACGGTATGGAACGGCGGCCGGCCGGTGAACTCCATGCCGTCCATAATCATGCGGGCCACCCAGAAGAACAGAATATCATAACCGGTTTCCAGCACGGAAGTCGGGTAAAAATATTTGTAGTCGGGCGTTTCGTCCGGCCAGCCCAGGGTCGAGAACGGCCACAGGCCCGAAGAGAACCACGTGTCCAGCACATCGGGGTCCTGCTCCAGTTTTGAACTGCCGCACTTAGGGCAGTGTTGTGGGTCCTGGCGCGTTACAATCATCTCGCCGCAGTCCTGGCAGTACCACACCGGAATGCGATGCCCCCACCACAACTGCCGGCTGATGCACCAATCCTCAATGTTCTCCAACCAGTTGTAGTAGACTTTGGTAAAGCGTTCCGGCACAATGCGCACGCTCCCACTGCGCACCGCTTCGAGGGCCGCTTGCGCCATCGACTCAATGCGGACAAACCACTGCGTGGAAACCATCGGCTCCACAATTTCACCGCCGCGCTGTGAGCGCGGCACGTTAAGCAGGTAAGGTTCTTCCTTCAACACCAGACCGGCCGCGCCCATATCTTCCCACAGCTTCTTGCGCGCCTCAAAACGATCCAGACCGGCATAAGGGCCGCCGTTCTCGTTCACGCGCGCCAGTTCGTCCAGCACCCCAATCAACGGAAGGCCGTGGCGCTGTCCGATGGCATAGTCGTTGGGATCGTGACCAGGGGTGATCTTCAGCGCGCCCGTGCCAAAGGCGCGGTCCACGTATTCATCCGCAATCACCGGAATCTGCCGTCCCAGGATTGGCACAACCACTTTGCGCCCAATATACTTCTGGTAGCGCTCGTCCTCCGGGTGAACAGCTACGGCCGTATCGCCCAGGATCGTTTCAGGCCGGGTGGTAGCTACCGGAATGTACTCGCCGCTGCCATCCGCCAGCATATACTTGAAGTAATAGAGCTTGCCCGGCTCCTGTGAATACTCCACTTCCAGGTCCGAGACGGCTGTCTTCAACCCCGGCGACCAGTTAATCATGCGCGGGCCGCGGTAGATCAGGCCCTTTTCGTACAGGCGCACGAACGCCTCGCGCACAGCCTTTGAAAGGCCCGGGTCCAGGGTAAAACGCTCGCGATCCCAATCGCAAGAGGCCCCCAGCCGGCGAATCTGCTGAGTGATGATACCGCCGTACTTCTCTTTCCATTCCCAGGTGCGCCGCACAAACTCCTCGCGCCCCAACTGTTCGCGGCTCAACCCTTCTTTTGCCAGAGCCTTCTCTACCTGTAACTGTGTTGCGATCCCGGCATGGTCAGTCCCCGGAACCCACAGCGTCGGCACGCCCTTCATGCGGTGGTAGCGGATCATCAGGTCTTCCATGGATACAAACATGGCATGCCCCAGGTGCAGTTCGCCCGTCACATTCGGCGGCGGGATCGAAATGACAAAGGGCTTTTTGCTGGCGTCAAAGCCCGGCTTGTTTGGATCGTTGGACGGTTTAAAATACCCGCTCTCTTCCCACCACCGGTAAATGCGCTGCTCGGTGGAACGAAAATCATAGGTTTTGGGGAGTTCAAAGGTTGCCATATATCTCCAAAAATACAAAAACTCGCGCGCCTGCGCGGTCTTCTATCCTCTAAGCCTGGTTATTGGCCATTTCCGTCAGAATCGCCACGGCTCCCTGCACGAACAGCGGGCAGCGATCATAGAACAGGCCCGCGTCGCGGGCTTTCTGCGCCTCCGCGGGGTCGCGCAGGTCATAACCTAACAGGGCGGGGCAGTCGAGCGCACCAAAACGCTCCTGGAATCTCCGCATAAATTCCTGAACCAGCCGGTAGGTTTGCTCCTTTGCGGCTTTATCCTCTGGAGAGACCGCCCCATGCCGCAGCCCGATCACCATGACCGCGCCGGAAACGGCCCCACATAGGTTGCCCGTTCGCCCAACGCCGCCGCCAAACCCGGCCGCCGCGCGCAGCGCGGCCTCGCGCGTCAGCCCGGCCTCTTCGGCAAAGGCCAGCACCACCGACTGTGAACAATTCCATCCCTGCCGCATGTATGCGGCGGCCTGTTCGCTTTTATCAGTCTTTTCCATGCGTTCTCCGTTGCTGAATCTTTATCCAGGCAAAGCACCGCCAATCATATCATTTTCTGGTGAGATTCACCATTCTTTTGATCCAAAAAACTGGCATGCGCCTACGGTTCAATGCCCACCACCAGCCCTGGCGCGCCGCTTTCCATGCGCACCAGGCCCGGCTCCATCGCCGCGCCAACCGTCACCGAGCGCGCTCGCGCCACGCTGCGCAGGTCTGGCGCGGCGGCGCACAG
>Ga0101944_10001623_pt1 | contig 44095 bp, 27 predicted proteins | sample DewCreD2012metaG_FD_75245 | JGI IMG/M metagenome (GOLD analysis project Ga0101944, IMG submission 75245) | Hot spring sediment bacterial and archeal communities from British Columbia, Canada, to study Microbial Dark Matter (Phase II) - Dewar... ... | reverse complement strand
GCCCCACTTCGAGCACGACCCCCGCGTTACAGTATCCCAGCGGCAACGGCTCATCGAGCTTTCGGAAGACGGCTTCCAGCGTCGGCAACAGGCCGTCGGTCTTGATCTTGTCGAGGACCTGCCGGACCCGCTCGGGCTGCTGGCGCGCCTTCTGAACCAGGTTGGCCTGGCTGAACTCCACCAGCATCCGTTCGGTGCCGGCCGAGATCAATGAGGCGCGCGACTGGATCAGCACCGCGCCCCGCCCGGCGCAAGGACACGGCGCCTCGGCCAGTTCCATCTCACCCGTTCGAAGATGTTGCAGCAACTGTCTCACAGCCCTGGCCCTGCCCCGGATTTCTTTTATGTGAACTCGTGCGCTCCTTCCATCTGACACGCCGGCGCGCCGGCGCAACATTGGACAGGCCCTCTCGCCTGCCCGTGGCTGCTTTCGGGCGATGCGCGTATCGGTCAGGAGCGGCCGTATCGTCGCCACGACGCGCGGCGTTGTCAAGGCGCCCATCCACGGCGCCCAAATCCGCGAAACCCCTTGACTTGTGAAACTGCGCATTGTCACCATACGCCCCGTGAGGGCTTGCAATCCGCCCAAGCCCGATACGTGGCCGCCGGCACGGATATCGCCGGTGACGCGCGGACGGGGAGAAAACGCTCATATGAACTCAACCCAAGGACAGCGCCGTTCCGCCTTCATTGCTCTGATCGCAGGCCTGTTCGCAGTCCTGGCCGGCGTGTCGTCGCTCGCCCAGGTTGCGGATCGTGAGGCCACGAGCGAGGCGCCCGCGTCCGTCGCAACCGATCTGACGCAAGCGCTCACGGTGGAGACCCCGGAGGCCAAAGACAAGGCGCCGGCGCGAACGGCGCCCTACGGCGAGGCGGAGATTCGCCGGGCGCTGCAGTATCAGGTCAGCCGGTCGGCAGCCGTCAACCCTTATTACATTCTCGGCCCCGATGACGAGATTATCATCAATCTGTGGGGAAAACAAAATCAGACCTTCAGCGCAGTGGTGGACAATGACGGTTTTGTGACGTTGCGGATGGACATCCCCCGGCGGGGCGCGCCCGCGGACCGTTCCCCGTCCGAAGTGCGTTTTTCGGTCAACGGATTGTATTTTAAGGACTTGAAAATGCGAGTGGTCCGCGAACTGGCGCGGCTGTCATCCGACATCGACCCCCAGCGGCCGGAGTCCAGCCCCATCCTCGTGGACGTGAATCTGGGCCGCATTCGCGGCATCACCATCACGGTCTGGGGCGAAGTTCAGAAACAGGGCCAGTGGACTCTGAATACGACCATCAGCTCGGTCTTCAATGCGCTGGCGGCCGCAGGCGGGCCGACGCCGAACGCCTCGCTGCGCGAGATCGTGGTGCGCCGTCCGGGCAACACGATTGACCACGTGGACCTCCAGCAGTTTGACCTCTACGAAATGCTGACACGGGGCCGGTTTGACGAGGCGCTGTTTCATCTCAAGGACGGCGACATCGTGATTGTTCCCCGCAAACGCGGTCTGACGGAGATCAAGGGCGAGGTCAAGTGGCCGGGCCAATATGAGGTCAAGACCAGCGAGACCCTGCAATCGCTCATCATGATCGCCGGCGGGCTGACCCCCAGGGCCGATCCCCACAAGATCGGAGTCCTGCGCGGCCAGAATCCGGAAAACGAGCGCTTTGTCGCGGTGGATTACACGTCCAATCCGGACTTCATCGTTGCGGATGGCGATGAAATCGAGATATTGGCCCAGCCCCTGGCCCGCCGGCTCAATCTGGTCGAAATCAAGGGCGACGGTGTCCGGCAGCCCGGAAAATTCGCCTACCGCAAGGGCATGACCTTCGGGGATTTGATTGCGCAGGCCGGCGGACTGTATGACGACGCGGTGCTGGATAATGCGGTTTTGGTTCGCACGCTCGAGGACTACTCGCTCAGCTTCTCAACGGTCAACCTCAAGCAGATACTCGAAGGCAAAAGCGAAGGCGATACGCTCCATCTGGCGCCGATGGACAAGCTGTTTGTCTATTCCAAGTATTTCAAACAAGGCGGCGACAAGTTCGTGCGCATCGAAGGCCATGTCAAGGAGCCGGGGGAGTTTCCGCTGGCCTCGAACATGACTCTGAGCGATTTGATCTTCATGGCGGGGGGCTTTGGCGATCCGGACTTCGTCAAGCAGGTCTATCTCGAACGCGGCGACATCGTCCGGCGCGCTTCGGGACAGGAAGTCCTGATTCCGTTTCATCTCGGACGCCTCCTGGGCGGCGACAAGGGCGAAAACCACGCCCTCGAAAGCGGCGACGTCGTCCGAATCTATTCGGTCAAGGAGATCGAAGGCCAGAAGCAGGTCACGGTCTCCGGGCATGTCAAGTATCCCGGCGCCTACCGCCTGACCCAGAACATGCGGCTGCGCGATCTGCTGTTCGAAGGGGGGGGATTTGACGATTCCGACTTCCTCAAAGCGACCTACCTGGATCGCGCCGATTTGATCCGCGTTGACGCGCGCTCGCATGCCCGGACGATCCTGCCCGTGGACCTGCGCCGCGTCCTCGAGGGGGACCCGGCCGCCAACCTCGCGCTCGAAAGCCTCGATGAACTCATCGTCTATGCCTTTGACCAGTTCCGTGATCAACGCGCCGTCACGATATCCGGCGAGGTCCGGAACCCCAATGAGTTCCCCCTGACCGAGAACATGACGCTGGCCGACCTGCTGTCGCTGGCCAATGGGCTGACGGACATGGCCGATGCCGGAAACATCGAGATCGCCCGCTTTCCGCCGCCCGACGCCATGACCGCGCGGGCCGCGCAACTGATTACTGTGTCATTGGGCGAAACCGATCCGGCGGCCGTCCGGCTGCAGGACCGCGACCGCGTCGTGGTCCGGCGCCGGGCCGAGCTGACCCCCAAGAGCACGGTGACCGTCTCGGGGTGGGTTGTCCGGCCTGGCCCCTATGTTCTGGTCAACCGCTCCGAAACGCTCTCGGACGTCATTCAGCGAGCGGATGGATTTGTTCGGGGGGCCGCGCCGGAGGCCGCTTATCTGCTGCGCCGGGCGCCGGCGGGCGGTCCGCGCGCCGACGAAGACAAGACGGGGACTGGCGCCGATGACGAAGACAACACGGGGGCCGGCGCCGACGAGGCGCGCGCCGAATCGAAGGCGCGCGTGGCCATTGATCTGCCCCGGGCGCTGGACGATCCACATGGGCCGTATGATGTCCCGTTGCTCGACGGCGACGAGGTCTGCGTGCCCGAGCGCAACTGGATCGTCGAGGTCCGCGGCGAGGCGCTCGCGCCGGGCTTGCTGCAGTTCATCGAGGGCGATAGAGCGCCCGATTATGTGGCCCGCGCCGGCGGCTATACGATCAATGCCGACAAACGCAGGGTCGTGGTCATTTATCCCAATGGCGAGGCAAGGAAAGCGCGCCGCGGATGGTTCTTCAGCCGCGAAATCAAGCCCGGCAGCGTCATCGTCGTTCCGGGCAAAGATGGCAAGTATCCGTTGATGGCGCCGCTGACTCTGCCGCCCGCGTCCAAGGCGATGGTCGCCAGCCGGCCAGCGCCTGAAGCCGGCGTCGCCGGACGGGCCGAGCAGACCGGGCCAGAGCCGGAGCGGCCGGCGCGTCCATCGCTCCAGCCCGAGGTCCAGACCGCGCCAGACCGCGCCGAGACGACCGGAACCCTCCTGCGCATCAAGGCCGCGCCGGCCGGTTCGGCCCCATAGGACGCGGGCCGCGGTCGCGAGACAGCAATGCGCCGGGCGCGAACGCCGATGCGGCGGACGGCTTCCGAACGCCCGGCGCAGGGGCAGGGGCAAGTTCGCCGAAGATTCGCACAGTCTCATGAACGACCAGAATTTTGATTCCGAAAGCATCGTCGTCCTGGATTACCTGCTGCCGCTGCTCAAGCAGCGATGGCTGGTGTTTGGCGGATGCTGCCTCGGAGCGGCCGTCGGCGTCGCCATTGCGCTCTTGCAAACGCCCGTTTACACCGCCACGGCCAAATTCATGCCGCGCGGCGCCCTCGGCGAAAGCAACGAACTGCAGGGACTGACCGGTGAAACGGGCAGCAAGGACTGGCGGCAGGTCCGCAGCGACGCCGATATTGCCAAATACTATGACGCCTCGCTCAAGACACGGCCGCTCCTGACGCGCCTGCTGAACAAGGAGTTCACGGGGACGGACGGGAGCCGCGCCACGCTGTTTGACCTTCTGACCCAAAAAGACCAGGACGCCTCTGATCTCATGGAATTCGCGCTTGAAAAACTCCGCAAGGATATTAGGCTGGACTCCGGCGGTGGGCGGATCGTCAAACTGTCATATACCTTTCCCGATCGACGCCTGGCCGCCGACGTTGTCAACGCCTTGCTCGACGAGTTCATACGTCAGCCGGCCCAGACGCAACGGACCTCGGAGACCGTCGAGATCATCGGCGGCCTGATGGCCCAGGTTCGAAGCGACCTCAACGACAAGGAAAGCCAGATCGCACGGGAAAAGAGCAAGACGCTCGATATGACATTCCAGACGCCCGATGCGCTGCTGGCCATCGCCGCGCTGGAACGCGACGCCCGGATGCTCGAAAACCGGCTCCAAACGCTGAGCGCCGAATACGCCAAGGCCGAAATCCGCCGCGTCCAGACCCAGCGGGGCAGCCTGCAGGAGATCGACGTCATCGACAGCGCCTGGCCGCCGCTGCGGCGCAGCAACTCGCGGACGCGCATCGTCCTGGTCGCCGTCCTGCTGGCGGGCATCCTCAGCGTCGGCCTGGCCTGCAGCATCGAGTTCCTGCGCAGCCTCCAGTCCCAATTCGCCGGCCACGCCTTCTGGACCTACAGCCACCGCGCCCGGCGGGACATCATCCTCATGGGCGCGCTTCTCTTTATAGCTGTCGGTATGCTGGTAGGTTACATTTGGCTGCGTTAAGCGCTACTCGCAAGTTCTTTCCGAATGCCATGTATCAGTCAAAGACCACAGTGCTGCGCCAATTTGTCTTTTGCCTTTACGTTTTCACGCTGGTTGCGTCATTGGGAATGTTCGGTTGTGCCAAATCCCGGCTGCAATCGGGATCTCGGCAGCCGATTTTGATTCAGGCTACACGCCTCACATCGTCGGCGTTGGAGTCAACAAGTGTTGTCTTACGGGAATTGGTGTGGCTGGGAATGGACGACGATGACACGCGTTCTTGCATGAAAGTTATGGCTGCGGGCGCAGGAGTGACTGCAGACGTGAGGTTCGGTGGAAAAGTTCTCCATGAGAAGCGCGTAACCGAAGGTCGGGTTGGGAGGGCATGGGTATTTGATGGAGAAACTGACCACATCGTACTTTCGGGACCAGCCTTGGAGGAGATTCTTGCGCCTTGCCGGAATTTCACTCTTGCCTTCTGGTGGCAGGCGCCAGTTACGGGATTCGGTGAGGTCTATGACTATGTCCTGCATGCTCCAAACAGATTCAGTATCGATTATATGCAAAACGGCAAATCTGGTTCAACCAATGCCGTCCGATTCCATTTCTACCGTCCACTGGACGATTCTACCGCATCGTTTTGCCTTGACAACTCAAATGATGGGCAATGGCATCATTACGCGCTGAGCCGGGACGCTCATCGCGTCAGGTTCTGGCGAGATGGCGAGTTATTGTTTGAAGACAGCGAACCAAGAAACGAAGGCGGTTTTAAAATCAAGGAACTGACGCTGGGTGGTTACGCTGGCGGGCGTTATTGCGCGCCGGGAGCCATGGATGACTTCCGAATCTTTGCCTGGGCGTTGGATGTCTCTGAGATACAACAATTATATGGAGCAGGAAAGGGCCGTGCGCAATCCGTGTCCAAAATCCTTCTCCCCGACAATGAAATCCTGGAGCGGATTTCTAAAGAGAGCGACGCGTTTGCGCTTTGGACGACGCAGGAGAAGTATCTTTGGGAATACCCAACGCATTCGCCATCGGTCGTGAAAGCGCTTGCCGAAGCTTGGAGTCACATGCTTGAAAAGGTTCCTGCGGTCGCCCTGGGGGAAGAGGGCGATATTGTGGCAGTTTCCTTTAAAAACCTCACAGAAGATTGCGCGCAAGTGGCGCTCCTTATACGTCCGGCGAGCACGGCTGAAGGCAAAATAGTCATTGAGGCGGGAGGTGAAACAGCGGAGGGTTTTCAGATGGACCGGAACGATGCCGAACGCGGCGGGTGGCTCTTCACATCTCCCATTTCAGCATCACAATGGTGGCCGGGGCGGCTGATCTGTTTGGATCGAAAGGTCCGCGCCCACAAAGTGCCCTACCGGCTTTCTGCGCGCTTGCTAAGCCGCAGTCGCCCTGCGCTCGTGGCTCAGCTGGGCTGGCGCCTGGGTGTGGATTTGTGATTGCATAACTGTATGCCCGCCGCGAGATTAATAATGAGCGCAAGATCCATCATCGACTCAATGTCACCGTGTATCGTCAGGGCACAGCTGACCCGCATTACCTCATCGCCGTTGGGATATCGCTTGGCCAAGGGCGTTTTTTGGACTTTGGCCGGTTCTGTCATCTCCCGGGGATTAATGCTTCTCGGAGGTGTCCTTGTCGCCAGGATATTGGGCAGGGCGGTTTTTGGTGAATTTGGAGTCGTTCGCTCAACGGTCGATATGTTCTTTGTTTTTGCCGGATTCGGACTCGGTGTGACGGCAACGAAGCACGTTGCGGAGTTCTGTAACTCTGATCCTGAACGCGCCGGACGTATTATCAATCTTTCAGAGAGAACGGCTGCAATCACCGGTGGAGTAATGGCCGTCGGATTGGCAGTCTTTGCGCCTTGGCTGGCCGAACGAGCCCTGAGCGCTCCCCATCTGGCGGAATCCCTACGGATTGGGGCTTTGGTTTTATTCCTGAGCGCGCTGAATAGCGCCCAGACGGGCGCATTGTCAGGATTTGAAGATTTCAAGTCTCTGGCCGGTGTCAATCTGATCGTGGCCGCGATTTCTTTGCCGATCCTTGTCGGAGGCGCGTATATTGGTGGGCTGACGGGCGCAGTCTGGGCATTGGCGATTGGTCTTGCGGTTAACTGGAGCCTAAACCGCGCTGCCCTGACAAGGGCCGCGAGTATTCGGGGCGTTCCATTGCATCATCGCGATGCGCACCGCGAAAAGGGAATCCTCTGGGCATTCAGCGTTCCGGCAGTCCTGTCCGGTCTGCTGTTCTCGCCTGTGAATTGGGCGTGCGTTGCCTTGTTGGTGAGTCAGAAGGATGGGTATTCCGAGATGGGTCTGTATAGCGCTGCCAACCAATGGCGGGCCGCAGTCCTGTTTATTCCATCGATGCTGGCGGGCGTGGCTCTGCCGATGCTGTCCAATTTATCTGGTGCAGCCAGCAAGCCGCAATACCGGAAAGTGTTGATGATCAATCTGCTCTTGACGCTCGCAGTTTCTGGCACTGTCGCATTCTTTCTTGTTGTCGCTGCCGGCCCGATCATGCGCGCCTATGGCCCCGGATTTTGTCAAGGAGCAGACGTTCTCAGGATAATCGCTCTGGTTACAACACTGATGGCCGTAAACAGCGTAATCGGCCAGGCCATCGCCAGTCGGGGCAATATGTGGATCGGCCTTCTTTTCAACGCGCTGTGGGCGGTCGTTATTCTTGGAGCGACCTACACATTAGTCCAGAGAGGCATGGGCGCCCTTGGTCTGGCGTGGGCCATGCTTATTTCATACCTGTTGCACACCGTCTGGCAGGGCGTCTATCTCATAAGAATCCTGTGTTGTTTCTAGGTTAAGACCCAAAATGCAGCGCCCTTGCTCTTGGGCTGGCGAAAGAGTTGCATCCGCTAATCCCTGTGAGACAATCCAATGAAGTATGTAATGATCTTTCCTCAGTTCCTAGACCCGTATGGCGTCGCACAGAGGCGCGGAGGGCTACCAACATACCTATGGTATCTTGGTCAGCTGGTTGTCGAGCGGGGCGCTGAAGCTATCATCGTTCAGAGCGCCCATGCACCTTTCGACAAATCCTGGAATGGATTGCGTGTCGTCGGTGTAGCGCCTTCATGGCGGTTTGCACGCCGCCACCTTCGGCTGGATCTATATGACATGGCGCTCTCACTCATAGACAAAACTAGAGATGTAATCATCTTTGGGGCGGACCATGCCAGCGTGGCCACCGGGTATTCCCGATCCGTCTCCATTCAGCATGGAATATCTTGGGACTTGCCTGGAAGTTATCTCCGTGATCACTTTTTAGGACGACTGCCATTCGTGCCGGATTGGCTCTGCAAACGATACACGGCGTGGCGCTGTCTTCGATATTTTGACAACTGCCCAAACCGCGTGTGCGTGGACTATAACTTCCTTAACTGGTATCGGACGCAGATCACAGGGAAGCCTAAAGGAAATATCTGGGTGATCCCGAATTTCGTTGATCTGCCCAAGGGCTATTGTGCTCCGTTGGGGCGGCACCGTAACGCCGAAACGGTTCGGATTATTTTTGCACGGCGATTTGTCGAGATTCGTGGAACGCGACTAATGATCGAAGCGATCCATAGACTGCTGGGGACGGGGCGACGATTTGAAGTCTGTTTTGCTGGGATGGGGCCGGATGCAGAGATTATTAAACACGCGTTCCAAAACGAGAAATGCGCTACGTTTCAGGAGTATGCAGTTGGCAATTCGATTGCGGTTCATGAGAAATTCCACGTCGCGGTCGTGCCATCGTTGGCTTCGGAGGGCACTTCGCTGTCTCTGGCCGAAGCTATGGCGGCGGGATGCGCAGTCGCGGCCTCCAGCGTCGGCGGCATGACAAATATGATAATACACAACTACAATGGACTTTTATTTGAGCCTGGTGAAGACGGGCTGTTCGGTGCACTGTGTGAGCTGGTTGACAATGAAGACAAACGCCTGGCGTTAGCCGCGAGGGCCGCTGAAACTGCGCGAGAGGCATTTACGCATGACCGATGGAGCTGCCAGTGGCGTGAAGTGTTAGACAGGATTCAGGCGATGTAAACTTACCTGAGATGATAACCCAATCGCCATGTTGGAGCAGATCACAACTAAAATCTCCTTTGACGCGCAGATCGCAGCTGGTGTATCCTTACCGGTTCTGATGGCGTTAGCGTTTGCACGTCCAGCCCTCTGTTACGGCGTTGCGTTTTGGGCCTACCTTTACATGGGTCAGATTAGGCCGTATCTTCCAATATCGCACTCCGCGTCAATCTCACTCTTGGTAATCGCATCAGGAATTGGCTCTCTATTGCGGGGGCGCACACCGTGGCTTGGATCGCTTTTCTTTTTAGTGATATCCCTGACCGCTTTAATGGCAGGCAGCGTGGGATATTCGTCCATGCCGATATACGGGCGCAACAAGGTCATACTCTTTGCCTTTCTGGTCGTCCCCATTGTCGTTGTGGCTCCGATGGCAATTGCTCGGCGTCAAGAGCTGAAGGGGGCGCTTCGTCTTGTGGAATGGTCTCTTGTTGTGTTCGTGCTAGTGAATCTGGCACTTGTGATTACAATCGCAGAGGATATGGAGGGGCGTATTGGCGGAATCGGTGGCATTTCCATGGGAGCTGAGGTTCTTAGCTTGGCCTGTGTGACGTTCATTGCAAAGTTGTGGATGGGGCGGTGTTCGCTTGCGGGCAGGATTTTTCGGATGGCACTCGTGGCCATTGCGATGGTTCTTGTTCTTAAAACCGGTAAGCGTGTTGCTCTCCTTGGAATTGGCCTTTCCTTGCCGTTTTTATTCTGGTTTCGCCATCGCGATTGGTTGGCGCGATTATTGGCTAGACCGGCTCTGTGGGAGGCCTTGGCAGTATTGGGATTAGTTTCCGTAGCAGTAGGGCCGGTTGCTCTGCGTGCGTTCTTGCCGTCAATGGTTTATGAAGCAAGATATGCCAGCCTCGATGCTTTCTTTGGAGACTTTTCGAATGATAGGTTAACCAACTGGCAGAATGCTCAGTCACGCGCGCTTAGCTATGCTTTGGCTTGGCAAAGCTTCGAGCGCCATCCTCTTACAGGAGTCGGCGCCGGCGGGTACAAAAGTGTTCTAGAACAAAACGCGCCCAGGCATGTTGTGCTTATCGATGATCCTGCAGCTCCTGTCTACCCGCATAATCTTGTTCTTGAGTTTGCCGCTGAGCAGGGAATATTCGGTTTCATTGGGATATTGCTTCTTGTTGTTTCTGCCGCAAAGTCTTCTCTAAATATCCGACGCCGCTTAGAACTCTGGCGCGATGACATCGTATTGCCTACAATATGTGTGAGCACGCTCTTCTTAGGTTTTATGATGGCGATGGCGGGCCCGGATGTCCCAAGAATGATGATCTTCTGGTGGGGAGTTGGCTTGTCGCAGGCAGCGGAGCGCATTGCCCGAGCCAGTGCGGCACGATGGGAGGATATGAAGGCGACAGGCCTAAAGTCAGTCGTGAACACGCTACCAGTTGAGGACCCACAGCATGCCTGAAGTTTCAGTTGTGATTCCTACATACAATCGTGCTAGGGTAATACCAAGGGCCATTGAGAGCGCCTGCCGGCAGACATTTACAGACTTAGAGATCCTCGTTGCCGACGATGCATCCACTGACGATACCGAGCGTGTCGTGTGCGAGTATAGCGACAAGCGGATTCATTATCTTCGTTGCGATAAGAACGCCGGTGCAGGCATTGCCCGCAACCTCGGGATTCGCCACGCTCAAGGCAACTTCATCGCTTTTCTTGATAGCGATGACGAATGGTTGCCTCTAAAAATTGAGAAGCAAGTTTCTATTTTAAAAAATCGGAGTGAAGATTGGGGGATTTGTTTGACGGGCGCCCAATACATAAAGGATGGATCTCGAATAGCTAAAAAATCTGGGATTGTTATGCCGAATGAAGGTGACAGAGGAAACGCCTTGCGCGCGTTCGTTGCTGGACGATGGCCGTATGTCACACCCGCATTAATGATTCGAAAGTCTGTCTTTGACAGTGTAGGTTGCTTTGCGTCTCATATTCGGCGCGGGGAGGACGATGAATTCATGCTGCGCGCACTCGCGCGCTTTAGAGTCGCTGCATTGAGAGAAGTCCATGTTATCGTTCATATGGATCGAGTCCAGCCCAAGGACCCTGATGTAATGGTAGGAGATCGCATGGCAATGCTTAGGACGCACGAGCCGATTGTGCGCCAGTATCTCGGATGGTCGGGCGTGCGAATGCTTCGGTCTCGAGTCTATTACGACGCAGCTTCGTCACGCGCACGAGCGGGACAACATTTGCGTTCGATCGGATGGATGTTCCGGGCGTTTTGCTCGTATCCATTGTTTACCCCACGCCGCCCTGCGCAAGTCTTCTTGGCGATTGTGAGGGCTCTGAAAGGGCCGAAAACCTCGCCTTCGAGAGAGTGACTTACGCGGTGCGGATATTGTTCGGACAAGTGCCTGACCTAAAACTATCACGGCATCAGAAGGAAAGTATGCAAGGCTTGAATGTATTGATAAATTGCCTGCCTGCGGTCAGCGGCGGAGCTGTTTCACACTTGCGAAACCTTTTGCCGCCGCTATGCGATTGTTTCTTGAATTCAAGATTGGATCATCGTTTGACGTTTTTGGCGCACAAATATCAACAGGGGCTTGTCCCGTCTAACGTAAAGGCAAATACGCTTTGGCTCCATGGCGCCCGTTCGTTGGGAGTCCGGCGTGTGCTGCAGGAACGCTGGTTGATTCCGCGTCTTGTGAAACGAGAGCGTATCTCTGCAGTGTTCACCCCGTACCAGATTGGCGCTCGCGTTACAGACGCGCGGCATGTGATGATGGTCCAGAACATGGAAGCCTTCTTGTTCGGTTCCTATCGCTACACCTTCGAGAATTGGTTAAGAAACATTCTTCTGAAGCGACAGTCATTACGATGCCTGCTTCGGGCGGATCGCGTTATTGCGATATCAGGCTTTGTCAGAGACTTCCTCAAGCGAAACGTCGGACTTCCCGACGACCGCATTCGATTGATCTATCACGGGCGCGAATCTGGTCTGACGGCACACATGGATGTGATGGAAGATACACAGAAACTGCGCGGCCTTGGGATCGACGGGGAATTCATTCTGACCTGCGGCTCTTTACTGCCCTATCGCCGGTGCGAAGACGTGATCGAAGCGTTCGGCCAACTGGGAAAGGTAAGAACTTCCCGTCTGCGATTGATCGTTGCAGGATCAGGAACTGATCGCCGGTATGCCCGTGTTATTCAGAGAAAGATTGTTTCTTCTCCTCACCCGCAACGGATATTGACTCTCGGACAAGTGCCGTGGGAAATGATGGGCGCGTTATACCGGCAGTGCCAAATGTGCGTTTTGGCGACAGAGATCGAAGCATGCCCCAGCATTGCGATTGAGGCAATGGCCGCAGGATGCGCGATCATTGCTTCGGATCGTCCCCCGCTGCCCGAGATGTTCGCGGGATGCTGCGAGCACTATCCCGCGCGGGACGTTGGGATGCTATCGGGGCTGATGTCGCGTTTGCTGGTGGATGGCGCGCGACGGTCGGAACTGCGGCGCCTGGCGCTCGAGCGCTCCAAAGCCTTCTCTTGGGAACGCTGCGCTGAAGAGACTTATGCGGCCTTGACGGAGTGGGAATGATAGGGGAGTATCCTTGATGGATTATACGGCGGAGAATCTGGGTTTTAAGATTCGCAAGGCACTGCGGTACATCAGGCTCTACGGCCTGACCCGGACTTGGGTGAAAATCCAGGGACAGTATCACATGAAGCGACGTTTCGATCCGCTGCCTCCGCAGGGCGATCCCGCGCCTGAGGGTGGCCACGTGGGACTGATTGGCTGCGGCAACTATGCGTTCAGCAATATCGCCCATTACCTGCATAAGCGGCGGCATGGCGTGATGCGGGCGGCCATGGACGTGGATATCCATCGAGCCGCGTCCCTGTATCAGAAGTATGGGCTTCGCTACTACACGGACGATGCCCGGCGAATCATTAATGATCCTGCGATTGATCTCGTTTACATCGCCTCGAACCATGCCAGCCACGCCGAGTATGCGATTCAGGCGTTGGACGCGGGGAAGAACGCGCACATCGAAAAGCCGCACGTGGTGAGTGAAAACCAACTCCTGCGGCTCTGTCGGGCCGCATCTCGCAGCCGCGGTCGCGTCAATCTTGGCTTTAACCGGCCCGGCAGCCCAATCGGACGCGCCATAAAAGAGCGCCTGGCCTCGCAAGAAGGCCCGGTGATGATGAATTGGTTCATTGCTGGCCACGAAATCTCTGCGGATCATTGGTATTTCAAGGAAGAGGAAGGGGGGCGCGTGTTGGGGAATCTGTGCCATTGGACTGACTTCGTCTATCAGATGGTGGACGCGGAGCGCCGCTATCCGATTACGATCACGCCAACTCGCGGCGCGAAGTCGGATTGCGATATCGCCGTGACGTTTCTGTTCGGCGACGAATCCATTGCGGCCATCACCTTTTCCGCCAAAGGACATACGTTCGAGGGCGTTCGCGAACGTTTCGCCGCTCATCGGGGCGATGTGCTGATCGCGATGGATGACTTCCAGACGCTGACGGTGGAGGTCATCGAAAAGAAACATCGGATACGGCGTCTGTTTCGCGATCACGGCCACGAGGCGAATATCCTGCGCAGCTATGACATGGCTCGCGAGGGAGTCACGGGCAACGATGAATCCACGATCGCCTATATCTGGGAGACCGGAGAACTGTTTTTGAAGACGCGTGAGGCGCTCGAAAAAAATGCGGCTGTTCTTGTCGAGGCCTTTAGCAGGGATCGGTTGTTTTCAGCAAAGTCTCCATCCTGATCGATGTTTCAATGCGGCATTTTGGGGCAGAATTTGCTTCTGTGACCGGGTTGCGGCATGATCATGGCTTGGGTTGGTCGAAGAGAGGCAGGATGAGATCAGGACAATATTGCGATGGTATGTCGGACCAAAATCAAACGGGAACGTCGGGAGATTAACGAACACGATGGGGGTTGCGGCGCTCAAACTACGCTGGTACGGCGAAGACGCGCTGAACAATGACGGCGCGTTGCGGCGGATGATCTATGGTTATGTCTCGCAAGGGTCGCGCGTGCTGGACGCCGGAGCGGGGGCGGGGGAGAAGTTTTCCTACGATTTGAAATCGCGCGTGGCGGAGGTGGTCGGCGCCGATCTGGATGAACGGGTGGCGCGCAATCCGCATTTGACGCGCGGGGTGGTGGCGGACTTGGCGGCCCTGCCTTTCGAGGACGGATATTTCGACGTGGTGTTCTGCCGGTATGTCCTGGAGCACGTCGCGGATCCGCGCAGGTTTCTGGGCGAGATGCGCCGGGTGCTGAAGCCGGGGGGCTGTTTTGTGTTCTTGACGCCGAACAAGTGGCACTATGTGGCGCTGGCGTCGCGGCTGACGCCGGCCTGGTTTCACCGGATGTATAACCGCCTGCGGGGGCGGCAGGAGGCGGACACATTTCCGACTTTATACCGGCTTAACAGCGGTCGGGCGATCCGGCGCGCGATGCAGGCGGCGGGATTCGTCGAGCGCGAGCTGATCTTTGTGGAGTGTTGTCCGAACTACCTGACGATTTGGCTGCCGTTGTTTCTGTTGGGCGTTGCGTATGAGCGGCTGGTCAATTCGACGCGGTGGTTGGCGGGATTGCGGGTCAACATCCTGGGTTGTTTTGTGCGGCGCGCGTCGTGAGGGTGGAGGTGGTGGGGGCGCCGTCTTGGGCATAAGTCAAATAAAATGTGGTTCCGGGGCGCCAAATCGGGTCCTGAAACTGCCTGTTTCGCGTCGGAATTTGCTTGAATCGCGCCGCCACGAAGGGATTTAATCAGCGTTTTTTCAAAGCGCAGGCTGTTGTCAAACCAAGCTGGAGCAAGACGGGAAACCGGACATGGGCAAACGCGATCTGAAGTCGATTCGGGACCTGACGCCCGAAGGCGTCGAGGCCGTTTATGCGCACGCGGCGCGCCTGAAGCAGGCGCTCAAGCAGGGGAAGCCCCATCGCGAACTCGAGGGCGCCGTGCTGTCGATGATCTTCGAAAAGCCGTCGCTGCGCACGCGCATGACCTTCGAGATCGGCATTTATCAGCTCGGCGGCTGCGGCATCACGCAGGTCTCCTCCGAGATCGGCGTTGGCAAACGCGAGTCGGTCTATGACGTCGCCAAAAACCTCGAACGCTGGGTCCAGATGATCTGCATCCGCACCTTCGCCCAGTCGGTCGTCGAGGAACTGGCCCGGCACGCCTCCATTCCGGTCATCAACGCGCTGACCGATCACGAGCACCCCTGCCAGGCGCTGGCGGACTTGTTTACGCTGCGCGAGCATCTGGGCGATCTCCAAGGCCGGACGCTGGCCTATATCGGCGACGGCAACAACATCTGCCATTCGCTGCTGCTGCTGTGTCCGATGCTGGGCGTCAACATCAGCGTTGCGTGTCCCGCCCGCTATCAGCCCGATCCGGGCGTCCTGAACCGCGCGCAGGCCAGCGCGGCCGTGTCGGGCGCCAAGGTCGCCGTCACCGATGATCCGGCCGTGGCCGTGGCGCGCGCCTCGGCGGTGTATACCGACGTGTGGGCCAGTATGGGCCAGGAAGCCGAGGCGGCCGAACGTATGAAGGTTTTCATGCCGTATCAGGTCAACGCCGCCCTGATGGCCAAGGCGCCGGCCGACGCGCTCATTATGCACGACCTGCCGGCCAAGCGCGGGTTGGAAATCACCGATGAGGTGATCGATTCGCCGCGTTCGATCGTCTTCGATCAGGCCGAAAACCGCCTGCACGTCCAGAAGGGCATCATGGTTTATCTGTGCAGGGGATAGTGAAGGAATGAGAAATGAAAAATGAGAAATGAGAAATGAGAAATGAGAAACGAAAAATGAGAAGTGAAAAATGAGAAATGAGAAATGAAAAATGAGAAATGAGAAACGGATAATCTGGCGATCTATTGTTTGATCGTTTTTCGTATTTCGCTTCTCTCGTTTTTCGTTTTGCCTCTCGTTTCACCACTAGTTTTTCTTCTCGTTTTTCACTTTGCTTCTCGTTTCATTTCTCATTTCTCATTTTACATTTTGCATTTTACATTTCTCATTAAACCGTCTCATGCCTCGCCTTCCAGTGGTTGCCATCGTGGGTCGTCCCAACGTCGGCAAATCGACGTTGTTCAACCGCATTGTGGGCCGGCGCCAGGCGATCATTCATGAACAAGCCGGCATGACGCGCGACCGCAACTATGCCCGCGCCGAATGGAACGGCCGCCCGTTCCTGTTGGTGGATACCGGCGGCTGGGAGGCCGAAGACCTGCCGACCTCGAGCGTCTCGGACCAGGTCCGCGAGCAGGCGCAGATGGCCATCGACGAGGCCGACGTCACCATCCAGCTCGTCGATGTCCGCGAGCCCGGCAATCCGGTCGATCACGACGTGCTGCGCTTGTTGCGCCGGCGCAACAAGCGCGCGTTTATCGCCGTCAATCGCTGCGACAATCCCCGGATCAGCATGGAGGCGCATCAGTTCTATGCGATGGGCGTCGAGCGCCTGTTCGCCATCTCGGCGCTGCAGGGGCTGGGGACGGGCGAACTGCTTGACGCCGTCGTCGCCGCCCTGCCGCCGCTGCCCGAGCAGCCCTACGACGACCTGGCCGAGGCGGGCGTCCGCGTCGCCGTCATTGGCCGCCCCAACGCCGGCAAGTCCACCCTCATCAATCAGATGCTCGGCGAGCCGCGCCTGATCGCCAGCCCCGTCCCGGGGACGACGCGCGACGCCATCGACACGCCCTTCACCTTCGAGGGGCGCCACTACACGCTCATCGACACGGCCGGCATCCGCCGCCGCGGCTCGGTCAAGGTCGGCATCGAAAAGGTGTGCGTCCTGGCCGCGACGCTGAGCATGGAGCGCAGCGACGTGGCCCTGCTGCTGATCGACGGCGCCGAGGGCATCACCGACCAGGACACCCACATCGCCGGCTACGCCGCCGAGGCCGGTTGCGCGCTGGTCATCGTCGTCAACAAGTGGGACCTTGTCGAAAAGGATCAGGACACTGCCGGCGCGTTCGCCAAAAAAGTGCGCGCCGCGATGCCGTTCCTGGCCTATGCGCCGATCATTTTCGTCTCGGCGCTGACGGGCCAGCGCGCGCTGAAGATTCTCGAATACGTTGATCGCGTCGCCGAACAACACGCCCGCCGCATCGAGACGGCCGAGTTCAACCGCTTGCTGTCGCGCGCGGTCGGCCGCCGCCAGCCGCCCCTGCGCAAGAACCGCCAGCTCAAGATCAAGTATGGCGCCCAGGTCGCCATCAAACCGCCGACGTTCGCCATCTTCTGCAACGACCCGACGCTCGTGCATTTCTCGTATCAGCGCTATCTGGTCAACCAGATTCGCCGCGAATACGGCTTCGAGGGGACGCCGATCCGCCTCTCGTTCCGCAGCACAAAGCGCGAGACGCCCAAAGAGTAGAACCGACGGGGGAGCCGCGCCGTATGGCTGAACACGATCGCCGCGAGTTGTTTACCCGGTTTTACAACGAGGACTGCGTCGAGGGCGCGCGCAAACATCTCGACGACGGCAGCGTCGATCTCATCATCACCGACCCCCCCTATGGCATCGAAGGCGACAAACTCCACCGCCACTACAACCGCGACGAATCGTTCGTGATTGACGGCTATGTCGAGGTCCCGGCGCGCGAATACGCCGCCTTCTCTGAACGCTGGACCCGGCAGGCCGCCCGCGTCCTGCGCCCCGGCGGCAGTATGTATCTGGTGACGGGGTGGACGCATCTGCGCGCCGTGCTCAACGCCGTGGCCCGGACCGGCCTCGAGCTGGTCAACCATCTCGTCTGGAAATACAACTTCGGCGTCTTCACCGAAAAAAAGTTCGTCACCTCGCACTACCACATCCTCTATCTGGTCAAGCCCGGCGCCCCGCCCACCTTCAATACCTACGCGCGGTTTGCCCCCTCGCAGAAGACCGCCGACGGCGGATCGGTCCTTTATCGGGACCTGGAGGACGTCTGGATCATCGACCGCGAATACAAGCACGGCCAGGTCCGCCACAAAAACCAGCTGCCCACCGATCTGCTCGTGAAGATGATCCAGTATTCGAGCCACGAACGCGACGTGGTGTGCGACTTTTTCGCCGGCAGTTTCTCCACCGCCCGCGTCGCCAGGGCCATGAACCGCAGCAGCATCAGTTTCGAACTCGGCAAGGAAGCCTTCCGCCATCAGGTCCCCCTCGTCGAGGCCGTCGAATGGGGCGAGATGCTGTCGCGGCTGCCGACCGGCCGGGACGACCGCCCCGCCAAAACCAACGCCCCCTGGAGCGAGGAGGAACTGGCGCGGCTGGCCGCGGCCTACAAGGCGCATCGGGCCAAAGGCCTGAACAAACGCGCCGCTATCGAACGCCTCCAGCAAAACTTCGAGCGCGGCTACTTCGCCGTCCTCAACGCCCTCAAGCGCCAGGGATTATAGCGCCCTTGACCGCCCTCCCCGACGGCGCGTTATGGGCTTGACTGGTCCGGCGGTTTTGTCAAATATTACGCGCGTAAACATAATGTAACAACAATACCAATCAGAAGAAGGCGCGGCGGGACATGAGCGCTGTGAATAGCAGTCCGCCCGACTATAAATGAAAAACGCCATGAACAATGCAATAACAACGATCGAGATGGCGCTGGCGTTGGTGATGACGGTCTGTGCGCAGCAGCCCGCCAGTGCGGCGATGGCGAGCAGGGAACAGGCGCAACAAATCCTCAAGGAGACCGGAGTGACCGGCGGGCTGGTGGCGCAGGCTGGATGTGGCGAGCCGGCCGATCTGGCGGCGCTCAGCCCGAACGTGGCCTTTACCGTGGTCGAGTTGGACAACGATGCCGATGCGAACCTCGACGCCGAGGCCTTGGAGATGAAAAAGAAAGGCAAAGGGCAAGCGCCAGCGTCCGCAATCTGCGACCATCCCCAGGACCCGCACGGCAAATCCATCACCGCCACCATGACGCTGTCGCTCGCGCCCGGCGTCATCACCGTCACCGCCAATCCGCCGCTGCCCGAACTCCAAGCGCCCCGTCTGCCGCAGATCGTCCGCGACATTGCCGGCCATTCGCGTTCGGACGCCACCACCCCCGCCGGCCCCTTCGTTACCTCCACACGAGAGGCGCGAATCACGTTTGACGCCGTGTCGGCGAAGGAGACGAAATGAATACAGCTATGGGTAACCAATACTTTCTGGCGAGGCTGCTGATCGCCGCCGCAGGGATAACTCAACAGGCGGGAACGAGTGTCATGATTGCTTTGTTGGTCGCATGTGGCTCTGTCGCCTTGCCCGGCCCGGTCTTTGCCGCGGAGGCGTTCAAGGAATTCCAGGCCAACGAGAATCCCGAAGACCAGCGGCTCGAGCAATCAGGCAGCGGCGTGGCGTCGATCACCCGTGCGATTGACGCCGACAAGCTGGTTCGCCCATGGCCACGCTTGACCGGCTATCGCAACACCTCCCTGCAAAAAGCGCCCGCGCCGGCGCTGGCTGCGCACAGCGCCGCCCTGCTTGGCCGACCGCGCATTGTCCGATGTTTCCTGAACCTCGACGAAGCGTGGGACTACCGGACGCGCGCCTTCGATTTCAATCGCCCGATCGGCATGAATCCCTACCGATCCGTGAAAGAGAAACACCCTGAGACCTGGGGCTGGCAACTGGAATCGAAAATCCGTTACGAGGATTACCTGACCGCGTTCAGTCGTAACAGCGATGAGATTTTGCTGGTCATCCGCCGTTACGAACGCGACGTCCTCGACGGCAAACTGCCGATTTCTTTCGAGGATTGGAAGATGATTTTCAAGGAGGGATTGAAGCATTGCAAGAAACTCTGCCCCAACATTTGTTACGTCGAGGTTTGCAACGAATACCATCACAAGGGCTTCATCGGATGCGCCGCCGAGGAGTATTACAAGTTCTACCGGCTCGGCTACCAGGCAGTGAACGAAGTCAACGCGGAACTGGGGTTGCAAGGTGACGACCGCATTGGGGTCGGCGGACCGGTGGCGGCCCGCGAGGCGATGCAGCATCTGCCGGAGTTCCTTTTCCTCTATCGAGCCGATCCATCGCCCGACAAGCGGCTCGATTTCGTCTCCTGGCATGATTACGGCAAACCGTTCGCCGAAATGGCCCACAAAGGGGCCGCCGTGCGCAAGCTGTTGACCCAACACGGTCTCGATCCCAACCTGCCACTGTTCCTGACCGAAACCGACCCGTTTCAGTTCACGAAAGACAAGACGCTGAAGAATTGGAAAGAGACCTTTCACATGTTGAACGCCTCTGGTCTGGTGAAGGTCCTCTATTTTGCCGATCGGCACAGTCCCGGCATGAAGGTTTTCCCTTGGGCGCTCTATCATAATTCGCAACAACAGTTGCACTACGTCTGGTTCGACGGCCCGAACGATCCCGATACGACCGCGAACCAACTGCGCTTGATGCCCATCGGCGTCTCGATGCAATTGTTGGGCTGGCACAAGGGGCAGGAGATCGAAGTGGACAACGCGCTGGAGCGGGACGATTTGGTCCTGGCCTCCAGCGACGGCAACACGGTCGCGGTGCACGCGATCAACTACGGTGGGCCGCGGCCGGTGGAGATTCGTGTCAAGCTGCCGGCCCACTGGCGCGGCCCGGAATCGGCGCCGGTGGAGGAGTATCTGCTCGATAGCACACACAACAACCATCTGACCGGCGACACGTTTTCCGGCGGCGCACAACGAACGGGTAAAGTCCGTGCCCCTGTGGTCAACAGTGAAATTGTCCTGCGGCGCGCAACTCTGGAGCAGAACGGAATTCTGTTCTGGCGGATCATGAAAGGCGAATGAACACATGAAGAAACGTGTCAACAACCGTCGTGCCTTTATCCAGAGAGTAGGAGGGGCGGCCCTTGGCGCCTTGGCCGCGCCCGCCATCCTGCGGGCGGAAAACGCGCGAAAACGTCCCAATATCCTGTATATTTTCACCGACCAGCAGTTTGCCGGCGCCATGAGTTGCGCCGGCAACCCTTACGTCAAAACCCCGGCGCTGGATGCGCTGGCGGCGGCGGGCACGCGGTTCACGGAAGCGTACACGGCCTGTCCGGTCTGTTCACCGGCGCGGGCGAGCATGTTGACCGGGCTGTACCTGCATGAGCACGGCGTCATCATCAACGACCGGCGGATTCGCGCCGACCGCGCCACCGTTTCCATCGAACACCTGCTGACCGCCCAAGGTTATGAATGCGCCTACGCCGGCAAATGGCATCTGGCCAAGGGGCAGATTCTCGAAGGCGACGAATTGCAGCAGCATCCTTACCGCGTGCTGTGCGGGATGAACGACACCAGGGTCAGCGCGGCGTGCGCGCAGTTTCTGGCCGAACAACATGACCGGCCGTTTTTGCTCGTGGCGTCGTATCTCAATCCGCACGACATCTGCCATTGGCCGCTGCGCGTGGCCGGGCGGAAATCGTTCGATGCCGTGGAGAATCCGCCACCGTTGCCGGCCAATTTCGCCATTCCAGAAAACGAGCCGACGATTTTGCGGCAACGCTACCTGACCGAACGCCACCAGTCGCACGCGAAGCTGACCCCGGACCTCTGGAGACAGTACATCGCGGCGTATTACCGGTATGTCGAGAAAGTGGACGCCGAGATCGGCAAAGTTCTGGCCGCCCTCCGTCAGACCGGTTTGGCCGAAAACACACTGGTAATTTTCTCCAGCGACCACGGCGACGGCATGGGAGCGCATCAATGGTTGCAGAAATGTTCGCATTACGAGGAATCCGTGCGCGTCCCGTTCATCGTCAGCTTCCCGGGGCGCATTCGGGCCGGCGCGGTGGACACCGCGCATCTGGTGGCCAGTTGCCAGGATTTTTATGCCACCGCGCTCGACTATGCGGGCGTCGAAATCCCCGCCGGCTGTTCGGGCCGCAGTGTGCGGTCGCTGGCCGAAGAAGGTTCAGCGAAACACTGGCGCGACGAACTTGTCAGCGAGATATGGGTACCGGGCGACCGGCAAACCGCCTGGGACGTGACCTTCGGCCGGATGGTCCGCACGGCTCGCTACAAATACGCGATCTACAACGAAGGCGAGCGCCGCGAGGTGTTGTTCGACATGGAAACCGACCGGCTCGAAATGCGCAATCTGGCCAGCGACCCGGCGCGTGCCACGGCGTTGCGGGAACACCGGCAACGGTTGGCGTCGTGGTGCGCGGCCACCAACGACACAACGTTCATTCCCGCTCTGATCGCATGAAAAAGGTGAAACGATTCCGTCCAAACGCAGGAAAAGGCAAAGGAGATAAGAAAATGAAACGGACAGTCCTGATGGGTTGTGGCTTGTTGTTGGGGATTATCGCCGGCGCGGCCGTGCCCGACCGCGATTGGCCGAGCGTGGAAGTGACGCCATCTCTTGACGTGCCGATGCGCGACACGGCCATCACCCGCGGGCCGGACGGGATGTATTATCTGACCGGAACGCTCGGCGTAAGAAAAGCCGATTGGCCAGATTCTTCGGATTCATCTGATCTTTACGACTTCGAAAACTCCCACCAGATCAAACTCTGGAAATCCAAAGACCTCAAACTATGGGAAGAGATCGGCGTCGTGTGGGATATTGACCGGCAAAAGGGGCGGGGGAACTGGCACTGGACCGCCTATTGGCGCGCGCCGATGGAAGCCCGCTATCGCCCGCCGGTGCGCGGTGTCACCGCCCCGGAGCTGCATTACATCAAAAACAATTGGTATCTTTGCTTCTCGATGAACGGCCAGGGAACCGGCCTGCTCAAGAGTTCATCCGGCAAACCCGAAGGCCCCTATGAAGAAGTCGGTCAAATCACCACCAAGGGCGGGGACCCATCGATGTTTGAGGACGACGACGGCAAGGTGTATTGGCTCTTCGACGGTGGGTATATCGCCCGCATGACGGAGGATCTGACCGCCCTGGCCGAACGGCCGCGCATATTGGTCCCGGCCCACGATCCGAGCGCCCCTCTCAAGAAAAATGAGGCCAAAAACTGGCCCGAATTCAAATGGGCCGATGATCCCATGCAGGTCGGCGCGCGCGGCGCCTTTCTGTTCAAGGTGGGCAACCGCTACTATCTGACGGCGGCCGACTACAACAGCCGCCTCGGTCGCCCGTGCAATGACACCTGGGTTGCCTACGCCGACAACATCTACGGACCTTATAGCGAGCGGCATCTGATGGTCCCTCACGGCGGTGGGATTACCGTCTTTCGCGGACCGTCAAGCTCCGCGATCGCCGCCAAATATCGAGGCCCTTACGATTCCCAGAAAAAGCAACACATCGAGGGCGAGCAACTCTATGCCAGCTTCTATGGGGCCGACGAACGGGCCATCGTTCGCGACCGGCCATCGTTCCTGCCGTTGGAATGGGTCGGCCCGGATCGTTGGGATGTCTATTTCTTCAAACACGCCGAGTCATTCCCGCGCAAACCCCAGGCGGTGTTCACCGAGTGCGGCCCTTGGAGCCGGATGAAACCCTTGCCGTTCAAGGAGCAGATGCGCGATATCTCGATCCTGAACGCCCCGGACGGCTTTTACTACCTGACCTGCTCTGGCGTCAGCCGGCCCGGGGAACTGGTGGTCTATCGTTCCAGTGATTTGGCGAGTTGGGAAGAGTTTAAGACCGTCTGGCGCTACGAAGATATTGAATGGCTCCCTCAAAAAATCGAGGCCATTCCCGGCGATTCGCGCGAGGCGGGGCGCGCCCGGTTCGCCCGCACGTTCTGGGATGTCGGGATGAAATACCTTCAAGGCACGTATTGGATCTGGTTCAATATTTTCCCTGAAGAAATGCAGGGCCTCGGCGGACCGGAGCATCACGGTTCCGGCGTGTTGCGCAGCACGACCGGCAAGCCGGAGGGTCCCTACGAATCCCTCGGTCGCAAAGGCGGCCACTACGCCCGCGATCCGGAAGGCGGCGCGCCTCGCCCGTTCCTCGGCAACGACGGCAAACTCTACGCGAACGCGGTGATCAATTGGGCGCCCAAGGTGGCCGAGGCCGACCTCACACAGTCCGGCGACTGGCGGAAGCTCTGGAAGTTCACGGATGTTGACCTGCAAGGGGCAGCGTTCGCCAGCGACGGCTGGGGCGGAGTCTGTAGTATCAACGGAAAGTATGTCTTTATCGGCACGCGCTGGGGCGGTCCGGTTTGCAATCCGCATCTCGAAAACGGCGGCAAGCACTTCGGCACTTATGACTTCAGCTACGCGACCGGCCCCACGCCCTGGGGGCCGTTTGGCCGCCCCAAGCCGATGGCTCGCAATGGAGGCATGTTCCAGGATAAAGGCGGCAACTGGTGGATGATCTTCTTCGGCAACGACGGGACCGGCCCGTGGTGGCAACGCCCCGGCCTTGTGCCGCTCACCGTGACCGACGACGGCCGCGATATCTTCATTGACGTGAAAATGCCGCCCTACAGCGAGTATGAACTGCGAATCATGGGCGGCGGCGAAATCGCCGACGTCAAAACCGCACTGGAAACATTGGAGGAAAAGAGATGAACAAGAAAATGAACGCAATTGCAATGGCGCTGGCGCTGGCTGCGACAGCCTATGCCCAGCAGGGGCAAAACTTGCAAATCATCGCCGAGATCAGATTGGACAAGCCGCTGCGCGACCCGTCCATCTGCAAGGGACCGGATGGGACGTATTATCTGACCGGCACGGTTTCCACGCGCAACGGGCCGGACGGCAAGCCAGACTTCTACGAAAACGACGGCATCTATCTCTGGAAATCCGCCGACCTGAAGACCTGGACGCCGCTGGGGCATGTGTTTGATCTGAAAACGCAGGAGCCCAACGGCTGGGGCGTTTATCGCTGGTTGAGGCATCCACAGTCGGTCCCGGACGAATACCGGGAGGAGCGGGTGTTGGGCGTGGTGGCGCCGGAAATCCATTACGGAGCGGGGACGTTCTGGCTGACCATCTCGATGTCGCGGCAGGGGACCGGGCTGCTGCGCAGCCCCTCGGGCAAGGCCGAGGGGCCGTATGAGTTGGTGGATGTGATCACCGTCGAGATGGGCGATCCGTCGCTGTTTTTTCAGGGCGATGAAATGTGGTGGGTGTTCGATGCCGGGTTCGTCGGCAAACTCGTAAAAACCAAACCGCGCTCCTACACGCCGGCGAACCGAAAGGAGACCCTTGCGTTGGAGGCCACGCCCGCGCTGATGCAGCCGGAGGCGGAGTCGAATGGTTTCCCACTCACGATCGGTGAGCGCGGGGCGTTTCTGGTGTCTGCCGGCGACCGGTTTCACTTGATCGCCGCAGGCCCTCCTATCTCCGCCGGCGGCACGGCGGCAGGCGATACTTTTGTTGCCTCGGCTGACAAGCCCGAAGGCCCCTACGGAAAACGCCGGCTGCTGATTCCCGGCGGCGGGCAGGCGACGCTCTTTCAGGATGCCGAGGGCCGATGGCTCGCGGCCTGTATGCAGGCGGAAAAGTTGGTGATTGTCGAGGTGAAACTATGAAAAGAACACTTATAACCCTGATTCTTTGCCTGGCGTCCGCAGCGGTTCGCGCCGCAGTGGGCGGCGCTGTGCCCGATCCCGTAAAAGTTCTTCCGATTCTCGATGTGGAGATGCGCGGTCCCGCGATCTGCCGGGCGGCGGATGGATACTATTATTTGACCGGAATGACGCCGGGCGGCGTTTCTCTGTGGCGGTCCAAAGATATGAAGACATGGGATGCGCTGGGGCGCGTCTGGCCGGAGGAGGTGTTGTCCTCGGAACTTCATCACATCAAGGGAACGTTCTACATTCCGTATGCCCAAGCGAACAAAATCTGCGGATTGCTTCGCAGCAAGACCGGCAGGGCCGAAGGGCCGTATGAAGATTTGGGACGGATCACGCCGGCCGGATCGAGTCCGTCACTCTTTGCGGATGATGATGGAGCGGTCTATTGGGTAATGGATGAAGGCTGGATCGCGCGGATGAAAGATGACCTGACCGGGCTGGCCGAGCGTCCCCGGCTGATTCTGGCGAAACCGGAGCCGACCATCGGCACGTCGCCGCAATATGTCGGACGCCGCGGCGCGTTTCTGTTCAAGCGCAAAGGGGTTTATTGCCTGACGGCGGCGGATTGGTCGGGACGGACGGGCTACCCGGTGGACGACACGTTTGTGGCGACGGCGACGAACGTTTATGGGCCATACGATTACCGGTTCTTGATGGTTGCCCACGGCGGTGAAACGACGGTGTTCGACGACGGCAAAGACAACTGGTTCTGCACCATGGCCGGCACGGATGTCCGAGCGGCGTTCCACCACCGGCCGGTCATTGTGCCGTTGACGTGGACAAAGAACGCCCTGCGGTTCAATGGCAAGGTCGGGCGCGAGTTTCCGTGGAAAGCGCAGCACATCATCACCGAACGCGGTTGCTGGGCCGAGATGCGCCCCTTCAGCGACCACCATTTCCGCGATCCGTGGTTCACGACGCGCGCGAATTCGGAGGGCTACATCTTCGCCAGCGGTTCGCTAACGGACGACCGCGATGCGGAAAAGCTTATCCTCTATCGGTTCAAGGCGGCGGACACGGCTGACATTGGCCGCGGCGCGAAAAAGCCAGAACAGAAAACGGTGCTGACCTTCGAGCAACTGCCGTGGCTGGATGTCGAGAACCGGCGCAAACTCGGCATCAACGAATGGGGCAAACCGGGACTGACGCCGTTCTTCATGGATGCCAAGCCATTCATCATGAATGGGCGATTGTATGTTTCGTTTGCGCTGTACGACATCAAGGGAAAGCCGCAGACGCTCGATAGCGGCAAGACATTCATCTCAGGCTCGTGCATGATCCGCAGCGCCAACGACACCTGGGACGGACCGTGGGAAATCCTCGACCGCACCGAGCTTTACCATTTCTTCTCGCCCGAGCCTGGTCCGGATGGGCGCTACTATCATCGGGGCGCGCCCCTGCCGGAACCATTTCCCGGTCCGATGCAGAAATTCGAGCGCCGCAAACCTCTGCATCTGCCCACCATGCCTGTGGATGGCGCGGCGGTCAGCACCGAGGGCTGGGCGGGCGGCGATCTGAGATACTGTCCGTTGTTTGGCAACTGGCATTTGACCGGCGGGCCGACCGCCGGGCCGACGGTCCCTTTCAACATCGTCATGTACACCACCTCCTACGACGAATCCCACGCGTGGTCGGAGAGCGGCGAACGCGATGGGCCGTATCCACGTCCGCACATCATCCCGCACGTTGGCAGCGGCAACTACTTCTTTGATGATCGCGGGCGCTGCTGGCACTCGTATTTTGGCGATGACGACACCGGCCCGTGGTTCTGCCGCCTGGGCATCGTCCCGCTGAAAGTGGAAAAACACGGCCGGCAAATCCACCTCGATATTGCCGATGAATGGCCAAAGGATTAAACCATACGGATAAATAGAATGAGGAAGGAATGGATGACAACTGCTTTGGCGCTGGCGCTGGCTGTGACGGCCTCTGCCCAGCAGCCCGCCCCGGCGGGCTGGAAACAGGCGCAACAAATCCTCAAAGAAACCGGCGTGACCGGCGGGCTGGTCGCGCATGTCGGGTGTGGCGAGAACCCGGGCCTGACCCTGGCTCTGCGGGCGGGCGACGCCTTCATTGTCCAAGGTTTGGAAACCGATACAGCAAAAGCTTCCGCGGCGCGGAAAATGATTCAAGACGCCGGTTTGTATGGCCCGGTGAGCGTATTGGAATGGAGCGGAGGCTCCTTGCCCTATGCGGATAATCTGGCGCGGTTGCTGGTCATTGGCAATGCAGGCACGCTCGCGCGCGAAGAAATCGAACGCGTGTTGTGTCCCGGCGGTGTGGCGGTGTTCCTCAATCCAAAATCCGGAATCGAAAATCGCAAATTGCAGAAGCCGTGGCCCAAGGACATGGATGAGTGGACACATTACCTGTATGACTCGACCGGCAACCCGGTCTCGAAGGATTTGTTGGTCGGGCCGCCCCGCTCGCTGCGCTGGACGGCCGGACCGAAGTTCCAGCGCAGTCACAATTACGACATCAGCATGGCGGCCATGGTCTCGGCTCAGGGACGGGTCTTTTATTTCCTGGATGAAGGGCCATGGGGCGTCTATGGCGACCATCATCCACAGGCATGGGTCTTGGTGGCGCGCGACGCCTTCAGCGGCGTGCCGCTTTGGAAACGACCGCTGACCGAATGGGGACCGGCCGAATGGGAAGGCCATGCGTTCGGCGAAAAGACCTGGGCCACGCCGTTCACCCTCAACCGGCGGATGCTCGCTGTGGGTGGCCATGTGTATGCCACGTTGAAGTACCGGTCCCCATTGGTGACGGCGCTCGACGCCGCCACGGGAAAAACCCTGCGCGAAATCGAGATCGGCGACAATGTGGACGAGATGATTTATCGCGATGGCAAGTTGTTCTTGCGGGTGCGGCAATTGCCGGGCGCATACAAGCCGCCGCGCATGGGCAGTCCGCAGGACACCGAAGGCCGCAACAAACGCACGCAGGTCGTGCAGCAATGGATGCGTTCCCAGCCGCCAGAACAGGTCGTGGCGGTGGACGCCGCCAGCGGGAAGATTCTCTGGCGCGCGCCGGCGCAAATTGTGCAGGTGGAGACGTTGACGGCATTGAACGGCCGGGTGTTTTATCGTGATTGGGACAACGTCGTCGCGCTCGACGCCCAGACCGGCAAGGAACTCTGGCGGGTTCCGGTCACGGCGAAGTTGACCGGTCATTTCAGCCGCGGTTACGCCGGGATGCTGTTGGTGTATGACCGCTTCGTGTTTCACGACATCCGAGGAGGAGTCCGCGCTTTGGATGCCGCCACCGGTCAAAAAATCTGGGATAAACAGGTCGGGTATTGGCCCGTGTACGGCTATTTCTCGCCGGTATCAACCCGCATCGCGCAGGGGTTGATCTGGACCCATGCCGGTGTGGGCTACGACCCCGTGACGGGGCAGGAGAAACGCAAACTCGACCTCGGCAAGATGAACACCGGCAAAATCCGTTGTTACCGGGCCAAAGCCACCGAGCGGTATCTGCTCGATTCGTTCTGGGGGCTGCAATGCAGCGACCTGGTCGGCGACAATCACTCCGCCGATATGTGGGTGCGCGCCGAATGCAGCTGTGGCTTCATGCCGGCCAACGGCCTGATCTACAGCACGCCGAACCCATGCAACTGTTTCATGGGCACGCTGATCAGCGGCTTCAATGCGCTTGCGGCCCGTCCGCCGAAGATCGAAGATAATCTATCGAAGTTTGAAAAAGGTCCGGCATTTTCCGACAATGCGAAATCGGAAAATCAAACTCCTAAGTCAGAAGACTGGCCGATGTATCGGCGCGATGCGCGCCGCAGCGGACATGCCGCATCGCCGATACCGAACCAACTTGCGGTGGCGTGGACGGCGGAGTTGGGCGGCCAACTGACCCAGCCCGTGGTGGCGGGCAACCGGCTGTACGTGGCGCGCAAAGATACCCATGAGGTGATCTGCCTCGACGGGGCGACCGGCAAATCGCTCTGGCGGTTCACGGCCGGCGGCCCTGTCAATTCGCCGCCGACGATTGCGGCGGGCCGGGCGGTGTTCGGCAGCGCCGACGGCTGGGTGTATTGCCTGTGCGCCAGCGGCGGCGCGTTGGCCTGGCGCAGCCGGGTCGCGCCGGCAGAGGAGCGGATCGTGGCCGATGGGCGGGTCGAATCCGCGTGGCCGTGCGACGGCAGTGTGTTGGCGCAGAACGGTCTGGTGTATGCCGCGGCCGGCCGGTCGAGTTTTCTCGATGGCGGGATTGTTGTCTCGGCCCTGGATTTGCAAACGGGCGAAGTAAAACACAGCGCCCGGCTCGACGGTCCCTGGCTCACCAAAGACCAACTGAAGAATCCGCCCAAGAATCCAATGGCCGAACAAGGCGGTTGCCAGCGCGATTTGTTTGTCAGCGAGGGTGGTAAACTGTTCATGAACCAGATGCGGTTTGATTCGAGCCTGAAGATCGAGCCGGCGCCACGGGATGACGAGGTTGGCGGGGTGCGCCGCATGGGGGCGCATTTGATGGCCACCGGCGGCTTTTTGGACGACACGCAGTGGCACCGGATCGGCTGGCAATACGCCGAGTTTTGGCCGGGCTTCAACAATGTCCACGCCTCGGCCAACGCCGGCCACATATTGTGTTTCGATGGCGAACGCAGTTATGCGGCCAGCCATTACAACTTTGCCGACCGGTATCCCGACCACAAACCGGGCGAGGGCAACCGGATCGTGTGCGATTGGCTCAATACCGCCAACGAATACCGAGGCGTATCCCAAAAGCGCAAAGCGCCTCCCGTCTGGTCCGCGACGACGCCGTTGATTGTGCGCGCAATCCTGACCGCGCCGGACAAACTGAACGGTCCGGCCGCGACGGTGTTCGTGGCGGGGTTGCCGGACGCGAACGATCCCAAAGACCCGCTCGCGCCGTACGAAGGCCGGGGGACGCCTCGACTCGCAGCCTTCTCCGCCGCCGACGGCAAGAAGATCGGCGAACTGGTGTTACCGGCCCCGGTGGTGTGGGATGGGATGGCGGCGGCGGACGGTCAACTGTTCGTGTCCCAAGTCAATGGGCAACTGGTTTGCCTGTCCAGGAATTGACCGCGAGAACCAAACACTACCAGGAGTGAAAGGAAACCCATGAGAAGCGCAACCGTAATCGCTATCGCGGCCTTGTTCGCGACCGTCAACATCAACGCGACCACGCCCGACCGGGATTGGCCAAGCGTGGAGGTCGCACCCATCCTCGACGTGCCGATGCGCGACACGGCGATCACGCGCGGGCCGGATGGGACCTGTTACCTGACCGGCACGTTGCAGGGGCGCGGCCCGTCCGGGGAGCTGGATTTTGACAATGGCCGTCAGATCAGAATCTGGCAGTCGAAGGATCTGAAGACAAGGAAGGAATTGTGCGTCGCATATGATTTGGAGAATCCAGCCGGGGACCACGGGAAGCACAGTTGGATGACGCGGCAATCGCACAAAGACCCTGCGTCGGCAGACAGTCCGGTCTGCTGGGGCTTCAAGGCGCCCGAACTCCACTACATCAAGGGGAACTGGTACATCTGCTTTTCGATCAATGATCAGGGCACGGGTTTGCTGAAAAGCTCCAGCGGCAAGCCGGAAGGTCCGTATCTGCCTCATGCGCAGATTACGCTGCGGTATGGGGATGCCTCGATGTTCTGGGACGCGAAGGACGAATTCGGTGGCGATGATTCGGTGTATTGGCTTTTCGGCGGCGGCTGGATCGCGAAGATGAACGACGATCTGACGGCGATTGTGGAGCGGCCGCGCCTTTTGCAGCCGGAACCGCAGACCCAAGCGGAGTGGACGGGCAAGACACGGCTGGATTTTCCGCTACAGGTCGGCACGCATGGCGCGTTCCTGTTCAAGAACCGGGGTCGTTACTACCTGACCGCCGCCGAGCGGACGAACAGGCACAACGATTGCTGCGACGACACCTTTGTGGCCATGGCCAGAAGCGTCTATGGCCCTTACGATCAGCGCACGCTGATGGTGGCTCACGGCGGCGGGGTTACGGTCTTTCGCGGTCCGCGCAGCAGCGCCGTGCCCAAATACTACTATCCGCAGCAGGCCTATTTCGCGCGCAGCGTTTCGAAGTTGGCCTTGCCGAAGGAAGAGGTAGATAAGGCGAAGGACGACGACACGCTCTACGCCACGTTCTTTGGCAACGATGTGCGGGCCATTTTCCGGGATCGGCCGGCGTTTCTGCCGCTGGAATGGTCCGGGCCGGAGCGGCCGACTCCTGGCTTCCATGATTACGAGAGCCATCCGCGCAAACCCCGCCATGTCTTCACCGAGCGCGGACCGTGGCCGTGGATGAAGCCGCTGTTGCCCGGCGAACTCCACCGCGACATCAAAGTCTGCGTCGCGCCCGACGGCCACTACTATTTCTCCGGGGCGAGTCTCAACTATCCGGGGAAGATGTATATTTGGAAGTCGAAGGACCTGGCAACCTGGGAACGAATCGGACCGGTATGGACCTACGAGCAGATCGAGTGGCTGCCGGAGAAGCTGCCCTACGCCGAGAAGTGTTACCCGCATGTCCCGACCAGCGATACGCCCGACTGGGAGCACGTCTTCTGGCACACGTGGGTCACCTGGTGGAAGGACACCTTCTACATCACCGCCTGCATCTTCATGCCCAAGGATCCGAAGCTCGCGCATTTGCGCGGCACCGGGGCATGGAAGAGCACGACTGGCAAGATCGAAGGGCCTTATGTGTCGCTGGGCAAAGTGGGCGGGCAGGTCGGTCCCGATTCCGGCCCGAACATCTTCTACTTTTTCGAATGGCGGAATCAGTTGCATGTATGGGACTGGAAGAATTGGCGCGACCATGTCGCGGTGGCCGACCTGAGTGTCCCCGGCTGGAAATGGGATTGGAAACGCGTCAACGGCGACATTTACGAGATCATGCAACGTGGCGACTGCTCGTTCGTGGATGCGATTGAGGACGTTCCGATCTTCTGTTTCCACAGCAGTGGTCCGCTGGATGAAAAGGAAACGTCGGACATTCACAACTACGATGTGAACTACGTTCCGATGGAGACGCCGTGGGGGACGGTGCGCAAGGATGCCCGGCCACGCTGCATCCCGCATGTCGGCGCATCGAATCGGTTCAAGGATCACCAAGGCCGTTGGTGGTCTTCGATGTTCGGCAGCGATGAAACCGGCCCATGGTTCATGAAGTTCGGCCTTGTGCCATTACGCGTCGAAAAACTGAGCGGCGGGGACATCCTTATCGATGTCGAAGATAACCCGTCCGACGAGATCAAGCGGATCATCGGCGGCGGCACAATCGCCGAAGTGAAAACCGTGTTGGAAACCCTGCCATAAGACCAGGATTTCCATAATCATAATAACCACAGGAGATGAAGAACATGAAACCTCAGATGGACGAAAGAAAAACTATTGCGGAATCGCGGCTGCTGTTCGGGAAAGGCAAGAACATGTATCTTGGTGTATGGACGGCTTGTGTTGTCCTGGCAATCATTGGAGTGGCGCAGATGGCCTGGTCCGAAGAACCGCCGATCAAGACCGTGTCTGCGTTCTATGTGGGCAATTGGATGCAGGATGGAGCAATGCCGATGTTTCATCCCGCGCTCGGCAAGAGCGAGGGGAAGGAGTGGAACGCTGCCGCCGTCAGTGGTCTCAGGCTCACGCCATACATGTGTCTCTATGCGTTCAAAAACGACTGGACGTACAATGGCCGGGCGACCTGGAGCAGTTTTGGCATCAAACCTTTGAAAGATGTGTTCAGCAACCATCCATGGACGGTATTGGTTGCGCAGCCGTATGGTTGGATGGGACTGCATCGCAACCGCGCCGAGATGGGGATCTGGATGACGGATGAATTGCAGGGGACTCTCGGTATCGAAGATTTCGGCGACGTCGAGGGCATCGTCCAACTTTACACGTTGTTCCAGAAGCAGCATCCCGAGATTGAACTGGTGGTTTTCCAATCCTGGCCCGAACTGCCGCTTAAACAAGGCCCCGATGGCGCACCGGTAATGGAGGAAACACCGGCAGGCCCGAATGCAGCACCAGACCGGGAAGGTTTTGACTATGTGAAGCATTGGGAGACCGTTCGTTACCAGCCCGAACTCAAGGAAACCGGGCACTCCTGGCAGACGCGCGATTACTCGGAACGATTGATGCGGGAATTGGCTGAACGTTTGCCTGAATTGGCCAAGGCGGGGAAACTGCGGTGCGCCCCGGTCGGCGAGGTGTTCAACGCGTTGGAGAAGAAAATCCGTGCCGGTGCGCTACCGGGCGTCACAGGCGTGACGTCGTTCTACACGGATCGCAGCCATCTGCGCGCCGGGCTGCCCCGGTACGTCGCGGCCGCCACCCTCTATGCTGTGTTGTTCAAGGAAAAGCCGAACATATTGACCCCGACCATCTTCAATGATCTCAACGCCTATCGAACAATCGACTGGCGATTCTGCCCCTACGAACCGCATTTGAGTCCGCTGATCCCGATCACGGCGGAGAATGCAGCCGTCGTCAACGACACCATTTGGGAAATAGTCAGCAAGTACTCCACTCAGCACAATATCAAATAAGGAGAACCACCAATGAATTGCAAACACATTAACATCATCTCAAGCCTTACAAATGTGGTTGCAGCCGCGTCCTTGATCCTCGTCCTGCAGTCACAATCCATCTGCGCCGGAGAATCCGAAACGTCAAAGGGGCTGAGCGTCTATTACTTCGGCAACAGTTTCCTCGAGAATTCGATTCCCTGGTTCCATCCGACGATCGCAAAGTCGGCGGGCGAGAATCTGCGCGTCGCGACGGCGATAGGACCGGGCTGGCAGATCTGGATGCATAGCACGGCGTTTGAACGCTCGGGACACTGGATTCATCGGCGGGAATTGCTCAGCGGCTCATGGGACGCCGTATTGATTCAGCACTTCGCACACCCCGGTCTCAACACGGTCGCGCCGTACAAATTCGACGGTCCCGGCCGTGTCTGGTTCTATCCGCCGCGCGGCGTGGGCGATGTGCCGGCCGCATCGGAGATCATCAGCTTGCTGGAGAGTGCTCGGCCTGATGCACGCGTCTTTATCTACAATTCCTGGCCCGGGATACCCGGCGCAGGGGATCTTGCCAAGCGCGTGCGCGATGAGATGATGAAGTCTCTGGAGAGTCAGGGCGAAAGCCGAGAGGCAACACTCAAGAAAGTCAATGAGCACAAGCTCACGCTTGCGGAACTGACCCCGGTTCTGAAGGCGTTTGACTATGGGGCGGCATGGCTGGCTGAATACGACGAAAATGATCCGCAGAAGTCGCAAAACACCCATAGCCGCGCCTATTGTATAGCGTTGATGGAAGGACTGAAGAAAAAGCACCCGAAACTGTGGGCGGAGGGGCGCTTATCGCTGATCCCCAATGGCGAGGTTTTCTACGCACTTGACCAGAAAATGCGGGCGGGGCAGGCGCCAGGCATCGAGAACGTCGGCTTCTTTTCCCGCGATGGCGGGCATGTCCGCGCAGGGTTGCCACGTTACACGCTGGCAGCCACCTGTTTTGCGGTGATGTTCCGCAAACACCCCGGCGCGCTCGATTATTCGATCTACAACGACCTCGAGAATTACAAAAACGAAAATCTGAGCAACCTGCCGGGTGTAAATGGCAGTCATTATATTCACCAACCCGATTTGGGCGAACTGCTGGAGATCACGCCGGAACGAGCCAGAATCGTCAACGACACCGTCTGGGAAGTCGTAACCAAACATCCATACACAGGCGTCAAATGAAAAGCAAAGCGATTAAAGAATCAAGCCGATAAGGGAAAAAATCTATGACAAGAATCTCTATCACAATGAAAATCACCGTGACCGCAATAGTAGTGGCATTTTCCCTTGCCACCAGCATGCAAGCAGCCGTTAACGACCGCGACTGGCCCAGCGTGGTGGTGACGCCCATTCTCGATGTGCCGATGCGTGACACGGCCATCACCGCCGGGCCGGACGGGACCTGTTATATGACGGGCACGTTGGGGCCGGACTTCGAGAACTGCCGGCAAATCAAGCTGTGGAAATCCAAAGACCTTAAACAGTGGGAAGACCTGGGCGCGGTCTGGGACCTCGAACGAAACCTTGGAGACACCCATGGCGATGTGTTCTGGATGCGCTATCCGCGCAAGCCCATGGTCGGAGAAAACGATCCGTTGGTCTGGGGGATTCAGGCGCCGGAAATTCATTTCATCAAGGACGCTTGGTATCTTTGTTTTTCGATGAATCGCCAGGGCACGGGCCTGCTGAAGAGCACGAGCGGCAAGCCGGAGGGTCCTTACACCAGCCTAGGCCGCATTACGGAAAAAGGGGGCGATCCCTCCATGTTCGAGGATGATGACGGCTCGGTGTATTGGGTCTTTGACGGCGGCTGGATCGCCAAACTCACCGACGACCTTCGTTATCTGGCCGAGCGCCCGCGGCTGATCCAGCCCACACCCGATCCGCGCGACTTGGTGCATGGCAAGAAGGAACCGGGCCGCACATTTTGGTTGGCGGACTCACCGCGCGCAGTCGGCGAACGCGGGGCGTTTCTCTTCAAGCACATGGGCCGCTATTATCTCTGTGCGGCGGACTACTGCAACCGGCTTGGCTCGCGCTGCGACGACACCTGGATCGCGCACGCTTCGAGCCTGGACGGGCCGTGGAGCGAGCGCCAGCTCATGATTCCCCACGGCGGCGGGACCACGGTCTTCCTCGGCCCCAACTGCTCGGTCGTCAATAAATACCGCGGTCCCTATGACTGGAAGGTCCGCGGCACGGACAGCCAGCTCGACGGCCCGCAGCTTTACGCGACGTTTTACGGCAACGACCCGCGGGCCATCTTCCGCGACCGCCCGGCGCTTCTGCCCTTGGAGTTTTCCGGGCACGACCGCTTTCCGCATTGGATGTTCAAAGCCACTGAGACCTTCCCGCGTAAACCACAGTGCGTCTTCACCGAGCGCGGCGCGTGGCCGGGCATGAAGCCGCTGCTTCCAAACGAGCACATGCGCGACATGAGCGTTTTCGTCGCGCCGGACGGAAATTATTACCTCATGGGGTCGGTGATCAGCCGCCCGGGCAGGCTGGTGATGTGGAAGTCCGCAGATTTGATGAAATGGGAGGAGACGCCGCCCGTTTGGACCTACGACCAGATCGAATGGCTGCCGATCCGGTATCCCATGCCGGAATACAAACCCGGCCAGACCCTGAGCCAACACGTCTTTTGGGATGTGCACGCCCTGCATTACGAAGGGCGTTACTACCTGATCTTCGACACGTTCATGCGCAATGACGCCAAGACACCGGAGGAGATCGGCCACGGCGGCTGTGGGGTGTTGCGGAGCAAGGGGAACGACATCGCCGGACCTTATGAATCGCTCGGGCGCATCGGCGGTCAACTGGGCAAATGCCCCGGGCCAATCAACCCGTTCAGCATCATCAAGGACGAGGACGGAAAGATTTACGCCGGCAACTGGCTGCACTGGAAACCCGTCGTTGCCGAGGCCGATCCCGAAGCGCCCGGCTGGAAATGGAACTACAAGCCAAAGGATACAGGCATTTTCGGCGGCTACGGCATCATGGAGGGCGGCGTGGGATTGGAACGGGTCGAGGGCGTGAACCTTTTCACCACCATTGGCAACGGCGCGATCACGGCCGCTTGGGACGGGTCGGGCGGGCGTCACTACTCGACCTACGACGTCAATTACGTGGCGGTCAAAACCCCGTGGGGACCGCCGGTCGGCCCCATGCGCACCATTCCCCATGCCGGCGCGGGCAACCGTTTCAAAGACCACAAAGGTTATTGGTGGAGCACATACTTTGGCGACGACCATTGCGGCCCCTGGTGGGAAAAGATCGGCTTGATGCCGCTGAAGGTCGAAAAGCGCGGCCCCTTCGATCTTCTCATTGATATCGAGGATCATCCCGACGACTATCAGAAGCGCGTCATGGGGGCCGGCGAGATTGCTGAAGTCAAAACCGTCCAAGAGACATTGCAGCTCTGACAATGGAACAAATCGAACACAAAACCCGGAGAGGGAGAATTACTATGAAAACATGGAAGATTCCGTTATTTGCGAAGGGGGGTCCGGTCTTATTGCATCTCGGCAAACAATGGGTTCCAGGCATTCTGGCGATGGCATGGGCTGTTTTGTTGCCATGGATGACCGCTGTCGCAGAACCGCCGGCCCGGATGGATGTGTATTACTTCGGCAATAGTTTTACCGGCAATACGGCGCCTTTTCTTCACGAAAAACTGGGGGCCTCGGCCGGGAAACAATGGTCCAACCTTGCCAATCTCGGCGCGGGCTGGCCGATCTGGTATCATCTCTTTCACCTGCGGCAGGGGAACAAGGGCGGCATGAACCTCGTCAATGGAGAGTGGACGCTGAACCCGGAATTCAAGCCGACCAACTGGCAGGCGGGCACGTTCCATCAGAAAAAGTGGAATGCCATCATGCTTCAGCCTTTCGGCTGGTTGCTGCAATATGGTCTGGTCAAGGACGCCTGGGATGGCAAAGTTGTCTTTGACGAGCCGACGGACATCGGCGACGTCTCATCGGCCAACGGAATCATCAAGATTTACCTTGAGACGAACAACAGCGACGGCTCTGTGTTCATCTTCCAATCCTGGCCGGAAAACCCGCTCGCGCGGCTTGCCGGCTCGACCCGCGGCAAGGAGCTGAGCCACGCCCAGATCGAGCCGATCCGGCGTTCCTACGACTTTGCGCGCGACTGGCTGCAACGCCACGATCCCTCCGTCATGCCGTGGGAAGGGGCCGGTTCGCACACGCGCGATTACGAGTTCCAACTCATGGAGGCTCTGATCGCGGCGCACCCGAATCTCTGGAAAACCGGCCGTTTGCGGCTGATGCCTGTGCCGGACGTGTGGAGCCTGCTGGATCGGCGCATTCGGGCCGGCAGGATTGCAGGACTGGCCGGCGTCGGCGAGTTTCACACCGACGGCGGCCACACACGCGCCGGGTTGCCGGCCTATCTGTGCGCCGCGACGTTCTACGCTGTGACGTTCCAGTCGCGCCCGCATGATCTGGATTACAAGATTTTTAACGAGGCCGACTACGGCAAGGATCCGTTCAACGACTGGGGCGTGTTGCTGCGGATCACACCCGAACTGGCTCCGGCGGTCAACGATGCCATCTGGGATGTTGTTCAGGCTCATCCCTACACGGGCTTCGGCGGTTCCAGGGAAAAACTGGAGGCTCTGGAAACTGCGGAGCGCGCGCCCGATCCGGTGCGGATTTTCGAGATCGCCGGAAATCCGGGCGGCGGTCCGGCGCGCATCCTGTGCGCGATGGCGCCATGGCAGGCGGATGTGGATCGGCGCGCGGGGAAACACTCCGCATGGTTTGCTCACTATTCCGGGTGGTATCCATTGAGCCGGTATGTCTCCGAAATCCGGGACAAGGGCGCCCACAAAAGACTCCTTGCCGAACTGACGGACAAGAACTGGCCGACATGTCGCTGGGACAAACTGATTCTGCACCCGGCGAACACAAGCGATGCGGAAGCGGACGCCGCCGCCGATTTGGCCAAACGCTTTCTCGACACGCATCCGCAAGGCGAAGTCGTGCTGTTCTTCGGCTGGCCGGAACTCAAAGCCGCTGCGGAATTGCGCAAGAACCTCCAACTTGAACCGTGGCAACCGCTCACCATCGAGCAGCTGGCGCCGCTCTGGAAGGCGTTCGATTACACGGCTGCCTGGGGCGGGGCTGCCGGCGCGGAAATGACGACGGCAAGGGTCAAGCAACAACTGTCCACGGCGCAGGCCGACCGGGTGCGGGCCTTGGACGCCGGCGCGTTATGGGCGGCCTTGGACGCCAAACTGCGGGCCGGCGCGTTGCCTGGAATCGCAAGCGTCAGCGAGTTCTACAAAGAAGGCGACCTCTTGCGCACCGGCCTGCCGCGCTATGCCCTGGCCGCGCTGCGACACGCCGCCATTCATCGTTCTCATCCGGAAAAACTCGACGCCCAAATCTTTGACCAACCGAAAACCTATCCGCCGGATGACCTGGATCCAAAAACCCCCAAAGGACCGGGTAATGTCGTCGTGCGCGACGAAGAGTTTGACAACGGACCCCATTTACCCATCACGCCGGCGGGGAAAAAACTGGCCGACGACACGATCGCCGAGATGCTGAGCATCGCAAAATAGAAGGATAGATAAAATGAACAAAAACATGATGAGCATCGGGTTGTTCCTGGCGTTTGCCATGACGGCTCACGCCCGGCAGGAACAAGCACAACAAATCCTCCCGCAGACCGGGGTGACTGGCGGGCTGGTGGCGCAGGTTGGATGTGGCGAACCGGCCGATTTGGCGGCGCTCAGTCTGAACGTGTCCTTTACCGTGGTCGGATTGGACACCGATGCCGCGCGGATCGCAAAAACCCGCTCGTATCTGGCCGACAAAGGTCTGCATGGCCGCGTGTCGGTCATGAACTGGGACGGTAAGACGCTGCCGTTCACGGACAATCTGGTAAATCTGCTGATACTGGTGGACGAAACACAAACGCCGCGCGCCGAGATCGAACGGGTGTTGCCTCCCGGTGGCGTATTATTAAATCTGAAGGCCAAAACTGCTGAACGTATCTGGCGCAAGCCACGGTCGGCGGACCTCGATGACTGGTCGCATTACCTCCACGATTCCTCGAACAATGCGGTGTCGAAAGATAAAGTCGTCGCGCCGCCGAAGGGGCTTCAATGGTGGGCTGGGCCGTATTCGAGCCGGAGCCATAACTGGGCGCCTTCGACCGGCGCGATGGTCAGTTGCGGGGGGCGGCTGTTTTACCTGCGGGATGAGGGGCCGATTGCCGCCATGCCGCATAAAGGCGCCGGCATGAACTGGGCGATGCTGCGCGCTGAGATGCCGCCGATGCCGGAGGAGTGGAGCCTGATCGCGCGCGACGCATTCAACGGCAAGGAACTCTGGCGCCGCCCACTCGAGGGGTTTGGTCAGACGCAGTTTGAGGATCCGGGCTACGGTCCAACGCAATGGAATATCTGGTCGTTGCCGCTGTCGGTCAAGCGGCGATTGGTCGCGACACCCGATCGGGTCTATGTCACGCTGAAGTATCGCGGCGGTCTCTCCGCACTTGACCCGGCAACAGGCAAAACTCTTTGGGATTATATGCCGCCGGAAAACACGGCGGTCGACGAGATCATTGTGCAGCAAGATCTGGTGTTTGTGCGCGTGCGTCGGGAGATACCGAGGAAGGGAGAGGCGCCGTACACGCGCGAGGGGGTTGACCAACCTTGGGCGAAAGGACATCCCGGCGAAGCCTACGACAAGTATGTGGAATCACAGCCGCCGGAGATGGTGGCGGCGGTGGACGCTTCGACGGGCCGTGAGCGGTGGCGCTTCGATGCTCCGCGGGTCGGCGCGGAGACATTGTGCGCGCTCGACGGCGCCGTTGCTTACTACGATGGGACGCACGTGGTCTGCCGCGAGGCGGCTGATGGTCGGGAACGGTGGCGGCAGCCGGCGGAGCCCTACGCGAAGGGTGGCAAATACCATAGGCAATCGTATTATATCGGTTCCGGGATGGGCTTTTTGTTCCTTTGGAATGGCCGGGCGTATTTTTCCGGCGGCGAGGGGACGACGTGTTTCGATCTGGCGAACGGCCAGAAACTGTGGACGGCGCCGATTCAACACGGCATGGGGTTCGGCCATCCGACCGGATTGTGGGTTGTGAACGGGAAGTTGATAAATGAAAGCCCGTGGCAGGGGCCGTGCGATGCCCTGACGGGTAAGTATCTGGGGAAGTTTCTGAAAGAAGGCCCCTGGGGGAGCACGCACGGGCGTTGTCATCGTGGCGTGATGACGGAACGCTACTACATGGGTATTGCTTTCGGCATCGAGTTTTACGATCTGGCCACGGGAGAGATGGTGTCCGACAACCGCTGGCTGCGCAGCGAATGCGCCCTTGGATACCTGCCGGCCAACGGACTGCTCTATCATTCCCCCGATCCATGCGCCTGCTGGCTGGGCGGGCGGATTCGGGGGTATGAGGCGTTTGCGCCTTCGGCTCCGGCTGTGGATTATGACAGGCTGGACGAGAGCGAGCGGTTGCACAAAGGGCCGGCGTTCGCTGGCCAGGCGGACGAGTCAGACAAGTCCGATCCGTCTGATTGGCCCCAATACCGGCACGACGGATTGCGCAGCGGGCAAGCATCGTGTGCTGTTCCGACGCATCTCAAAGTTCTCTGGCGCGCGCAATTGGGCAGCCCCTATGACTGGCGCGGGCACAACATCGTTTCGGGTCTGACGCCGCCCACTATTGCCGGCGGAAAAGCGTTTGTCGCGCGCAAAGACGCCAATGAGATTGTCTGCCTGGACGCAGGAACCGGCAAAGTCCTCTGGCGGCACTTGACGCCGGCGCTTGTGGATTCGCCGCCCGCGATCGTCGGCGGGATCGCAGTTTTCGGATGTTGTGACGGCGCGGTGTATGCCTTGCGGGCGAGCGATGGCGCGCTGGCTTGGCGTTTCCAGGCCGCGCCCGCCGCAATCATGACGCTTTTCGAGGGACGGCCCGGCTCGAAATGGCCCGTGCACGGTTCGGTGTTGGTCCAAGGCGGGGCCGTCTATTGCGCGGCCGGTCATTCCTCATTCCTCGACGGCGGCATCCATTTCTTCAAACTTGACCCGCAGATGGGAAGGTTGCTGGGACATGCCCGCGTCGAGGGACCGCGCTATCCGTTCCACGAGCAGAACCCCTTCGTGGAGGCGAAGACCGACCAATGGGGGCGCGTCGAGCGAAACCCGGACGGCTACCATCCTGCCTTTGTTGACATCGAAGGACACCGAGCCGATATCCTCGTCAGCGACGGCACAGACATTCGCATGGGGCAGACGCGGCTCACAGCGGAGATGAAAGTCAGTTCCATCTTGCGCGAACAGGTGGCGGGAACCGCCGTCAAGCGGCGCTGGTTGCGCCCGTTGCACCTGTTTCTCGACGACACCTACTATCATCGCGCCGGCTGGCACTATTCGGACACCTACTACGGCGGCGCCAACGCGGCGGGGGCGGCCAACGCCGGCAAACTCCTCGTTTTCGACGATCAGTTCAGCTATGGCGCGCAGTGGGAAGGAACGGACGCCGGGCGCTATCCGAACCATTTGCTTGGTCGGGGCACGCGATTGAACAAGGATCGGCTGGCCACCTCCAATGAGGCCGAAGGATTTGACGCGCGCCGCAAAGATAAGCCGGTGTGGTCGGTGGACCTGCCGTTGATTGTGCGCGGCATGTGTCTGGCCGATGCGCCTGGTGGGGAAAAGAGCGGTCTGCTGTTCGTTGCCGGAGCCGTTGAAAAGAAGCCGGACGAACCCGATCAGCTCGCGCCGTATCGGGGCAACGGTCCGGCCAATCTCTGGATTCTATCCACTGCCGACGGGAAGAAGACTGCGGAAATCGCTCTGTCGGCTCAGCCGGTCTTCGACGGCCTGGCCGCCGCCCGCAGCAGACTCTTTGCGTCTCTCGCCGACGGCAGTGTCGTCTGTTTGGGAATGAGAGAATAGAGAGCAGGCCGGAACGATTTCGGCGATTTCGGACACAGCAACGACCCGCACTGTGTCGTGAGCGCCGGCAGACGCCGTCCCGATTCGCGCGCGGGGAGACGCGTCGGCCCCGGGCCAAGGCGGCCGGATCGCGTTCACGCAATGGATTTATTCCGGTATTTAATCGCGGTGCGGCGGTTGCGCAGGAAGAAGCGGAAGTATTCGGTGATCGTCTTGCGGACGTTGAGTTTGCTGCCGCCGCCCTTTTGCTGATAGCAGTAATACATCGAGATTGAGGCGCAGCGCGGATCGAACCGGCGCATTTTGACCAGAACCTCCGCGTTGGCGACAAAGCCGACCGACTCGATGAAGTCGGCGCCGTAATAGGCAAGCGCGCGCTGGACGATGGCCGCGCGATAGCCCCGCACAAAGATGCTGTAGTCGGTCGCTCCGGGGAGGGGATACAGAATCCGCAGCATCCAGTTGATGACCCAGCTATAGACGCGCCGCATGAAAGGGAAGCCGTCGATCCGCCCGCCGCGCTGATAGCGCGAGGCCATGACGATGTCATACCCTTCAATCAATCGATGCGCCATCTCCTTGAGGATCGACATGTCACAGGTATTGTCCCCCTCGCAGGTGAAGATCAGGTTCTTCGATCCGTCGGCGTGCGGAGGCAGGCGCGCCGCCTGCGTGGCGGCCTCGGTCAGGCCATCGCGCCAGACCGCCCCAATGTTCTGGTTGACGGGGTGGTGGAGGATCGTCATGGGGTAGGTCTTCGAGAGTTCCTCGGCGACCTCCTGCGTGCGGTCACGGCTGCCGTCATTGACCACCACGAAATGGACCTCATGGCCATCGGCGGTCAGGTTCTGGTGGACGGCTTCGACCACCTTGGGCAGTCCGTCCTCTTCATTGTATGCGGGCACAACAACCCAGATTCTTGCCATATCGACTCCAGCGCTGGCCTCCTGATCGAGGCGTGTCCAAGCGGAGGCGCATCCTATTCAGGCCGGCCGGGGGCCGTCCAACAAAATATCGCGCGTCTTCGGGTGCTCCCCAATCCGTCAGCCCCCTCCCAGAAGTCATCATACCAGTGCGACCGGGTCTTTTTCAAAATCACGCGGACACGACAAGACAAGCGCTTCTGCCCGCGAATCGTTTCCGATTCGCGTCAG
>Ga0101944_10001622_pt1 | contig 44096 bp, 35 predicted proteins | sample DewCreD2012metaG_FD_75245 | JGI IMG/M metagenome (GOLD analysis project Ga0101944, IMG submission 75245) | Hot spring sediment bacterial and archeal communities from British Columbia, Canada, to study Microbial Dark Matter (Phase II) - Dewar... ... | reverse complement strand
CTGAGGAAGGTGAAGCTGAGGAGGAGGGAGAAGGTCGGATGGCTGTTCACGTTGGCGGCAGCCGCATACAACCTGGTGCGGATGAGGAACCTGATGGCGGCGACTGCCTGAAGAGCCCGGGAGGAGCCTTCCGGCGGCCTTCCAATGGCCGCTGGAGGGCGAGCAGGAACCCAGAAGCCCCTGTCTCGACACCTTCCACTGAGGCAGAAATCGAAAAACGGAACAATATTCGGTTCACCAAGGGCGATTTTTCAGTGACCTGCTAACCAGCATCTCGGGACGCGCGCGGGGAGGGATGTCCGATGCCGCTGGAAACGGGATTGCTCGACACGCGCCGGTCATCCGAAATAGCCGCCCCCTGGCTGCCTGTCTCCGCCGCGCTCCTACCCGCAGCAGGTTTTTCCCTGCTGCTGGGCCTGTGGCTGTTGACGGGGAAATGGGACGCGCAGGAGGCCTTGCTTCGGGCCCTGTCCTCCGTGACTCTCAGCCTGGAGAGTTGCCGCCTGGCCGCCCGTGCTGCATCTTTCGCCGTCTTTGAAGGCAGGCGGCCGGCTGCTGCGCGGAGTCTTCTCTTTGCCGCCGCAGGGCTGTGGATTGCGCCAATGGCGGCGCTGGCCAGGCTCGATCATCCTCTGGCGATGCCCTCCGCCGTGGCCGCGGGCTTCGGGGGCGGATGGATCCTGCGCCGGCTCCTCGACGCCGGGCCTGCCTTTGCAGAGGATTCTTCATGGCAGCCGCCAGGATTGCTCTTCTCCGGCGGGACGGCGCATGGCGAACAGCGCGCTGCGGCGCCGTGGATGGCGGCGGCGCTGATTCACGCTGGCGTTGGGGCCGCGCTGGCCGGCTGGCCCGGCGCGGGTGCGGCCCTTGCCGCGGCCGGGGCTCTGACGGCTGGCTGGGGCGCCGCCAGCGCGCCGGCAGCGCGCGAACCCGGAATCTGGCCTACGCGCCTGATCACCGCCGCCAGCGCCTCTGCCGCTTTCGTCGTTTCCCTGCTGCTGATCATCCGCATCCCCGGCCCGCCCGTTGCCGCAGGCTCCGCAGAAACTCCCTCGAAGCAGAACCGCCCGGGAGTCTATGCCGACTCCAGGCTCCACTCTGGCGTCATCCTGATCGCGCCTGCCCCGAAACGGGCTCGCCTCCAGGCCCCCCTGCGGGCCTCGGCCGCCCAGCAGCCTCATTTGCCCCGCTTTTCCCGCAAGCCGCCAGAGGCGGAAATTCCGTTTTCAGGCGTCTATTGGGTGCTTCCCGGCCCGGCGCCGCAGCCGCCCGCCAGCTCTCTGCTCGTCCGCGATACGCCCCTCGGCTGGCAGTTCGAGAACGTCGACCGCCGGGCGATCTGGATGCGGGCCGTGCAGGAACTCCCCTGGCCAGTCAGCTCCTCCTGTTGCCGCTTTCTCGAGGTCGCCGTGACGAATGCCGATGCAGTCGAGGGCACAGTCGCTCTGGAAGTGATGCTGGCGGCGCGCAAGACAGGCAAGCCGCGCCGTGTCACCCTGGGTCTTCAGCCCGTCGCCCGGGCCGGCCGCACCCTGCTGCGATTTCCATGGAATTCTGCTCCATTTCCCGCCGATTTCGACGAAATCCTCATCGAATTTCATCTCGCCGGCCGCCGCATCCACCGCAGCGCCCAGGTGGCCATCGAGTCCTTCCGCTTCGTCCGGTGACGGCGCAATCCCGCGGCTCGCGGAAGCAGGATGGCTGGATGCGGCAAGGCCGCCAAACTCCTCGCCGGATTCTCCCGCAGCGCCACCCTGGGAAGAGTTCACGCAGTTTGACGCGGCGTCCGGCAAGAGCTCCAGCCAGCGGCCTGCCGCCCACGGACCAGCTCCCGCCCGGGCGCCGCTCGCCCGCGAAGGGTCCGCCGGGGAACCGTTCACTTTGTGCGGCTGGCCCCCCTGGTCACGATACGGAACCCGCCCCAGGGCGGGCGCGCGTCCTTCCAGAGACGGCGGACCAAGCAGTCGTGGTTCGAGGAACCGTTCTGCGCAAGTGAAAGAAGTTTCATTTCTCTGGGCCGTGTTTTCCGGCTCCGCTTTAACGGATCTGTGCTATAATTTGCCCCAATCTGGGCTGAATTGCCGGGACTTTGGGGAGGGATGCCGAAGGGGCCACGTCGCCGTCCAGAGAGAGTTTTCTCCTCCTTCTACCGGGCTGCGCCTCGTCGTGCAGGGATTCGGCAGCAGAGTGACCGGGGATTGAACCGGGATGATCACGAGGAAGAAGGAGCCTCTGGAATGCGCAATCCCACACCGCTCGCACTTGCTGCTCTTCTGATCGCCGGGCTCGCCTTGCCATTGGCGACGCCGGTATTGGCGCAGGTATCCAACGGTCGCATCGAAGGCGTGATTTCGGATCCGGCGGGCGCTGTGATTCCCAATGCGAACGTCACAGTGCGGAACAACCGCACCGGGGTGACCGTCTCAGCCTCGACCAACGAGGCGGGTTACTTCCTGTTCCCGTCGCTGCCCGCGAGCAATTACTCGCTCACCGTGGAGGCGCCGGGCTTCCGCAAGGCGCAGGTGGAGAACATCGAACTGAACGTGGCGGTCACCATCCGCCAGGACGTGCAGCTCGAAGTGGGCTCGCTGGCGGAGAGCGTGACCGTCGAAGCCAGCGCCATCCGCGTCAACACCTCCGACGCACAGGTCGGCCGCAGCGTCACCTTGCGCGACATCGACACGCTGCCGCAGCTGGCGCGGAACCCGATGGCGCTGGTTCCCTACACGCCGGGCGTCTCCATCGACCCCGGGGACAACTCCTTCTCGCGCGTCAACGGCACGCGCCAGGGCTCGAACAACACGCGCCTGGACGGCATTGACGCCAACGACGCGGTCGTGCCGCGGCTGGGCCTTTCTCTGACCGCCTTCAACGTCGATTCCATCGAAGAGTTCCGCGTCATCACCAACGGAGGCAAGGCGGAATACGGCCGCAACGCCGGCGGCCAGATCGAGATGATCACGCGCTCAGGCACCAACCAGTGGCACGGCAACGCGTTCGAGTTCCATCGGAACACAGTGCTCAACGCCAACAACTTTTTCAATAACGCCAGCGGCGTGGCCCGGCCGAAGTTCATTCAGAACACCTTCGGCGCATCGCTCGGCGGGCCCATCATGAAGGAGAAATGGTTCATCTTCGGCAACTGGCAGACCGTCCGCACCGCCCAGGAAGTGGTCCGCAACCGCACCGTCCTGACCAATGAAGCCAAACAGGGCATCTTCCGCTGGGTGCCTCCAGGCGGCGGTTCGGTTCAATCGTTCAACATCGCCGCCAACGATCCCCGCGCGCTCGGCTTCGACCCGGCAACGAAGAAGCTGATCGACATGCTGCCGGCGCCCAACAACAACGACGTGGGCGACAACCTGAACACGGCGGGCTTCCGCTTCAACAACCCGGCCGGGTTCGACACGCATCAGTTCACCATCCGCGGCGATTACAACCTGTCCTCCACGCACCGCGTTTTTTACCGCCACAGCTGGTTCAAGAACGACTTCATTGATCAGCTCAACGGCGCCGACGCCCCGTTTCCAGGCCAGCCTCAGGGAACGCAGGGCGGCATCCGCTGGGGGTACTCGATCGGATCGGACTGGGCCATCACATCAACCGTGGTGAACGAACTCCGCATCGGCTATCAGTCGGCCAGCGTCGATTTCCGTCGCCCGGCGCGCATTCCCGGCCCGCAGATCATCCCCAACACCTACACCAACCCGATCCTGGCCGCCTTCCCGCAGGGCCGCAACTCGCCCGTCATCGACATCACCGAGAACCTCACCTGGATGCGCGGCAAGCACACGGTCAAGACGGGCTTCACTTTCAAGCGGACTCTCCAATGGGGCTACAACGCTGCCGGCATTTACCCCAACATCAGCCTTTCCACGGCCAACAACAACGTGCCGCCCCTCACGATCGGCCCCTCCGGATCCGTGATCAGCTCGGCCGACCGGCAGAGGTTCGAGAACCACTACAACGACGTCCTCGGCCGCGTCAGCAACATCACGACGACTTTCTATTCCGACCTCGAGAAATTCCAGGCGGCCGGCGAACCGCGCGTGCGCAACACCTATTTCCGCGACTGGGCTGGCTTCATCCAGGACGACTGGAAAGTCTCCCGCAAGCTCACCCTCAACGTCGGCCTTCGCTACGAGATCTTCGGCGCTCCGACGGAACGCGACCGGCTCCAGGGCACGCTGAAGCAGATTGAACAAATCGGGTATTTCAGCCAGCTCGATAACACCGAAATCCAGCGCGCCTCCGGCTGGTACAGGACTGACCGGAACAACTTCGCCCCGCGCATCGGCTTCGCCTGGGATCCCACGGGCAGCGCCAGGTGGGCCGTCCGCGGCAGTTGGGGCATCTTCTACGACCGCATGATCGGCGCCACGGCCAGCCTCGTCGACGGCAACACGCCCGGCTTCGCCCAGACCGTGCAGACCTTCCCCAACACCGCCGCCGGCTCCGACGTCCGCGTGCGCGACAACCCGGCCCTGCCGGCTGCGCCCCCGGCGCCCCAGCTCGTCCTGCCCGCCAACCGCCAGACTTCGATCGTCGTCTTCGGGCCGAATCTGAAGACCGGGTATGTCCAGCATTACAACCTCAGCATCCAGCGCGAACTCATGCGCAATACGATTCTCGACGTCGCCTATGTCCGCACGCGCGGCATCAAGCTGTTCAACTGGGTCGACGTGAATCAGCCACGCATTTACGGCAATTTCCTTGAAGCATTCAACGAAATCATCAATTTCCAGCGCAGCGGCGCGGCGCCTTCCGCCACCAACACCCTGGTCCGGATTTTCGGCACGCCGCAGGCTGTCATCAGCGCCCTCGGCGCCACGACAGTCCAGCAGCAGCTCGCCAACACGGCCGCCAACAACCTCGACAGGAACAACTACACGCGCTACGCCGCCGCCGGAATTCCGCAATTTTACCTGCGGAATTTCCCGCAATACAACCAGGTGATTCTCGGCACGCAGGACGGCTCGAGCTGGTATGACTCGATGCAGGTCAGCTTCCGGCGCACCATGGGAGCGCTGAAATTCGAGCTGAATTACACCTTCTCGAAGTCTCTTGACAACGGCAGCGCCGATGGAAACGGCTTTACGGCGCCGATGGACAACTTCAACATGAGCCTGAACAAGGGCCGCGGCGTGGCCGACCGGCCCCATGTCTTCAACTGGTCCGGCACCTACACGCTTCCCATCGGCCGCGGCCGCAAGTGGCTGTCTGACGCGCATCCGCTCATTGACGCCCTGCTCGGCGGCTGGGACATCGGGGCGCTGGGCGTGTGGCAGTCTGGAAGCGTCTTCTCGATGTCCTCGGGGCGGCTGACGGGGCCGTCGACGGCGACGACATTTATTAACTACAGCGGAGACCGCAATATCGGGAAGGTGATGCGGCGGGGCAACGGCGTGTGGTTCTTCACCGACGAGCAGATCGCCGCTCTCACGGCGCCGACGGCGTTTCCGAATGCGGGCGAGATCGGCACGTCGGGACGGAACGCCTTCCGGGGCCCCCGCTTCTTCAACTTCGACGCTTCCATCGTCAAGCGTTTCAGGCTGCCGTGGGAGCAGCACCGCGTCACGTTCCGCTGGGAGATGTACAACACGTTCAACAACGCCAATTTCGGTCTTCCGGGCGCCACCATCACCACGCCGCAGAACGTGGGGCGCATCTCCAGCACCGTCGGCAGCGCCCGCGTCATTCAGGCGGCGCTCCGCTACGATTTCTGAGCCTCTCCTGTGCTCAGACTTGGGCGGCGGCAGGCGGCTCTGCCTGCCGCCGCCGTCTTTCGTCCTTCCCACGGGTTTCTGATGCTTTCTGCCCAGCCCTTCGGTGGCGCCTTCGTTCGTGCGTCCGGGCTCATGCCTGACCGCTGTAGCGAATCCTCCCCGTTGCCGCCAGGCTGACTGCTGCGGGGCTTGCCTCCTTTAGGCCAGCCTGCCCGATTTCCGCCAGCAGCTCGCCAGGGCTGCCTCATTTCGGGCGCCTCTCTATCGGCCAGAATCGGCCCCCCTCTCCTCAACCTGCTGCATCGACAAGCCCAGCACAGCGCCGCCGCTCTGCACGGCTTTGGCTGTTGAGTTGCCCGTGAGAAGAAGAGCGGACCGGCTGTGCAGACCCTTGTCCCAGCCGCCGTGCTCGGTTACACTGCGCTCCAGCATCGGGCCGTCCGGCTGGGTGGAGTGATGCCATGACCGTGGACAATTACATGACCAGAACCCCGATCACCGTCAGCCCTGAGGCGACCGCCGAAGAGATCGCCCGCCTGATGGTGCAGCACCGCATTGGCTGTCTGCCGGTGGTGGACTCCGAAGGCGCCCTGCTGGGCCTGATCACCGAGCGCGAGCTGTTCCTTCAGGAGCGGCGCGTGCCGTTTTCCACCGTCATTGCCCACTCCCTGATGGGCGCCTGGGTCGGCACGGACCAGTTGGAGCAATGTTACGAGAGGCTCAGGGAGATCCGCGCCTCGGAATTGATGGCGCGCAACGTGGTGACGATCTCGCCCTGCACGCCCACAGGCGAAGCCGCCCGGCTCATGGTGAAGATCGAACGCAATCACCTTCCTGTCGTCGAAAACGGCAAACTTGTCGGCATCCTCGCGCGCCACGACCTGCTGCGGGCCCTGTTGAGGCGCTGTGAATCGGCGCCGCAGGGCCCGGCAACCCCGCCTGCCGGCGGCTCATGAACCGGTCCTGTCAATTCCAGACCAGCTGCAAGAAATCCAGACGAGGAGGAAGAAAGTCCTGATGAAGACTCCGAACACCGCCCAGGCAGCCGTTTTCGGCTCCGCGCCGGCCTACAGGCTGCCGCCTGAGGAAGTGCTTCAGACGCTGGGCACGGATGCCCGGAGCGGCCTGACCGAACAGGAGGCTGCCGCGCGGCGGGAGAAGTACGGGCCGAATCTGCTGACGCCCCCGAAGACTCATGGGCCGCTGGTGCGGTTCCTGCTTCAGTTCCACGCGCCGCTGGTCTACATTCTCCTGGTCGCGGCCGCGATGACACTGGGTCTTGGCGAGTATGTCGACAGCGCCGTGATCTTTGGCGTTGTGCTGGTGAACGCTGTCGTGGGTTTCCTTCAGGAGTCCAAGGCGTTGAAGGCCATCGACGCACTGGCCCGTTCGATGACCACCGAGGCTGTCGTGTTGCGGGACGGCCAGAAGCGCCGCGTGGATGCTGCCGAGCTCGTCCCTGGCGACATCGTCTTCCTCCAGGCGGGCGACAAGGTGCCAGCCGACATCCGGCTGATCTCGGTCCGCACGTTGCAGATCGACGAGTCGGCGCTGACGGGAGAGTCCGTCCCCGTCACCAAGGGCGTCGAGGCGATAGAGTCAGACGCCGGAGTCGGCGACCGCCTGTGCATGGCGTACTCGTCCACTCTGGTGACGTACGGCGCGGGGCGAGGGGTCGTGGTGGCGACGGGGGATCACACGGAGATCGGCCGGATTTCGGAGTTGATCAAGGCGACGGAAGCGTTGGCGACGCCGCTGACGCGCAAGATTGCGCAGTTCTCCCATGTGCTGCTGTGGGTGATTCTGGCGCTGGCCGCAGTCACTTTCGTCGTCGGTGTGCTTCAGGGACAGGCATGGCTGGACATGTTCATGGCTGCGGTGGCGCTGGCCGTCGGCGCCATTCCTGAAGGTCTGCCCGCCGCGCTCACCATCACTCTCGCCATCGGCGTCGCCCGCATGGCCCAGCGCCACGCCATCATCCGGAAGCTGCCCGCCGTCGAAACCCTGGGCAGCACGACGGTGATCTGCTCGGACAAGACCGGAACGCTGACGCAGAACGAGATGACCGTGAAGGCGGCGTTCGCCGGCGGGGGACGATACCGTTTCACGGGTGAAGGGTATCAGCCGCAGGGCGAGGTTTCGGCTGAAACCGGATCTCCGGCCGAGGGCAACGCGGCGCTGCTGGAATGCCTGCGGGCGGGCCTGCTGTGCAACGACGCGGCTCTGCGGCAGTCCGAGGGCGTCTGGAAAGCGGAAGGCGATCCGACGGAAGCCGCGCTGCTGGCGGCGGCGGCGAAGGCCGGCCTGGACCGCGGCGGGGAAGAGAAGAGGCTGCCCCGGATCGACGCGATTCCGTTCGAGTCCGAGCATCAGTACATGGCGACGCTCCATCAGGCCGAGGGGAGGGCGATCGCCTATCTGAAAGGCGCGGCGGAAACGCTGCTGCCGCGGTGCGAGGCGGCTCTCGACGCGCAGGGCGAGCGGACCACTCTGGATCGTTCCTCCGTGCTCGGGCAGGTGGAAGCGATGGCCGCCGAGGGATTGCGGGTGCTGCTGCTGGCGCGCGCCGATTTTCCGGCCGGCACGAAGCAGATCGACCATGGCGACGTTTCCGCGGGGCTGGTTTTTCTGGGGCTGCAGGGCATGATCGACCCGCCGAGGCCCGAGTCGCTGCCTGCGGTGCGCGCCTGCCGGCAGGCGGGAATCCATGTGAAGATGATCACGGGCGACCATGCCAGGACGGCCGCAGCCATCGCCTCCATGATCGGCATTCCGGCGGAAAGGGTTCTGACGGGCGTGGAGCTGTCGAAGCTCGGCGAAAAGGAGCTGGCGGAAATCGTCGAGGACGTCAACGTCTACGCCCGCGTGAGCCCGGAGCAGAAGCTGAACCTGGTGAACGCGCTGCAGAGCCGCGGCCATGTGGTCGCAATGACCGGCGACGGCGTCAACGATGCGCCGGCCCTGCGCCGCGCCGACATCGGCGTCGCCATGGGCATCGCCGGCACGGAAGTCGCCAAAGAGGCTGCGGACATGGTCCTCACGGACGACAATTTCGCCTCGATCGAAGCCGCCGTCGAAGAAGGCCGCGGCGTCTACGATAACCTGGTCAAGTTCATCACCTGGACCATCCCCACCAACATCGGCGAGGGACTCGTCATCATGGCGGCCGTGTTCACTGGCGCGGCCCTGCCCATCCTCCCCGTGCAGTTGCTGTGGATCAACATGACGACCGCCATCCTGCTGGGACTCACGCTCGCCATGGAGGCCAAGGAGCCAGGCCTGATGCAGCGGCCCCCGCGCGATCCCAACGCGCCCATCCTCACCCGTGTGCTTCAGGTCCGCATCGCCATCGTCTCGGCCATGCTGCTGATCGGCGCCTTCGGACTCTTCGAGTGGATGCAGTGGCGCGGCGTGGCTGTCGAACAGGCACGGACGGCCGCCGTCAACATCTTCGTCTTCGGCGAAATGTTCTACCTGTTTAACTGCCGTTCTCTCACGGTTTCGATGTTCCAGCTCGGGGTGTTCTCCAACCCATGGCTCCTGGCCGGCGTCGGCACGATGACGGTTCTCCAGCTCCTCTTCACTTACACCCCCTGGATGAACAAGGCCTTCCACACGGCGCCGATCGCAGGCCCTGAATGGGTGCTGATCCTGGGCTGGTCGCTGGCCATTTACCTCGTGATCAAAACCGAAAAATGGCTGCGCCGCCGCTTCGCTCCGCAAGAGGCTGAAGGATGATCTCCGCCGAGGCAGGGCAGGGAACTGGCCGGCCGCTCCACGAACGGCCGTGGCTGCGGCCGGCCCTTGTGGCCGCAGCCATCTCGCTCATCAGCGCCGCGCACTATCTAGTCCCGGAGCGGCAGCTTGTCTGGCAAAACCTGCTCCAGCACCTGTATCTGGTCCCCATCATGTATGCGGCTCTCCGGTACGGCTGGCGCGGCGGCCTCATCGCCACCGCGGCGGCCACCGCCTCCTACCTGCCGCAGTTGCTCGCCGCCCGCGGCGCGCAGCCCTATCCCGGCTATATGCTCAGCCGCATCGCCGGCATGGTGGAGTATTTCGCTGCGGCCGCTCTCGTCGGGCTTCTGGCGGAAAAAGACGGCCGGCAGCGCCGCCGGCTGGAACAGAGCAGCCGGGATCTGGAGCGGCTGAATTACGAATTGCAGGGCACGATCGAGCGGATGAAGCGATCGGAACGCCTGTACGCCGTCGGCCAGCTCGCCGCGGGGCTGGCGCATGAGATCCGCAACCCGATCGCCGCCATTGCGGGCGCGGCGGGGATCCTCGAGCGCCATCCCGATGACGCTGCGAGACGGAAGACCTGCATCGAAATCATCTCGAAAGAGTGCACGCGGCTGAACCGGCTGCTGTCCAATTTTCTCGACTTCGCCCGGCCCCGGCCGCCGAGCTTTCAGCGCACGCATCTGGAGCCGCTGGCGGCGTCCGTGATCGAACTCGCCCGCCACGCCGCGGGCCGGCATTCCGTGGATCTGCGCTGCGAGTTTCCCGCTTCGCTTCCGGAAATCGAGTGCGACGGGGAGCAGATCAAACAGGTCCTGCTGAACCTGGCGATCAACGCCATCCAGGCCTCGCCCGATGGGGGCGAGATCGTCGTTTCCGCCAAAGCCGCTGACGGCGCCGTCATCGTCTCCATCCGCGATCAGGGCTGTGGCATGACTCCCGAGCAGATGCAGCACCTCTTCGACCCCTTCTTCACCACCAAGGAGACGGGCACCGGGCTGGGGCTGCCAGTCGCTTTCCAGATCGTCCAGCAACATCAAGGCCGCATCTGGGCCGAACGCAACCCGGACCGCGGCATGACATTTTCATTCGAGCTTCCCCTGAAATGCGAGCCCACGCCATGAGCACCCTGAGCATCCTGATCGTCGACGACGACCCCAGCCTCCGCCAGGTCATGTCCATGCAGCTGGAAGAGATGGGCTACCGCGCCCTCGCCGCCTCTTCGGGAGCAGAAGCGCTGCATATCCTCGGCTCCGAGAGCGTCGCCCTCGTCATCACGGATTACCGCATGCCGGGAATGAATGGGCTGGAATTGCTCGGGAAAATCCGCTCCGACTACCCGCTGACTCCGGTCATCATGATCACCGCCTTCGGCTCGATCGGCAACGCCGTCGAGGCCATCAAGGCCGGCGCCTTCGACTACATCAGCAAGCCCATCGACTTCGATCAGCTCGCTATTGTCGTCCGCCGCGCCCTTGAGCACCATACACTGCTCGAAGAAGTCCAGGCGCTGCGCTCGATGCTCGATCAGAAATTCGGCTTCGAGTCCATCATCGGCCGCTCCAAAGCCCTCCTCCGCGTGCTCGAACAGGCCGCGCGCGCCGCCCAGAGCAGGGCCACAGTCCTCATCCGCGGCGAAACCGGCACGGGCAAGGAGCTCCTGGCCCGCGCCATCCACGCCAACAGCCCCCGCCGGACGAAACCCTTCGTCACCATCAACTGCGGCGCCATCCCGAAAGAGCTGATGGAGTCCGAACTCTTCGGTCACGTCCGCGGCTCGTTCACGGGCGCCGTCGCCCACAAGCTCGGCCGCGCCGAGGCCGCCGATGGCGGAACGTTGTTTCTTGACGAGATCGGCGAGCTCCCCGCTGAGCTGCAGGTCAAGCTCCTGCGCCTCGTGCAGGAGGGAGAGATCGAGAAGGTCGGCAGCCCGGTCTCCCGGAAGGTCGACGTGCGCATCATCGCCGCCACGCACCGCAATCTGGAGGCCCTCATCGAAGACGGCCAGTTCCGCGAAGACCTCTACTACCGCATCTCCGTCATCCCCCTGGAACTGCCTCCCCTGCGCGAGCGCGGCGAAGACGTCGCCGAACTGGCCGAGTTTTTCTTCCTGCGCTGCCGCGAAAAGCATGGCCGGCCCGAGCTCGTTCTTCCTCCCCCACTGCTGCCCCGCTTCACTTCATGGCACTGGCCCGGCAATGTCCGTGAACTCGAAAATGTCATTGAACGCCTCGTCGTTCTCGCCCCCGGCCCCGAGATCACTCTCAACGATCTTCCCGAGCATCTCCGCGGCGGCCGCCGCCCGGCTGGCACTTTGGATCTCGACATCCCTCCGCAGGGCATCAGCCTCGAGGCCGTCGAGCGCCATCTCATCCTCCAGGCCCTCCGCCGCGCCGACTGGAACCAGTCCCAGGCCGCCCGCCTGCTCGACATCAGCCGCAAGACGCTGATCTACCGCATGGAGAAATACGGTCTCCGGCAGGAGGCGGACTGACGCGGCGCACGCTCCTCCCGCCGGCTGCTGCGCGCAACGGCGGCGCGCAAACGGCGCGGCCCGATTCCCACCAGATTGCGTTCCCGCGGGCCATGCCTCCCTTCGGGCACTGATGCCTGAAAACGGCCACGCGCGGCCGGCTGCGCCTCATCGTTCAACGCCGTCCCTACCGCCCCAATCCGCGGGCCGGTTCCTTCAATGGATTTGTTTGCTTGAGGTTCCCATTGAATCCAAAGCGCGCGCAGAACGGATCCTCTGACCCGCGCGGTTTGGCATGCCCCGTGCTTCTTCAAAGGTGCGATCTTACGGAGCGCACCTTCCAGCAGGAGCAGCCAGGTCAGATTGGGCGGCGGCACGCCCCGCAATCCCCCGGCAGGAATCAGCCGTCCGGGTCTCCTCCTCGGAACGGGCGCCATGCCCGCTCATGGCGGGCCCGGGGTTGGGCCCTTCCCTGGGTGGCCCAACCCCGGCTGGGGTGGATTCATCCAGGAAAGGAGACACGCCATGTTTGATTTGATGATCCGCAGAAACGAAGAAGACCCTCAGGAGAGGCTCGCCAGCTTCCTGCGCGCCGTCGGTGTCCTTGCCGCTACGACCACGCTGTTCGGCATCCTCATCCTGGCCATGCTGCTCGGCGAGTAAGGAGATCCGTCAGGCATGGATCTCAAACTGATTGGCCTCCACATCCGGGCGCTGGCTTCGATGCCCGCCACCAAAGCGCCCGTGCTGAGCTGCCATGTCGACCTGGAGGACTCGCGCTGGCGCACGCGCTTCGACGAACAGGTGGAAACCCTTCGCGCAGCGCTTCCTCCGGGGGAGGGCCGGAGATGGTTCGAACAGGCTCTCAGGCCTGTGAGAGATCATCTCCGGCGCCCCTTCGCCGTGGGTGCACGCGGCCTGGCCCTGTTTTCCCGCGGCGGGGCGCAACCCTTTTTCGTGCCCCTGTGTTTCCGCATCCCCCTGCCGGCAGGACTGGAGATCGGCCGGTTTCCGCATGTCTACCGCCTGGTCGCCCTGAGGGACAATTTCCACCGTTTCGCCGCGCTTGTCGTCACTTCCGACGCGGTCCGCATCCTGGGGGTCAACACTGGAGCGGTGACCCAGCACATCTGCGACCGGCGCATCGCCCGCCTCCCGAAAGCACCGTCCCGTTCCAGCATGGGCGAGCTGCGCACGATCTTCGCCGACGCCGCCGCCATTCTGGAGCCGTTCATGCGGCTCGGCGGCTACCGCCACCTCATGCTGGCCGGCGAGGCGGCCCGCGTTGCTCTGTTGCGTCAAAGCCTGCCCCGCCACCTGGCCGCCCGCATCTGGGACATCATTCCCGCGAATGATGGAGACGCCCTGATGGACATTGTCCAGGCCGCCTCGTTTTCCTTCGCCGACCGCGAAGAGGAAGAGTCGGCCGCGATGGTCGAGTGGCTCTGCGAAGGCCTCGGCCGCGATGGCTGGGCGGTCGCTGGCGCTGGGGCCGCTCTTCAGGCTCTGAAGGACGGCAGCGCGGACATTCTGATCCTCGACGAGCGCTTCATCCCCGAGCCCGTCCGCCAGTGCGTCGACTGCGGCCGTTTTTCGCCGCCCGCATCGCCGCAATTCCTCTGCCCCCTGTGCGGAGCAGGGCTCTGTGTCCCCCGCGACGAGCGCGAAGCGCTGGTCCGGGCGGCTGTCTTCGCGGGCGTCCACATTGAAATCGTCAACCATAGCGACGCCCTGATGCGCCTCGGCGGCGTGGGCTGCATCCTCCGCACGGCTCCCGAGCAGCAGATCTTCGAGCATCACCGCCTGCGCAAGGCCGGTTGAAAGGCCCGATCTCACGTTCGAAAGTCCCGCTTGAGGGCTGAGCGCGGACTGGGCACGGCTGGGATGCAGCCTTCCGCGAGTGGAGAGAGAAGCGCCGGTGGCGGGCGCGCTCGATCGAAAACCGCCCGCCCGGCGGCGGCCCGGTCGCGCCAACGGCGCCATGCGAAGGGGTTGACGGTTTCAGGAGGGTCGAGAACCGCCCGGCCGCAGCCCTCCGGACTGCTCCCGCGCGGCTCCGGCCCCGTGGCGGTTTTCAGTCATGCTGACGGCCCGCAGGGCCATGGCGGCTCACTCCCGGCGGTGATGCCGATGCCCTCCGCTGCCCGGCAAGCGGCGCCGTGCGGTAGTAGACTATCGGCGAAGCGGCGCCGGATGCGCCGCTGGCACGAGCCGTGGTTCGCCGGCCGTGCATCCCCCGGCGCCAGCCCGCCCGGAGATACCATTCATGCTGCATCGGCCCGCTCTCCTTGCCTCTCTGCTCTTCGCCTCGTCTGCTTCCGCTCTCCTTACAGCCGCTACCATCTCCACGCCGACGCTCCGGATCGAAGTGACACCCGGCCGTCAGGACACTCTCTGGAAGCTTTCGGCCCAGCCTTCCGGAAGGGTCTACCGCATTGCTCCTCCCGTCTTTGAAATCGACGGCAGGATGGCCTCAGCCGCCGTCAGGAACGTCCGGCAGGCAGGCACGCCCCAGCGGCTGCCGAACGGCGCCACCGAGCATCGGTTTGAAGCAACGCTGGCTGCCGACCCTTCGTTGTCTCTCGAGATCGCGTTCCGCGTTGCCGATCCCAGCCCCGTCGTGCGCTTCTCCTACACGCTCCGCAGCGCAGGCGAGCGGCGGCTGACAAAATCCTCCGGCCGGGACGCCATCCAATATCTCCGCGTTTCCGCGGCCGGCCTGACAGATGTGCGGGAAGTTCAGCTGTCGAATTTCCTCGAAGTTCTTCACAGTTACACGCTCCAGGAGCGCCCCGTGGATGCCCGTGAGTTCGAAAACCAGGCGCGCTTCATGGGGCCCATCGTAGCAGCGTCCGGCGGCGGCGAGAGCTTTCTTGCGGCTTACGAGCACGGCTCGCAGGTCCCTGACGCATTCCTCGAATTCGCGGCCTCCGCGGACCGGAGCATCGCTCTGCAGGCCGTGAAGGGCAACTATCTCCCGGGCCAGGCTCTGGGTCCGCAGTCCCCGTTCCGCACCCCGTGGTTCGAGGCCGCCGCCATCCGGGGCGGGATCGGGGAATTGCGGCGCGCCTACAGGGAATTCATCCTGAAATACCTTGCCGTTCACCCCGCCAGCAGAACGCCATTCATTTTCTACAACACCTGGAATTTTCAGGAGAGAAACAAATTCTGGAACGGGAAATCCTATCTGGATTCCATGAACAATGGGCGGCTCCTTGCGGAAATCGAGGCCGCTCACCGCATGGGCATCGAAGTCTTCGTCATCGACACCGGCTGGTATGAGAAGACCGGCGGCTGGGCCGTCAGCCCGCAGAGATTCCCCGATGGCCTCGCGGCGGTCCGCAAGCAGCTCGCTGAACGCGGCATGAAGCTGGGTCTCTGGTTCAGCCCGGTTCATGCGGCCGTCTCCAGCCCGATTGCCGCTCAATTCGCGGACTGCCGGATGTCCTGGCGGGGCAGGGAACACGCCCCGCACGCGGTGTGGGAGACCGAGGCGAGCCACCGCATGTGCCTCGTCAGCCGCTACGCGGACGCCTTCGCCCGGCGCCTCATCGAGCTCCACCGCGAGCTGGGCGTGACTTATTTCAAGTGGGACGCCGTCGATCAGTACGGCTGCGACGATCCCCGGCACGGGCATGGCGACGGGACGCATAGCCCGGAGGAGCGGGCCCAGTCCTACGCCTTTCAGCTGCCTCTGGCGCTCGTGCGCATCGCGGAAACCGTGGCCGCCGCGGCGCCCGAGGTCATCATCGATTTCGACATCACCGAAGCGGGGCGTTCCGTCGGCCTCGGCTTTCTGAGCGCGGGTAAATATTTCCTCATCAACAACGGGCCGTATTACCAGAATTACGATGTTCCCATCGATCCGGTGAAGGACAACTGGAACCTGTTTTTCCATAAAGGGCCCGCCCGCACGTGGATCTGCCGCGCGCCTCTTTCGTACGATTCCTGGATCCCGTCCATTCTCTTCCTGACTCACTATTTCCCCGACGATCCGGCTGAATCCCAGATGGTCAACATCGCTTCCCTCGTGCTCGGACAGAACGGGATCTGGGGCGACCTGCTGCAGGTGTCGCCGGAGGGCGCCGCCCTGTTCCGCCAGTGGCTTTCCGCCTACAAACAGGTCCGCGGGGACATCACCGGGGCGCCGCCCGTGCGCTCAGGGCCCGTCTCCGGCAGCGCCGAGATTCACGAGAAGATTTCTCCCAGCACCGGGCGCGGGGTGGTCGCGGTGTTTTCCACGGCCCGCGGGCGGGTCTCGTACATCACGCAAGACCGGGTTGAACGTTCCTTTCTGGCCACGGAGGACGTTCGCGTCACGTTCGACGCGGCCGGCCGCGCCCGGCTAGACATCGAATTCTCCCGCCCCGGCGCCCGGCTGGTCTTCTTCGGCGCGAAGTAGCGCCTGCACCCTCGCAGACCGCCCTTCAGGCGCGCAACCGCGAGGCGGCGGCTCGCTCTCCCGGCCTGCGGCCCTTTCGCCCGCGGCTCCGAATCCGGCTTGAAGCCTTTCTGCGGTCTGCGTGGCCGCTCCGCGAGGCGCGGCTTTCGAAGGAAAAAGCGGCCCGGGCGGCGCCGCGGCTCACCCTGCCACGGCGGTCAGCCACCCGTAGCGGTCTTCCACCCGCCCTTCAACAATGTCGAAAAACGCCTTCTGCAGCTGCTCCGTCACCGGTCCGCGCTTGCCGCTGCCCACCGGGATGCGGTCCACGCTGCGCACCGGCGTCACTTCGGCCGCCGTGCCGGTGAAGAAAATCTCGTCGGCGATATAAAGCATTTCGCGCGGGATATTCATTTCAACAACGGGAATTCCCGCTTCGCGCGCCAGGGTCAGAACCGTGTCGCGCGTAATGCCGGGCAGCACGCTCGCCGCCAGCGGCGGCGTGTGGATCTTGCCGTCCCGGATCACGAAAATGTTCTCCCCCGATCCTTCGCTGACATAGCCGTCCCGGTCCAGGGCGATGCCCTCGGCATAGCCGTCGAGATCGGCCTGCATGCGGATCAGTTGCGAGTTCAGATAATTCCCGCCCGCCTTGGCCAGCGCCGGCAGCGTGTTCGGCGCCATGCGGTTCCACGACGAGACGCATACATCCACGCCCTGCGTCATCGCCTCTTCGCCCAGATACTTGCCCCACTCCCAGCAGGCCAGAAACACTTCTGTCGGATTGTTGCCCGGCATCACGCCCATGGTTCCATAGCCGCGCAGCACGATGGGCCGGATGTAGCACGACCGGAGCCGGTTGACCCGGACAAGCTCGACCTGCGCCTCCATCAGCTGTTCCAGCGTGAACGGCACCGGCATGCGGTAAATCTTCGCCGAATCCAGCAGGCGCCGCGTGTGCTCCCTGAGGCGGAAAATGGCCGGCCCCTGCTGCGTGTCATAGCACCGGACGCCCTCGAACACGGAGCTTCCATAGCTCACCACGTGCGACAGGACATGGATCTTCGCCTCGTCCCACGCGATGAAACGTCCGTTGTGCCAGATCTTTTCCGTAGGCGTCATACTGTTCATTATGCCAGCATGGTAGGAGAGGGCTATGCAGAACCGGCGTCTGTTCACCGTACTCGCTTTGCTGGCCGCGCTCGCCGCGCCCGCCGCCGATGCGCAGGCCAGGAAGCGCAACCTCCCGCGTCCCGGCTTCAACCTCTTCAGCAAGGAGCAGGACATCGAACTCGGCCGCGAATTCGCCAAAGAAGTCGAGCGCCAGTTCGTCATCGTCCAGAATCAGGAACTCACCGATTACGTCAACCGCATCGGCCAGCGGCTCGTCGAGAAAGGCGAACTCGAAAAGTACCCGTTCTTCTTCAAGGTGGTCCAGGAAGATTCCATCAATGCGTTCGCCCTGCCCGGCGGCCCCATGTATGTCCACACCGGGCTGCTGCGCGCCGTCGAGAACGAAGGGCAGCTCGCCGGCGTTCTCGCCCACGAGCTCTCCCACGTCGTCCTGCGCCACGGTACCAACCAGGCGTCCAAAGCCCAGTTCGCCCAGCTCGGCGCCCTGCTGGCCGGCGCAGTCGTCGGCGGCGGCTCCCTCGCCGGACAGTTGACGCAGCTCGGCATCGGCCTCGGCGCCAATTCGGTTCTGCTGAAATATTCCCGCAACGCCGAAAGCGACGCCGACCTGCTCGGCGCATACACCATGGCCAAAGCCGGGTACAACCCGATCGAGATGGCCCGCTTCTTCGAGCGCCTCGAGGCCGAGCGCAAAGGCAAGACGCCAAAACTCGTCGAGATCTTCACCGCGAGCCACCCCAACCCCGGCAATCGCGTCAAAGCCATCGAAGGCCAGTTGCCTTACATGCCCCGCGGCCCTTACAACGCCAGCGAGGGCGACCTCAAGCGCGTCCAGTCGATCGTCGCGAAACTTCCCAAGGTCGACAAACCCGCCCAGCCGGGGCAGGGAACCAGCCCCGCCCCGCTGCCCAACGCGCCAAAGCCCGACCGTGTTCCCGTCTCGCCGAACTCGCGCCAGTACCGCGGCGACGGCTTCCGCATCCAGCACCCGGACAACTGGCGCGTCAGCCAGTCCCAGCGCAGCGTCACCATCGCCCCCGCCGAAGGTCTCGTCCAGGGGCACGTCGGCTATGGCGTCATCCTCAGCCGCGCCACGTTTCAGCGCGCCGTCAATCTGGAACGGGATACCCAGTCCCTGATCGACGGTCTGTCACAGCAGAACTCCAACCTCCGCGCCATCGAGCAGCCCCAGCGCATCACCGTCGGCAACCGCCGCGCCCTGGTCACCAAGCTCTCCTCCGACTCCCCTTACGCCGGACTGCGCGAAATCGACGTCCTGATTACCGTCGATCTCGACAATGAACTTTTCTATGTGATCTGCGTCGCTCCTCTGCCGGACTACCCATCATTTGAACCCATTTTCCAGCAGATGATTCGCAGCATTTCCTTTGAGTAATGCTGAAATCCGGACGAGCGCGGCGGCATGAGGCGGAAGGCTCCGCCGGGGGTTTCCGCACACCGCGGGTTCCGCGGCGGAGACAGAGGACTGCATCCTGCGCCCGTTGCGGCGGATCTGAGGCCCGCGTCTGCCAAGCTCACTTTTCATTCAATGCCTGAAAGACATCCAGCTATCCTGTTCGATTTCGATGGTGTTCTTGCCGACACCGAACCCCTCCATTGGCGCTGCTGGAACGACGTCCTTGCGCCGGTGGGTCTCAGCGTCACCTGGGACGACTATCGCGAGCACTGCGTCGGCATCTCTGACCGGGACTTTCTTGCCCGCTTGGGCGCCCTGGGCCGCCCGCCTCGCACAGTCGATGAACTCTGGCCCTTCTATCCATTGAAAAAGGAACTCTTCGCCGAACGGGCCACCGCAGGCGGCCTCATCTCCGATGAACTGAAAGAGCTCCTTCAGCGCCTCGATCCCCGCCGCCTCGCCGTCGTCACCTCGAGCAGCCGCCAGGAGATTGAAGCCATCCTCAAAGCCGAGGGCGTCCTCGATTGCTTTGGCGCAGCCGTCTACGGCGATCAGGTCGCGCGTCTCAAGCCCGACCCCGAGCCCTATCGCACGGCGATGGAGCGGCTCGGCATCGACCACGCCATCGCGCTGGAAGACTCCGGCCCAGGCATCGAAAGCGCCCGCCGCGCCGGCTGTGAAGTCATCGAAGTCCGCCATGCGCGCGACGTTCCGCGCCTCCTCCGCCAGCGCCTCGGCTGGTAGGTGCTCGCCTTGTCCAGCATCAAGTCGGCGAGAGGCGCGCCCGGCTCACAGCTTCCTTGCTCATCCGCGGCGCCACGTCGTCGCCCCTCTGCGCCCGCTGAGGGTCCAGCCGGTCCGTCGAGATCCCCGGCTCTTCCATCCTGAGCTGATGCTTCAGCCAATATAGAGGCTGGGTTGAGTGCTTGCACTGACAGCTCATCCCATGAGTTCGTGGAATCGATATTATGTTAAGTAAAGTCCCGGCCGCGACGCCTGTACTCGGCGCAGAACCCTGTGACGATCTCAGGCAGCACCGCCCACACCGGCCACAACACCCCGCCTCTCCGAGAGCATTCGGCCTGCCCCAGGAAACCTGTCCCGGCCGACAGTTCGGGCTTGCACCGACTCATGCGCTGCATCGAGAATCGCACTCGCGGATGAACCGTGCAGGACTCTGCGGGTCGCCGCTCACTCCGGGCCGCTGCCTCAGCTCTGTTATCGACTCGGAACCGTGCCGCACGGCTTGCGACATAGGCAGCGTGATGCACGGCGGCAAAAACGGGTTTCAGGGCCGCCAACAAACCCGCCCGGGGTCGTGAACCCGGGCGCGCCAGTCGAGGATTGCAACGATGCCGGCCGCTGACCGCGTCGGCTGCCTTCGTGCATGGCATAGAACCCGCCGTCGAACGGGTCAATGTTCAACCCGGCTGATGTTTCTCAGGGCCGTGAGGCTCGCCCGGCAGCCGGCATCGAAAAAGTCAGGACAACGAGTCCGGCAAAGACAACCGGCCGGGGATTCCCCGCCCCGGCCGGTCCCTCTGTCTCAAACGCCGAACCCGCTCCGCTTCCGCCCGGTCGACCCTTGGCGCCTGAGCGCTGGACCGCACGCCGCCGCAGCCACACCGCCATCAGGCCCAAGGCCAGCAGCCCCATGGGACCCGGTTCAGGGATCTCGCCCGGCGTTTGCGAGCCCAGAGTGATGTTATCGAGAAGGAAGGACACAGGCGGGACATGCGCTCCTGCGTTTCGAGCGGGGACAACTTGCTCAAGTTTCAGTAGACCGGAACCGTCGACCTCAATCACTGCCTCGATCGGTGCCCCATGCCGGGATGGACAGCCATCCTCACGGCAGGCAATGTCCGCACGTGGACCTCGTCGCCGACAACCGGGAAGCATCCCGCCTCATTGGTACGCGGGCGAAGACGCTCACCGGGCTCAACCCTGCCCCCTCGGCGCCACGCTGGACAAGATCCTGGGCCACTCCTGGATCATTGCGGCCGACGTTTGCCCGGAAGGTCGGCGTCCAGGGTTCTGCAATACTCCCGCTCCCGTTTCTTTCATCCTCAAACCAGCCGACGTTCGTACGCTCACCCATCGCGGCGAAAAAGACGGGCGCATCTCATACTGGCTGCTGCCCGCCGCCTGCGGCCAGAAGAAGTTCGGCGAGGCTTGGCGCCGGATCGGATCAGGGAGCGTCTGAGCTGCCGCGCCTCTCTGTGTTGGGAACGAAATCTGGAGGCAGCTTCCTTGTCGTCCCCGCGTGGCGAACTCCACAGCGCAGGCCTTGCGTTCGGCGGCGTTCCGCCAGCTACCGGCACGCGTCCACCCCATGCCGGATGCTGGCCTCGAACCGGTCCGCCTTCGCCTTCAGTCGGAAGTCCTGCCTGCCTGTCATCGCTGATTCTCCCGGCGTAAGCCGCACCACGCTCGCAAATTGGCCGGCCCGCTTCGCCGCCGCTCGCAGCGGCTCCCCCACCTGTGGATCGTGCTCAAAGTACACATCAAAATACTGCTGCGGCGCCTTCGGCCCCCAGAAATGCACATGGATGTGCGCTGGCGTCGACCCGTCCGGGTATGGCGCCGGCATGATCGTGTGATACCGGTATCGCCCCATCGAGTCTGTCCGGATCCACGCCCGCAGGCGCGGCCCGCCACGCCCGTCGCTGCCGTACTTGCCGTCCAGCCCGGTCTGATACACATACATGATGATTCCGGCCGCCGGTGTCTTGCCATCGGGAAGAAAGACCGTCCCTTCCATGCGCAGGGTTGCCCTTTCACCCGCCTTCTGCGCCAGATCCGCGGTCCATGTCGCCGCCGCGCAGGGATTGTGCCCCCGCTGGGCCAGTGCCAGCCAGGGCAGGATGCACAACACAGCCGCCTTCATACGGCATTGGACGCGGCGGCCGCCAGAAGGGAGCGAAATTCCCTTCCCTTCTTTGCCACGGACCGGTTTCACACGCTCTTCCGCCAGCCCAGACTCCGCACGTCCCGCCACGCGCAGTTGCTTGCGTTGAATGAAGGCCCGCTGGCGGCCGCGACTCCGCGCTCCCTGCGTGAAACTCCGCAAGCTCCCGGTGGATTCCTCGCCCCTCAGGGCGCTGGCGCCGGGATCCTTCCTCCCGATCCTCTCCTCCGCGCGCAGCGCCCTGCTGAACGAAAACCGCAGCACCCCGCCAGCCTATCGCTCGCAGGCGCCCCTGGCACGGGACCGTCTGCGCAGCACCGCCAGCAGGACCGCGCCGGCCGCGGCCAATCCCGCCGTGCCCGGTTCCGGCGCCTCTTCCCCAGACGGCCCCTCGGGCCTGCCGTTGTAGGAATATCCGTTCAGCGACTCATAGCTCGCTCCCTCGAGCGCCACGATCCGCAGCCAGGCGCTGCTTTCCGCGTTGAGAACCGCCATCCCCATCACGCTGCCGGTCATTTCGACGGTCAACGGCAGGTCCACTCCCGCGGGCGCGTAGAGAATCTGGCTCAGAACGATGCGTCTTTGCAGCAGATTCGGCACACTCTCCGGCGGGCAGGGTCCGCCGCAGGCGAATTCGATGAGTTCTGTCACATCTTCATCGGCATTGTAGGCGTGCCTCATCATGTACCCTGCCCCACCCACTGGATTCAGACGGTCCGGATCGTCGGGTCGTTCGATGATGACCATCAGCCGCAAACGCGAGAGCGCCTCGTCCACATACGATTCGTAATCGAGATCGACTTCAAGCAGGAATGGCACCAAAGGCTGCCCCGCCGAACCGGGCAAGAAGCGGAGGGTGTCTGTCAGACTCGCTCCGCCGTATGCGGGACTGCCGATGCCTGCGTAGCTGTCGCCCCGAAGCCGCAGGCGCAGAACCCCCGCCACTCCGTCTGCCGTCGCCCGGGCCATGGGAACGGGAGGCACGCTGCCGTAGTAGGCTGTGTAAGGCGAATAGGGCACAAACATCCACGCGTCCTGGCCCCATGGATCTCCTCCGGCAACAGCGGCGACGCGGCTCGCACTAGCCAGGCTCGGATTCTCCGTGGTCGAGATTCCCGCGCTCAGATTGTTGAATCTGTCCTCCGCTCCTGCCCAGGCAATGACGCCCGCCTCGACCCGCACGCAACCCAGCATGAATAGGACCGCCGCAGCAGCCCAGCCTCTCCAGTTGTGATTTGACATGGGATCAGACTAGCCGCGATCCCTGTTGCGCAAAAGGCAGACTTCGTTAGATAACAGGCCTAACGTCGCGGAATCAGTCGCTTGGAGATGATGCCCGTCCGCCGTCGGCGGCTCCTGACTACCTCGGCTCCGCCTTTGCCTTTTCGATCAGCGCACGATAACGCGCATCCCCGGCCAATGCCCGCAGACCGTCTCCTGCCAGGACATACGGCAACGCGTCATCCCTCTCGTCGAATGCCCGCTCCAGCCACTGAATGGCCTGCTCGTTCTCGCCCATTTCGGCGTATAACACCGTGACGCTGGCCGCATGCATCGGCAGCCGTCTCAACCTCTCGATCACCTCGGCCACGGCTGCGCGCTTCCCCTGCCTCGCCCTGGCGCGCCCCAGCCCCAGCAGACATTGCTTGCTCGACGCCAGCGCATCCAGGCACTTCGCGAAGGCCGCTTCAGCCTCTGCCGCAAGCCCCGATTCCAGCAACGATTCGGCGAAAAAACGGTGCGCGGCCGCCAGATCCGGCTGACGGCGCAACAACGCCGCCGACTCCCGCCGCATCTCCTCCCACCGTTTCAGGTTCGACAGCATGGCCAGCCGCGCCAGCCTCACCACCGCCGACTCCGGCAGATACCGCTGCCCCGCCTCCAGCAGCGGCAACGCCTCCTCCGCCCTGCCCCGCAACAGGCACAAATCCGCCAGGTAGCGGTACACGGATTCATTCCTCGGATTCAGTTCCTGCGCCCGCCGCATCTCCCTCCATGCCGTCTCCAGGTCCTTCCGGTGGAACATCGCAATGTGGCCGAGATAGAAATGCGGCTCCGACAGCTGCTCGTTCAACTGCGACAGCCGCCGGGCCGCCTCCTCCGCACGGTCGTACATGCCCGCGTCGTAGTCGCCCGCCTGCCAGTAAGTTCGAGCCAGCCCGGACCATGCCTGCTGCGACTCCGGATCCAGCCGCAAGGCTTCCTGGTATAGCGCCGCCGCTCCCATCAGCCGGTCCAGCGGCGCGGCGCGCATCTCGGACGCCGTTCTCAGAAGCAGATCCTTGTCCTCCGGCGCCAGCACAGCCGCCCGCTGGCAGAGTTCCACCACGCGGCTGTGCCGCCACGAAAGCGCCCCGAACCAGGACAACCCCACAATCGCCGCCAACCCCGCCACCCAAACCCACCAGGCGCGGCTCCGCCTGCCCTCAACCGCCTCAGGCATCGCCCGCCACTGAGGCTCATAACTGCCTGCCGGAATCTCGAACACCACGCCCGCCGCGCTCCCCGCCGTTGCGTAGTGCGCTCTCAGCTTCCCCCGCAGCCGGCTGATCTCCACCCGGACCAGCGAATCCACGCTCGGATCGTAATCCTGCCCCCTGCCGTACACCTCGGCGGCGATCACGATCTCCTTGCATCCCTCCCCGCGCCCCGCCAGCTTCTGCTCCACCAGATACGTCAGCAGCCGCGCCATCTTCGGCGACCGGACAAACTGCGGCGACTCGAGCACCTCGCCCAGCCTCCGGCGCACCTCCTCCGCTCTCATCACTCCAACTTACCAGCTTTCTCCGCACCGCCTCCTCTCCATCAGGCGCCCAGCGATCGGGCAGAAAACCGTCCCCTCCACATGCAGCAAGGCGCGCGCCGCCACCATGCAGGCGAGTTCGTCCACCCGGCGGCGGCGCAGGGATTCGGCCTCGTTCGGCCGATGCAACTCAGAACAACGCAAACAACATTGCGGCTTTGAAGCGGATGGATATTCACCCTGCGGGATCGCCTGGAATCAGTTGTACTTAGTGGGTGATTGCCGGACAGAAGACGGCGTTCCTGTGGTCTGATTTTCCATCACGCGGCCTCCCGATGAGGCCGCAAAGCCAAGCCATCTGAGAGGGGCCGCTGGCGGGGCCTCTCCTTCGTGCGGTAGCCCTGGCGGGCGCGCTCGCGGTTGTGGAAGTTGAGGTAGTGGTCCAGAGCTGCCTGGAGCTGATCGAGGATTTCGGAGAAGGTCCTGCGGAAAGCCATGGCGAAGAACTCTTCCTTGACGGTGCGGTGGAAGCGTTCTCAGAAGCCGTTGGTCTCCGGCGAGCGGACTTCGGTGCGGCGGTGTTCGATCTGGTTCAGGGCGAGAAAGAGCTCGTAGAAGTGTTGGAGCGGCCGGCCGCAATCCTCGCGCCCGTTGTCGGTGAGGACGCGCTCGACCTCGGCGCCATTCACTTCGTAGAAAGCAGCACGCGGCTGTAGAGCGTGTCTACAGCAGTCCTGGGTGCCTTCGAAGGAGCCAGTGTGGCGAAGTGCAGCGAGCAGCAGGCATCGACGACGCTCTGCGTGGAGAGCTTGCCGACGCCCGGGATCGTGCTGGCGAAGTGGGTGCTCTGGCGTTGCAATTCGCCTGGGAACGTCGATTCGACGTGCTTATCGGGATCGGCGTGCGCTCATCAGTGGAGCTGGAGGAGCCGGATCTGGCGTTCCATGCGCACGCCGCCGCGCCCGGCGGTCTTCTGCTCCAGGCAGAGCAGCCGTTGGATGCGCAGGGTGAGTCTGTGGCACTGCCAGACCGCGCGCACGGCCGAAGGCGAGACGCCGACGCCGATCCGGCGGAGCTGGCCGCTGATGGGAACACGGCTATGGGCGGGGAATGGCTCGGTCATCTCGAGGATGCGCTGTTCGAGTTCCGGGGGCATCTGGTTGGGCATCCGGGGGCGACGCCGCGGCTGCGGCGCCAGGCCCTCGGCCCCGTACTTCTCGCAGGCCTCCTTGATCTGGTAAAAGTGGCACCTGCTGATTCAGACATGCCTGCAGGCCAGGCTGTCGTTGTCGAGTTCCTGGGCCAGCGCCCGAAGCCCGAGCAGGGGCTTGATCAGCTTTTCTCTGGTGCTCATGGAGGCGGTGAGTTCCTTTCCTGGTGATCTGAGTCCCAATAACGCCTGACTCTGCCACCGGAACGCCGCCTCGGGCGCCGCAGCCGCACTACCCAAGTGTCCGCTGATCTCCCGCTAAGCTCACTTTCGCAATTCATTCGCGTTCTCCGGAAACCGCGACGCCAATTCATGCGCAAGTGGCCGCAGGTCAGTGATCAGCGCTCCTGCTGCCTGATCCTGCCAGGGAGTTCGGCCGTCAGTGCTGGAGGTTTGTCCGCTTGCGCGGATAGTGAGACTGCCGGCGCCGACCGATAGCAACGCAAGGTCCAGGATCAACGCGACTGGCTTTGCAACGGATCTGCTCTTTCTACCTCGCTTCAATATCTCTCGTCCCCGCGAGCGCCCCGCGGCGCCCCCGGCGGCAAGGCTGGCCTGTCCCATGCCGTCCGAGGGGCGCGCAGGACCTCAAGAAAACCGCATCCGCCTCAGAGGATCAGCTCACCGTCCCCTGCCCCCGCGCATCCCGCCCCCTCCTCCGCCTCCGCCAGACGGCGCACTGCGCATCCCGCCACCCCCGCTGAAACCGCCGCCACCGCCCCGAATCCCGCCGCCGCCTCCAATGCCCGCCGGCGCTCCCATCCCGCCGCCCCCGCGAATCCCGCCTCCGCCAAAGCTGGGCGCCGATCCGATGCCGCCCCCTCCGTAACTCGGCGCGCTCCGCACACCCCCGGAATAGCCCCCATACGAGGGCGCACCGATCGACGATCCTCCCCGAATCCCGCCGCCAAAGCCATCCCCCGCCCAGCCCGTCCTGCCTCCGCCTCCCGTCGTCCAGCCCCCCGCCGAACGCGGCTCGCTCCGGGGCTCAGACCGCGGCGAGACATCCACCACGCCCCCGCCCGTGCTCCACGATGACCTGCCTCCTCCAGAACTCCGCCAGGAATCGTTCCCGGATCCCCGCCCCGTCCAGCCGGAAAACTCCCCCGATCTGGAACTTCTCGGCGAAACATCCACCACGGCTCCACCTGTGCTCCACGATGATCTCCCGCCTGAATCCCGCCACGAGCCGCCCGCCGGCTCCGCCCCGGACACCCGCGGCGACATCGAAACACCGCTCTCCCCGCCGGAGAAGCCGCCTCCGGTCGACCAACCGCCCCGGCTCATTGGCGCAAACGAGTTGCCCCGCTCGCCTCTCGGAGAAGTCCTCCCTTCCCCGCCCCGCGGCGGCTCTGCCTGCCGCTCCATCCGCGGCGTCTCCATCCTCGGCGAGTCCACTCGCGGCGACTCCCCGCGCGGCGCCGGCGACACCCGCACGCCGCCGTCGTCGCTCCGCCCTCCTCCCGTCGACCACCGCGGCGACTCAGACCGTGGCGCTTCATACCTCGGGCTCTCCGCCCTCGGCGCCTCATACCGCGGGGATTCCGTCCCTCCCCGCTCTCCTCCCGTCGACCACCGCGGCGATTCAGATCGCGGCGCCTCCCCACGCGATGGCGACACCCGGATTCCGCCGCTCTCTTCGTTGCGGCCTCCACCTGTCGACCACCGCGGGGACTCGCTGCGCGGCGCCTCCGCCGCCCGCGGCGTTTCCGTCCGCACGGAGCCGCGCCCCGGATCGCCAAAGCTCCTCCACCCGGAACCACTCCGCCCCTCGCCGCTCATCTCCGTCCGCGTCCGGCTGGTCTCGGCATTCCGCACCCCGACTCCCGGATCACCGAACCGACGCCACTCGCTCTCGCCCGTCCGGGTCTCGGTCCGCCGCGCCGGCTCGTCCGCACGCCTCCAGCCCGTGCCGGAACCGGTCCGCTCGGTCTCCATCATCCGTTCTTCCGTCCGGGTCCGCACGCCCGGCCCCGTGTCGCCCGTCCGGGTTTCCGTCCGCCGCAGCCCTTCATCGGCGCGCCGCCAGCCACGGTCTTCCGCCGCTCCGCTCCGATCCACGCTCCGGCCCGCTCCACGGTCCGTCTCCCGGATCATGCCGCCGGGCGCTCCCCGATCGACGCCGCTCCTCTCCGCCACTGCCTCGCGTCGGCCTTCCAGCCCTGCGCTCCGGGCCGTCAGCTGTTCGAAGGTCCTTCTCTGTTCGTCGAACGGAATCCGCTCGGCCCGTTCCACGGGCCGCCGGCTGTAGAACCGCTCGGCTCTGTCGGAATCGATCGAAGCCTGCCGCACCACCGGCTCGCGGTCCGCCAGCCGCAGGCTCTCCCGCGCCGGCGCGAACGGCACCGCCCCGCGCGCCATGCTCGCCCGCTGCAATTCCTCGCCGCCCAGCCGCAGCGGCCGCCCCACCTGTCCGCGGACGAAGTCGTCGCCGCGCACCACGGTCACGCCGTCGCGGATGCGCGCATTGCGGTAGATGTTCGTAATGTTGGTGTTATTAATGATGGTCGTGTTCTGGTGGATGAAGTTCACGTTGCGGTAGCCGGCAAACCGCGGCCCCCACCACGGATACAGCGGCTCGAACGGCGCCAGCGGCACCCAGCCCACGGCGCCCCATCCGAAGCCCACGCCGGCGGTGAACCCGCCCCAGCTCGACCATCCGAACCACCCCACCAGCGCCGGGCTCCACCAGTGCCGCACCCCCACGACTGCGCCCGGATACCACAGCCATGCATTGTTCCACCAGAACCAGCGCCCGTAATGATACGGCGCCCAGCCCCAGGGATCATAGCTCACCCACGTCCATCCGTACCAGTCCAGCCACACCCACCGCCCGAACCGGTACGGCGCCCACCCCGCTGCCACCACCGGCTGCCAGCACCACCCGTACGGTGCCACATACACCCAGTTGCCATGCCCGTACAGGTCCTCCGCGCCGTAGATGTCCCGGCTGACATATTGATACACCTGCCCGGCGCGGCTCAGCTCCCGGTCGCGGTTCCGGTTGAACTCATCCCACGCATCCCGCGGAATCTCCGCCAGATATTGAAACTCCGCCCGGTTGTCCGGCGTCAGCCGCACCATCATCGTCCGCCCCGGCCTCAGCCGCTGCGTCCCCGACGGCGTGAAGATCTCCGCCTCGCCGCGCCGCACGGTCAGCTCAGCCCTATCGTCGTCGAACACCGTCACCCGGTACTCGCCCCACGCTACCGGCCGCAGCGCCGCCGCCGGCGTGTTGATCTCCACCTGCGCGTCCCCGCCTCTCAGCGCGCTGAAAGTCGCCGTGCCGCGCACCACCTGAATCTGGTACAGCCGGTGCTCGAGCTGCGTCAGCCGGATCTCGCTGTCCGAAGCCAGCCGGATCCGGTGATAGAAATCGAACTGCACCTCCGCCCGCGACGCCGCCCCCGTCAGCACCCGGTCCTCGGCCAGCAGCGGCGCATTGATCGCCGCCGCCACCCAGTCGCCCGAGTCCCCGCGCCGCACCGAGACGTCGCCCTGGATCAGGCTGATCCGCGCCACGCCCTTGCCCGGTCCGTCTTCCTGCGCCCACCCCGGCATGAGCGGCAGAATCAGGCTCGCCGCCACCGTCATCAGCAGGCTCTTGCGCGTCATGGCGTCACCTCCCGGCCGGCGCCTCCACGGACGCCGTCCGCCATTTCCCCTGCATTTCCGAGCCCAAACGATAACCCGCACGGAATCCACGACTTCCCCGCCCCGCCCCGTACCGCCCAGGTGGCCGAAAACCACCACCCTGCTCCACTTCCATCACTCTGCTGTCTCGAACAGCGCCTCGCCGCGCCCCTGCCTCCCCTCCCCCGCCCGCTTCCCCCAGCCTCCACACGCCGCTATGATAAAAGACCAACGACTCTTGAAAATTGCAGGAGACACTTCCGTGATCAGACCGCGCAGCTCCCATTCCTTCCTGGTTGCTCTGGTGATTCTGGCCCTGGCTGCTCCCGGCTTGATGGCTGCCGATTCGCGCGACGGCGTCTTCATCCACATCAGCCACGGCGCTGACGATCCGCACCGCTTGTTGATGGCCCTGAACATGGCCGCCATGATGGCCACGGACCATCCAGTGCTCGTCTACATCGACATCAAAGGCGTCAACGCCGTCCTGAAGGACGCTCCCGACGTCCGCTTCGCGCACTTCCCTTCCCTGAAAACACAACTCGACGAGTTGATCAAAAAGGGAGTGACGATCATGGCATGCCCAGGCTGCCTGAAGGCCGCCGGCAAGTCGCCCGCCGACCTCGCTCCCGGCATCCAGGTGGCCGACAAGGCGAAGTTCTTCTCCTTCACCTCCGGCCGCATCATCAACCTGGACTATTGAACCCAGCCTCCTGCCATTCATCTCTGAATGGCTCGCTGTGCGTGTTGCTCTTCGCGGGGCGCAAAGGGCACAGCCCGACCGCTTGAGGGCCGGGGCCTGGCACACAATGGGCGCTGCACAGCCGCTGTTTCATCTGCCCGCATCCGCCGGCCGCTCCCGCAGCGCCGGCGCCGCTCCGCCTCCCGGCAGCCTGGAACGATGCTTCACCGTGCTTCAACCGGTCCGTTTCAGGTATTTCTCTGATCAAAAAAAGAGACTTCGATATCCGATTCTGACTCTGACAGGTCGAATGCCACCTTCCGGCTCACACTCGATTCGACCGCCGGCCGCGGAAGCCCGCGCCTGCCGCTCAGGTCATCGCCTCGTCCTGCCTGTGTTCAACCACGCGCCGGTCTCCCATAGCGGAGGTTGTGGATAGCCGGCCTTTCGAAAGGAAACACGATGAAACTGATCACCTTGCTCCTGCTGCTGATTTCCCTCTCTGTCCCCGCCCTCGGGCAGGCAGCCGTGGAAGGCTGGGCCGTCGAAGGGGCTTTCGGCGCCGAAAAGAATTCCGGCCCGGATCGCTTCGCTGTCGGAAAGGACTACGTCAACAAGGTCGGAGCACTGCCCCATCTTGCCTTCGGCGGAGGCTGGAAAACCATCCTGGTGGCCACGAATATCAGCTCAAAACCGGCCAAAGCGAAGATTGAAGTTGTCGACCCCTCCGGAAAATTCATGACCGTTTCTCTGCGCCGTGCTGACACAGGCCAGGTGATCCAGGGCAGCCAATTCACCATCACTTTGATGGAAGGCGGCACTCTCAGCCTGATCCTCGAAGGCGGCGGCGAGACAAAGACGGGCTGGATCTGGTATGCGACTGTTCCCGCCTCGTCGGATCCCGCATACGGCGGCGTCATTGCCATTCACGAGGTTTTCCGCGCCGCAATCCCAGGGCGCGCGGACCTGGAGGCTGTGGTCCTGCCGGACAGCGCTCTGGACAGGAAGTTCATTGCGCCTTTCGACAACACCGGCGGCTTCAGGACGGCCATCGCCTTGGCCAACTCGAATACCGGCGACCCGGTGAGCATCACCGTCACGATCCGCGATGAAGACGGCGCCCTGCTGGGCACCCGGACAGACCGTCTCGACATCGGCTTTCAGCGCGCCTTCCAGACCGACGAGGTCTGGCCGGAAACCCGCAACCGCCGCGGAACCATCCTCATCACCGCCAGCCATTCCATGCTCGCCTCGCTCACCCTCATCTTCAACCCCACGGGCGCCATGACAACCAGCCAGTTTTACGGCATCTCGGAGACCTCCGGCAACTGAAAGCGCGCCTGAACCTCAACCCCGCCGGATCGGAGCCGCGCGGGAGCACCCAGAACGCGGCGCCAGCCATGGTCAGACCCGCCAACGAAGGCGGCGTCAGCCGCCGAAAGCGAGCGGTAACCCTCACGCCCCTCAGCGGGCGGTTCTCGAGCGAGGGGTCGCCACAACTGCCCGCCTCATCGGCTTGGCGATTGCCCCTCGCGCTGGCACAAGGCCTGCGCTTCGCTCCGGTGTCTCCCACCCACAGCCCCCGTCGACTGGCTCAAAACCTATTTCTGCTTCGCAATAATCCGGTCTTTCACCTTGTCGTAGACCGCTTGCGGCAAGATCCCTTTCTGCACCAGCTCGTCTTTCCTCTGATACGGCCTTCCCTTGATAATCTTTGCCGAATACGCCTCCCCGATCCCCGGAATCGCCATCAACTCCTCCTGGGTTGCCGAATTGATGTCAACGAGCTGCCCTGCCTTCGCCGGCGCCTTCGCTTCAGCCTGTTTGGCGTCTTTCTTCCCCGGCCCTTGCGCACACGCCAGCCCGAGGGCCAAAACCATCACGCACAACCAGCTCATCCATCGCATGGCCCGTCACTCTATCACAGCCGCCCATGCTGCGCCCGAGTCACCCTTGCATGAACGGAAACCGGGCCGCCTCGTGCAGCGCACGGTTCCCCGGATGTTCGTCGTAGAAGAAGTCCCTGAGCCGGTCCAGAATCCCCGCCACCTCGCCTGCGACGCCCGCCGACGTGCTCGCCAGTCCATGGATCAGGATCGATCCGTTCCGCAGCCCGGCATCGTTCGCGCCCAGCCAGTCTCCGGTCTTCGCCAGCCGCGTGGCGATCTTCGCCCCCCTCGACTCGGGCTGTCTCTGTTCCAGAAAAACCAGCAGCTCGGCTGAAAGCCTGCGTCCCAGAGCGCGCCCCGGCCTCGAGCTTCCCGCGCCGGTCTCTCTCTGTGACTCCAGCCACTCGCGCACCCGCCGGTCGTTCCAGTTCACTCGCTCGCTGTCGATGCCGTGACTGAACAGCCGGTAGGTAGTGATCAGCTCCAGAATCCGGTACACCCTCACAAGCACTTCTTCCAGGCGCCCCTCGGCCAGCCGCCGTTCTGCATTGGCCAGCAGGTCTGCCGTGAGCGCCCGGCAGTGTTTCACCCGTTCGCCCATCGGCTCCGGCACAGCAGATGCCAGCAAGCCCAGCAGTTCCCTCTGTTCCGTGCGGAGACGAAACTCCTCCATCAGAGCGGAAGAATGAGCGGGAACCTCGGCCAGGCGCCGCTGCGCCTCCTGGTAGTCGAACCGGTCCCACGCGCCCCAGAACCCCGCTGCCCAACTGATCAGAGCCGCCTCCCGCCCCGAAGCGTCCCTCGCCCGCGCTTTTCCCTGCATCAGAGGCGCCAGCAGCCTTTCCACTGCCCGGAAGTCGCCTACCCGCAACAGCTCCTGCGCCCGCAGCAGCGTCTGGCGCACAAAGATGAACGACGGCTCGATGTCGCTCACCCGCTCGGTTCCCGGCTGCACAATTCCGCTCTCGTTGCGCTGCTCGCTGAACAGATAGCGGACCCGCCGCACGCCCCGCACCGCCGCCGCCAGCAGCAGCGCAGCAGACATCGCCTTCGTCCCCCTCGTGATGTCGGCGATCACCGACTCCGGCGCCACTCCCGCTGCCAGCAGCTCCGCAATCACGGCATCGTAGTGCTCAAAACACCGGTCGGCGTTGTTTTCGTCCCCTGCCTCTGGCAGCGGCCGGATTTCCACCAGAAACTGCGGAAAAGCCTGCTGGATATTCGAGGCGATTTCCTCGGTCTCCCGCGACGGCAGAAGAATGTTCCTCTCCGCTCCCGCCGCCTCCAGCGACTTCCGGAACGGCTCCAGAATCGTCTCCACCGTCTTCCCCCGCGTCCCCGTCCCCACCGTCAGAAGCAGTACTGAACACCGGTCGGCCACCCCTGCAACCTCCCGTCACATTACCTGTACCAGCGCCCAACCGAAGGGCATCATTCTCTTCAGATCCGGCGTGCAGTACGTCCGCGATGTCCCTTCCTGAATCCATTTGCCCCGCCGGTCCGGTGTCGTCCGGAGCGCCTCCACGGACAGCGACTCGAAGTGCGAAAACCGCCCGAGACGGATCAGCATGTTCCGGTCTTTCTTGCCCGCTTCACGCCACTGGCTCCATCCGTCGTCCCGATACAGCTGGCTGAATCGGTTCATCTCGGCATGCAGCCGCGTGTCGTAGTGATACCGCATCAGCTGTAGCACCCTGTCCAGCGACGGCACCCCTCCCAGGTACGCCTGGATCCCCGGATGCCATTTTTTCTCTTCCTTCTCGACCGTCAGATCGAATTCCAGTTCCGGCGCCTGGAAACCGTCCGCCGCCGAAATCACCCTTTCGAAATGCATCTGAATTTTCGATGAAGAATCCTGCGCGGATTTCGAAAGCAGCATCGCCCGGTCCAGCCTGACCCACTCCGCCCGGATCTTCGCGTCGCTCACTTTCAGAAACCGGAACGGGTCATGCTCCAGCCCCCGCTCCCCCTTCCGGAACAGCTCTTGTTCCAGCTCCTGCGCCAGGGCTGCCACCCGCCTCGGATTCTCGCGTCCCCGCTCTTTGATCTCCCGTTTCCATCTGTCTGCCCAATTGCCCTCTCTTGCCTTTGCTGCCACGGCGCCGCTCAGCAGCGCCGTCCGGATCGCCCCCTTGATCGCCGAGCCCGGCAGAACCGCCTCCCGCCGGACTTCATTCCAGATCAGCGGATGCACCTCGCCCCGGCGCACGTCGATCTTGTCCAGCGCCTCCGTCAGCGTCTGCCGGGACGCGGCGCCCACTTCAATCGAATAAATCCACGACTCGGGCGCCTTCTGCGCGCACTGCCGCAACAGCTTCAGGGCGTCGCCCATGTTCGTGTCCCCGCCCGACAGCAGCGCAAGGTACCGGTTCCGATCCGCGTCGCTCATCGCCCGCAACACAGCGGGCGGATGAAAGCGTGTCAGCTTGCCGTCGGCCAGGAAATAATCCTCCAGCGCGATCGTCTCCCCGGCGCCCACATGAATCGGCGTCAGCGGGATCAGCTTGCAACGGTACACCGCCATCAGTCCGCCTCCCGGTAAGTCACATACAGATGCCATGCATTGTGCCGCACCGCCGGCATGGCCGGATGCACATCATGCAGCAGTTCCCCGAATGGCCCCGGCCCCGCCTCGAACGTCGCTCCGGGCTTCGTCAGCAACAAAGGAAATTTGAACGGCGACGCGGAAGAGGCGTAGACACCGCCCAGCCGGCCATAGTGCGTCTCCAGCTGGTACCTGGCCTGCCCCATGTTCGATGTCAGCGAGCCGTGCGAAAGCGACATCGCGCGCGGCAGCCGGCCGTCAAACAGCCCGCCCGCTTCCGGCGTGAATTCGAGACCGTCGAACCGGCCGCGCCCCCAGGTCGCGTCCTTTCCATAGCCCCACCGCGCCACCTGCCGGAACAGCTCCTCGAGTTTCGCCAGCGGCAGGGACGTATGCACATAGACATCCCTGTATTGCCGGAGTCCTGTCACCCAGAATTCTTCCGTGAAGAACAGCCCGCCCTCCTCCGGCGTCCGGCCCGTGATCCGGTGAATCCGGTTGTGCGGAGTGCGCACCCACTCCTCCCGGCCCAGGCGCTCCCTCTCGTGCGGGGTCATGTGCGCGAGCTTCTTCTTCTCCTCTTCCTCAAGCCGCGCCAGCCGCTGCTGCAACGCCTCCTCGCTCATGCCGTCCCGCAATTCCTCAAACACGGAGCGCGGAATCAGCTTCCTTTTCCGCAGCTTCTTGTGAACCTGAATCTGCTCGAGCGTCATCGCCTGCACACGCGCTGGCTTCAGCAGCGGCCTCGGCAGCAGATCGGCGGGGAACCCGTCCGAAATCAGAAACGGATCGTCCGCCAGCGAACAGAGCCACTGCCCCAGGCTCGCCTCCCCGTGCAGGTACCGCCACGCCCAGCACAGATTGCCGAACAGGGTTCCCGAATGCAGCGGCGTGGCCAGCGGCGAGGCCAGCCGGAACCGGATGCGGTAGGTTGCGGGCATCGTCAGCCCTCCACGCTTGCGCCCATTTTCACAATTTCATTCGGTTTTTCCAGTCCGATCGAACCGATTCCATCGAACGCCTCCTGGATGCTCTTGCCGTCCACCGCCAGGTTCCTGAACCGCACCTTCCCGTAGCCCCGGCTCCCCGACCCGCCAAGCGCATCCTTCTCCAGCAGCTTCAGTCCTTCAATCAGCCGGTTCAGGCACTCCATGTCCCGTTTGCCGCCATCGCCCGTATCGATCACCCGGAACTGGATCTCCAGGTCGAACTCCATCCCCCCGGGCACGCGCTCCGTCTTCCGCGGTCCAATGTTGCCCGCCGCCTTGCCCTGAATCCGGTCGATCACCACCTCCGTTTTCTCCTCCGTGAACGGCAGCCCGCGCTCGTGGATCATCTCCCGGCACGCCTTCGTCAGGTGGCAATCCCGCACGGTCACCCGCGTCGGTCCGCCATTCCAGTCCTCATGGGTTGTGCCGAAAATCCGCAGGATTTCATCCTGGTCGATGTTCGGGATCTTCGTCTTTTTGTTGAAGCCCCACACCTGCCCCTCGGGATCCACCTTGTGCAGCGCCCACTCCAGCAGGCTGCGCACCTTGCCCTTCAGGCTCGAACCCGGAATGTATGGCTCGCCCGTGTGCGGGTGCTTGATCACCGGGTTGTCCATCCCCCCGATCTCGATCGAATCCTTGCCCGCCCCAATGTGCAGCCCCGTGACGGTCTCGAGCGTGCCTGTGATCGTGTAGATGTGAACCAGTTTCATCTTGGATCCTCCGGAACTTTACTTCTTGAATGCGTAGTGGAAGGCCACCACAGCCTCGAAATGGCGGCAAAATGCGACAAAATCCTGCCAGTTTTTCACCGCCTGTACATGCTGCTGGATGAAATCCTTCATCACTCTCGGCAGGATTTTCTCGCTGCGCTTGTTCGCATAATAGGCCTTGGCCCGCAACAGCCGGAATTCGGGAAGAATGTCGGCGAAAACCGATGCGCGCTCGCTCAGCGGAACCCCGGCGGACCGGATTTCAAAACGCCGCCGGAGACTCACCACATCGCCATAAAACCGCCGTAATTGAGCGGGCTCCAGTCCGGCGTTGGCCAGCGCCTCGCCGACTTTCATCGCCTCCTCATCCAGCAGCTCCGGCCGGAGCTTGCCGTTCTCGTTGAAATACTTCACGGCCGGCAGCGCGCTCGGCGGCGCCGCTCCCTGCGGCCGCTGCGGCGGCTGCGAGCCGCGGTTCCCTGCCACGTTGGGTCCAGGCATGGTTTGACCTCCTTGCGGTTTTTCTCAGAATTTGCGGTTTCGATACAGCGCGGCCGTAATCGCCGTGCGCGCCGATGGCGGCGCCGCGCCCCGGCCGAACGTTGCACTCAGGCCGAACAATGAATTCAGAAACTGCACCAGCGGATCGCCGGCCAGGTCCTTCGCCTTCAGATTCCGGCGCAGCTGATACCCCCATCGCGCCCTCCACGACGCTGCATGCGCATCGGCTTCGCCCCGCATGCACTGCATCCGGTCCCGGTCGAACGACAGCATCCGGTACACGAACCCCTGGCTCAGCGTTCCCGCGCGCATCTGCTCCACGAGCATCTCCGCGTGCTTCAGCTGCCGCCCGAACTCATCCCACTCGAGCGGCTCCGAGTCAATCGCGCATACGCGGTTCCGCCCAGCCTCCTTGGCGGCCTCCAGCCTTTCCTCGGCCGCCCTCGCGCTCCGGTTCAGCGGTTCATCGGGGTGCGACAGCTCCAGCGCCGCCGACAGCGTGATCTGCGGGTTGCCCACATACTGCGCAAACGCCTTGCGCAATTCGGCCAGCAGCTCCAGCGACTGCCGCCACGGTCCGATCAGGAGCAGATCGTCCCCGCCCGCGTACACGACGTAGGTGCTCTGGAAACGCGGGTCCGACTTCAGAAGGTGCGGCAGCCGCGCGGAAAAGAAGAAATCCATCATCCGGGACAGCCCGGCCATCAGCCCCAGGCTCGGCCGCTCCACGCCCTGCGCGAAAACCGCCCCTAACCGGTCAACGTCGGCCTTGATCACGGCCAGCAGGTCCTCGCCGTACAGGTCGCCGTTCACCCCTTCCAGTGCGTCCAGAGCGATGTGTTCGAAGGTCTTCGTTTCTCCCGGCGCCGTCTGGCGCGCCTCCGCGCTCAGGTGCTTCGCGTAGGCGGCCTTGCCCGGCTCTTCTTCACCCAGCACCGGCACGTAGTGCGCCGTGTGCCGCAGCGCCAGCGGCATCTGCGGGTCGAAAGCTCCGCCGAGGATGAAACCCTCTTCCAGCGGCGCCGGATTCATCCCCGCGATATGCCAGTGCAGCCTCAGCCCGTCCCAAAGCTCCAGGTTCCGCGCCGGATCCCCGACCGGCTTCCTCGACCAACCGATCGCACGCAGCCGCGGCAGGTCTCCGCCCAGCCGCCTCTCCTCCGCACACGGTCCGCAATAGGCCTCCTCCCCCGCACCCTCTCCACGCGCCGGCCGGAAACCGCACGCCGGGCACGCTCCGTGCTCGTACCGCTCCTGACGCAGCACCGCTTCATAACAGCTCGAGAACGCCGTCTGCTTGGCGGACTCCGCCGCCGCCGCCCACAGCGACGTCATCTCCCGGAACCGCTCCCGCCGGAACAGCTCCCTGCTGAACGGCTCCGTCATCGAAAGGTTCAGCGCCAGCTCGCCCCGCCACCGCGCCAGCATCCACTTCTCCACGCTGCGCCGCACATCCTCGAACACCTCGCGCGTCCGCGCCGTGTGCGCCGCCAGAATCAGAAACCGCCCGCCCGCGTTCTGAACCACCGAAAACGGCGTCAACCCCAGCCGCCGCACCAGGTCCAGCGCCGCGCTCTCCGTGATCAGCGACATCAGGAACGACCGCGCCCTCAGGATCCGCGCCACTCCCCTCACCTGCTGGTGCTGCAGCCGGAAAAGCGCCGCCTGAATGCCCGATAAATCGCCCAGAATCCAGACGAATTCCCTCTCCTGCTTCGTCCTTTCCACCTCCGCCTTCGAAATCCCGCCGTTGGCCTCGTGCCACTGATACAGCGCCGACGCGATCGCCGCCACCGCCCGGCTGTGATCGTACAGCGAAACGTCCGGCTGGTCTTTCGTCGACGACGGCACCGCATGCCAGTACCGCTCGCACAGCGATTTCAGACTGCTCTGGAACAGCCACGGCTGCGAAAGGCCCGCGACCGAGCGGAATTCCTGCCGGAAGCGCTCCAGCAGTTGCTGGTACCGCGCCTGATAGCCGGCCGTATCCACGATTTCCACCGAGTCGATCAGTCCCTCCGGACTCAGCCGGTCCAGCGGGATATGCGTCCGCCGAACCTCCCCCAGCCGCGCATCCAGCCGCACCGCCGCAAACGGCGACACCATCGCCGTCCGGATGAACTGATCCCATCCGCCCGGCGTGTCCGTCTCCTCGTCCTTCCTCGCCGCCCGGTCCATGCCCGCCGCCAGCTGGTCGGCCTCCGCAATCAGAAATTGCACGCCCGCCTCCTCCGCCGGCCCGCCGCCCGGGCGGTGATGATAGCTCGCCAGATTCCTCACCCGGTTGCGGTCCGCGCCGGCCAGGCCCAGCCCCTCCTTTTCCATCCAGTGGAAAAACTGCCACGTCCACAGCGCGTGAAGATGCGTCCGCCCGTGCTGGTTGCTCGGCAGAATCTGATCGGCCATTTCCCGCACTTCAGGATCCGCGTTCTTCTGGCTTCCGTATGCACGCTGCAGGAATTTCCCGATATCGTGCAGGAATGCCCCCAGTGCTGTTTCAACCAGAGTCGGAATTCCATCAGCCATGCCAGACCAACCTCGCTTTCACCGGCAGCCCGAATCGCTGCTTCTTGCCATTGCTCTCGACATTCTTTCCGGCGCTGCTCACAAGGCCTCCACCCTGTACCCCCCCAGCCCCATCACCGCGCCCTTTCCCGCATGCGCCCACTGCCCTGCCCACAGCAGGGGCCACAACTCCTCCAGTCCCGCCGTCTCCAGGTCGTAGAAACCCACCACCCCCCCCATCGGAATCTTCTTCTGCTGCCGGCTCGAATAGCGCGCCCAGTCCTGCCACTCCAGCTCCTGCCGCAATACCCGCGCCCGCCGCGCCGCCTCCCGCAGCCCCGCATGATCCAGCCGCCATGCCTCCGCCGTATGGAACCGGCTCAGCAGCGCCAGCCGCCGCAGCAACGCCGCCGCAAACTCGTCTAAACCCATCCGCTCCGGCTCCACCAGATCCTGCTCCCGCCTCACCCGCAGCGGCGTCACCAGCCTCACCCGCACCCGCTCCGGCATCGCCGGCGCCTCCGGGGTCCACCCGGGGCCGGCCACCAGCACTCCCCTCGCGGTCATCGCCCGCCGCCACCCTCCATCCGGAAGCTCCTCCTCCGCCGAAACCAGCCGCAGCGGAACCCGCTCCGCCCCGATTCCCCGCTCCGCCCCCTGCCGCAGCGCGTGCAGCACGTAGGCCCACTCGCTCACCGCGCGCCCCAGCAGCGTCACTTCCACCGTCTCCCCGCGCACCTCCCGCCCGCGCCACTCCGCTTCCGGCATCAGCACGTACGGATGCGGCGCCTGATCCACGCTGCCCGGCCCGCCTTCTCCTCCGCCCGCCGTCTCGAACACGTACGGATACACGCACGACGCCCGCACAAGGCACGGCCCGCAGTCCCGCTCCCTCGTGATGCACACCAGATTCTTCAATGCGCCCCCGAACAGGCCCCGCCACGCCGATCCCCGGTATCCGCGCACCCGGTACTCCCGCTCCGCCTCGAACCGCAGCCGGAAACGCTTGACCGGAAATTCGCCCGGCAATTTGCCCTGCTGCGCGGCCGCGTTCATGCTCTCATCCTCTATCACACCGGGATATGCCACGGCAATTCCTGCTCCATTGCTCCTTTCTTTTCCGTCGAACCGCGCCGCGCTCTCCTGCTTCTTTCAGCCGGAAGAGCGTGTGCCCGCTCCAATGATCAGGGAAACAGCGCCTGTCTCCAAACCCCGGCAACGTTGTCGCCCTCTCCCTCACAAAGCTGTCAGAAACGGGAAACGGCACGCCTCCAGCCGCCCTGAATTCCCCGGGTGTTCCCCGCAATACAGGCCGGAAATCTCCTGAAGCAGGCGCCGCAATTCCCCTTCTTTTCCTCTGCTTCTTGCCTTGAACCCGTGGATCAGCACGGACCGGTTCCGCATCGCCGGCCCCCACTCGCCCAGCCAGTCCAGGTTCTTCAGCTTCTCCGCCAGCTCCAGGTCTTGCCCGCCGCCCCTCCGGCTCTCCAGAAAATGCAGCAGGCTCGCCGCTTTCTCCCGTCCCAGCTCCAGCCGGTTGTCCCTGTTCGGCCTCGGCCGGTCTTCCTCCTCCAGACTGTCGAGCCACGCTGTCACCCGCTCCTCCTCCGGATTCACCCTTCCGGAATCGATTCGGTGCGCGAACAGCCGCATCTGCCCCATCAGCTCCAGCACCCGGTACAGCCGCACCAGCACTTCCTCGTTCTGCCCCTCGCGCATCCGCCGCTCCGCGTTGGCCAGAAGGTCCGCCGCCAGAGCCCGGCAGTAGCCCGCATTGTCCTTCGCCTCCGGCGCCGCACGTCCGCCCAGGATCTCCAGCACTTCTGTCTGCGCCTCGCCCGGCAGCAGCCACGACAGCCTCGCAGGCGGTTGCGCCGGCATGTCCTGCCTCGTGCTCAGCCGCCGCGCCTCCATGTAATCAAATCGGTCCCACGCCCCCCAGAACTTCGCCGCCCATCCCAGCCACCGGATTTCCTCTCTTAGGTGCCCCTCGTAGATCCTGCCCGGCGCGCCCGGAAACAGCGCCTCCACCGCCCGGTAATTGCCCGCTCTCAGATATCCCGCCGCCAGGTTCACGTCCTGCCGTTGCAACGCCCGCTGCGGCGCCACGTCCACGATCTTCTCCGTGCCCGGCTTCACCATCCCGCTCTGGTCTCGTTCCCCGGTGATGTACCGGATCCGCTCCACCCGGTGCGCCAACGCCGCCATCGCCAGCGCCGCCGTCATCACCTTCGTCCCCCGCGTGACGTCCGCCGTGATGTTCTCCCGCCTGTAGCCCTCTTCCAGCAGCCGCTCGATTTCGGCATCGAAATGCCGGAAGCAGGCGTCCGTGTCGTCCTCGTCCCCCGAGTTCCGCAGCGCCCGCACCCGCAACGGAAATTGCGGAAACCGCTCCTCGAGCAGCCGCGCGTTCCCCTCCGTCTTCCTCGATGGCAGCAGCAGAATCAGGTGCCACTCGCCCTCCTCGAACGACCTCCGGAACGGCGTCACCAGCGTCTCTTCCAGCTTGTCCACCGTGCCTTCGCCCACGGTCAGAACCAGAACTTTCTTCTCCGCCAGCGCCGCTTTCTCTTCGTTTCCTGCCATACGCGCTACTCCGTCTGTATCGGCATCACTGGCTCACCGGATGAGCCCGTCCGCTTTTTCTCATTCCCCGAGCAACCGGATCGCCCCCGCCTGCACTCCCAGCGCGTACTCCGCTTCCGTCCGCCGCCCCGCCCGCGCGATCTCATACGGTTGCGAGCGCACCCCGCCGAGGGCCTCCCTCAGCGCCCGGTTCACCCGCGAAACCCGCTCGAGGAAGTACTCCCGGTCCATGCCCTTCCGCAGCGCCTTCTCGGTGCGCTCCGCGTCCTGCACCCGCCCGCACTTCCGGTACTCTTCCAGAAATGCGGATGCCAGCCCCGCGTCCTCGCCAGGCGGACACTCCACCCGCCGTCCTTCCTTCCTCGCCCGCGCCATCATTGCATAGAACGCCGTTTCCGCCGGCTTCATCCGAACCTCGACCCCTCCCGCCCGGACGATGCCGGCAGCGCAGTCCAGCTCCAGCACCGGGCTCACCTGGCCCTGCACCGCGTCAACCGCCCCGGCAAATCCCGCCTCCGCCCCGCCTCCGGCCCGCTCCAGCAGCTCCCGCAGCCGCACGAACGGGATCTCGGCCAGCGTCACCTGCGCCTTCGACGCATCCAGCGGCCGGCTCTCCGGCGGCGCCGTGTGAATCACCTGCCGCTCCCGCGCCGGATAGAAAAACCCCGGATGCGACTCGAACGGCGCGTCCACCAGCACATGCGACAGCACGTCCTGCGGACGCCCGCACAGCGACAGCGCGTATCCGGCGAAAAAACCCATCGTTTTCCGCCCGCCCGCGATCGAAACGTGCAGCTCGGTCCCCTCGTCCCCCGTCACTTCAAGCATCTCCCGCAGCAGAAAATCCGCCGCAGCCATGTTGTCCTCCGCCGTCCGGATATCCGGCAGAATTTTTCCCTCCCGGTCCTTCAGAACCCGCAGCGTTTCCTCCCCGAACCGGATCTCCGGCAGCCCGTATTCCCGCCTCAGCCGGTGAAACCACCCCGTTTTCCGGTCCATCAGCGTCAGTCGCGCGCGCTCGGCGCCTTCCGCCGTCGTCACCAGCCGCACTTCCTGCGGAATCCATGGCGGCTTCCGCTGCACCGCCAGCGCGTAGACCGTCTCCGTCACCACCTGCGGCGACAGCCCCGTCACCACCAGCAGCACCCGTTTCCGCCGTCCCTTTTTCACCGTTTTTCCCCCGTTTTGTCTTTCTTCGGCCTCCTCAAACGGTCCGTCAGCCCATCGCTTATATCACATTTCCGGTCTGAAAATCCTTTCATGTATCCCCTCGCGGCCCCACAAACGCCCGCGCTCCTTCCTCCAGCCCCGCCAGCAGCACGAAATCGCTCGTGTACATCACTCCCAGGCACACCGGCTCTGCCCCCTCCGGCAGAGGATACGCCCTGACATCGTCCAGCTTCTGATGAATCTGCCCGTCCAGCCCCGCCAGAATCCGTTCCAGCTGCCGCTCCGTGCATGCAGCCAGAAACACCGAATACTGCAGCGCATAGGCATGCTTCACCAGGTACGCATGCACCTGCCGCAGCCGCCGCGGCGCCGTGATGTCGTAGGCGATGATCCAGCACCGCGCCCCGCTCACTGCCATCTCACTCCACCCAGCCAGAACACGAAGTGTTCCAGGACCGCCCGCATCACCCGCGCGTCCGCCGCTCTCTGCGCCTCGTACGCCGCCACCATCTCGGCCCGGCTCTCCGGCATCGGACTGCACTGCCGCAGCGCCGCCCAGTGGCTCCAGGCCGCGATTTCGCTCAGGTCCGCCGGCAGATCCACGCCATGCCTCCGCCCCGCCGTCAGCGTCGGACACAGTCCCAGCTCGCTCAGCCTGCCCTGCGCCACCGTCGCCGGCAGCCCCAGCCAGCACTTCAGCACGGTCGCCGCCCGCCCCGGCTCGGCGAACTGCCGCATCAGCGCTTCCACGGCGGCTTCCCTGTGCAGATGTTGCATCGGTTGCAGTCCCGCCGTGCGCAGCGCCCGGATCATCGCCCGCCTCTCCTGCGCGCGCCGCCAGTCGCGGTACCGGCTCGCCGCGTCGCCCCGCTGCAGAAAATTCTCCAGCAGCACGCTCGCCCTCGGCGCTGGCGCCCGCCAGGGCACGAAGAACCCTGCCGGCCGCCCGTTGGCCTCCAGCGCCGCCACTGGTATGCCCCGCGCCGCGCACGCCCGCAACACCTCCACCCCTGTTTCCACTGTTCCCATTAGCCGCCATTTCTCACACCTCCCCCAGCAGCCCGCCCGAAGGCGGTCGCAGAGTCTGATTTGAGGTCAAAATCGGGTGCGGTTTTTGCCGGTCGCGCCGTGGACGCCCTTATGCCGGGCC
>Ga0101944_10001621_pt1 | contig 44120 bp, 44 predicted proteins | sample DewCreD2012metaG_FD_75245 | JGI IMG/M metagenome (GOLD analysis project Ga0101944, IMG submission 75245) | Hot spring sediment bacterial and archeal communities from British Columbia, Canada, to study Microbial Dark Matter (Phase II) - Dewar... ... | reverse complement strand
TTCGTAGATCATAAAGTAATCATCATCAAATCCCCCGGCCTCCAAGAAACACTCCCGGCCAATCACCATTCCGGCACCGCAGCAGAACAAGAGAGGTTTGACCGCAGGGAAGCGGTGCAGCTCTTCCAGTGAAGGCATTTCCTGAAAGCCTTTGCCTTCAAAGTTGATATATCCTCCGGCGAATTGCACCCCTTGACCTTCCCAATCCAGGATGGCTCCACAGACAGCAGCCACTTGATTTTCACGGTTTGATTCGAGAACCTCCATCAACCGGGACAACCAATCGGGACTGACCCGCGTGTCGTCATTCAGAAATGCCAGATATTGTGTTTCACAGAGCCGGGCCGCCTGATTCAGTGCCGGAGCAAATCCCAGGTTAACTGCATTCCGGTGAATTCTTACGCCCGGAAACTCTCCCTGAAGAGAGTTGGCAAGGTCTTCTTCCGAGGCATTGTCAATGACCCAGGTTTGGATGAATTGTTGGGGATAAGTGAGCAACTGCAGGGATGTCAGGCAAACTCTCAGATCCTGCACTGCATTGTGTGTCGGAATGAGAATGGAGACCGTTGGGGGCATGAGAATAGATTGGAGGGATCGCAGATTGGAGCTTTGAGAGGCTGGAAACAAGTGCTTTAATTGTCAATCTACAATCGAAATTATTCCTCTTCTTTCGTAATTTTAAGATGAATATCCTTCGGCAAGGCCAACCCCGTTGCAACTTGAATGGCTTTGCTCAAACCCAGCGGAACGGCGCAAAAACCACAGGCATCCGGTGCATGGAGTCGAATAGACTTCACCAGGACATCTTCCCGGAGCAGATAAAAATTCTGCATGATGTCCAGATTCCCTTCATCCTGGAGGGCCTTGACCCACTTGGGGACCTCGGGGCAGTCAGTGTTGATGTGAAACTTTACTTGGCAGCCATCCGGACTTTGAGCCGTGATGACAGCCTTGAACCCACACACACCGGCTTCAATCTCGACCTTGGATTTCAATCGGGAACTCTCCTATGCTGAAGCGGATTGTTTCAAGTCCAAAACTACCCGCCTGAGAAGCCAGAAAATGACTCCGACACCCATGACAAAAAGCACAAGAAACAGCAGTAAGGGACTCCACTGGATATTTACCTTTTCCGCGGTAACATCCACAAACCTTCCCAGTTCGATATTCTGAACCATCTGACGGCTGATTCCATTCAGAGCGATGACCACCAGTTGTGCAATTCCGACCGACAAGGCCCTTCCAAAGGTGCTCCCACCCCGCCAGAGATATATCAAAAACCATGCCATGCCGCCGAAGCGCTGCGGTATTTCGGCACGGGATGAGAACTCGTTGATTTCAATCGAGATGGGAAAACGGTCGATCCGCGGCCAAAGCCCGCGGCGGGCGACGGGTGTCGCTCGCTTTTGGACACTCGCTGCAGGGTGGAAACGCGGTGATGACGAAATGCACGGCTGCGAGGAAGTCAGGGGTCAGGCCAGCGGTTTGCGGAAGATGCGGGTGCGGCGGCGGTTGATCACCTCGAAGCGGGACCAGATGCCCACGATCATCGTGTTCGTTTCGAGTTCGCGGTTGGTTTCGATGAAGGAAACCCCGGCCGCGCGCAGGCTGTGCCACATGCCGAGCGCCATGAGCGGGAGCACCTTGCGCGGGTTGGCGCCCGGCCGCACGCCGGCGAAATAGAAATCGACCGTGTCGAAGCGCCGGAAGGCGCGCGCGACGGCAAGCCAGCCGAGGGGCAGGAGGCGGCCGCGGGCTTTCTGGAAGGCCACGCTGAGCGAAGGAAGGCCCAGGAAAAAGCCCTGGAGGCGGTTTGCGCGGTCGACGACGAGCTGGACGAAGCGCGGGTCGAGATAGGGGAAATACTTCCGCTCGTAGAACCGTTTCTGCTCCGCGCTCAAGGGGGTCACCCCGTAGAGCGGGGCGAAGGCCTCCTCGAGAACCTCCCAGAAGGGACCCGCCCAGGTGCGGATGCCCCGTTTGTTCAGGCCCGTGAGGAGGCGCAGGCCGTCGGCCCGGGCCGCGGGTGCCGCCCGCTCCTCCATCCGGCGGATCAAGGCCGGGGTCTCCTCCGGGAGCCGGAAGCGGGTTTCCAGGTAGTCGACCTCCTTCACAAAGCCGCAGCCCTCGAGGAGCTGGCGATAGTAGGGCTTGTTGTAGCTCCCGGCGATGGTGGGCAGGGCCGCGAAGCCCTCGACGAGGAGCCCCTCGGGATCGAGATCGGAAAACCCGTGGGGGCCGGTCATCTCGCGGCAGCCGCGGGCGCGGAACCCCGCCTCGAGCTCGGCGAGGAGCGCCCGGGCGACGGCCGGGTCGTCCGCGCTCTCGAACCAGCCGAAGCGGCCCCGGCGAAAGCCCAGTTTTTCGGTTTCCAGGCGGTTGAGCAGGCCCAAGACACGGCCGACCGTCCTGCCCTCCCGCCGGGCCAGGAGCAGGCGGACCTCGGCGACCCGGAACCCCGGGTTTTTTTCCGGGGAAAAGAACTCCCGCTCCTCACGCAGGAGCGGGGGGACGAAGTTCGCATCCCCGCGGTAGTGCGCAAGCGGAAAGCGGATCCAGTCCTCGAGGTCCCGCCGCGAGCGCACCTCGAGAATTTCGATCGTCATGACGCCTCCTCCGCGCGGCGGCCATCTCCGGCCGGGCCGGAAAACCGCCTTCTACCACGGCGGCCCCCCCATGGCCAGAAGAAGGCGGGAGGCGGCGCTCCCGCCGGCCTCAGCCTTTCCCGTCGGGGGGGCCGGTCGGAGGGGCCGCTGCGGCGATCGCCAGAAATTCCGCGACGAGGCGGTCGGCGAAGGGCTCGTCGTTCACGTGGCAGGCGAGCTCGACCACGGGGATCTCCCGGTTCAGCTTTGCCTTGAGGGTTTCGAAGAGCGCCCGGTCCCCCTCGGGGTCGTAGGTGCTGCCGCCTTTCTTCCCCCCGATGCTCATCCCGCCGAGCGGGAGCACGACCCGCACCGGCCCGCGGGCCCGGTTGAGCTTGTCGGCCATGAGTTCGCCCAGGCGCCTCATTTCCTCGTGGCTGGGCCGGATGAGGGTGAAGGCCGGGTTGTGATAGTACATCTTGCGGCCGCGCCACTTTTCCGGAATGGTCTCCTTGCCGCCCTGGGCGAAGAAATCCATGCAACCGGTCGAGACCGCCTGGGGGATCCCCATGCGGCCGGCGGCCTCGAGGCGGCCGGGGCCGGCGTCGTGAAAGCCGCCGACGAGGTGGTCGGTCAGCTCGTTGGGGCACAGATCGACCACGCCGCAGAAGAAACCGCGGCCGATCATGTCCTCCATGACCCGGCCGCCCACACCGCTTGAGTGGAAGATGATGGGCTCGAACCCGGCGGCCCGGAGACCCTGGGAGATCCGGCGCATGGCCCACTCGGTGGTGCCCAGGGTGGTGACGGCGACGAGATTGCGCCGCGTGATCTCCAGGGGACGGTAGTGCCTGACCATGCCGCAGATGGCATGCCCGGCGTTATCGAAGACCGCGCGGCTGATGTCGTTGATGCCGGCGATGTCCACGAGGGAGTGCATGACCAGGATGTCCCGGATGCCGATGAACGGCTCGAAGGGACGGTGGCCGCTGGCGAGCGGGGTGATGATCACCTTGGGGAAGCCGGGAGGCAGCACCTGCATCGCCGCGGCCGCCATGACCCCGCCTTCCGCGCCGCCCATGCTGATCGCCCCGTGAATCCGTCCGGCCTCGAAGAGGCGGCGGGTGAAGACCCTGGCCCCTTCGAGCATGACCTCCACGGCCGCTCCCCGTGAGGGTTTTTTCCGCACCTCGGCGAGCGGCATGCCCCCCGCCAGCGCCGTCTCCGAGGCGGGGATGTCCGGCGTGACCCCTTGAGGTTCACCGAGGATCCCGGTGTCCAGGATGACGCACTCCAACCCTTCCCCTTCGATCAGGGCTTTCAGGTGCATGACCTCGGCGCTTTTGGTGTCCAGGGTGGCGATCACCAGGACGGCGCGCTTTTCCGTGGTGTCGGTCGTCATGGGTGACGCTCCTTTGCTGCGGTTCGGTCGCGGCCGCCCGAGAGGGGCGGCGCTCCCGGTCGTTTAGCAGAAAGGGGCGGGGCGGCGCAAGCTGATGAGAAAAAATGAAAAGAATTGATCTGAAATGAGATCCGCGGTAAGCCGGAAAAGGAACCCGCGTCGCCGAACCCAACCACCCGGCGCAACGAAAAAGGAGCGCGGCTCATGGATTCTCGGGTCGCCCTGGGCTTTGCCATCGCCTGGGTCATGGGGGTTGCCTTCCTGAACGTCCCTGCGGCGCTCGACCCCCTGATGGCGCTTTACGCCGCCTCGTACACGCGCATCTCGCTCCTGATGAGCGCCCTTTTCTGGACGCACGCCCTGGTGCAAATCCCCTCGGGCGTGCTCGTCGATCGTCTGGGGCTCAAGCGCAATCTCATCGCCTGCCTGGGGGCGATGACGCTGGGGAGCCTCTTGCCCCTTGCCGGGGCCTCGCTCGAGCTGGCCGTCGCCGGCAGGATCCTGACCGGCGTGGGCACGGGGTTGAGCTTCCCCACCGTGTTCAAAATGATCGCCCTCTGCTCGCCGAGGAACAAAATCGGCATGCACCAGGCCTTTTTCGGCGGCTTCTTCTCTCTGGGCTGCATTGCGGCCTACCTGGTCATCCCGCAGCTGGTGCCCTTGGGCTGGATCTGGGTCTACCTGGCCCCGGGCCTGGGATTTCTGCCCCTTCTCGCCTGGGCCGTCTTTTTGCGGGTCGAGGGCCGCCCGGCGGTTGCGACGACCGCGGCCGAATTCTTAGGGGTGTTCCGGGTGCGCGCCGCTTGGGCGATCGGTCTTTACCACAGCCTCTCCTGGGGATCGGTTCTCGCCCTGGGCAGCTGGGTTCCTTCGCTTCTGGCCGAAGCCTCAGGATCCGGTGCCTCGGCGCCGTTTGCCTGGGGCGGGATGCTCGTCCTCCTGGTCAGCGGGATCGGGCGCCTCTCCGGCGGGATGCTTCTCTTTCGCCTCCCTCCCGGCCCCATCGCCCACGGCTCGATTGCCGTCCTGGCGGGTCTTTACGGAGCCCTTTTCCTGGCGGAGGACCCGCGGGCGCTTTTGCCGCTCGCGCTGACCGCCGCGGCCTCCGCCTCGATCAACTTCGGCGCCTTCTTTCACCTGATCTCCCGCGCCGGCCCCGCAGGTTCGCTGGGGACGCTGATCGGCCTGGTGAACATGATCGCCAATTTCGGGGCCGTGGCCTTCACCTTCCTCTTCGGCTGGTTCAAAGACACCCGCGGCTCCTTCACCGACGGCTTCCTCGTGCTCGGTGCGGTCTGTCTCCTCGCGGTCGGGCTCGGCCGGCGCCTGCTGTCCGCCCGGGGGGCGGCGGTGCGCTGAAGGGGGTCGGTTCCGCGCTTCCCGGGCGATCACGCGTCAAGGCCGCGTCGTCAAGGGGCGGAAATCGGGCGCACGATCACCGCGTCCCCTTCTTTTTGCGCACAGAGGACGCGGTCGAAGAGATCCCGCTGCAGACAATACACGGCGTCCTCGGCGGGGAGATAAGGATAGCGCCCGGAAGTGAAGAGCTGCGTCATGGGGCTGAAAAGGAGCTCCCGCAGGGCCTCGCGGTGGTCGTAGGCGCATTCCCCGAGGAGGGAGGCGAGGTAACGGGCGCAGAGCTCGTCCTCGGGGGCGGGCTCCTTCATGTTGCGTCCCATGGCCAGGATGCTGACCTCGGGCGGGTTGAGGCGAAGCAGGTGACGCGCCGTGGCGCGGGCGTTGACAAAGCTCGCCGGCAGAACCGGTGCCGCCCGTTCGAGCGCGATCAGCACCCCCTGGACGCCGGAGGAGGTCCGCTGCACCACCCGGCCTCCCCGGAAGCGCCCCGGGGGGCAGGCGAGAATCTCCTTGGGCGAGTTTCCGAGATCGTAGCCGGGAATCGGCGCGCCGTTCACCTCGCCGATCAAAATCCGCTCGGGGTCTTCCCGTTTCAGCGCCAGCCCCTCCTCGGGCCGGGCGACGAAGCGGATCTCGGAAACGCCCAGATCGAAGAGCAGCGGGGCGCAGGTGAAGGCGCGGAAGACGTCGATGACCACGGCCGCGCCCCGGGCCTGCCGCGCGCCCCCCTCCAGACTCAACCGCCTCACGTTCATGACGGCCTCCGGCAGCTTTCCGCCCGGTGTTGCGGTCCGGGCGGCGGCTCAAGGATCAGCGTGCGCGATGCCAGGCGTTGGACGACGCGGCAAGGCGCGCTGGACAGGGTTTCGATCAGGCGCCGGCCGGCTTCGCCGTCGTCGGGGGTGACGGCCAGGCGGTCGAAGCCGCGGCCCGAGGCGGCCCAGCAGCGGGCCGCGAAGCGGGCCACCTGGAAGCGCTCGCGCCAGTTCAGGGCGGCGAGCGCCCGCCGGCCGGTGGAGAGCCGGGTGCAGGCCAGGAAATCGACCAAGTCCTCATCGAGGGGTGCGCAGCGGGGGTCGCTCATTTCCGCGATCCGGTTTTCGGGGCCGTGGCGCTGCAGAAGATCCTCGAGTGCGGCGCGCCGCTTTGCCCCGGAACCTGCAGGACCCGGGAGAGCGAGATCGCGGATGGCGCGGTGAACGATCATGGTCAGCAGGCGGTCGGCGTACTGCTGCATTTCCCGGAGGCGGGCGGCGCACGCGCCGGCGCGGGCGGCGGTCCGAAACTGGAGGAAATCGTCGAGGAAAAAGAAAGCTTCCGCAATTTCCCTGCCGGAGAGGTGGTCGGTTTCGGTGATCGGCTCGACCTCAAGTCCCCCGGCAGCGTCGAACCAGACCCGGGGCGTGCGCCGGGGGAAGCTCCCCCCCCTCCCCGCCGCGGCGAGGCGGACGGATCCCTCGCCGGCGATCCGAGTCCCGGGGTAAGGCAGGGCGACGGCCACGGCGACGTGCCCCGTCGCCAGGTTCCGGGGAGGGTGACGTTCGAGAAAGCGGGCCGAGAGCAGGACGCTGCGCCAGTCCTGGCCGGGGAGGCCGACCAGCAGGTAGACGGCGGTGTCGATCCCCAGTTCGCGGCAGTCGTCGATCACCTCCGCCGCCCGTTCGAGGGAGAACCCCTTGCCGATACGGGCCAGGACCTCGGGGTCGCCGCTTTCCAGGCCGATCTGGATCATCTTCAAGCCGGAGGCCCGCAGGCGCTCCAGCAGCGGGCGGTCGAGCTGATCGCAGCGGGCCTCGGCGGTCCACTGAAACGCGAGCCCCGCGTCGGCGACCCGGCGGAGGAACTCGTCGACCCGTTCCCGCCGGTTGAAAAAGGTTTCCTGCACGAGCGCGAAGTTGCGGTATCCCCGCGCGTGCAGCTCGGCGATCTCGCCGACGAGGGAGGCTGCCCCCCGTTCCCGGATGGCCCCCCCGAACACGGCCCGCTGGGCGCAGAACGAACAATGGCGGGGACAGCCGTGCCCCGCCCAGAGAAAGACGACATCCTCCGGGTGCGGGGCGGCGGAGTCCCCCCCCGAAAGGAAGAGATCGAGGCTGCGCGAGGCGTGCGGATAGTCATCCGGGGCGAAGAGCAAGCGGCGCGGCGCAGTGAGTGTCGTGCCGCCCGCCGCGTCGGAAAAGGCAAGCCCGTCGACCTCCTGCCAGGAGAACGGTTCCGGCATGCGCAGGCGCAGGGCGAGTTCGGCGAGCGTTTCGACCCCTTCCCCGCGGCAGACGGCATGGAACGCACCTTGGGCGAGAAAGGCTTCCGGGCACGTCGACGGGTGGGGGCCGCCCGCAATCCGCGGGACCGCGGGCCAGAGCCGGCAGGCGGCCCGGGCGACGGTGCGGGACCAAGCGACCCGGTCGGCGGTCGCGGTGACACCGACCAGAAGCGGGGGGGCAAGGCCCGCAAAGGCGCGGGAGAGCGCCGCCGCCATGACCTCGGGGTCCAGCGCGGGGCCCAGATGGAGGATGCGCACGTCGAAAGGCTCTTGCCCCCCCGGCGGGGAAAGAAGCCCGGCGCGCGCGGCGAAGCGCCCGAGAAACCCTGCGTCCCGCAGGGCGGAGGCGAGCAGCCCGAGGCTGAGGTAGCCCTTGAGCAACTCAGCCCGCGCGGGCGGCGCGGCGCTGACCGGGTTGACCAGACAGATGGCAGCCATCGCGAGGACTGCCGGGCCGTGAGGCCCGGTGCTTCAAGACGCCACGACCAGCGGAACGCCGGCGGCCTGCAGCCGTTCGCGGATTCCCTTGGGAACGCCGGCATCGGTGTAGAGCTTCGCTGCCGCCTTGAGCGGGGCGACGCGGAAGGTGGCGATCTTCTGAAATTTGCTGCTGTCGACCAGCATGTTGATCTCGACCCCGCTGCGGTTGAGGATTTCGCAAAGGATTTCATGGATGAACGGGGTTTGGGTGAGAAACCCCTCGGCCGTCACCGCGCCGCAGGAAACGAAGACCTGGTGAAAATTGAAGCTGCGGAAGGATTCGATGACCCAGCGTCCCGAGAGCGCCTGAAAGTCCGGCTCCACCCGTCCGCCGGTCAAGATCGTTTGAATGCCCAGGACGTTGCCGAGCAGGCCGGGGACGGCCAGCGAGTTGGTGACCACGATCAGGTTGCGGAAAGCCCGTCGCGCGAGCGCCTCGGCGAGGTAGGCGACCGTCGAGGAATGGTCGAGAAAGATCGAGGTGTCGTCGCGGATGCCGGCCGCGGCGGCGGCGGCGATCTTCTGCTTTTCGGCGACGGCGGTGCGGCGGCGGTTGTGAAAGTGGGTGTCCACGCGCAGGCGCTCGCGCAACACGGCGCCGCCGCGGACCTTGATCAGCAAGCCCTGGCGCTCCAGGAGATCCAGGTCGCGGTGCAGCGTGGCCTTGGAGACGCCGAAACGCCGGGCGTCCTCGTGGATCTTGATCTGCCCGCTCGCCTGCAGCCGCTCGGTGATCTTTTCCAGCCGTTCGAAGGGGTACATGCGCCACCTTGAGACAATATGAGTCTAAATGAAATTTTTTATTGACATCATGAAACAACTTGGATACTTCGTAGCAAACCTGAGCCGGGAATTCAATTCCATGCCGACCGATTTTCGCTACCAGGTGATCGTGAACGAGTTCCGGGACGCCCTGGGGTCGGAGAACGTCTCCGTGCGGCCGGTGGATCTCTATGCGTACAGCATGGACTACTACCTCGCCCCCCAGATCTGGGCGGACCGCGGCCTGAAGCCCTGCCAGCCGGACATCGTCGTGCACCCCGGCTCGACCGAAGAGGTCGCCCGCGTGGTCAAGATCGCCTCCCGGCACCGGCTGCCGGTGATTCCCTACGGCGGCGGAAGCGGCAGCCAGGGAGGGGTGACGCCCCTGTACGGCGGGGTGGTCGTCGACGTCAAGCGGATGGATCGCATCCTGCGGATCGACGACCGCTCGCTTACGGTCACCGCCCAGCCGGGGATCAACGGCCAGCGGCTGGAGTGGGCCCTCAACCGCCGGGGGTTCACCCTGGCCCACTACCCGGCGTCGGTCTATGGGGCGACCCTGGGCGGGTACATCGCCGCCCGGGGCTCGGGGACCCTGTCCACCAAGTACGGCAAGGCGGAGGACATGGTCCTCAGCCTCGAGGTGGTCCTGCCCAACGGGGAAGTCATCCGCACCCTGCCGGTCCCCAACCACGCCTGCGGCCCGGGGCTGCTGCAGCTGTTTGTGGGCTCGGAGGGAACCCTGGGCGTCATCACCGAAGTCACCATCCGCATCGAACCGATGCCGGAAGCCCGCCGTTTCAACGCCTATCTCTTCGAGGACATCCGCGCCGGTCTGGAAGCGGGCCGCCGCATCATGACCCGGCGGCTTCAGCCCTGTACGCTGCGGCTCTACGACGACAACTCCAGCGAGCGGATCGTCAAGAGGGTGCTGGGGCTGGACGTGCGCGGATGCTACATGGTCGTGGGGGCCGACGGGGAGGCTTCCGCGGTGCAACGCACGCTCGACGCCATGGCCGCGATCTGCACCGAACAGGGCGGCCGCGAGCTGGGACCCGAACTCGGGGAGCATTGGTGGCGGCACCGCTACGACTTCTACTTCCCGCCGCACAACCTCATGCTCCCGGAGATGAGCGGCACGGTCGAGACCACGACCACCTACGACAAGATCTACGGCATCTACCGGGCGAAGAGAGAGGCGATCGAGGAGGGCTTCAAGGAGTTCGGCGCGCGCTACATCGCCCACTTTTCCCACTGGTTCCCCTGGGGGGTCATGATTTACGACCGTTTCATCATCCCCAAGCCGCCGCAGGATCCCCAGGAGGCGCTCGAACTGCACACGATGATCTGGGCCAAGGCCGCCCGCACCTCCCTCGCTCATGGCGGGGTTCTCAACGACCATCACGGGATCGGCTTCAAGCTGGGCTGGCTGATGCCCGAACAGTACGGGCCGGCCTTCGCCGTGCTGCAGGCGATCAAGGATGCTCTGGATCCCCAGGGGATCATGAACCCCGGGAAATTCGGGTTTGCCCGTCGGGTGTGACCCGCGCGGCAAGCCGCTCGTCGAGGGACGCCGGCCGATGTTTCTCTCCGAAGCGGAACGCAGCGAGACCCTCTGGGCCTGTCGGTTCTGCATGATGTGCCATGTGGCCGACCGGGTCGCCGCCGTCCTGCGCCGTGAGTCCTACACGCCGCGGGGGCGCGCGGCCGTGCTGTGGGCCCTGGAAAAAGGGCTGCTCGATTGGAACGCGGATGCGGCCGACCTCGTGTACACGGCCGTCAACGACGGGCTGCTCGAGCGCTGGTGCGTCGGCAAGTACCCCTACGAAGAGCTGATCGTGGATGCCCGCGCGCGGTTCTTTCGCCTGGGGGCGGTGCCCGAGGAGATCCGCAGGCGGGTCGAGGATCTTCACGCCGGCCGGGAGATGGGCCCCTCGCCCGCGGCGATCCTGGGCGACGCCGGGGTGGCGATGGATCCGGAGGCGCCGCGGATCCTCTTCGCCGGCTGCACCAGCCGCAGGCGGTTTCCCGAAACCCTCATTCGCCTGGGGCGGCTCTTCAACGCCGCAGGGGTCCCGTTTCGAGTCCTCGAGGAAGAACCCTGCTGCGGCTGGCCGCTCTACCAGCTCGGCGACTTTGACGGCGCCGGGGCGTTTTCACGGCGGATCGCCCAGATGCTGCGCCGTGCCGCGGCCCGGGAAGTGGTCGCGATGGACGCCGACTGCCTGCGCATGTTCACGACCCGCACCGTGCGCTTCGGGGGGGATGTCACGGGGATCACCTTCCGTCACGCCGTCGAGGCCCTGGCCGACTGGCTCAAGGACGGAAAGCTCGTTGTCCGCCGCCCGCTCCCCGGCCCGGTCACCTACCACGACCCCTGTGCGCTGGCCCGCTACCGGGCGACGATCGAGCCCCCCCGGGACATCCTGCGGCGGGTCGTCGCCGGCGAGATCCGGGAAATGGAGGAAAGCGGCGCCAACGCCCCCTGTTGCGGCGCGGGCGGCATGCTGGCCGATTACAAACCGGAGGTGGCCGGAGAGCTCGCCGCCTGGCGCCTGCGGGAGGCCGCCGAGACCGGCGCCCGGATCCTGGCGACCGCCTGCACGCGTTGCGACGAGATGTTCCGCGCCGGCCGGGAGGCCAACGCCGCCTTGCCGCCGCTCGAGGTCGTCAACGTGATCGATCTGGTCGCCCGGGCGGTCGCGATCGCGTGAATTCCGCAGCCGGCCGGCGGTTGGGCGTTGCCGTTGCCGCCGCCCGGGTAGGAGGTGAGACGATGGCGCTCGATTTCCCGACCTGGAACATGGGGTACCTGTGCTATCCCGACGTGCAGGAGTACCTCAAACACAAGGATATCGTCATGGTGCCGGTGGCCAGCCTGGAGCAGCACTCCTATCACTGCCCGCTGCTCACGGACTCCATTCACTGCGAGGCCATCACGAAGATCGCCGCCGAGACCGCCCAGGTCCTCTACACGCCGCAGCTCTGGATCGGCTACAGCCCGCACCACATGGGCCCCCCCAACCTCGGCCTGGGGACGATCACCGTGCGCGCCGAAACGTGGCGCAACCTGATGTACGACATCTGCCGCAGCCTCATCCATCACGGGTTCAACAAGATCATCCTGGTCGTCGGCCACGCCTCCAACATGAAAATCATCGACCCCCTGATGCGCAGCCTCAAATACGAAACCGGCGCGCTGATCGGCATCTGCCGGCCCTGGGCCGAGAACTACCTCGGCATCGTCGCCGATCTGATCGAGGGGCCGCCGGAGGAGACCCCGGGCTGGCATGCCGGGGAGCTCGAGACGAGCCAGGTGATGTCGGTCGACGAGAAGCTCGTGCGCATGGACCGCGCGATCAAGAGCGAGCGGACCAAAACCCCGCCCTTCCTTCCCGATTCCTTCATCAAGAAAGACGGCACGCCGAGCGTCGAGTTCGAAGGGTACAACTACTTCGTCTTTCCCATGGAGCACCGCGAGTTCTCCGACACCGGCCTGATCGGGAACCCCTTGCGCGCAAGCGCCGCCAAGGGCGCCGAGGCAAACCGCCGATTCGGCGAACACCTCGCCCGGGCGCTGAGGGAGCTCGAAAAGGTCAAGGTCGAGGTGCACAACCGGGAGTTCGTCCACCGCGTGTAGCCGAGGGGGGCGGCCGATCCGGCCGTGACCCCCCCGAGGCCACCCCAACCGCTTCGCTTTACCTGACTCGAAGGAGGCCGGCCATGAAGATGAAACGCAAAGGGATCCTGCCCGTCCTCGCCGCGGTTGCGCTCGCCGTCGCCCTGAGCGTGCCCGCCCCCGCCCCGGCAGCCGAATACAAGCTGCGCTGCGCGAGCATTTATCCGGCGCCGGATGTGCCCATGTCCATGGGCAAGGCCCTGCAGATCTGGCAGGAGGAACTCAATCGCCTCACGGGCGGCAAATTCGCCTTCGAAAATTTCTACGGCGCCACGATCGGCAAGGGCCCGGAACACATCGACCTCGTGGGGAACCGCACCGTGGATGTCGCCCAGACCTTCCCCTGGTACACGCCGGGGCGTTTTCCGATCCACGGGGTGACCTACGTGCTGCCCTTCGGTCCTTCCGACCCCATGCTGATCGTCAAGGCCAACCGCCAGCTGCGGGAAAAATTCCCCCAGCTGGTGGAGGACGAAAAGAAGAACAAGGTGCTCCTCATCAGCGACCCGCCGGGCGGCGTCTATGACTTCATGAGCCGCAAGCCGCTGCGGACGCTCGAGGACTTCAAGGGCGAGAAAGTCTCCCTCGTCGGCCGCTACTTCGGCCGCTGGCTGCCGCCGGGGGCGACGGCCGTGGTGCGGCCGATGCACGACCGCTACGAACTGCTGCAGAACGGGGTGGTGAACATCGACCTCCACCCGTTCACCCATTTCCACTTCACCAAGGTCTACGAGCTCGTCAAACACTACACCTCGGTCGGGCTGATGGCGGGCTTCCACTCCCAGATCCTGATCAACCTGGAGGCCTTCAACCGGATGCCGCCGGAGATCCAGAAGGCGGTGCTCGAGGCCGGGCGGATCGCCGAGGACAAGATGGCCCTGGAAGTGCTTCCCGCCTGGTTCAAGAGCTGCCAGGCCGAGTTCGAAAAGGCCGGGGTGCAGTTCTCGAAATTCCCCGAAGCGGAAATCAAGAAGTGGGCCGACAGCCTGGAGGACGTGCCGGCGGAATGGGCCGCGGAGGTCGAAGCCAAGGGGTACCCCGGATTCGAAATCGTCGAGTTCTGGCAGAAGGCGACGGCCGACCTCGGCTTCACGTGGGCCCGCAAGTGGGGCGTGCGAAAGTAATGCGGCGGGGCGAAACGCCCGGGCGGTATCTCTGAACGTGAAGCGCGTCCGGCCGGGCAAACGGCCGGACGCCCCACCGCTTGCGAAGGAGCCGGAAGTCCGGTGTACGGCGTGCTCAAACGGCTGGCCGGCGGGGTCGAGGTCGCCCTGACGGTGTGGTCCTGGTCGGTGACTCTGGGGCTCACGCTGCTCATCGTCACCGACATTTTCCTGCGCTAATTCTACTCCAGGCCGCTTCCCGCCACCTGGGAAATCGGCGAACTCTGCATGCCTCACGTCGTGTTTCTCCCCTTCGCCTTTGCCCTGGCGAAAGGCAGCCATGTCCGGGTGGCCATGCTGACCAGCCGGATCTCGGCGCAGGGGGAGCGCCGACTGCGGGTTTTGACGAACCTCCTTTCCGCGGCCATGGCCGGCGTTCTCACCGTATACAGCTGGCGCTATTTTTACTTCTCCTTTGCCATCCGCGAGGAAATGCTCGCCGCCGTGGAGCTCCTGTGGTGGTGGGGCAAGATCGCCATGCCGGTGGGGCTCGCGATCTTTACCCTGCGGTTTGCTCTGGACACCCTGGACCTCCTGCGGGGCGAGGCGGCCCCCGGGAACCCCTGAGGCGATGGATGCTCTTCTCGTAGGCCTGGCCGGTGTGGCGTTGCTGCTCCTCCTGCTGTTGCTCGGCATGCACGTCGGCATGGCCCTGATCATCACCGGCTTTCTCGGCCTGACCACCGTGCTCGGCCTGGAGCGCGCCCTCGAGATGAGCGTCGGTGCGATCTACGGGAAAATTTCGGGGACCGCCCTGGTCACGCTGCCGCTCTTCATCCTCGTCGGCTATCTCGCCTCGGGGGGCGGGATCAGCCGGGACATCTACGCAAGCCTCGAGCTCCTCGTCGGGCGGTTCCGAAGCGGTCTCGGCATGGCCACGGTGCTCGCCTGCACGGCCTTCGGGACGGTCTGCGGCTCCTCGCTCGTGACCGCCGCCGTGTTCGCCAAGATCAGCGCCCCGGAGATGCGCGCGCGGGGCTACGAGAAGGGCTTCGCCTACGGGATCTGCGCGGCGGCGGGCTCGATCGGCATGCTCATCCCCCCTTCGATCCTGGCGATCGTCTACGGCATGCTCTCGGGGGTCTCGATCGGAAAGCTCCTGATCGCAGGGATCGTGCCCGGAATCCTCTGGGCCGTTCTCTTCTGCGTCGCGATCGCCCTCTACCCGCGCATCCGTCCCCAGGCGATCCGGCCGTCCGAGCCGGCGCGGGCGGTTCCGCTGTCCCGAAAACTGCTCAGCCTGCGCTCCTGGTGGCCGATCGTCCTTTCGGCCGGGATCATCTTCGGGGGGATCTACGGCGGCGTGTTCACCCCGACCGAGGCTTCGGCCGTGGCCGCCTTCGTTCTCTTCCTGATCTATCTCTACCGGGGGTTCTTTCGCGGGCGCGGGCGGGGGATCGGGGAGCGCTTCCGGGAGCTCTACGGGATCCTGAACGAAACGGCGATCACCTCGGCCATGATTTTTCTCGTGCTCGGGGCGGCGACCGTTTTTTCCAACTTCACGGTCCTCACGGGGCTGACGACCCGGCTGAGCGAGTTCGTGATCGGCCTCGGCCTCTCGCAGATGAGCCTGGTCATCGGATTTGCCCTCGTCTACCTGCTGCTCGGCTGTTTCATCGACAGCATCTCGATGCTCAGCATCACCATCAGTCTATTCAACCCCATCGTGAACGCCGCCGGGATCGACGCCATCTGGTATGCCGTCGTGGTGATCCTGGCGATCGAAGTCGGCTTCATCACCCCGCCCTTCGGGATCAATCTCTATTCGGTTCTTGGCGTGGCCGAAAAGGATGTCGAAATCAAGGACCTGATCGTGGGAACCTTCCCCTTCCTGATCGCCGAGCTGATCAGCATCGTCGTCATCCTGCTGTTTCCCGCGCTTGCGACCTATCTGCCTGCGTTCGTCCGTTGACCCGGCGCGTCGCGCGTTCGGACGCGGCGGCCGGGCCAGGACGAGGCGGCTTCGAGGCCGCCCGGAAAACCGGACGCTCCGGGAACCCCTCACCGCGCGTGACCGGAGGTGGGACCCATTTCCACTCTTGATCGGTTACGGAAAGAAAGCTATATAGAAACTTTTAAATTTTAAGAAGTCGGTGTGCCCTGGCCATGGCCGAAGTTCGAGCGATCATCGCCGCGACAGGCAGCTACATCCCCCCCGTGAGGGTCCCCAACGAGCGTTTTCTCGAGCACACCTTTTTCGACCCCCAAGGAAGGCGCCTCGCGAAGGGCAACCCCGAGATCATCCGCAAGCTCTACGAGATCACGGGCATCGAGGAGCGCCGCTACGCGCCGTCGGATCTGTGCGCCTCGGACATGGCCGCGCAGGCGGCCGCGGCGGCCCTCGAGGGCGTCGACCGCGAAACCCTCGACTACATCATCGTCGCCCACAACTTCGGCGACGTGAAAAACGGCAATCTGCGCTGCGACACCGTCCCCACGCTCGCCTCCCGCGTGAAACACCGCCTGGGCATCCGCAACCCCTACACCGTCGCCTTCGACCTGCCCTTCGGCTGCCCGGGATGGCTTCAGGGCATGATCACCGCCGATTGCTTCATCCGCGCGGGCGCCGCCCGCCGGGTCCTCGTGATCGGAACGGAAACCCTGGGGCGCATCGCCGACCCGCACGACGTGGACAGCATGATCTACTCCGACGGCGCCGGGGCCGCCCTCCTCGAGGCGCGCGCGGGGGAGGCGGGGATCCTCTCGCACCTTGCGCGCACCGACGCCCTCGAGCACGCCTTCCTGCTCCGCATGGGGGGCTCCTACAACCCCGAGAAAACCGGCGGCGAGCTCTACATCAAGATGAACGGCCACGAGATCTACAAGTACGCCGTCAAGACCGTCCCCGTCGTGGTCAAGCAAAACCTCGACACCTCGGGGATCGGCCTCCATGAGGTGAAGAAGATCCTCGTCCACCAGGCGAACGAAAAGCTCGACGCGGCGATCATCCGCAGGCTCTTCGATCTCTACCGGGTGCGCGAGGTCCCGGAAGACATCATGCCGATGATCATCTCCTGGACGGGGAACAGCTCGGTCGCCACCCTGCCCACGCTGCTCGACCTCATCCTGCGCGGCCGGGTGAACGGCCACCGCCTGCATCCGGGGGACATCGTCGTCTTCGCCTCGGTCGGGGCGGGGATGAACGTCAACTCGATGATCTACCGCATGCCCTGACGGCCCCCCGCGGCCGCCCCCGGTTCCTCCCTTCGTCGTTTCCCGAGACGGTGTAGCGCGCGCAGGCGGCCGAGGCGCCCGCGCGCCGGAAAAAGAAACCCTGTTTTCTGAACACGATTCAAAAATATATTTTTTCATATTTTTGTTGACACCCGCTCACCCCCCCTGCTATCAGCGGATTCGTCCCGTGCGCCGCCCCCCTTGCCCGGAGGTCCTCGTTGCCCCGGCGTTCGCTAGCCGACCAGGCCTATGCGCACCTCAAGGATTGGGTGGTCCACCACCGCCTCAAGCCCGGCGCCCGCCTGCGGGTGGGGGACCTCGCCCGGGTGCTCCAGATGAGCCCCACCCCCGTGCGCGAGGCGCTCAGCATGCTCGAAAAGGAGCAGCTGGTCGCGCGCGAGCCCCGGCGGGGTTTCCACGTGAGCGCACTCGATCTCGAGGGGGTCGCCGACCTCTACGACCTCCGGATCGCCCTCGAGGCGCTCGCCGCGCGCCAGGCGGCCTCCCGCATCTCCGCCGCCGACCGCACCCGCCTCTCCCACCTCCTCGCCGCCGTGGAGCGCTGCATCGACAGCGGCGACAAGCCGCACATCCTCGATCTCGAGCAGGACTTCCATCTCCTCATCTTCGAAGCCAGCCGCAACCGGCCGCTCGCCGAGATGGGCCGGTCGATCCTCGGCCGGATCTGGATGATCCAGAACGTGAACCTGATGACCACCGACCACCTCCACCAGGCCCACCCGCAGCACGTCGGGATCTTCCAGGCGATCGCGGCGGGGCAAGCGCGCCGGGCCGAACTCCTGATGCGGCGGCACCTCGCCTTCGCCCGGCAGTTCGTTCTCTCGCGGCTGCGGCGCAAGGACGATCTGCTTGCGCACATCCTGCTCGGCTACGAGGAGGCGGCCCCCCCGGGGCCCGGCCGGGCGGGGCGGGCGCGGAAGGCCGAACGCCGCCGGGCCGTGCCGAGGGCCGGCGGCTGAAAGGAAAAGGCCCATGCAGGCGAAGGCCATGGTGGTCACGGCCCCGGGGCGCATCGAGGCGGCCGCGTTTCCCGTGAGCGCGCCCGGCCCCGGGGAGGTCCTGGTGCGCACCCGGGCGACCTCGGTCTGCGCGACCGACGTCAAGGTCTTTCACGGCGAGGTCGGCCGCGCCCGCTTTCCCCTGATCATGGGCCACGAGTTCGTGGGCGAGGTCGTCGCCGTCGGCCGCGAGGCGGCCGGCCGTTTCGGCCTCCGCGAGGGCGACCGCGTGACCCCCGAGCCCTACATTCCCTGCGGCCGCTGCGCCTGGTGCCGCACCGAGCATCACTACCACAACTGCCCCGACGTCCGGCTCTACGGGATTTCCATGCCCTGCGACCGGCCGCCGCACCTCTTCGGCGGCTACGCGGAAATCGTCACCCTGGTCGACGGGAGCCTCCTCCACCGGGTCGCCCCGGAGACGCCGGATCTCGCGGCCTGCCTTTCCTCGGTCGTGGGCAACGCCTTCCGCTGGGTGAAGACCCTGGGGCGGATGGGGTTCGGCGAGCGGCTCGTGATCAGCGGGGTGGGGTCTCAGGGGCTGTGCACCCTCGCGGCGGCGCTCGCCTGCGGTGTGGGGCCGATCGTGCTCCTCGGGCTCGCCGCCGACGAGGCGCGTTTTGCGCTCGCCCGCGAGTTCGGCGCCGAGCACATCCTCGCCGTGGACCGCGACAACGCCCTCGAGGCCGTGCCCGATCTGCTGGGGGGCGCACCCGATGTCGTGATCGAGACCTCGGGCGCCCCCGCGGCCATCCGCACGGCGATCCGGCTCGTGCGCCCCTCCGGCCGGGTCGTCGTCATCGGCCTCTCGGGCGGCCGCGAGACGGCCGTCGCCTTCGACGATCTCGTCTGGCGGGACGTGAGTGTGGTCTGCGGCAAGGGGCAGGCCGGGAACGTGGGCGACGCCGTGCGGCTGATCGACTCGCGGCGCTTCGCCTTCGAAAAGATCAACAACACGATCTTCCGGCTGGACGATCTCGAGCGTGCCCTGGCCGCAACCGAGCGTCCGCCCGCCGGCTTCATCAAGGCCGCGGTCGTCTTCGACACGGAGAACGTCCCGGCGCAACGCGCGGCCGGCCGATAGGCCCCCCCGCGCCCAGCGTCCCAACGGAAAGGAGGAAGCATGAACAAGCGGGTTCGGATCGGTTGGGTGTGCTGCCTGCTCGCGCTCGCCCTGGCGGCGGGGCCGTCGCAGGCGGCGGACAAGGTCTTCAAATGGAAGGGGGAATCCTGCTTCGGGATCGCCTCGCCGCTCGGCAAGCACACGATCGTCCTGTGGAAGAAGTACGCCGAGGAGATGAGCGGCGGCAGGCTGCAGCTCACCCTGCACGATGCGGGCGAGATCGTCCCGCCGACCAAGATCTACGACGCCGTGCGCGACGGCATGCTCGACTTCGGCCTGAACACCCCGGCCTGGCAGAAGGGCAAATACCCGGCGGGCGACCTCTTCTACACGTTGCCGGGCGGGGTGCTCGAGATGAACGACCTGATCGTCTGGATGTACGGCGCAGGCGGCAAGCAGCTCGCCCAGGAGATGTACGGCGACGAGCTGATCGTCTTCCCCCTGGGCCTCACCCCGCCGGAGCAGGTCTGGTCGAAGAAGCCGATCAAGACGCTCGCCGACATCAAGGGGTTGAAGGTCCGCGCGGCGGGTCTCAGCATGGATCTCTTTGAAAAGCTCGGGGCCTCGGTGGTCCTGCTTGCGGGCGGCGAGGTGGTCCCCGGGCTGCAGCGCGGCCTGATCGATGCGGCCGAGATGCTCGAGGCCTCCTACGACATGAGCCTCGGCCTGCACGAGGTCTGCAAGTACCGCTTCGGGCCGCCGGTGCACATGTCGAACAACATCTTCCAGCTCATCGTCAAGACCAAGTCCTGGAAGGAACTCCCCGCCGATCTCCAGGGGATCGTCGAGAAGGCGGCCCTGGCGGCCACGATTCAGGGGTACGCCGATTTCTGGCAGGACACGATCGCCGCCAACAAGAAGATCGAGGCCTACGGCACGATCACCACCAAGCTCTCGAAGGAAGACCAGGCCAAGACGCGCGAGATCACGATGCAGATCATCGAAGAGAAATCGGCGAAGGACCCCTTCTTCAAGAAGGTCTGGGAGTCGCAGAAGAAGTTCATCCAGGAGTTCCGACCCTACTACGACTTCACCAAGTTCGATTGACGGCGGGCGGAGTCCTCTCCTGAAACCCCGGCCGCCGGGGGGATGCTTTCCCCCCGGCGGCCGCCGCGGAGACCCCGAGCGATGCTTCTCTTCAAGATCATCGACGGCCTCAGCCGCCTCACGGGAAACCTCGCCGCGTGGCTCGTGATCCCCCTGCTCCTCGTCGTCGTGCACGAGGTGGTGGCGCGCCATGTCTTCAACGCGCCCACGGGCTGGGGCTACGACACGAGCTGGATGCTCTTCTCGGCCCAGTTCCTGATCGGCGGGGCATACACCCTGCTTCGGAAAAACCACATCCGCATCGACATCGTCTACAACCTCCTCTCCGAGCGGGCGAAGGTCGTCTACGACCTCTTCATCTACGTCGTCTTTTTCCTGGTACCGGCCGCGCTCTTCACCTGGGCGGGCTTCCGGTTCGCGGCCGAGGCCTTCGCGGACAACGAAAAGCTCTCCACGACCAACTGGTTCTTCCCCTCGGGTCCGCCGAAGAGCCTCATCCCCATCGGGTTTTTCCTGCTCGGCCTCCAGGCCGTCTCCGAGATCGCGCGCTGCCTCCAGAGCCTGCGCGCGGGGAGGAGGGCCTCATGATCCCCGACCAGGCCGCAGCCGTGATCATGATGGGTCTGCTCCTCGTCCTCGTGATCGGGGGCGTGCACCTCGCCTTCGCGCTCATGCTGCTGGCGATCGGCTTCGGGCTCGCCTATATGGGGCCGATCATCTTCCAGATGTCGATGCTCTCCTTTTTCGGCACCATGGAGAGCGAGGAGCTGATCGCCGTGCCCCTCTTCGTGTTCATGGGGACGATCCTCGAAAAGACCGAGGTCGCCGAGAACGTCTACCAGACGCTCTACGAGCTCTTCGGGCCGGTGCGCGGGGGGCTCGCCTTCGCGACCATCCTCACCTGCACGGTCTTCGCCGCCTGCACCGGCGTGATCGCCGCGACCGTGACCACGATGACGCTCCTGGCCGTGCCGGCGATGCTCAAGCGCAACTACAACAAGGGGCTCGCCACGGGGGTCGTCTGCGCCGGGGGCAGCCTGGGGATTCTCATCCCGCCGAGCGTCATGCTCGTCATGTACGGCCCCATGGCGAACCTCTCCGTCGCCAAGCTCTTCGCCGCGGCCCTCTTCCCGGGGCTCCTGCTTTCCGCGCTCTACCTCCTCTACATCGGGCTCGGCGCCTGGCTGAACCCCAACCTCGCCCCGGCCATCTCCCGTGAGGAGATGCCCCGGCGCGACCGCCGCTTCTGGCTCCGCGCCGTCTGGCAGATGATCCCGACGGTGCTCCTGATCGTCGCCGTCCTGGGCTCGATCATCGAGGGGGTCGCCTCCCCCACCGAGGCCTCGGGCGTGGGCGCCTTCTGTGCCCTGGTGCTCGCCGCCTGCTACCGCAAGCTCACCTTCGCCAGCCTCAAGGCGGCGGCGCAGACGACGCTGCTGGTGACGGCGATGGTCTTCTTCATCATCATCGGCGCCGGGGTGTTCAATTCCGTGTTTCTCTACCTGGGGGGAGGCGAGCTCGTGAAAAGCATGCTCCTCGGGCTTCCCTTCGGGCGCTGGTTCATCCTCGCCGTGATGATGTTCACGCTCTTCGTCGGCGGATTTTTCATCTCCTGGCAGGGGCTGCTCTACATCGTCGTGCCCATCTTTCTTCCGATCTCCGCGGCGTTGCAGTTCGACCCCCTGTGGTTTGCGATTCTCGTCTGCGTGAACCTGCAGATGTCGTTTCTGACGCCGCCCTTCGCCTACGCCATTTTCTTCGTGAAGGGCGCCTCCCCGCCGGAGATCAAGACGACCGACATCTACAAGGGGGTCGTCCCCTTCGTGATCCTGCAGATGGCGGGGCTTGCGCTCTGCATGATGTTCCCCGAGATCGTCCTCTGGCTGCCGCGGGTGACCCTCGGCGGCTGAGGGGGGAAACCGGTCCCCCCCGAAGGGGAGGTCCCATGGCCTGGAAGCTTTCGCTAAAGGGGCAATGCGGGATCGTGACCGGCGCGGCGAGCGGCATCGGCCGCGCCGCAGCACGGCACATCGCCGCCATGGGGGCCGATCTGCTGCTCGTGGACCTGGACGCGGGGCGCCTGGAGGAGGCCGTCTCCGAGATCCGGCAGGCGGCCCCGGGGCGCCGCGTGGCGGCCGCCTTCGCCGACGCCTCCCGCGAGGCCGAGGTCCGCCGGGCGGTGGCCGAGGCCCTCTCCGCCTTCGGGGCGATCGATTTTCTCGTGAACGGGCACGGCATCCTGCGGCGCACGGCGTTTGCGGGGATCGCGACCGAGGAGTGGGACCTCATGATGGCGGTCAACCTGCGCGGCTGTTTCCTCTTCTGCCGGGAGGTGATCCCCCATCTCCTGCGGCGGGGGAAGGGGGCGATCGTGAACGTCGCCTCGCTCGCCGGGCGCACCTGCAGCATCCTCGGCGGCGCGCACTACACGGCCGCCAAGCACGGGCTGGTCGGGCTCTCGCGGCACCTCGCCCGCGAGTACGCGCGGCAGGGAATCCGCGTCAACGCCTTCTGCCCCGGGGCGACCTTGACCCCCATGACCCTCACCACCACGACCCCGGAGGAGCTCGAGCGGGTCGCGGCCGCGATCCCGCGCGGGCGCTGGGCCTCCCCCGAGGAGCAGGCGGGGGTCATCGGGTTTCTGCTGAGCGAGGCCGCGGCCAACATCACCGGGGCCTGCATCGATTCGAACGGCGGCTCGCTGATGATCTAGCCGCCCGGTGGCCGCGAAAGGAGGCGGGACGATGAAGATCGGGCATGCCGCGGGGGGGATCCGGGGGATCGTCTCCTTCCGGCTCGAGCCGGGATGCGATGTCCTCGAGGGGATCCAGCGGGTCTGCCGCGAGCGGGAGATTTCCTGCGCCGCCGTGCTCTCGGCGATCGGCAGCCTCCGGCGCGCCAGCCTCTTCACGGCCGTTGCCCTCCCCAACAAGGCGGGGGGAGGCTACGGCGAGCCGATCGCGATTCCCGGGCCGCTCGAGCTCGTCTGCGCCCAGGGGACGGTGGGGCGGGAAGAGGACGGCGGGCATTACCTCCACGTGCACGCCGTGGTGAGCGACGGGTCGGCCCGGGCGTTCGGCGGGCACCTGATCGCGGGCTCCGCCCCCGTCCTCATCACCTGCGAGGTGACCCTGGGCGTGATCGCCGGGATCGAAGCGCTGCGGCGCCTCGATCCCGCGGTGGAGATGAAGGTCCTCGGCTTTCGCGAGGGCGGAGGCGCAGCCTGAGGCGGGCCCTTGCGGCCCGGGGGAAAGGAGGAGCATGGCCAAGGACAAGGAACGCAAGGACGATCGCCCCGTCGAGACGAAGACCTGGCGGGCGATGTACCGCACCATGGTGAAGATCCGGCTCTTCGAGACCCTGGCCGGGGAGTACTTCGCCGCCGGGCAGATCCCCGGCTTCATTCACCTCTCGATCGGCCAGGAAGGCTCGAGCGTGGGGGTCTGCTCCTGCCTGCGGCCGGACGACTATGTCGCGACCACCCACCGCGGCCACGGCCACATGATCGCCAAGGGCGCCGACGTCAAGCGCATGGCGGCCGAGCTCTTCGGCAAGGCGACCGGCTACTGCAAGGGCAAGGGCGGCTCCATGCACATCGCCGATTTCTCGATCGGCATCCTGGGGGCCAACGGCGTCGTCGCCGGCGGTCTGCCCCTCATCGTGGGGGCCGGGCTCTCGATCAAGCTGCGCCGGACCGACCAGGTGGCGGTCGTCTTCTTCGGCGACGGGGCGGCCAACCGCGGCCCGGTGCACGAGGCGATGAACCTCGCCTCCATCTGGAAGCTCCCGGTCCTCTTCGTGATCGAAAACAACCAGTACGCCTCGACCACCCCCCAGAGCTACTCCTGCGCCATCGGCGATCTCTGCCAGCGGGCCGCGGCCTACAACATGCCCGGCTACGGCGTCGACGGCAACGACGTCCTCGCCGTGCGCGAGACGGCGGCCCGGGCCGTGGCCGAGGCGCGGGCGGGGCAGGGGCCGAGCCTGATCGAAAACAAGACCTACCGCGTGCGCGGTCACTTCGAGGGCGACCCCCAGAAGTACCGCGACGCCGCGGAGGTGCAGCGCTGGCAGGCCGAAAACGACCCCATCCGCCGCTTCGAGGATTTCCTGCGCCGGCGCGGGGTGCTGACGGCGAAGAAGATCCGGCGCATCGAGGAGGAGGTCCGTGCGGAGCTCGACGCCGCGGTCTCCTTCGCCAAGGAAAGCCCGTTTCCGCGCCCCGAGGAGGCGCTCGAAGACCTCTTCGTCTAACGCACCGCGCGGCGCCGCCGGCAGGGGTGCGCGCGCGGCCTCCACGGCAAGAAGGAGAGAAGCGATGAGCGATCGCCTGCTCACCGCCTCGGCCGCGCTGGCCGAGGCCCTGATCGAGGAGATGACCCGCGACGAGCGGATCTTCATCCTCGGCGAAGACTTGACCGCCCATGCCGGGATCTTCGGCCAGTTCAAGGGCATCCCGGAGAAGTTCCCCGGGCGCATCCTCGACACCCCGATCAGCGAAACCTGCATCGCCGGCTGCGGCGTCGGGGCCGCGCTGACCGGGATGCGGCCGATCGTCGATTTCCACTTTTCCGACTTCGTCACCTGCGGCATGGACGAGCTCTGCAACCAGGCGGCGAAGATCCGCTACATGTTCGGCGGCCAGGTGAAGCTGCCGCTCGTCGTCTGGTGCCCCGACGGCGCCGGGCTGCGCGCCGCCGCCCAGCACAGCCAGTCGCTCGAGGCCTGGTTCGTCCACACCCCGGGTCTCAAGGTGGTCGTCCCCTCCGAGGCCGCCGACGTGAAGGGGCTGATGAAGGCCTCGATCCGCGACGACAACCCCGTCATGTTCTTCCAGCACAAGCGCCTCTTCCGGCGCGAGGGCCCGGTCCCGGAGGACCCCGACTTCGTCATCCCGCTCGGGAAGGCGGCGGTCAAACGCGAAGGCCGGGACGTCTCGCTCTTCACCTACGGTTCGGGGTATTTCCTCTGCCAGGAGGCCGCCGCCGAGCTCGCCCGCGAGGGGATCGAGGCCGAGATCGTGGATTTGCGGACGCTCAAACCGCTCGATTTCGAAACGGTCGCGGCCTCGCTGCGCAAGACCTACCGGGCGGTCATCGTGCACGAGGCCTGCCTGACCGGGGGCTTCGGCGCGGAGCTCGCGGCGCGCATCCAGGCCGAGCTTTTCGATTTCCTGGACGCCCCCGTCCTGAGGGTGGCGGCGAAGGACGTCCCCATCCCCTTTTCGCCCCCGCTCGAGGACTTCGTCCTGCCCCGGGCGGCCGACGTGGTCGCGGCCGCCCGCAGCGTCTGCAACCGCTGAGAAAGGCGATAGCCCATGGCGATCGAAATCGCGGTGCCCAAGCTCGGACTGACGATGGAAGAGGCGGTGCTCGTCGCCTGGAAGGCGGCCCCCGGGGCCCGGGTCCGCAAGGACGACATCGTCCTCGTGCTGGAAACCGACAAGGTCACCTTCGAGATGCCCTCGCCCGGCGAGGGCCTCCTCCATCCCCTGGTGCCCCCGGGAAGCCGAATCGCGGTCGGCCAGGTCGTGGGCTATCTCGCGGCCGACGCGGCGGAGCTCGCCAGGCTGGCCGCGGAACACCCTGCGGCGGCCGCGGCGGCGGAGCCGACTGCCGCCGGCCGGCCGGCCGCAGCCGCGGAGGCGCCCCCCGCCGCCCCCGGCCCCGCCCCCGGCCGGGTCAAGGCCTCCCCGGCCGCACGCGCGATCGCCCGGGCCCATGGGATCGAGCTTGCCGGGGTCGCCGGCTCCGGCCCGGGGGGCCGCATCGTCCGCGCCGACGTCCTGGCCGCGCTCGAGCGGCCGCGCCCGGCCCCCGCCGCGCCCTTTGCCGCCGCCTCGCCCCTCACGGTGCTCGAGGACATCCCGATCACGGGCGTCCGCCGGGCGATCTTCCGCAACATGCAGGCGAGCCTCGCCACCCAGGCCCAGATCACGCTGCACACCGAGGCCTCGGCCGAGGCGCTGCTCCGCCTGCGGCGGCGAAGAAAGGAAGCGGGGGCCCCGGTCTCCTACAACGCCGTTTTCGTCCAGGCGATCGCCCGCGCCCTGCGCCGCCACCCCCGGATCAACGCCTCCGTCGAGGGGGACCGGATCCGCGTCTGGCGCGAGATCCACGTCGGGGTGGCGATGGATTTCGGCGGGGGTCTCTTCGTCCCCAAGGTGCGGCATGCGGAGGCGAAAACGCTCACGGAAATCGAGGACGAGCTCAGGCGCCTCGCCGAAGCGGGCCGCGCGGGGCGGCTCACCCTGGATGAGATGAGCCTCGGGACCTTCACCCTCACCAACCTCGGGGCCTGGGGGGTCGACCGCTTCACCCCCATCGTGAACCCCCCCGAGAGCGCCATCCTCGGTGTCGGCCGCATCGAGGAGAAGGCGGTCGCCGCGGGGGGAGAGGTGCGGGTCGAGCCGCGGGTTGCGCTGTCCCTCACCTTCGACCACCGCATCATCGACGGCGCGGCCGGGGCGGCCTTTCTGCAGACCGTGAGCCGATTTGTCGAAGAGCCGGCGCTCATGCTCTGAACCTCGATCACGAGCCATGGGAAGCGAGGAGACCGTGTCGGAATCCTACGATCTGATGGTCATCGGCGCCGGGCCGGGCGGGGTCGCGGCCGCCGTCCGCGGCAGGCAGCTCGGCGCGAAAACCGCCCTCGTGGAGGCCGCGCACTGGGGAGGCTTCTGCCTCAACCGCGCCTGCGTCCCGACCAAGCTCTTCGCGGCCGCGGTGGAGCGCCGCCGGGGGCTGGCGACCGCGGCGCGCATGGGGCTGCGGGACGTCGGCGGCGAGATCGACCCCGGGGCCCTCTGGGCGCTGAAAGAGGAGCTCGTTTCCTATTTCGCCCAGGGGACCGAGGGGCTGCTCAAGGCGAAAGGGGTGAGCCTGCTCACGGGCCGCGGGCGGCTTTCCGGGCCCGGCCGCGTGGCCGTGGGCGAATCCCTCTACGAGGCGAACGCCGTGATCCTCGCCGTCGGCGCCGCCTGGGGCCGGCCGGACTTTCCCGGGGCCGGGCTGGCGGGCGTCGTTCATCCCGGCCGGCTGATCGAGGAGGCCGACATTCCCGCCTCGGCCCTCGTTCTGGGTGCAGGGCCCTGGGCGCTCGAGTGGGCCCAGTTTCTCGCCGCCTGCGGCTGCCGCGTCACGGTCGCCGCGCGCGAGCGCGGCCTGCTGCCGGGGTTCGACCCCGAGATCGGCCAGCGGCTGCGCAACGCCTGGAAGAACGAGCCGATCGCTTTCCTCACCGGCTGCCGCGTGGTCCGGGCGGAGGAACACCCCGAGGGGGGGCTTGCGGTCACGCTTTCCGTGAAGGACCGGGAAGAGACCCGGCGCTTCGAGCGCGCGATCCACTTCGAGCGCCGGCCCGGCCTCGAGGGGCTCGGTCTGGAGTCGGTCGGCTTGAAGGATCTGCGGGTGAACGAGCGCCTCGCGACGGCCGTACCCGGCCTTTGGGCCGTGGGCGACGCCACCGGCTGCTTTCCCGACCTCTCCCACGGGGCGACGGCCATGGGGGTCATCGCCGCCGAGAACGCCCTGGGGGCCCATCGCGCCTACGACCCGCGCCGGGTCCCCCGCATCGCCTTCACCAGCCCGCAGGCGGCCTCCGTGGGGTTGAGCGAGGAGGAGGCCGAGGAGGCGGGCGGCGAGGTGATCACCGGCACGGCGGCGATCGCGGCCGGGCCGATGGCGATGATCCAGGGCGCCGCCCATGGCGTGGTCAAGGTCGTCGGCGACAAGCGCTACGGCGAGCTGCTCGGGGTCCACGTCCTCTCCCCGTTTGCGACCGAAATCATCGGCGCGGGGGTGCTCGCCCTGCAGATGGAGGCCACCCTCGAGGAGCTGGCCGACGCGGCCCTGCCGCACCCCACGATTGCGGAATCGCTCGCCGAGGCCGCCCGTGAAGCCCTCGGCCGGACCCTCTTCCTCCCCTGAGACGACGGTGCGCGCGGGCACGCGATTTTTGCTCGGGCTTGCGCTCCTCGGCCTGGTTGCGGCGCCGGCGCCGGTCCGGGGGGGCTGGCTCGTGGACGAGGCCCGCTGGCATGCCTCCGGCCACGGCCGCGTGCTCTGCAGCGACTGCCACGCCGAGATCGCCCGCCGGCCCCGCCACCCCGACCCGGGGCGCGTTTCCGGAGCCGGTTTCGACCCCGGCCGCTGCGCCGCGTGCCACGCCGAGGCGTTTGAAGACCTCAGCGCAGGGCGTCATGCCGGCAAACCGATCGACCCGGCCGTGGACTACCGCCGCTGCATCGCCTGCCACGACCCGCACGCCCCGGGTGCCGGCGCGGCCGCGACGCGGGTTTCCTGCGCGCGCTGCCACGAGGAACGAAAGCGGCTGCCCGCGCTTGCGGCCGCCGAGGAGGCGTGCATGGCCTGCCACCGGCTCCGGGACCCGGCGGACCCGCAGGCGGCCGGGGACGCAAGGCGGCTTTGCCTTTCCTGCCACGGGGACGACGGCGGGGCGGCCGGGCCGGCGTTTCTCCCGCCGCCGCCGCCCCGCCTGCGGACGGAGCCGGAATCCTTCCGGCCCCACGCGAAGGTCTCGTGCCTTGCCTGCCACCGGGAGGCCGCGCGCTACGCCCACGGGGGGCAGCCCGCGGTCGACTGCCTTGCCTGCCACGTGCGGCACGACGAGAGGGTCGCCCACGACGCCCACCTTGCGGTTTCCTGCACCGCCTGTCACCTGGAAGGGGTCGAACCCCGCCGCGACCGGGGAAGCGGCCGGGTAACGGCCGTGTCGGCCGCGGCGCCGGGCGGCTTCCGCCACGACCTGACCGCGGCCTCCGGTGAGGGGGCCTGCCGCCGCTGCCACCACGCGGGGAACGGGGTCGGCGCGGCCGCCGCCGCGCTTCCCCCCAAGGGGGTCCTCTGCATCCCCTGTCACCCCGGGACCCTCACCGCGGCCGATGCCGTGACCCGCGGGGCGCTCGCCGTCTTCGGCCTGGGAATCGCGGGGAGCCTTTTTCTGTGGCTCGGCGCGGCGCGCGGCGGAAGCTCCCTGACGGCCGCGCAAGCGGCCGGCCCCGGCCCGGGGCGATGGCGACCGGGGGCGCGGATCGCGCACCTCGTGCTCGAGGGGCTTTTGCAGCGGGGGCTCTACCGCCAGGCGCCCGGCCGCTGGATGATCCACGCGCTCATCGCTTGGCCGATCGGCCTGCGCTGCCTGTGGGGCTTGATGGCCCTCGGCGGCTCCCTCTGGGAGAGGGAGCGCGCCTGGCCCTGGGCGCTTCTGGATCGCAACGCCGCCGCGGGGGCGCTCTTTTTCGAGCTGACCGGCCTTGCGCTCCTTGCGGGGACGGCGGCCGCCCTGCTCCGCCGTTTTCCCCGCCCTCGGACGGGGATTCCCGGACTCCCCGGCGGGGCCTGGGCGGGGTCGGCGCTGCTTGCGGCGATCGCGGGCGCGGGCTTCCTGCTCGAGGGGCTGCGGATTGCGATGTCGGGACACCCGCCCGGATCGGCGTTCGCCTTCGTGGGGGACGGGCTTGCCCGCCTCTTCCACGGCTGGCCGGGCCTGGACGAGCTCTACGCGCCGGCCTGGTATGTCCACGCGACCCTCGCGGGGATCTTCGTCGCCTGGATCCCCTTCGGGCCGATGTTTCACATCTTGCTTGCCCCCGTCCTGATCGCGCTGGGGACGGAGGGCGGCGGCGCCCGCCCCGCGGTGCGGCGGGCGCCGCCGGTGAACGGGCGCGCAAGGCCGGGGGACCGCCCGGGAAAAGGGGGGGACCATGGAGATCGAAGGCTACCTCATGCCCGATGAGCTCTACTACGAGAAGGACCATTACTGGGTGCGCGAGGAGGGCGAGTTCCTCGTCATGGGCATGGACGATTTCGCCCAGAAGCTCGCGGGCAAGATCGTCTTCGTCCAGCTCCCCGAGCCGGGAAAACGGCTCGAGACCGGCAAGCGCTTCGCCAAGGTCGAATCCGGCAAGTGGCTGGGCAAGATCAACGCCCCCGTGAGCGGGGAGCTCGCCGCGGCCAACGAGGAGCTCGAGGAGAACCCCGGCCTGGTGAACGAGGACTGCTACGGCAGGGGCTGGATGTACCGCATCCGGCCGGACGACAAGGCCGAGCTCCAGGGCCTGATCCACGGGCCCGAGGCCGTGCGCGCCTGGCTGCTCGCCGACATCGCGAAATTCGCCAAGCCATGAGCCGGACGGGCTTCAGTTTGCGCCAGATGCTCGAGGCCGGCGCCTGCACGCGCTGCCGGCTGTGCGCCGAGGTCTGCCCCGCGGCTTCCGCCGCCGCAAGCGGCGGGCTCGCCCCCCTGACGAGGCTGCGCGGGGTGGAAACCCTTCTGCTGCGCGACCGCACGCTGCTCGCGAAGCTCCTTCGCCGCCGGCCGCCGGAGGCTGCCGCGCTCGAGCGCTTCGCGGAGGACGCTTTCCGCTGCACGCTCTGCGGCCGCTGCGAATCGGTCTGCCCGCTCGGCATCCGCCTGAAGGAGCTCTGGACGACGCTGCGCGGCGAACTCGTCCAGGGAAAGCATTTCCCGGCGAGGATCGAGGCGATCCGCCGCAACCTCGAGGGCAGCCGGAACGTCTTCGGCGAGGACAACGCCGAGCGGGCCGAGTGGGTGGAGGAGATGCGCCGGCCCCCCGAGCACGGCTTCCGCAAGGAGCAGGCCGAGGTGGTCTATTTCACCGGCTGTGTCGCGGCCTATTTCCCGCTCGCGCAGAAGATCCCGATCGCCTTCGCCGAGATCCTGGAGGCGGCGGGCGTCGACTTCACGCTGCTCGGCGAGGAGGAGTGGTGCTGCGGCTTTCCCATGCTCGGGGCCGGCCTGATGGAGATGTTCGCCGCCTTCCGCGAGCACAACCTGTCCGCGGCGGCGGCCCGGGGCGCGAAGGCGGCGGTCTTCGCCTGCCCTTCCTGCTACCGCATGTGGCGCGAACACTACGGCGCGGACCTCGCGCTGTTCTCCGCCCCCGAGATGCTGCTTTCCCTGGTGCGCGCGGGCCGCCTCCCCCTGCAAGAACTATCCCTCACCGTCACCTACCACGACCCCTGCGATCTCGGGCGCGGGGCCGGGGTCTATGAAGCGCCGCGGGAGATCCTGCGCGCGATCCCCGGAATCCGCCTCGTCGAGCTCGCCCACCATCGCGAGGAATGCCTCTGCTGCGGGGGCGGGGGCAACCTCGAGATGGTCGACCCGGAGCTTGCCGCCCGGATCGCTGCGGCGAAGATCGAGGAGGTGCTCGCCACCGGCGCCCGGGCGGTCGTCACCGCCTGCCAGCAGTGCGTGCGGGTGATGACGAGCCATGTGCGCCGCAACCGGGTGCCGCTCGAGGTCCTGGACATCGTCCAGCTTCTGCGGCGCGCGCTCGCGGGCCCCAAGCGGCCGCCGGGCTGAGCGCCGGGAAAGCGGGTCCCCGCGGAGGGCCCCCCACGGAGGAAGCGATGGATCTCTACGACCTGGGAAGCGTCCCCGCCCTGGATTCCCAGCTTTTCTATCATGCGCTGGCCGATCTCGGCCGCGAGGGGCTCTTGCTTCTCTCCCCCGCCTCCCCCTACGTCTGCGTCGGCTACCACCAGGATGCTGCGCGCGAGGTCGACCTCGCCTTCTGCCGCGCGCGGGGGATTCCCGTCTTCCGCCGCGAGGTGGGCGGCGGCGCGGTCTATCTCGACGGCGGGCAGGTCTTCTTCCAGCTCGTCCTGCGGCGAGAGGACCCGCGCATCCCCGCCTCCCGCGACGCCTTCTACCGCACATTCCTCGAGCCGGTCGTGCGCGTCTACCGCCGCATGGGGATCGCCGCGGAATACAAGCCGGTGAACGACCTGGTCGTGGGGGCGCGCAAGGTGAGCGGAAGCGGCGTGGGCGAGATCGGGGAGGGCCTCGTCTTCGTGGGCAACGTGATCCTCGACTTCGACTACCGGACGATGGCGCGGGTGCTCAACGTGCCCGACGAAAAATTCCGGGACAAGGTCTTCCGGACCCTCGAAGAGAACCTCTCCACGGTGCGCCGTGAGCTGGGGGCGGAGCGGGCCACCGCCTGGACCGCCGAGCGCGTGCGCGGCCTGCTGGCCGAGGAGTTCGCCCGGCTCGTGGGGCCGCTTGTGCCGCGGGAGCCGGATGACGCACTCCGCGACCGCGCCGAGGCGCTGCGTCCGGTCTTCCAAAGCGAGGCCTGGCTTCTTGCGCGGCGCGGCAGGGGGCGCGGCCGCGAGATCCGCATCCGCTCCGGCCTGCAGGTCCTTCACCGGCTGCACAAGGCGAAAGGCGGTCTCCTGCGGGCCGATTTCGAGCTTGTCGAAGGAAGGCTGCATGCCGTTTCGCTCTCGGGCGATTTTTTCTGCTACCCGCCGGAGGGCGTCGAACGGCTCGAGGCCCTCCTCGAGGGCGCGCCCCCCGCGGAGGCCGTCCCCCGGATCGAGGCCTTTCTCGCCGCGGAAGGGGTCGAACTCCCCGGGGTCGCGGCCGCCGATTGGGCCGCCCTTTTCACCGCCTGAACCCCGGGCCGGGCGGCTCATGCGACCCGGCCCGTTCTCTCCCCCCGGGGTTGCCCCGGGCCCTCTTTTCCCGTATAGGATGCCCGCCGCACCCTGCGCTCCGAAAGGGGATTTCCTTGCTGGGAACCGTCGTCAACACGCTCGCCATCGTCGCCGGGAGCCTGATCGGGCTTTTCTTCCGCGGCGGCATCCCGGAGGCCTACACCCGGACCGTGATGCACGCGATCGGCCTAGCCGTCCTGCTGATCGGCGTCAAGTCGGCGCTCGCCTCGGAGGCGTTGCTGCTCGTGATCCTGAGCCTCGCCGTCGGCAGCGCCCTGGGCGAGGGGCTGAGGATCGAGGACCGGCTCGAGACGCTGGGCCGCTGGGTGGGGAGAAGGGTCTCCCGCGGCGACGAGGGGGGGATCGCCCGCGGCTTTGTCTTCACCAGCCTGCTGTATTGCGTGGGGGCGATGGCGATCGTGGGCGCGATGGAAAGCGGGCTCGCCGGCAACCACCAGACGCTCTACGCCAAGTCGATCCTCGACGGGGTGGGCTCGATTCTCTTCGCCTCGACCCTGGGGGTGGGGGTCCTCTTCTCGGCCGTCTCGGTCTTCGTCTACCAGGGGCTGATCACGGTCAGCGCGGCCGCGATCCAGCCCCTGCTGCAGCCGGAGGTGGTCGCGCAGATGTCCGCCGTGGGGGGGCTGTTGATCGTGGGGATCGGCATCAACCTCCTCGAGCTCCGCAAGCTCAAGATCGGCAACATGCTCCCCGCGGTCTTCGTGCCGCTTGCCTGGCAGGCGCTCCAGGCCCTTGCCGCAAGACTCTTCTGACCCTTCTGCAATCCCTCCCCGACCCCTTTCGCCGACGGGGCATTTTTCTTGCAGAATCCTAAACGGCGGCGGCCGCCCTATGCCGTCCCGCACCGGCCACCCGCAGCCGCGCGGCGGGTCCCGTCGCCGCCGCGCGCCCGACCCCGCACGCTCACACCCCCGCGGCATCCGGCCGCGGGACATGCCCTAGGGGGGGAAAGAAAGTTTCATTCTGAAACATCGGTCTCGGTAAGGAAGGGGCACCGCCCATGGCCAGGCTGTTGATCGTCGATGACGAGGAAAAGGTCCGCGTCTATCTGGCCCGGCTCCTCGAGCGCAGGGGGCACGAGGTGGAGACGGCGGCGGACGGCGAGAGCGCGATCGCCCGGGCGGCGGATCGGGATTTCGACGTCGTGCTGCTCGACATTCTCATGCCGGGCATGAGCGGGATGGAGGTGCTGAGGCGGCTCAAGACCCTCAAGCCCAAGATGCCGGTGATCATGCTCACCGGCAATCTTTCGGTGAAAACGGGAGTGGACAGCCTCAAACAGGGGGCCTTCACCTACCTCACCAAGCCGATCGACCTGAAACGCCTCGAGGAGACGCTGGAAGAGGCGCTCGAGCACGGGCCCTTTGTTTGACCTCGTCCCTCCCGGCCGCGCCGCCCGCGTCGGCGAAAACCGTTTCATTTTTGAACGATGGGCTAAGATATCGTTTCATTGCGCAACCGATCCGGGAGGCCGAAGCCCTCTCCAGCCAAGATGCGGCCCGGGTTTCAAGCCTTCACGGACCGGGCACGCTTTTTGTAGAGAGGGTTCGCCGGTTGTTCCGAGGAGAGCAGCCGGTGAAAGAAACGAGGAGGTATCGTGTCCGGGGTCGTGGTTCCCTTGCGGGTGCGGGAGGGGCTGGATCTGACGGCGGTGCACTTCGCCCTGGAATACGCCAAGCGCAGCCGGGCCCGCCTGCTGTTTTTGCTCGTGGAGGAGCCCTTCCCGGAGCCATCCGCCGCAGGCTCAGGCGAAACCGGCGCTTCCGCCCGCAGGCCCGGCCCGGTCCGGCGGACGCTCCAGGCGCTTCTGGAAAAGGAAAGCGCCCGGCGGACGCTCGAGGCCGAGATCTGCGAGCGCCGGGGGCATTTTCTCGAGGAACTGCGCCGTTTCGTGCGCGAGCGCCACGGTGATGAGATCGTGATTTCACGGCCCGGCGAATCCCGCGAGACCGAGGAGGACCTGCAGATGCTGGCCCAGCTGACCCGCTGCCGCATTCTGACCGTCAAGCCGAAAACATCGTCGAACTGAGGCCGGTAGATCCGGAACCCTTCGTTTGAGGAGAATAAAGCGCATGGAACTCAGCGGAATGACCCCCGAGATCGCCATGGTCCTGGCCATGATCGCGCTGGCCATTTTTCTCTTCATCGTGGAGTGGATCCGCGTGGACATGGTCGCCATTTTGATGACCATTGTCCTGCCCCTGCTGGGCCTGGTCACGCCGAAGGAGGCCTTCTCGGGTTTTTCCAGCAACGCCGTCATCTCCATCATCGCCGTCATCATCATCGGCGCGGGACTCGACAAGACGGGCCTGATCAACCGTCTGGTCAAGCCCGTGGTGCGTCTGGCGGGCAACAGCGCCTCCCGCGTGGTCATCGCCATGGGGGCCACCGTCGCCTTCATTTCGAGCTTCATGCAGAACATCGGCGCGGCGGCGCTCTTTCTGCCGGCGGTCAAGCGGGTGAGCCGATCGATGAAGGTCCCTCTGTCGCAGATGCTCATGCCGATCGGTTTCTGCGCCATACTCGGCGGCACCGTGACGCTGGTCGGCTCCAGCCCGCTTATCCTCCTCAACGACCTGCTGACGCCGTTCGGGCTGGAGCCCTTCCGGCTCTTCGACGTGACGCCGATCGGCATCGCGCTCGTGGTCAGCGGGATCGGCTCCTTCATTCTCTTCGGGCGGTTTGTCCTTCCCCGCGGCGAGGTCGAAAGGGAGGCCGGGGGCGGCGAGGGCCGCCTGGTCGGTCTTGAGGGCCCGGCGGAGCCGGTTGAGCTGGTGATTCCGGAAGATTTCACGATGTTCCGGGACCCGCTGACCGTCGATGCCTTGCGGGAGCGCTACCGGCTGAACGCCGTCGCCTTCGCCGGCCGGGACGGCATCAAGCTCTTCAGCCTGAAGCCCGACATGGAGATCCACGGCAGCGGACGGCTCGTCGTGATCGGCGCGCGAGACGACGTGGAGCGCCTCGCGGCCGATACCGGGGTGCGGATCCTGCCCGCCCTCGAAGCCTTTGCCGAGGACCTTTCGCCCACCTTCTCGGGAACGGTCGAGGCAGTGGTTTCCCCGCGCTCGGAATGGGTCGGCAAGACCCTCAAGGAAGTCCATTTCTGGGAGCAGTTCCAGGTCAACCCGATCGTTCTCTACCGCTCCGACCAGGTCCACCGCAACGGCCTGACCGAAATGGTGCTTCGGCCGGGCGACTCGCTTCTGCTCTACGGGCGGTGGGACCGTTTCGCCATCCTCGAACAGAGCCGCAAGCTCGTGTTCAGCACGCCCCTCGGCGAGGTGCTCAAGCCCGAAAAGGCGATATTCGCCGGCTTCTGGATGGCGGTCGCCCTCGTCATGATCATCGGTTTCAACGTGCAGCTTTCGGTGGCGCTCATGACCGGCGCGTTCGGCATGATCGTCTGCCGCGTGCTCACGATCGACGAGGCCTACCAGTCGGTCGACTGGCGCACCGTCTTTCTCCTGGCGGGGCTGATTCCCCTGGGCATCGCGACCGAGAAATCGGGCACTGCGGCGTGGATCGCCAAAACGGTCCTCGGCATGTTCGGTGAGGTGACCCCGTTGGTGCTCTTGACGGCGATCGCCGTGCTGTCCACGTTTTTCACGCTCGTGATTTCCAACGTCGGCGCCACCGTGCTGCTGGTGCCTCTGGTCGTCAACATGGCCATGGCCGCCGGTGCCGATCCCCGCATGGCCGCGCTGGTCGTGGGCCTGGCCACGTCCAACTCCTTTGTGCTGCCCACCCACCAAGTGAACGCCCTCTACATGGGACCCGGCCGCTACCGCAGCATCGATTTCGTAAAGGGCGGGGGGATGATGACCGTGATCTTCATCGTGGTCCTGATGGCCATGCTCGCCCTGGTGTACCGCATTTGAGGCCGGCGGCAGGAAGGGGCAAGAACACCGGTGCATTTCGATAGCGCCTTGTTGGGGGAGGTGAACGGATGTCTTCCATCGCCATCGTTTCCGCGGAGGAGGCCCTCGGCCGGGAGATCGGCCTCGCGGTCGCCTCGGAGCTCGACTACCGGCTGGTCACCTTGAAGGATCTGCTCGCCCTGACGGCCCACGATCAGGGTTTCCCGGCCGTGCAGCTGGAGGAGATCTTCCGCACGGGGGGCTTCTGGAGGGGCCGCCTCACGAAAAAACGCCTTTGCGGCCTCGCCCGCCTCGAGGAGCAGCTCTGCCGCCTGGTTTCCGCGGACCGGCTGGTGTTCGTGGGGTATGTGGGGCCCGAGCTTTTTTCGCAGATCTCCCATGTGCTGCGCGTCCTGATCCTCGGCGGCAAGGAGAAGTCGCGGGAGGGGGAGGCGGCCCGCAAGTGGTTCCGCGCCGTTTACGGCCGGGACCTCGAGGATGCCAGGCAATACGACCTCACGGTCAATCGCGGCACGATCGAGAAGGCCGAAGCCGTCCGGATCATCCGCGACACCCTGCGTCACCACAAGTTTTCTCCGATGACCTACTCACGGCAATGCCTCGTGAACCTCGAGCTCTCCAGCCGGGTGAAGACCCTGCTGGTCGATGCCTTTCCGGATGTCTCCGTGAAGGCCCACGACGGCAGCGTGTGGGTCTATTCCGCCGCCTTCAACCGCGGCCGGCAACAGAGCGCCGCCGAGGTCAAGCAGAAGGTCCTGGGGCTTGAGGGCGTGCGTTATGTGGAGGTCTACGGCAGCCGCAAACGATTCGACGAGGTCGCCTGCGGGCAGATCCGATGAAAGAGACACACGGGAGCGAGGAGGCCGCCGATGCACACGGTTCAGGTGCTGTTGCTCGACGATGAGCCCATCGTGGGCCAGAGGCTCAAGGGAGGACTCGAGAAGCTGGGCTGTGAGGTGGAGACGTTTGAAAACCCGTTGCAGGCGATGGCGCGGATCGCCGAGAAGCGCTTCGACATCGTCATCACCGACATCATGATGGCCGAGGCCTCCGGCCTCCAGGTTCTCGAAGCCGTCCGCAAGACGACACCCGAGGCCAAGGTCATCGTCATCACCGGCTACGCCACCACGGCGCTTGCGCGCGAGGCGATGGAAAAAGGCGCCTACGACATGATCGCCAAGCCCTTCAAGCCCTCGGACTTGCGCGCGCTCGTGATTCGGGCTATGCAGGACTTGGGGATTCCCGCGCCCCCGGCGGCGGAGTGAACGAAGCCCGCCGACGGATTTCAGGCGCCGCGTCCGCCGCCCCACGGTCGGCATGAACATCGGACAATTTCTGCGGCTTCCCGCAACCCGACTCCCCCCCTCCTCCCTTCCGTCGACCTCGGCCGCGGACCCCAAGGAGGAGGGGCGGCCCGCCTTCGTTTTCCGCTTCCAGATCATCCTCGCCTTCGCCGCGATCTTCATCCTTTCGGTCGCGATCATCGCGGGGGCGATCCTCACCGTGCACAAGGTCGAGCAACTTCTGCTCGCGTCCCAGACCTGGCAGAGTTTCCTCTTTGAGGCCGAGCAAGCCCGGCGCTGGGAGAAGAATTTTTTCCTTTACGGCACCAACCTCAAGGACGCCCTCGAGGCCACCCAAAAGGCCAAGATCACCCTCCTCAAGAACCTCGCCTCCCTCCAGAAGCTGACCGACCCGCGCAAGCAGGAAGAGATCCTGCTGCACATCGAGAAATACAATCAGCTGCTGGAGGATCTCTTCAGCCTGGCCCAACAAGGACGGGTCGCCGAGCCGATCAAGGACGAAATCGAGATTTCGCTTCGCCGCTACGGGGCACTCGTGGTGGACGACGCCGCCGAGGTGAGCCACCGCCAAAGCATCGAGGCCCTTTCCTGGCTCGACATCCTCAAAAAGGTCCCCCTGTACTATCTGCTCTTCCATTTCTTGCTGGTTCTCTGGTTGACGCGCTTTCTTTCCCATCGCTTCATGCGGCCGCTCAACGAGCTGGTGCGGCAGACCCAGCGGATCGCGCGGGGTGATTTTTCCCCCGTCCACTCCGGCCGCCGCTACCGCGACGAGTTCACCACCATGGAAGAGGCGATCAACCGCATGCTGCGCGAGCTGGAAACCCGGCAGCATTCGTTGATCGAGGCCCACAAGCTGAGGGCCGTGGGCATCCTGACGGCGGGCGTGGCCCACGAGTTGAACAACCCCCTCAACAACATCATGCTGACCGCCCACGCCCTCCTCGAGGAGGCCGGCGAGCTCTCCCGCGAGGAGGTCGTGGAGATGGTGAAGGACATCGTCGCGGAAACCGAGCGCTCGCGGGCCATCGTGCGCAACCTGCTCGACTTCACCCGCGAAAGCGAATCGATCATGGAACCTCTCCAGCTCGAAAAGCTGGTGGAAGAGACCGTGCGGCTGGCGCGCAACCAGGCCAAGGTCAAGCGGGCCCTCATTTCCTTCGAAGCCGAGCCGAACCTCCCGCGGATCAGCGGAGACCGCCAGCAATTGAAGCAGGCCCTGCTCAACCTGATCCTGAATGCTCTCGACGCCATCGGCGAGGAGGGGCGGATCCGGGTGGCCGTGCGGCGGGGCACCGCCGGCGGCCTGGCCGTCGAGGTGGAGGACAACGGCTGCGGGATCCCTCCGCAGGCGATGCCGAACATCTTCGACCCCTTTTTCACCACCAAGCCGGTCGGCCAAGGAACCGGATTGGGGCTGGCCGTGGTGCACGGGATCGTGACCAAGCACGGCGGCCGCATCCAGGTCCAAAGCCGGCCGGGGTGCACGCGCTTCGAAATTTTCCTGCCGAGCATGGAGACGCCGCTATGAGTGTCGCGGAATCCACCTGCGGCACCGGTCCGCAGCCGCCGGGCGTGCCGACCGCGGGGGCGTTGCGGCTGATGGTGATCGACGACGAGGCCGTCGCCTTGCGGCAGATGGAGCGGATGCTGCGGCGCCGGGGCTACCGGGTCGAGGGATATGCCGATCCGCGCGAGGCCCTGGCCCGTCTGGAGCAATCCCCGGCCGACGTGGTCCTCACCGACCTGCGCATGCCCCAGATGAGCGGCATGCAGCTCCTGCGGCGGATCCGGGCGCGTCACCCGAGAACGGAGGTGATCCTGATTACGGGCTATGCCGCCGTGAACGACGCCGTCGAAGCGGTGAAAGCCGGAGCGTTTTACTACATCGAAAAGCCGGTCTCCCCCGAGCGGCTCGAGGCGGTGATCCGCAGGGCCGCCGAGAAAATCGCCCTGCAAGACGACAACCTGCGGCTGCGCGAGGAACTCGCCCGGCGGGAACCGGCCCGCGAGATCCTGGGAGTCAGCACAGCGATCCGAGAACTCGTCAAGGTCATTCACAAGGTCGCGCTCATCGATTGCAACGTCCTGATTCAGGGCGAAAGCGGCACGGGGAAGGAACTGGTGGCGCGGGCCATCCACGCGGAGAGCCAGCGCAAGGACAAACCGTTCGTGGGTTTGAACTGCGGCGGATTCGCCGAGGAACTCGTTGCCAGTGAGCTTTTCGGACACGAGCGGGGGTCCTTCACCGGAGCCGACAGCCGCAAACCGGGCCTTTTCGAGCAGGCGCGGGGAGGGACCGTTTTTCTGGACGAGGTGGGGGAGATGCCGCTCTCGGCCCAGGTCAAGCTGCTGAGGCTGATCCAGGAGCGCAAGATCCGCCGCATCGGCGGCCAGCGGCCGATAGCGCTCGACTTCCGCCTGCTTTCCGCCACCAACAAGAACCTGGAACACGAAGTCGAAGCCGGCCGGTTCCGCGAGGATCTTTTTTTCCGGCTGAAGGTCGTGGTGATCCGGGTCCCGCCCTTGCGGGAACGCCGGCAAGACATCCCGGTCCTGATGAACCATTTCCTTGAGCAGTACGCCCGCTTGTATCGCAAGCCCGTCCAAGGGTTCAGCGCCGAGGCGCGGGAGTTGCTCCTGGGCTATGCCTTTCCCGGAAACGTGCGTGAGCTCGAACACATCGTTTGCAGCGCCGTGGCCCTGTGTGAAACCGAGATCATCGGGCTCTCCGACCTGCCTGACGACATCCGGAATCTCGAAGTGGACACGGTTTCCTGCAACGGGTTGACGACGCTCGAGGAGGTCGAAAAAGCCCACATCCTGCGCGTCCTGGAAGGGACCAACTACAGCCGTCGCCGCGCGGCGGAAATTCTGGGGATCCCCCGCACGACCCTTTGGCGCAAGATGCGACGCTACGGGATCCGCGATCTGCGTTGAGGGCACCGAAGGGTGGGCGGAGGCGGCCTCCCCCGGAGCCTCGGGGGGAGGGCGTGCCGGGAGCGGATCGCGGGAAAGAAGAAACGGGATGGAGCTCGAAGTTCTGATCGTAGACGACGACCGGGAGTTCCGCGAGCTTCTCGCCGAGCGCATCCGACTTCGCGGTTGTCGCGCGGACACGGCGGGCTCCGCGGCCGCGGCCCTGGCGCTTGTGGACCGCAAGGATTACGACGCCGTGCTCTTGGACCTGATGATGCCCGAAGTGGGGGGGATCGAGACCCTTCAGGCGATGCGCCGCAGACGGCCCGAGCTCCAGGTCATCCTGGTCACCGGCCATCCTTCCCTGACGAAAGGCGTCGAAGCGCTCCGGATGGGGGCGATGGATTTCGTGGCCAAGCCGGTCGAAATGGCCGACGTGATGGAGAAGATCGAGGCGGCCGGCCGCCGCCGCCGCTTCCTCGCCGCCAAACGGCCTTTCGACGGCGGGCCGTCTTCGCCCCCGAACCCCGCGCCGTGACGGCCCCCCGATCGGGAGCCTCCCCCATCGAGGGCATCCGGCCCGTTCAGCCCTCCTCCCGCGCCTTTCCCGGGGCGAAGGCCCCGCCGTCCAACGCTTCCTGCAGCCTGCAGATCTCGCGCAGGAGGTCCTGGAACCGCTCGCCGAACGCCGTCAGCCGGTAGTGAACCGCAAGCGGCGGTTTCTCCCCGTAGGCGGATCGCTCGAGGATCCCGAAGCGCACCATCTTCTTCAGCCGCTCGTTCATCACCTTGGCCGAGAGCCCCGGGCAGGCGCGCTGCATCTCGGCCGGCCGGGTCACGCCGGCGGCGGAGAGCGCAAGCAGGCGAAGCGACCACTTGCAGCCGACGATCTCCTCCACCATGCGGGCGACGGGGATGCCGGAGGCCCCGGGGGGGGGGGGCGTTGTCCATGGCGCTCATGGGCGGGCCCTTCTTGCGGCCGGGTGCGGGTTACCGAAAAGTACGTTCTTGATGCCCGCCGGGCAAGGGCAAAGCTTTCGGTTGCCGTGCAGGGCACGGCAAGCCGCAACCGAAAGCGGGAGGGTTGAAGCCATGAAACCGAAAGCCGTTTTCTACCATGCCGGATGCCCCGTTTGCCGGAGCGCCGAGAGCGCCGTGGTCGGCGCCCTCGACCGCAGCCGTTTCGAGGTCGAGATCGTGCACCTCGGAAGCGACAAGGCGCGCCTCGCCGAGGCCGAAACGCTGGGGGTCAAATCGGTGCCGGCCCTCGTCCTCGAGGGCCGGGTCTTCCACATCAACTTCGGGGCGAGCCTGGCCGACCTCCGGTGAGCCTCGGTTTTCCCCTCCCGGCCGGCCGATCCTCCGGCCCGGAGGGCCATCCTCCTCACCCCCATCCCGGCCATAGAGATCATTGCCCGCATCGCCAAGCGGCTCCGCACGAAGCAACTCTGCTTCGCGGTCGCGGACCTCGACGACCCGGTGACTTTCCTCTGCGCGTTCGTTTTCTGTGGCGCGCCAACGCGAGGGGGGCGCGATCCAAGGTGCACCAGGTTTTTCTTAAAGCAGCTCCTCAGCGCCGCAAACGCCGTGGGGATCCGGGAAAGCGCGCTCCGCGGCCGGAACGGGTGCTCCGGCGCAAACGCACCTTGGGGGGCACGATCGGCCGGCCTGAGCCGCGACCGGCGCATGCGCGAACGCGAGGCCGTCTCCGGCAAGACCCCGCCGCACCGCTCGCTCGTCGCGCGCAGCTGGGCCGACGTCCGTCGGATGATGACCGCCCACGGTCTTAAGGTGCGGGGGCGGGGATGGCCCTCGCCCGGGATTCTCTGGCGGCCGCCGTGGGGGCGGAAGGGATTCTGCCGCTCGGCATGGGTTTCGGGAACGCAGACGTCTTCAAGCTGGCCCCCCGTTTCACCCCTGCCGCGGTCGGCGGGGCGGCGGGAATCATCGGCGGTCTGGGAGCCTTCGGTGGCTTCGTGTTTCCGCCGCTGATGAGCGGGATCATGCGCGCAGCCGGAGAGGACGGGTACGGTGCGGGCTTTTGGATCTTTCCCGTCCTCAGCCTCCTTGCGCTCTATCTCTTTCGCTTGCTGCGGCGGGGGCCCCCCTTTGCCCCGGGCTGACTGCGCGGCACGCAGGGTGCGGCGGGTTGCCCGCCGCGCGGCAGGCGTGTTAGGGAAAGTCGTCACCACCCCGGCGTGAAAGGAGGGCGGATCGTGCAGAAATGGCAACGCATTCCCTGCGGCTATGGGTACGACTCCGCGGAGGGCGATGCCGAGGGCGGCATCCCTGCGGGAACGGCATTCGCGGGCCTGGCTGACGGCTGGGTGTGCACGATCTGCGGCGCGGGGAAGAATCCGTTCGAAAACATGGCCTGAGACCTAACGACCGTTTGCCCGGAGAGAGGCGTTTTGGCTTCGGGCGCAAGGGGGAGACCATGACCCAGGATCCTGCGGAACTCCGAGGAGTGCCGTTGATCGCAAGCCGACTTGTCGAGTATGGCGAGGGTGCGATCGTGAGCCGGACGATCCTTCAGCGGGAGTCGGGAAACGTGACGCTCTTTGCCTTCGATGCCGGCCAGGGCCTAAGCGAGCACACCGCGCCCTTCGATGCGCTGGTCTTGGTGCTGGATGGGCGGGCTGCGATCACGATCGGAGGCCAGGTGAACGAGGTGGCGGCGGGCGGGGTGGTGATCATGCCCGCCCGGGTCCCCCATGCGGTGAAGGCGATCGAGCGCTTCAAGATGATGCTCGTCATGATCCGCGGCTGACCGGCCGCGACCGGCGCCTGTGCCGCAACTGGGGAGAGCCCTCGCCCCCTTTGCCGGCAAGAAGCCCGGCTCCCAGGGGAGAGCGGGTGCATGGTCCCCGGATCCGCATTGTGCGCGTGAGACGCCCCACCCGCCGCGCCGTACGCGAAGGGTTTGACGAACCCGGAACAGGCGACGCCCCTCGATCCCATCGTGGCGGTGACTGCGGCCTGAATGCTGGGCACCCTGCCCGCGGTGGCGGCCAGGAACGCGGACTCTCCCCCCCGAGAACGGGTACGATGCTGAGTTCGAGGGGGAGATCGAGAACGTGGAAGGGGTGTTGAAGAGCGGCTGCGTCCGCCATCCGGGAGGCGGACCCGGCGAAGGAAAGACCCGGCGGGGAAGGGGCGGGCGCCTCCCCTCGCGGGCAGACCTCAGGGTTTCGCCCGGATGAGCCCCTGCCAGGTGGGCTTTTCGAGGAAGCTTCCGGCGACGTTTTCCTCCATCTCGACAAACAGGCGCCAAGGGGCGGCGAAGGTCAGCCATTCCTTCCCGAGAAGCGGCCGGACGTACTTGCGGGCCGAGATGTCGGTCAGGCCGACGACCGCCCGCGGCGCATCCGAGCGCGCCTCCCGGAAGGGAAGGATGCCGATCGTCTGGCATCCTGCGGCCCAGGGGATGATCACGTTTTCCATCCCCCCG
>Ga0101944_10001617_pt1 | contig 44355 bp, 36 predicted proteins | sample DewCreD2012metaG_FD_75245 | JGI IMG/M metagenome (GOLD analysis project Ga0101944, IMG submission 75245) | Hot spring sediment bacterial and archeal communities from British Columbia, Canada, to study Microbial Dark Matter (Phase II) - Dewar... ... | reverse complement strand
CTATCCGCGCTGTCGCACGTTCGGCCGGCCCGGCATCCGTCCGTGGTGGTGTTTCCCTGCGTGTCACACCACAGCTCGTGCATCGCCGCGTCCGGAAGCACAACAGCGCGGATGGCTCAGAGTGATCCGGGGGCGGTTCGTTTCCGCTTCAGGGCGTGGTAGGCTCGAGGTGGCCGTTGGCCGGAAGGGCCGCCGCTCGCGCGGCCGATCGGGGAGGCCGTCGTTCGAGGCGCCGTTCGAGCGAAGGAGGCTTTCATGGTGCGGCGGGCATGGTTCATCGTTGCGGGGCTCGTGCTGGTGTCGTGCGCGGCGGGGTGTCCCGGCCGCGGCGGGTCGGGGACGGTCGAGCCGACCGGCGGCGGGACCGCCGGACCGCATGGAACGCCGGGAACGCCGCCGGACTCGTCGATGTCGCGCGCGGAGGTTCCGGACGAGTACAAGTGGAATCTCGCGCCGCTGTTCGCGGACGATGCCGCGTTCGAGGCGGGGCTGGCCGAGGCGGCGTTGCAGCGCGGCGAGTTGGCGGGGTGCCGGGGGACGCTGGCGGACGCCGAACGGCTGGAGCGGTGTCTCGACCTGTACTTCCGCGTCCGGCTGCTGACGAACAAGCTGACCTTGTACGCCAACCTGCGGCTGGAGACGGACACGGAGTCGGCGGAGGCGCAGGCGCGGTCGGACCGGGCGCTGGCGGCGATGCAGGAATTGATGGCGCTGGCCGCGACGTTCCGCGGCGAGTTCCTGGCCTGGGACGAGGCGGCGCTGGCGGCGGCCTACGAGGCGCGACCGGGGCTGCGGTCCTACCGTCCGTACCTCGAGCGGATCCGCGAGCGTCGCGCGCACGTGCTGGGTGAGGAAGCCGAGCGGGTGTTGTCGCTGGCGGGCGACAACCAGTGGGCGGAGATCGACCTCAACGAGATCCCGTCGGACCACGAGAAGGTGTTCGACTCGCTGCTGGCCGAGATTCCGCTGCCGAGGATCGTGGACGAGTCGGGGGCGGAGGTGCAGCTCGCGCTGTCGAACTACGCGCGCTACCGGGCGTCGCCCGAGCGGCGGGTGCGGGAGGCGGCGGTCGAAGGGTTGTTCGGGGCGCTGCGGGCCTTCGACGGTGCGTTCGCCGCGGCGCTGGCGGGGCAGTTCCGCTTCAACGTGTTCCTCGCGCGGGCGCGGGGCTACGAGCGGGCGATCGACGCCTACCTGTGGCGGGACCAGGTCGATCCGGCGATCTACGAGGGGCTGGTGCGGGCGGTGGAGGCCAACACGGCGCCGGTGCGGCGCTACCTCGAGCTGCGCCGCCGGCTGATGGGGCTCGACGAGCTGCACATCTACGACCTGTACACGCCGCTGGTGCCGCCGGTGGAGTCGCGCATCCCCTACGAGCAGGCGGTGGAGGAGATCCTCGCCGCCGTCCGGCCGCTCGGGGAGGAGTACCTCGCGACGCTGGCCGAGGGGCTCGACCCGCGGAACGGCTGGATCGATGTCTATCCGCACCGGGACAAGCGGAGCGGCGCGTTCTGCGCGTACGTCTACGGCGAGCATCCGTGGGTCTTCATGAACTACTTCGAGGAGCTGGACGACCTGTTGACGCTGGCGCACGAGTTCGGCCATGCGATGCACAGCCACCTGGCGATGAAGCACCAGCCGTACGTGACGTCGAGCTACGTGCCGCTGGTGGCCGAGACCGCCTCGACGTTCAACGAGGTGCTGGTGCTGCGGCGGCGGATCGAGCAGGCGCCGACGGACGACGAACGGTTGTACCTGCTGGGGGAGCTGGTGGAATCGATCCGGACGACGATCTACCGCCAGGCGTTGTTCGCGGCGTTCGAGCTGGAGGCGCACGCGGCGGTGGAGGCGGGAACGCCGATCACGGCGGAGTTCCTCGAGCGGACGTATCTCGACCTCTTGCGGCGGTTCTACGGCGACGGCCTGACGCTCGGGGAGAACGACGGGATGGAGTGGGCGTACATCCCGCACTTCTACTGGAAGTTCTACGTCTACTCGTACGCGGGCGGGCTGGCGGCGGGGATCGCCTTGGGCGAGAAGGTGCTGGCGGGCGGCGAGGCGGAGCGCGAGGCGTACCTCGGGATGCTCCGCGCCGGCTCGTCCAGGCCGCCGCTCGAGCTGTTCCGCGAGGCGGGGGTCGCCCCGAGCGACCCGGCGGTGGTCGGCGCCGCGGCGCGGTTGCTGGACGATTCGCTGACGCGGATGGAGGAGATCCTTGCCCGGCGCGGCGGCCCATCGAAATAAACCTCACTCGAGAAGGCCTCGCGGACCTGGACGGGGCGGGAACGCCGGTCCGGGGCAAATCCTTCCAACGCCGACACCCAGGTCGACTCCCACGCCCACGCCCACGCCGACGTCCACGCGGTCGCGAGGCCGGTGTGGGGCCGGATCGTCGCTGCCGGCCCGAGTTGCATGGACGCGTGCGCTGCCGAAGGCGACCACAGGGTACGCGTCGCCGGGGGCATGGAGATCGGACCGGTCGATGACCCCGCGGTGGGCTGGACCCTCGTGGGCAGGGCGGCTAGACTCGGTGTCATGGATGCGAGGCTCCCTGGCAGCCACCGCGCGGCCTTGGAGGGCTATGCGGAGCGACTGCGTCGGCGTTTCGTCGACCGTCTCCGGTTCGTGCGGCTGTTCGGCTCCTGGGCGCGAGGCACCGCGGGGCCGGACTCCGACATCGACGTCGCCGTCGTCATCGAAGGGCTGACGCAGGCGGAATGGGCGGAGGCGGTAGCCCTCGCCGCGGACTCCGAGATCGAAGGTGGCGAGCCGCTGTCGCCGTTCGTCGTGTCCGGCGAGCGGTTCGATGAGTTGGTGCGGCGCGAGCGCCGCCTGGCCACGGACGTTCTGCGGGAAGGGGTGAGCCTGTGACGGACGAGAACGTGCGGCGCAACGTCCAGGATGAGTTGCGGCTGGCCGACAGCGCCCTCGCTGCCGCGCGGGCCCTCGTCGACCTGGGTCTGGCGCCCGACGCGGCGAGCCGCGCGTACTACGCAGCACTCCACGCCGCCCGCGCTCTGCTCTTCAGCGTCGGTCTCGACCCCGGATCGCACCGCGCCGTCCGCACGCTGGTGTCCCGGCACTTCGTCCAGACCGGCGTGCTCGCGCCGGAGCACTCCAAGGAACTGGCCCAGCTCGAGGCGCTCCGCTCGGCCGGCGACTACGACACCGCCTTCGCGCTCGGTCCTGCGCAGATCCGGCCCGAGGTCGAGAAGGCGCAATCGTTCGTCGAGGCATCCCGCGAGATCCTGCGGCGAAGCGGCCTCGCCACCTAGCTCCCACGGTCCTGTCCCTCGCCAGAACTCCGTCCGAGCCTGGATGGGCTGTCGCGAGCGGCCTTCGCGGCGAGCGTGGCGCACGGCGTGCGGCTGGTCGGGTGCCGGCTGTCAGCGCCCGGGATGCGAACTCGAGACGGGGAGCAGACGCTCGAGCTGTTCCGCGAGGCGGGGGGCGACCCGAGCGACCCGGCGGTGGTCGGCGCTGCGGCGAGACTGCTAGACGATTCGCTGACGCGGATGGAGGAGATCCTGGCCCGGCGCGGGGATCAGCGCGGCGGCGATTCGTCGTCGCAGCCGGCGCCGAGGCCGTCGCCGTCGGCGTCGACGAGGTCGCGGGGGTCGTAGCTCCGGAGTCCCTCGCAGGTGTCGCAGGCGGTGATGCCGTCGCCGTCCGGGTCGGTCTCGTCGGTCGGCACGGCGGCCCGGTACGCCGCGAAGGACCATTCGAAGGAGTACGGGCAGCCGTCGCAGACCCAGCCCCACGGATCGCGGTCGTCGCGGAAGCCGAAGGGGACGGGATAGATCCAGGCGGGTTGGGCGACCGGGAGATCGGGGCAGGTGTCGCAGCCCGAGCGTCGTCCGAGGCGTGGGTCCCATTCGTCGTCGGCGAGCGGGAAGCGTTCGTCGGGCCAGGCGTCGCCGTCCTGGAAGACCGGGTCGAGCAGGCGGCCGGGGCCGAGGATGCGGGGGTCCTGGCCGGGGGCGTCGCGGTCGATCGCGCGGGGGTTGGGGAGGTAGAGGCAGACGTCCCAGCCGTTGCGGATGCCGTCGCCGTCGCTGTCGTCGCGGAGCCAGCGGTACAGGTCGCGGTGCTCGTCGCGGGCGCAGGTCGGGGAGGGGAGGGCGGCGACGGACGGTCCGGCGGGGCGCCACGGGTCCTCGCCGAGCAGCAGCAGGGTGGCTTCCCCGGCGCCGAAGCCGCATTCGCCGCGGCCGATGCGGTAGATCGCGCCGTTCGAATCGCGAACGATCAGGGTCTCGCCCGAGTCCTCGTAGCCGATCAGCAGGATCACGTGGCCGACGCATCCCGGGTCGTCGCGGGGGCAGGCGCCGGGGGCGCAGCGGAGCCGGCCGGGGCGGTCGGGGTCGGGGACCAGGGGTCCGCCGACGACATCGACGAGGACGTAGCCGGCGGCGAGCCAGGCCGGAGCCTGGGCGGCGTCGAGGCGCCGGTGGGCGGCGAGCGGGACGCGGAAGAAGACGGGCGGGCCGGCGCCGAGGCGGGCGGCGACCTGGGCGATCTCGCAGCCGTCGTCGGCGAGCGGTTCCGGGGGCCGGCGGGGTCCGTCGCCGTCGGGGTCGCCGGCGCCGGGGCGGTGCACGAGCGGGCAGGTTCCGGGGAACGGCTCGCCGGCGAGGCGGGCCGACAGACGGGCGTAGGCGGCGGTGTGGTCGTGCAGTCCCGGCAACTCGTAGGGGAAGCGGTAGGGGGCCGCCGCTTCCTGCACGGTGCCGATGCGGTCGAGCCACTGCCAGTAGCCCCAGCCGGTCCGCGCGTACTTCAGCGCGTAGGGGTGGAACGGGTCGAAGCTGGCGCCGCGGTTCTCTCCGCGTTCGTTCATGAACGGCCAGACGGCGCTGCCGCCCCAGGCGAAGCCGAGGCCGGAGCAGGAGAGGATCAGTTGTTCGGAGAGGTCGAGGACGGCGCGACCGCGTTCGTCGAGGCGCAGGAGGCCGTGCTCGGCGGCGCGGGGGTCGTCGTCGCCGGGGCGTCGCAGGCAGCCGGGGGGAGGCTCGGGAAAGACGCCCGGGGCGTCGCAATTGTTGATCGCGTACTGGACCTCGGTCGCGGCGACCTCGGCGAACAGGGCGCAGGTGCCGGTGGCGCCCTGGTGCGAAGGGTCGCGGGTGAAGTCCTCCCAGGTCACGCTTTCCGGCAGGTGCCCCTTGGCGTTCGGGCCGGCCGGGAAGGCGGGGGGCGGCGGCGCGGGCGGCAGGCGGCGGATCGCCTCGAGCAGCGGGGCGGTGGCGGCAGGGTCGGGGCGGTCGCCGGGCGCGAGCGCCCACGGCGGGTCGCCGCCCGCGGCGGCGCCGGCGAGGAGCAGAGCAAGGCGTAGAGTTTCTAGCACGCGGGCCTCCAGGATGGGGCGGCGCGAGGTGCGGGGGCGGCCGGCGGGGCGGGCGACATGGCGCGGGATCGACGTTGCCCGCGCCGGTGGGATTCCGCAACGGCCGTCCCCAGGCTGTCCTCCCCCGGTCCGTTCGCGGTGCGGGGCCGCCGTTCAGGCCCACGGGATCGTGAACAGGTAGGCCGTTGCGCCCGCGAACACGACGAAGCCGAGGCCGAGGAAGGCCCAGCGGATGCGCGTCTTGAAGACGAGCGCGATGCCGGCGAGGAACAGGGACACGGTGAAGAGCACCACGTCGAAACCGAAGTTGTCGCTCGTACCGTTCGCCTGCCGTCCGCCCTCGAACTTGCCGTCCGCCTGCTCGAACTGCTCCAGGCCGTCCTTGAGCATCCCCATGATGTACTCTTCGCCCAACTCGCGATCGAGCCCCGCGAGCAGCAGTTCGTCGGGGAATGCGGCAGCCTTGTCGTCGTCGTCGGTGTAGTACTCCGGGGGAAACCCGAGGGCCCGATAGCCGTCTTCGCTGATCTGGCGCGTGTACAGGTACTTGGCCACCGTGAGCTGGCGCTGCTTGACCACCGGGTCCTCGGTGGTGACCCCTTCGAGCACCAGCTGTTTGGCCTGCAGGTCCAGGTTCATGTCGCGGGCCACCGCAGTGACGCCGAGCCCGAAGCTGGTGGACGCCTTGGTGGCGAGGGTGGCGGCTTCGCCGTATGCCTCGGAGGACTGGCCGCCCCACAGGTCGCCCTGGTAGGTCGCCCAGGCGCTGCCCACCGCGGCGAGACCCAGCAGCACCGCGGCCGCCAGCTCGAACCGATCCAGCGGCTTCGGCTTCTCGTCCGCTGCCCGTTCCGTTTCGGTCTTCTTCTGCTCCTCCATGGACTTCCCTCCTTTCCGCGGAGCCGCCTCGGCGACGACCCAGGTGGCGAAGCATCCGCCACGTATCCGCGCGGGGTGCGCGGGGGTTCCGGTGCCCCCCCGGTTTCGACCGGGTCGGGCGACCCTCCCTGCCGCACGGCGGCAACGATAGCAGCCGGGGATGCTCGGGGCAACGGTGCGCCCGGCCCCCGAATCCCGCTCCATGGAGTCTCCGGAACGGTCCTCCGACCGGGTGGGGGAGCGCGCGGCGCGCCAGGCGCGCAGCGCCTCCGCGCGCAAGGGCTCCCGCAGGGCCCAGCGCACCGCGCGGGCAAGAACCGTGGGCCCAGGGGCTCGACGCCTTCGTCGGCTGTGCCACGCCCGTGCGAGCATCCGGGCCAGGCTGTCGGCTTGGGCTTGCGGTGCGATTTGGGCGGCCCCACGATTCCGCCGCCGCCGGCAGGTCAGGCGATCTCGCCCGCGTGCAGTCGCTCCACGAACGTCCGCCAGGGAAGGATTTCGATGTCGCCGACCCGGCGCGGCTCGCGTTCCTGGCACACGAGGACCTTCCGGCGCACCTTGTGCTCTTGCGCCAGTGCGCGCAGGCCGCGCAGGTCTCCTTCGTGGACGCGCGCGCCGCTCTTGACTTCGACGGCGGCGCGCATGTCGTCGAGCACGAAGTCCACTTCGTAGCCGCTGGCGGTGCGCCAGAAGCGGATCTCGAGGTCCGGACGACGGTAGCGGCGGTAGTTCATCAGTTCCAGCAGGATGTAGTGTTCGAAGCTCTTGCCGCACTCGGCGCTGCCGGGGAGCGGCCGGCGGCGCGCCAGATGGTTCGCGACGCCGACATCGAAGAAGTAGAACTTCTCGGTCCGGATCGTCCGCCGGTTCCGGACGCGCGTCCAGGGGGGCAGGCGGAAGCCGAGCAGGGTGTCTTCGAGGATCTCGTAATAGGACCGGACCACCTTCGCGCTGACGCCCGCCTCGCGCCCGATGTTGGTGAAGTCGAGCAATTCCCCGTTGCCGATCGCCGCGACCCGCAGGAACTCGGCGAAGGCGGGGATGTTGCGCAGCGCCGCCTCGGCGGCGATCTCCTCGCGCAGGTAGTCGGCCACGTAGGCCCGCAGGTCGTCTTCGGGCGACTCGGAGAGGAAGTGCGGCGGCAGGAGACCCGCGATCATCACCCGTTCGAGGTCGAAGCCGGTCGTCTCGAGGCACGACAGCGGTCCGAGCTCGCGGCGGACGGCGCGTCCGGCGAGCAGGTTGGCGTGTCCCCGCCGCAGCTTCCGAGCGCTCGAACCGGTCAGCAGGAAGGAGGCCCGGCGATTCTCGATCAGCCAGTGGACTTCGTCGAGCAGCGCGGGCACGCGCTGGATCTCATCGATGACGGTGAGCGCGCCGTCCCAGCGTTCCCGGAGCAGGGCGGGGCGGGCGGCGTATTCGGCGAAAACGTCGGTCCGGAGCAGGTCGATATACCGTGCGCGACGTCCGGGCAGGAAGTGTTCGCGGATCCAGAACGACTTGCCGACCCGTCGGGGGCCCCAGAGGAAGGCCGAGCGCCCGGGTTTCAGGTCGAGGTCGAGGAGTCTTCGGACGATCGTTCCCATGACGGCAGTTTATCATGATATTCCGTCTCGACAAGTCCGATTGTCATACCGGCATCCCGCGGTGGCGATGCCGCGCGGAGAGCCCCGCGCGGGAGATTCGCGTGGGTGTCGCCCGCGCCGGCCCTGGGCATGGCCCGGGTTCGGCCGGCCCGGGCCGGCGGGATTCCGCACGGGTGCGTGTCGGGTCAGTCGCAGATGTCCTGGCAGCAGACACGCCCCGCTTCGCAGGTCAGCGAGGTGTCGTCCGGGGCGGCCCAGCAGCCGGTGCACCGCTCGCCCTCCACGCAGTTCGTGTACCCCGACGACGAACAGGTGCTCGAGGGCGCCGGGACGCAGCACCAGCCGCCGCGCGGGCAGTCCTCGTGGCCCTCTCCCGCTGCGGGCTCGGTGCCCACCGGGCAGATCACCCACCGGTACTCCGTGCAGGTGCCGCCGCGCGCCTCGCACCGCGGGTACGAAACGGTGTCGGTCGGGATGTCCACCGGCACGTCGGTCGGGACGTCGGTCGGGATGTCGGCGGGGACGTCGGTCGGGATGTCGGCGGGGACGTCGGTCGGGATGTCGAGCGGGATGTCGGCGGGGACGTCGGTCGGGATGTCGGCCGGAATGTCGGCGGGGACGTCGGCGGCATCCGGCTCCCCGTCGGTCCCGGTGTCGCCGTCCGTGCCTCCCTCGGTCGTGTCGGAGGTTTCCGCCGTATCGGCGGGACTCGAATCGTCCCCGCCGCAGCCGGCGATCACGGTCGCGCATGCGAGCAGTGCGAAGAACCAGCGACGTCCCGGCATGATGCCTCCTTTTCCCTCTGCAACACCGGCGGTCGCACTGCCGGCGGGTCACAAGCCTAGCATGGGCCGCTCGGCGCGCAACCGATGCCGGACCGGCGCAGGGACGTCCCGCAGGACTCCGTTCACGAACCGGGTGCGGGCGGAGCGGCTGATGGCGGTCGTCGGGCCGTCGCCCGTGCCGTGGAGCGCGAGGGCGTGTCGTACGGGGCGGTGCTACGCGGCGCGGAGGGAGCGGAGGAAGGCGGGGATGGTGCGGAAGCGGAAGTGGGTGACGGAGCGGGAGACGAGGCGCCCGGTGTCAGCCTCGGTGACGACGCCGTAGCAGGTGGTGTGGGAGACGGGAAGGTTCCAGGGCTGGATGTTGACCTTCTCGCCGACGTAGCGATAGCGCTTCCCCGCCGCCTCGAACTCGAAGGTGTAGCGCAGCGCGTGTTCGTCGAAGTAGCGGAGTTCGAGGCGTCCGCGGCAGGGGGCGTTCTCGCAGAGGCCGCCGGCGGTGACGGTGCCTTCGAGCGGCTGGGTGAGGAACTGGGGGTCGTCCGGGTCGATCCAACTCGACAGGTCGTCGGGGCCCCAGGTGACGCGGAACTCGAACGGGTGTCGTCCGGGGGGGCCGCAGCCGGGTTCGAACCTGTGCTCCCCGCTCATCACCTCGTCCATGCGGAAGCCGAGGGTTCTGGGTCCCAGCCAGCCGCGGATGCGTTGCGCGAGTTTTCCCATGATCGCTACTCCTTCTGTCGGGCCGGGGCCGCGCGGTGCGGTCCCTTGGCCAGGAAGAACGCCGCCACATCGCTCATCGCCGCGAACAGGGGCGGGAGCAGGTGGGCGTAGAAGCCGACGAGGTTGAGCGGGTTGACCATCTCGACGCGTCGCTCGTCCCGCACCGCCTCGAAGATGATCCGTCCGACGCGTTCGGGGGTCATCGAGTAGTACGGGAGGAGTTTCATCGACAGCTTGGCGGCGAGGGTTTCGCCGGCGACGCCGCGGTAGAACGGGGTGTTGACCATGAACGGGTAGACGGTGGTGACCTGGACGCCGCGGCGCCGGATTTCGAAGCCGAGCACTTCGGAAAAGACGCCGGCGGCGGCCTTGATCGCGGCGTAGGCGCCCCAGGTGGGGAGCCGGAAGAAGGCCTGGCCCGAGGAGACGTTGACGATGTGTCCGCGGCCCCGTTCGAGCATCGCGGGGAGGAAGGCGTGGACGTGGTAGAGGACGCCCCACAGGTTGACGTCGATCAGTCTCTTCCAGGTGTCGAGGGAGGTTTCGGCCAGTTCGCCGTGGTGGCCGATGCCGGCGTTGTTGACGAGGACGTCGAGGCGTCCGAAGGTGGCGAGGACCCAGCGGGCGGTCTCCTCGACCCGGGCCCGGTCGGTCACGTCGACGACGCGGGCGTGGACGGGCGCGCCGTTTCGTCCGAGCCGCTCGGCTGCCTCCGTGAGCGCCGCCGCGTCGATGTCGGTGAGGATCACCGTCGCGCCGGCCCGCGCGAATTCCTGCGCCGTGCAGAACCCGATGCCGCTCGCCCCCCCCGTCACCAGCACGACCTTGTCCTTGAGGTCCTTCATCGAACTGCTCCTTGGCCCCCGCCCGCCGCCGGTCGCCCGAAGCCGAAGAAGGCGAAGTCCACCATCTCCTCGATCAGGCGTTCGATGGTCAGGTCCGGCAGACGGCCGTGCCACCACTGTTGCGCCATCCAGAAGGCCATGCCGACGAGGGCCTGGGAGACGGCGTCGGCGCGGCAGGGACGCGCGAACCCGCCGGCGATCGCATGTTCGAGGTATCCGCGCGCCAGCGCGGCCAGGCCGTCGTAGAACCCCCGCAGCTTCCGTTCGAAGGCCTCGCCCACCGTCGGGCCCTCGCGGACGAACAGCATCAGCAGGTCGCGGTTCCCCTCCGCCCGCGCGGCGATGCGCCGGATCGCCGCGACCGACGCCGCCCGGTACTCATCGACGTTGCGCGGCAGGTTGGCGCTCATCTCGGAAAACTCCGCGAACACCGACGCCACGAACCGGTCGAACAGCGCCTCGAAGATCCCCTGCTTGTCCCGGAAGTAGCGGTAGAACGTCCCCTGGCCCGCCCCGGCCTCGGAGACGATTTCCGAGACCAGCGCGCCGTGGTAGCCGCGGCGGACGAAGACCGCCGCCGCGGCATCCAGGAGTGCTTCTCGGCGTTGTTCTCTTCGTCTCGCGTCGGCCTGCTTCCTGAATTCAGAAGGCATCTTTCGCCTCGCAACTATATGTATAAACGATACGGACGGACGTGTCAATCTCGTTTTTATTGAATCGCTGGACAGGGAGAAGGTCATGGAAAGGAAACGGGTTTCGGCGGCGGGTTCGGGTGGGCCGGCGGTGTTCGGGGCGGTTCGGTCCCGGTTCCCGGCGGCGGTGCCGTGCGGACCGGAGGTGTTCGGGGAGGGGATGTTCCGGTTTCGGGGATTCCGGCGGTCGGTTCAGATCAGGATGGTGATCGGGTTGAGGTTGAGGCCGGCGGGGCTGGCGTAGGAGGTGAAGCTGCCGAGGCCGTATTCGATCAGGCCGAACGGTTCGGCGGCGCGGATGGTGTGGGTGCCGCCGCCGACGGGGACGATGCCGATTTCGCGGTCGCCGACGGGTCGCCAGTCGGCGGAGACGGGGGAGCCGTCGAGGGTGAGGGCGAGTCCGGGGGGGCGGACGACCATGACCCACGACTGGCCGTTGGTGCCCGGGTTGTAGGAGCTGGGGGCGATGAAGATGTAGTCGGAGCGGTACTGTTCGGCGGGGACGAGGACGGTGAGGGCGGGGTCGCCGCGGTCGGCGTTGGGCTCCGGGTAATACTGGCCGAGGATGTACTGGGCGACCTGGATCGCGCGGGTGGCGCTGACGCGGAACGGTTCCCACGCCATGAACTCGACCCACTGGTTGGCATGCAGGGTGACGAAGTCGACGCCGTCCTGGGGCGGGTCGACGGTGACCTCGGTGTCGTCGAAGGCGGCGATGACGCGGACCATGTTGTCGCCGGGGCCGCCGTTGTCGGTCATCGGCGCGGAGACGAAGTCGCGGCCCCAGGTCTGGATCGGGGCGAGCTGTTCTTCGAGGTGGTCGCAGGCCTGGCTGGTGTAGGGGACGTAGGCGCAGACGTGGCCGCCGAAGACCTCGACGGGTCGGTTGGCCCAGATGCGGCTCCCGGTGAGGTCGAAATCGGTTTCGCGGCACGTGTCCAGGTAGTCGCACATGCCGAACGTGCATTCCTCTTCCCGATGCCAGCCGGGGCGCCCGTCGACGCAGTCGGGCGGCGGCGCGGCGGCGACGTGGGCGACCTCGCCGCGCCGCAGGGTGAAGCGGATCGTGCTGCCGGGCGGCGCGGCGTCCCAGCGTCCGCCGGCGCCGGCGGTCTCGCCCGCGACCCAGACCTCGACGTCGGTCGGTTCCGGCGCGATGCCGACGATCGCGACGTAGTCGGCGTACTTCATGAAGTCCGGCGGCGTCGGGAACGGTCCGCCGCTCATGCCCGAGGCCCGGGTGAAGGGGACGTAGGTGACGGCGACGTAGTCGCCGGTGAGCACGTGGGTCGGGTAGAGCAGGGTCGCGTCGTTGGTGTACGAGAACACGCCGCCCGAGCTGTACTCGAACGGGTTCCACTGCGAGACGGTGACGGGCAGGTCGGACCGGAGCCGGTAGGCGCCGTCGGCGACGACGATGCTGCCCCATTCGCCGCCCGGGATGCCGAACGACTGGCCCGTGACCCACGGCAGGGGGATTTCCGTCAGTCCGCCCGCGGGGACGCTGCCGCTGTACACTTCGGTCGAGCCCCGGTGGATGTGGATGGTCGCCGGCGCTCCGTTCGGGTTGGCCACGATCACGCGGTAGTCGAACACGGTCGAGTCGAGTTCGGCGGTGTTGGCCAGGGCGACGGGCCAGTATTCGCAGCCGACGTACGAGCGGGTCGATTCCGCCTCGCCGCAGGCGTCGGCGCAGTAGCCGGTGGCGTCGCAGGTCGAGCCCCACTCGGTGCAGTCGCGGCCGGTGATCCAGGCCGAGCCGTCGGCGGCGCAGAGCATCGAGACGTTGCCCTCGCAGCGGCGCTCGTTCGGCCGGCACAGGACGCAGCCGAGGGCCGCGTCGCAGGCGTCGGGGCAGGGCATCTCGTGCAGGCGCGAGACGCCGTCCGGGCCGCACTGGTAGTGGACGTTGCCATAGCAGCCCCAGACGCCGATCTCGCAGGCGAACGGCGCGTCGGCCGGCACGTCGCCGTCGGGCGGCGTCGCCCCGTCGTCCGCCGCGTCGGGCCGGGCGTCGGGCCGCGCATCCGGCAGATCGTCGTCGCCCGGTGAACACCCCCACGTCGCCGCCGCCAGAAGCACCGCCGCCGTCCGTCGCATCTGGGCACCTCCTCCCGTTCCCCCGCCGCTCCGCCGGGGAGTATACGGCGATTCGCGGCGGCGTGCAGGTCGAGCGTTTCGGCCGTGGTCGGACCCTCCCCGTCTGGCGGGGAGAGGGGCGGACCGGCGCAGCGTTGCATGTCGCGGCCGGGCGATCCACGATGGGGACCGATGGCGGAAGCGACCCGGCCTCCGGGAACCGGGGTCGGGAGGAGCGGTGGAGATGGCGGCACGGTGTTTTCGGGGAGCGCTGTGGGTCGGCCTCGCGGCGGTCGCCGGTTGCACGGAGCCGGCGAGCGGGGTGGGCGTGGCGGGGACGCCGGTGCTGCGACCGGCGGGCGAGCCGGCCTTGCCGGAATCGTCGAGCCCGCCGGCCTATCGGCTGGAGCGGATCGGTCCGGCGGGTCGGCCGGAGGCGGTGGCGGGCGCCGAGCGGGTGCTGGCGGCGGCGGCGTTGGCCGACGGGGCGGTGGTGTTCGTCACGCACGAGGGCCTCGACGGGCGGCTGGTGCTGGTGCGCGGCGCGGAGCGTAGGACGCTGGACGAGGCGGTCGTGCCCGAGTTGGCGGTCGCGCCGGGCGGCCGCCGGCTGCTCTATCCGCGCCGGGCGGGGGACGACGTCGAACTGGTGCTGCTGGAGCCGGCGACCGGCGCGCGACGGGTGGTCCACCGCGGGCCGACGGCGGACCGGCCGTGTTTCCGTCCCGACGGCGGCGCGTTCGCGTTCGTCGGCACGGGCGACGGCGGGCTGGCATCCCTGTTCGTCGCCGAGGGCGCGGGGCCGGCGCGCCAGACGACCAATGTCGGATTGCGGGGACCCGGCCTGCCCGACGGCTTCGTGCCGCCGCCGCTACGCGCCGAGGACGTCGCGTGGGACGGCGGGCGGATCGCCTACCCGCTGCCCGACGGTCGTCGCTGCGAGGTGGACCCGGCCGCGGGCCGCGGGGCGTGCGCGGAGGTGCGGCCGTGAAACGCCGCGCATCGATCCACTCGCCGTGCCGGGTCGGCGGTGCGTTCCGGCCGGTCGCGCCGTCCTTCGGTCGCGCGGCGCGGCGCCGGTGCGAAGCCGCCGTGTTCTCCGTGGCGGTGCTCTGGGGCGCGCCCGCGGCGGCGCAGGACTACCGGTTTCCGTTCGGCGGCTCCTGTACCTCCTCCTCGTGCTACGTCACCGCGTACTACGACCTGGTCGCGGCCTCCGGCTCGATGCAGGACTGGAACTGCGGACGCCACACCTACGACGGCCATCACGGCACCGACTTCGGCGTGGGGAGCTGGCCGGGGATGGACGCGGGGCGCGACATCGTGGCCGCGGCCGACGGCGAGGTCATCCAGACGCACGACGGCGAGTTCGACCGCTGCACGTCGGGCGACTGTCCCGGCGGCAGCGGATACGGCAACCACGTCCGGCTGCGCCACGCGGACGGCAAGGTGACGATCTACGGCCACATGAAGAACGGCTCGGTGGCGGTCTCGGTCGGCCAGCACGTCCGCTGCGGCGACCGGTTGGGACAGGTCGGCTCGTCGGGCTACTCCACGGGACCGCACCTGCACTTCGAGGTCCGGACCGCCGGGGGCAGCGCGGACGACCCGTACACCGGACCGTGCGGCGGGCCGCTCCGCTACTGGGTCGATCAGGGGGCGTACAACGGGCTGCCGTCCACGGAGTGCGACGGGGCGGCGACCGACGGGGACGGCGACGGTTCTCCGGCCGGGGAGGACTGCGACGACGGGAATCCCGACGTTCATCCCGGGGCGGCCGAGGCGTGCAACGGCCGGGACGACGACTGCGACGGGTCCACCGACGAGGGGCTGCTCAACCGGTGCGGCGCCTGCGGCCCGGAGCCGCCGGAAACCTGCGGCGACGCCCTCGACAACGACTGCGACGGCCTGACCGACGAGGAGTGCGGGCCGGACGCGGATGCGGAGGCGGATGCGGAATCGGAGACCGAGGCGGAGACCGATGCCGAAGGCGGTGCAGACGCGGACGCGGAAGCGGGGGCGGAGGACGTCGGACCGGCCGAGGGCTCGGGGGACGGTTCGGACGGAGAGGCGTTCGGCTACTGGGTCTTCGTCGAAGAGGGGTGCGGCTGCGCCGCGCCGGGTGGCGCGGCGTCCGGCGGGTGGCTGGTTCTGTGGTTCGTGTCGGTGGCGGTGGCGCGGCGGCGCCGCCGCGCGCGGCCCGTCGAATCGCGCCGGGGTGCGGTTGGACGGCAGGGAGGTGCGGGATGAACGGAGTCGAGGGGCGGGATCGCGATTCGACCGTTTCTGCCGACCGGCGCCCGCGGGTGCGTTCGCCGCGCCTGGTCCGGGCGCTGGTGATGTGCGCGCTGGCGTCCGCGCCCGCGGCCTGCGGCGGCGGGGGTGGCGGCGGGCCGCAGGAGCCGGAGCCGGGGCGGGTGTACCGCGGCGGGCCGGACGCGGCGGGGCCGGAGGAGCCGGTGACGACGCCGGACTACGCCGTGGAGCCGGCGCCTCGGCCGGGGCCGGACGAGCTGATCGTGGCGCCGGCGTACGGCGCGCCGGTGCCGGAGCCTGGGCCGGTGCTGATGTACGCGGCGCCGGAAAACTAGCGCACGCGGCGCGGCCGCGGGAGGGAGGCCGATGGGCTCGGGCGGCGGATTGCGGGGCGCGCGGGCCGGCGCGGCGCCGAAACGGGCCGGCGGGAGGGTCGCATGACGGCCGGGGAACGGATGCCGCCGTTGCACACGCCGGCGATGTGGATCACCGCGGCGGTCACCTTCACGATCTGGCTCGCGCACGCGGTGCTGGCGCGGCTCGTCGCGTCGCGGCTGCCCGAGCGGTTCCCGGTGCACTTCGACTTCGCCGGGGAGCCGGATCGCTGGGCGGCGCGGGGCGATACCGAGTGGTACGTGACGGTGGCGCTCGGAGGGGTGTTGGCCCTGGGGCTCACCGCGTTCGGGCTGGCGTTCCACCGCATGCCGTTGCGGTTCGTCAACCTGCCGGGCAAGCAGCGGCTGCTCGCGCTGCCGCCGGAGCGGCGGCCGCCGGTACTGCGGGTCGCGGCCTGGCTGCTCGTGCTGCTGGGCCTGCTGATCGCGACGACGTTCGCTTCGATCCAGTACCTGATGTACCGCACGGCGTTGTTGGGATGGGTCGAGTCGTCGATCTTCGCGGTGTTGGGCCTGGAGTTCGCGGCGCTGGTCGGGCTGGTCGCCGGCGCGACGATCGCGATGCGGCGCCGCCTGCGCCGGGCGCTCGACGGTCCCCGCTGATGGAGCTGTTCGACACGCACGTCCACCTCTACGAGCCGCCGCTGGCGGCGGACGCGGACGGGGTGCTGGCGCGGGCCGCCGCGGCCGGCGTGACGCGGGTCGTGGTCCCGGCCTACGACCTCGAGTCGTGGACCGCCGCGCGCGCCGCGGCGCGCCGGCCGGGGGTGTTCGCGGCGTTGGGGCTGCATCCCTGGGTCGCCGACCGGCCGCTGGACCTCGCCGCGTTGCGCGCCGCGCTTTGCGAGCCGGGGGTGGTGGCGGTGGGCGAGGTGGGGCTGGACGCGGCGACGGGACCGGACCTCGCGCTGCAGATCGCCGCCCTGCGCGGGCAACTCGAGCTGGCCTGCGAACTGGACCGGCCGGCGATCCTCCATTGTCGCGGGGCGTTCGAGGAACTGCTGGCGCTGCTGCGCGGGTACGCGCCGCGGCTGCGCGGGGTGGTGCACGCCTTCGCCCGCGGCCCGGAGCTGCTCGAACGGTTCCTGTCGCTCGGCCTGCACGTCGCGTTCGGCGGCGCCGCGACGCGGCCGGGAAGCCGCGCCGCCCGCAGCGCGCCGCTCGTCCCCGCCGATCGCCTGCTGCTCGAAACCGACGCGCCGTCGATCGGGCTGCACGGGATTCCGGCGCACGAGGTCGAGCCGCGGCACGCGCTCGACGTCGCCCGCGCGCTGGCGCGGCTGCGGGGGACGACGGTCGAGGAATTGGCGGAGCGGACGACGGCGAACGCACGGGCGCTGTTCCGGGTGTAGACTCGGGTGTTGCCAGCCGGCGACTCCGCGGTCGCCGGCCGGGGCGGGGCGGGGGCCGAGAGCGCGCCGGGGAGGCGGGGATGCGCGATTCGGGCTCGCCGGCGGGACGTTTCTCGCGGACGGTCGACCTGTACGGGGCGTCCGGGTTCGAGGCGATCCGCTCGGCGCGCGTGGTGGTGGCGGGTCTGGGCGGGGTCGGGGCGCACGCCGCCCTGGCGCTGGCGCGTTCGGGGGTCGGGACGCTGGTGCTGTGCGACTTCGACAAGGTCACGGTGTCTTCGCTCAACCGCAGTCCGTTGTTCGAGCCGGGCGACGTGGGGCGGTCCAAGGCCGAGGCGCTCGCCGAGCGGCTCGGCCGGGCCTGTCCGGACACCCGCTGCGAGGCGCGGGAGGTGTTCCTCGACGAGGCGACGGTCCCCGGGGTGCTGGAGCCGGCGCCGCAGGTGGTGATCGATGCGATCGATGCGCTGGGGCCGAAGGTGGGGCTGTTGGCCGCCTGCGTGCGGCGGGGGTTGCCGGTGGTGTCGAGCATGGGGGCGTCGGCGCGTCGGGACCCGGGGGCGTTGCGCGACGGGGAGGTGGGGGAGACGAGCGAGTGCCCGTTGGCGCGGCTGGTCCGCCGGCGGCTGCGCAAGCTGGGGATCGAGCGGGGGGTGACGTGCGTCTGGTCGGTGGAGCCGGCGGCGCCGCCGTTGCCGCCGGACCGCGGGGAGGAGACGCTGCGGCGCGGGCGGGTGCGCCGCCGGCAGCCGAGCGGAATCTGTCTGCCCGGGATCTTCGGCTATCGCGCGGCGGCGCTGGCGCTGGAGCGGCTGGTGAGGCCCGGTGCGGTCCGGGCGCAGGATGCCTCGGCCGGCTCGAAGGGGCGGCGCGGCGCCGGGATCGGGTAGGATGGGACGGTGGAGGTTCGGCCATGGATGGAGCGCGCGCGTGGATCCGGCGGACGACCTGGCTGGTGGCGGCGGCGATCGCGGGCTGGGGCGGGTGCGGCGACGATGCCAGCGGGCCGGACGGGGACGACGCGGCGGGCGAATGGGCCGATGCGGACGCGGTGCCGGACGGCCGGGACGCGGAGGACGCGGCGGACGACGCTCCGTTCGACGGCTGTCCGGGCGACCCGCCGGAATGGCTGTGCCATGCCGATCCGCCGAGCACGCTGTTGCCGCCGGGCACGACGGAACTGCGCTTCTCGGTGAACAGCGACGAGCCGGCGACGTGTCGCTGGGCGTTGGGGGCGGCCGCGGAGTACGGCGCGATGACGCCGTTCGAGTCGGGCGACGGGACGCGGGCGCACGGGGCGACGTTCGCGGGGCTGTCGACGGACCCGACGACGGTCAACGAGGTGTACGTGCGGTGCGACCCGCGGCCCGAGGAGGTGCTCCACCTGCGCTACCGGGTGCTGGCGGACGTAAACCCGTCGTTCCCGCGGACGGGCAACCTGTGGGGCTGGTGGGGCCTGCGGTCGGTGAGTCTCGAGCACTGCGCGCGGATCGATCTGTTCCTCGGGGCGGAGCCGCCGGCGGACGAGGTGCGGGCGTTGCGGCGGATGAATCCGGACGTGCTGGTGCTGGGGAGCATCAACACGGTGGAGCGGTCGGAGTGGGACGAGGGGGAGGTGCCGGAGGAGTACTGGCTCAAAGATGTGCACGGCCGGCGGATCGAGGTCTGGCCGGGGGCGTGGCGACTCAACCTGACCAAGCCGGAGGTCGCGGAGTTCCAGGCGCGCTACGCCTACCAGGCGATGCTCGACGCCGACCTGATGCTGGACGGGATGTTCTTCGACAACTTCTTCACCTCGCAGTCGTGGCTCGACCACGACATCTACGGCACCGCGGTGCAACTCGACGCGAACGAGGACGGGGTGGAGGACGACCCGGAGTGGCTCGATACGGCGTGGCGACAGGGGGTGTACGACGAACTGCGGGCGTGGCGGCGCTGGATGCCTTACGCGTACGCCTCGGGGCATCTGCCGCGGCCGCCCGACGAGGAGTTGGGGACGATCTTCAACGGGGACAGCATCGGGTTCCTGACGGCGGACGTGCTGGAGGGACGCCGGGGGTTCGCCGACCTGTGGGCGACGTACCACGACTGGTGGAGCGTGCGGCCGGCGCCGTCGATCACGATGGTCGAGTCCTCGCCGCACGACCAGATCGCGTACGGCTACGACTACAGTCCGCAGGAGAAGATCCCGGCCTCGACGCTGGAGTTCGCGCGCACCTACCATCCGTTCGTGCGGTTCGGGCTGGCGTTCACCCTGACCAACGACGGGTACTTCGCGCACGAGTTCGGGGACACCTGGCACGGGAACGACTGGTGGTACGACGAACTGGACCACGATCTGGGGCGCGCCTGCGGCCCGGCCGAGCGCGTGCCGGTCGGCACCCCCTCGACCGACGACCTCCTCGACAACGGCGACTTCGAAGGACCGCTCGAGGGGACGTGGCGCCTGTGGGCCGACGCGTCCACGGGCGCGGCGGCGACCGTGACGCGCGACACGACGGGGGCGCACGGAGGCGCCGCGGCCGCGCGGATCGACGTCGCGAATCCCGGGGACGGGACGGACTGGAAGGTCAGCTTCTCGCAGTCGGATCGCGCGGTGGTCGCCGGGCAGAGCTACGACCTGTCGTTCTGGGCGCGCGCGGACGCGGCGCACGAGATTGCGGTCGGGCTCCAGAAGGGGGCGCCCGACTGGCGCAACTACGGGTTGTGGCGGCGGGTCACGCTGTCGCCGGAGTGGCGGCGGTACGAAATCACGTTCGAGGCGAACGAGACGGCGGACGACGGGCGGTTCCAGTTCGCCGTGGGCACCCGGGCGGGGACGGTGTGGCTGGACGACGCGCGCATCGTCGAGCATCCGGCGGACGTGTTCCGGCGGACGTTCCAGCACGGGCTGGTACTGCTCAACGGGACGCGCGAGCGGCAGACGATCGCGGTCGAACCGGGCTACCGCCGGCTGCTCGGGGACGAGGCGGCGCGCTGGGAGTGGATCGTGGACGACGCCGACCCGGCGTTCACGGCGAGCGCGGAGTGGACGGCGGCGGAGTACGACAGCGGAGAGTGGCGGGCGAGCGGCCCGTTCTACCACGACTGGGGTCCGGGCTGCCGGCGCAACGACGGCACGGCGGGCGAGGCGGTCTGGCGGCTCGACGTGCGCGCCGACGACCGCTACACGATCGACGCCTGGTGGCCCGCGGCGCCGGAGAGCGCGGGTTGGAGCGACCGGGTGGTGTTCGAAGTGGTGGCGGGCGGAGCGGTGGCGGCGAGCGCGATGCTGGACCAGCGCACGGGCGGGGACGAGTGGCACCGGGTGGCGGAGGTGGAACTGCGGGCGGCGGACGACCCGCAGGTGCGGGTGCGCAACGCGGGGACGGGACCGGCGATCGCCGACGCGCTGCACGTCCGGTCGGCGTCGCGCTACAACGACGGGACGCCCGTGACGTCGGTGACGCTGGAGCCGCTGGACGGGATCATCCTGCAGCGGGAGGGCGGGCTGCCGCCGGGCTGTCCGTAGCCGGCCGGGGCTTCGGGCTCAGCCGCCGCAGCCGGAGCAGCCGGAGGGGCCGGGGCGGCAGGTGCTGCAGGAGGAACCGCCGGCGGTGGTCCGCATCGAGCCGCCCTCGCACTTGAAGGCGAAGCGCGACAGCTTGCGGCGTGCGTGGGTCTTCCCGCACGAGGGGCAGACGACGGGCTCGTCGTCGTGGAACACCAACTCCTCGAACTCCTTGCCGCACGCCTCGCACTGGAACTCGTACAGCGGCACCGTCGCCTCCTCGTCCCCCCGGTCGCCCGCGCAACATAGGACCGCGGAGGGTTCCGCGCAACACCGGCCCTTGCCGCGGCCCGTCGCGCCGGCCTGCGGCGGTGGGCGGAGACCTGGGAGGGAGGCGCGCAACGCCGGCCTGCGCCGGCGCGATGCCGGGGCCGCCGCGGGTCGAGCGGCCGTGGCCGGGAGGTGGACGATGCGAGGGAATTCGATAAGTTCGGGGATACGAACGAAGGATCGCGCGGCAAGCGCGGAAACGGTGGCGGGTCGGGCGACGGGTTCGGCGGGGTGTCGGAGGGCCGCGATGGTCGTCGCGGCGTGCGCGTGGGTCGTCGCGGCAGCGGGTTGCCTGGCGACCACGTCGTTGCACGAGCGGGCGGTGGCGAGCAACGACGCGGGCATCGAGCGGTTGCGGGCCAACGACCTGGAGGGCGCCCGGGCGGCCTTCCGCCTGGCGCTGGAGTACAACGACCGGTTCTCCGAGCCGTACAACAACCTGGCGATCGTGGCGTTGCGGCGGGGCGAACTGGCCGAGGCGGAGCGGCTGGTTCGGCAGGCGTTGCGGCTCAACCCCGACTTCGCCGAGGCGTGGAACAACCTGGGGTATCTGCGGTTGCGGCAGGGGGACGCCGCCGGGGCGGTCGAGGCGTTCGAGGAGTCGTTGCGGACCGACCCGGGGCAGCTCGACGCGCGCTACAACCTGGTCCTGGCTCTCGGGCTCGCCGGGCAGGACGACGCGGCCTGGGAACAGGCGCTGCGGCTGGACGTGGCGAGTCCGCAGGACCCCGTGGTGCAGGCGTTGCTGGCGTGGATCGCGACGCTGCGCGAGAGTCCGGAGGAGGCGAGCGATTGGGCGACGCGGGCGCTGGCGGCGCGACCGGACCAGCCGCTGGCGGCGTACGCCATGGGGTGGGTGTTGTTGCGGCAGGGCCGGGCGGCGGAGGCGGAGCCTTTCCTGCGGCTCGGGGCGCAGGCGGACCTCGGCGGGTTCGCCTGGAGCCTGCTCGGCGCCGCGCTGTTGCAACTCGACCGGTGGGACGAGGCGCGCGAGGTGTTCGCGCGGGCGTTGGCCGAGGGGCCGGAACTGGTCCCGGCGCTGTTCGGCGCGGGGCTCGCCGCGGCGTGGGTCGGGGACTGTCCGGCGGCGGCGGAGTATCTCGAGCGGGGGTTGGCGGCGGACGGTCGCGCGGAACGGGGACTGCCGGCGGCGGAGCGGCAGCGGATGGAGGAACTGCTGGCGCTCGTCCGGCAGCAGGTCGAAGAGGGGAGCCGTTGACCCGGGTTTGTCCAGGCTGCGGGCCGGGCGGGTGTTCCGGAGACGTCCTCAGCGACACCGCCCGTCCTGGCAGGTGATGCGACGCGGCGGACAGGGGAAGGCAGGGCACAGGTCGGGGCAACCGGCGCCGACGTACGCATCCCAGAGAGCCTGCACTTCCGCAGCGCCGGCCTGGGTGCCGCCGAACGGGCATTCGCAGCACGGCCGATTGCAGACGCGGGCGGCACAATCCGCGTCGCTCGTGCACCGCGTCGCGCGGTCGATGGCGCGCTGGACATCCTCGCGCAGGCGCTCGCACTCGGCTTCGGTCCCTCCAGCCGTCGGCGTCGCATCGGCAGCGGCGTGCGGCGGCGGACATTCCACCGGGGCCGCCCCGGGTCGCTCGTCGACGCCGGCCGCGGCGGCGACGGGGAAGGAGGGCCTGCCGTCGGGCGGAGAGGCCGGCGCGCCGGGGAGGGAACCGCTTGCAGCGCCGCTCGAATTGCCCGAGGCGCAAGCCCCGGTGGCGATCGCCGCCAGCGTGAGGGCCACCAGCCGCGAGCAAGGAGTCGACCTCACGGCCGCCTCCCGCACGTCACGCGCATCGGCATGGTCCTGATCTCGCCGCAGCGACCGGCGCTGCACCCGGCCGCAGCACACGCCGACTCCCTGGTCGGATAGCAGCATGCGCCCACCAGGTAGGTGCAGGGGCCCGCGGAGGACGGCACCCCTCCGGGCGCGCAGCGTTCGCCGGAGGACGGCACCGAGGGCGAGGGGACCGTGGTCGGCGCAGGCTCCGCCGGCGAGCCCTCGGCCGAGGGAGGAGGGGGAGCGGACTCCACAACCGGCGACGGTTCTGCATCGGACGGCAGAGGTGCGGCCCGCGGTTCCGGGGACGCGGCCGGCTGGGAAGCCGGGGTCGTCGAGACCGGGGATGCGGTCGGGCCCGGCTCGTCCACCCGCATCCGGTACGCGCCGTCCACCGGGGGGGTCTTCGAAACCGGGGATGCGGTCGGGCCCGGCGGCCCCGAGCCGGGGTTCGAGGAGCAGGCGAGGGGGGTCGCCAGAAGGGGAACCAGCAGCGCAAGCCGGATGAGCGGACTCCCGGCCTTCCGCAGGCCCAGGCCGGGTCGGGGAGCCGTTCCGCGGGGGAACGACGATGGCATCCTTCCCCGCCCCCGACCCTGTTTGTCCGAGTCCACTTCGGTTTCGACCGGCAAGACACCGCGCGTGGCCACCATGTCGGAAACGGTAGCACCCAGGGCGGACGCGAACAACGCCCTTCCGAACGGCCGGTCGGCCGGTCGGCGGCCGGTGGACACCCGGGGGGGTGCGGAGTAACCTTCCGGCAGCGGCGTTGCGGTGGGGTCCGGAGCGCCGGCCGGAGTCGCGCCGATGGAGTGGCGACGCATCGCGGGAACGGGGGTTGTGGCGGCGCTGGCGGCCGCCGCGCTGGTCGCGGCCGGGTGCCTTCAGGACGACGAGTCGTACGGGCGGGCGTCGTTCCCGGTCCGGTATCTCGACCGCGAGGAGGCGGAGTTCCTGCGGCTGATCAACGAGTATCGGGCGGCCAACGGGCTGGGGGCGTTGACGTCCTCGGCGACGATCAACCAGGCGGCGTACGATTTCTCGGTCGACATGGGGGAGCGCGGGTTCTTCGACCACGTCGACCCGGAGGGGCGCACGCCGTTCGACCGGATGTGCGCGGGAGGGTACGCGCCGGCGTGCGCCGGGTCGACGGCGATGGGGGAGAACATCGCGGCGGGGATGGAGTCGGCCTACGAGGCGTTCGACGGGTGGCGGCATTCGCCCGGGCACAACGCGAACATGCTGACCGCGGACTACGTGGCGATCGGGATCGGGCGGGCGTACGTGGCGGGGTCGCCGTACGGCTGGTACTGGACGACGGACTTCGGCGGAATCCTGGACCAGGACGGCTGCGCCTGCGCGGCGGGCGCGCGGCGGGACTGCGTCACGGCGTCGTGCGGCGGCGGCGTCCAGGAGTGCGACGACCACTGCCAGTGGAACGAGTGTCACGTGCCGGCGGCGGGGACGGAGATCTGCGACGGCTACGACAACGACTGCGACGGGGCGACGGACGAGGACGTGTGCGGGTCGTGCGTGCCGACGACCGAGCTGTGCGACGGTCGCGACAACGACTGCGACGGGGCGACGGACGAGAACCGCGTGTGCGGGCCGGAGTGCGAGCCGGTGGCGGACGACGAGGCGTGCAACGGAAACGACGACGACTGCGACGGGGTGATCGACGACGGGTGTCCGTGCCCGCCGGGGACGCCGGACCGGTCGTGCGGCATCACCGCGGGGCGCTGCACGATCGGCACGCAGTCGTGCGTCGACGGGGTGTGGGGCGCGTGTCAGGGGGCCGTGCTGCCGCGGCGGGATCTGTGCGACGGCCAGGACAACGACTGCGACGGGCAGACCGACGAGGGGGCGTGCAACGTCGACGCGCCGCCCGGGGACGACGGGTGCGGCTGCCGGGCGGCGCCGCCCGTTCGGGGCTCGGGGGTCGCGGCGCTGTTGCTGTTGCTGGCGGCGGCGCGCTCGGCGCGCCGGCGCGGAGCGGCGAAGGAGGGCCGGTGATGCGACCGGGTCTGCGGCTCGTCGGCCTCGGGTGGCTGCTCTTCGGTTGCGGCGACGACGGCGGATCGACGGGAGGGCGGCCGGTGGGCGACCCCTGCGAGCGCTCGACGGACTGCGAGTTGGACTGCGTGTGGCCGAGCGACCTCTATCCGAGCGGTTTCTGCAGTCGCTGGTGCGGGGAGGACTGGTCCTGCCCGTCGGGTTCGCAGTGCATGGATCTCGGGGGTGACATCTACTGTTTCCGGCAGTGCTGGGCGTCGGACGAGTGTCCGGACGGTTGGGGATGCGGTTCGGCGGGGGCCTGCGTGCCGTGCGCTGCGGAACCTTCGGCCTGCGCGGCGGACGCCGACGCGGACGTGGTGGATGCGTCGGACGAGGGGATCGAGCCGGACGCGGCGGACGCCGACGCGGATGCGGACGCGGACGCCGACGCGGATGCGGACGCGGACGCCGATGCCGACGCGTCGCCGTTGCCGAACGGCTCGCCGTGCACGCGGGCGAGCGAGTGCCGGTCGCGGTTGTGCCTGCCGCCGGAGCTGGGAGGGGTATGCGCCGCTCGTTGCGCTCCGGACGACCCGTGCGACTACGGCTATTCGTGCGTCCCGTTCGCGGAGGACTCGGACGCCAACGGCCGCACGGACCGGGTGGGTTACGGCTGCTACGACTGGACGACGGACCGGATCCAGGACGGGCTGGCGTGCACGGAGGACGTGCAGTGTCGTTCCCGGCTCTGCGACGGCGGCGTGTGCACGCGGCTGTGCGGTTCCGCGGCCGATTGCGTGCCGCTCACGGTGTGCGGTTCGTCGACGTTGCCGCTGGACGACGGGACGGGGACGTATCCGCTCTGTCGTTTCGAGACGGTCGCGGCCGGGGCGATCCGGGCGGTGCCGATCGCGACGCTGACGATGTCGACCGGGACGACGGGCCGGCTGGGGGAGCTGTGGATGCCGCCGAACGCGGTCGCGCTGCAGATCTTTGCCCAGCAGGTGGGGACGCGCGGGGCGTACCTCGGCGTGCTCAACGCCTACGACCCGGCGAACGAGCGGATCTACGACTACGACGACTTCTTCGAGGGGCGGGACACGCCCAACTGGCACGTGCCGGACGCGCGGGCCGCGAGCTTCTTCGTGCCGATGTCGAACCGGGTGACGTTCCGGGTCGGGCGGTACCTCTGGACGCCGATCATGTTCTCGCCCGACGAGACGAGCAGTTTCGACGATGCGGTGGAGTGGAGCGCCTACGTGAAGTTCGACCCGGCCGGCGCCGCGGCGGGGCGGCTGGCGGCGAACCTGTACTTCGTCGGCTGCGGCGTGACGGCGTCCACCGCGCCCACATCGACACGGTTCCAGGCGGCGCTGGACGAGTGGGAGCGGATCTACGCGACGGTGGGGATCACGGTGGGCGACTACACGTACCGCGACATCACGGGGGCGGACGCCACGCGATACGCCACGGTGGATTACGCGGAGGACCTCGACCAGGGGGAGGTGGGTCCGCTGATGGCGTTGACGGCCGGCCGGACGGAGCACGCGGTGAACGTGTTCTTCGTGCACGACTTCAGCGGCTACGGGCTGCTCGGGATCGCCGGCGGGATCCCCGGGCCGCCCGCGGTGCACGGCACGACGCATTCCGCCGTGATCGTGAACCTCGACGGCGCGTGGGGCGGCGGCGGGGCGTTCATCGGCCAGGTGATCGCGCACGAGGTGGGCCACTACCTCGGGCTGTGGCATTCGACCGAGAATCCCGACGGCGGGTGGCCGTACCGCGGCGACCCGCTGGCCGACACGACGACGGGCGACACGCACAACCTGATGTACTGGCAGGCGGCGGGCGGCGACCGGCTGTCGGCCGGGCAGGGATGGGTGGTCCGCCGCTCGCCGACGGTTCGCACCCCCTAGTCCCGGTCACTCGTAGTGGAGCCCTTCGACGGGGCGCATGCGCGACGCGCGCCAGGACGGGATCAGGGTGGCGACGAGGCAGATCGCGAAGGCGATCGCGGCGCAGGCCACGTAGTCGACGGTGCGGATGTCCACCGGGAGGTGGTCGATCATGTAGACCTTGGGGTCGAGGGGCCAGGCGTAGGCGCGCAGGGCGACGGAGATGCCGTAGCCCAGGCCAAGCCCGACGGCGAGGCCGACGAGGCCGATCACGGTGCCGACGGTGACGAACACGGTGCGGACGTCGCCGTCGGGGGCGCCCATCGATTTGAGAATCGCAATCTCCTTCTTCTTCTCCAGGACGATCATGATCAGCGTGGAGACGATGTTGAAGGCGGCGACGCCGACGACGACGGCGAGGACGATGGTGAGCATGATCTTCTGGATCCACAGGGCGGTGAACAGGTTCTTGTTGAGTTCCTTCCAGGTGATCACGCGGTAGGCGGCCTGGTGGGTGGCGTCGGCGAGCAGGGTGGCGGGGAGGGCGGCGAGCGCGGCGGTGCGGCGGGGGAGCCAGCGGCGGCTGGGAAAGCGGTCCCAGGCGGCGCCGCTGCGCAGGAACCCGCCGCGGATACCCTGGAGCCCTTCGATCGTGTCGTAGGCGGCGAGCAGTCCGCGCAGTTCCTCGGCCACCGCGTCGGCGCGGCCCAGGTCGTCCAGGCGCAGTTCGACGCCGGTGACCGTGTCGCCGCGCTGGAACATCGATTGCGCCTCGCGCAGGTGGATGTAGACCATCCGGCTGTCGTACTCGTTGAAGCCGGAATAGAAGATCCCGGCCACCTGGAAGGCGACGTCGGAGGGGCCCGAGTGGGCGCCGAAGCCGAAGCCGAGGCTGCCGGAGGGGGAGACGATCTTGACCACGTCGCCGGCGCGGATGCCGAGGTTCTCGGCGAGGGTGCGGCCGACGATGATGGTCGGCAGGGCGGTGGAGTCGTCCTCGGCGCCGACCACCTCGTCGCCCTGCTGGGCCAGGATGTCGGCGAGCGGGTCGGGCTCGTCGTGGACCGCGGCGAACAGCGAAGGGTCGTAGGCGTCGTCGTGGAACAGTTCCTCGCGGCGGGACGCGGGCGGAACGCCGGCGCGTCCGCCGGGGGTCGCCACGGCGGGTTGCTCGGGGAGGAGGGGTGCGGGGGCGGTCGGTTCCGGGGCGTCGCGGGCGTCGGGCGCATCCGCACCGTCGGCGTCGCCGGGGCCGGGGGTGGCGGCGGGGAAGGCGGCGGCGGCCAGGAGCAGGGAGCGGAAGGCGGGCGGCAACGCGGTCGGGGGCGCGGGGCGTCGGGCGGCGTCGGGCGGCGCGGGCGCGGCGTCGTCCGGTGCGGTTTCGTCCGGCGCGGTGTCGGCGGGCGGCGGCGCGGTGTCCCGCGGCTTGGGGCGGGGTCGGTCGTCCGCATCGATGCCGTCCCAGGCGGCGAACGGGTCGTCGGCGCCGCGCGAGGCGGCGGCGTCGGCGGCGGAGCGTTCGGCGAGTTGCCGTTCCGCCTTCTCCGACGCGCGGAGGTCGTGGAGGCTGCCGGGGGTGCCGTCGCCACGGGTGATCTGGCGGGCGACGTCGAGCACCAGACTGGAGCGTTCGGGTTCGACGCCCTTGACCAGGATGCCGTGGGTGCGGGCGCCCTTGAGCAGCATGCGCTCGTTGATCACGAACGGCGCGGCGCCGGCGACGCCCGGGATCGAGCGGGCCAGGCGGATGACGTCCTCGTAGCGGTCGAACTCCCAGCCGCCGGTCATGACCAGCACGTGGGAGTTGACGCCGACGACCTTCTCGGTGATCGCGCCCTGGAGGCCGGAGGACGCGCCGAGGATCGTGGCGAGGGCCGCGACGCCGATGGCGACGCCGACCACGGCCATCACGGTGATGAAGGAGATGAACGCCTTCTTCTTGGCGAGCAGGTAGCGGACGGCGATCCGGATCGCATAGGCGCGCATCGCCCGGTTGGTACCAGTCCGGGGCCGCGCGGTCAACGCCGGGGACAGGGCCGGTTCAGGGGTCGAAGCGGTAGCCGACGGTGCGGACGGTGACGAGGTAGCGGGGGTTCTGGGGGTCCCGTTCGAGTTTCTGGCGGAGGGAGACGACGAAGTTGTCGACCGTCCGCGTGGTGCCCTCGTACTCGTAGCCCCACACCTCGCGGAGGATCTGCTCGCGGGAGAAGGCCTTGCGGGGGTTGCGCACGAGCAGCGCGAGCAGTTCGAACTCGCGGGGCGTCGTCGCCACGTCGCGGCCGCCCCGACTGACGGTGCGGGCGTTGAAATCGATGACGATGTCGCCGAACGAGAGGGTCGCCTCGTCGCGCTGCTTGAGGCGGCGGCGGCGGAGGGCGGCGTCGATCCGAGCGAGCAATTCCTTGAGGTCGAACGGTTTGGTGATGTAGTCGTCGGCGCCGAGGCCGAAGCCTTCGAGTTTTTGGGGGAGCTGATCGCGGGCCGAGAGGATCAGGACGGGGACTTCGACGCGGCGTTCGCGGAGTTCCTGGAGGATCTCGAGGCCGGAGAGGCCGGGGAGCATGATGTCGAGGACGATCAGGTCGGGGGCGTCGTCGAAGGCGCGGCGGAGGCCTTCGTTGCCGTCGGCGGCGACGAGTACGCGGTAGCCGCCGGCCTTGAGGTTCATCGCGAGGCCCTCGCGGAGGGAGCGGTCGTCTTCGACGACGAGGATCTTCTCTCCGTCGGGGCCGGGAACGAGCTTGGCGGTCACGACTTGCCTCCGGGGCCGGCGGCGGGGGCCGCCGGCAGGAAGAGGGTGAAGGTCGAGCCCCGTCCGGGCTCGCTGTCGAGGCGGATGCGGCCGTGGTGGCCGCGGACGACGTCGCGGACGATGGCGAGGCCGATGCCGACGCCGGCGGCTCCGGAGTCGAGCCGGTTGTCGCCGCGGTGGAACGGTTCGAAGATCCGCTGCTGCCCGGACTTGGGGATGCCCACGCCGTTGTCCTCGACGGCGATCTCGACGCCCCCCTCGACGTCGCGCGAGCGGAGCGTGATCCGTTTCGTCTCGCCGGTGTACTTGTAGGCGTTGACGAGCAGGTTGAGGACCGCCTCGGCGAGCGCGGCGCGGTCGAGGTACACCTCGCGGGTGGACGAGCGATCCTGGCGGAGATCGACCTCGCCGGCGGCGAGCAGCCCCTGGAAGTTCGCCAGCGCCTCGTCGAGGGCCGGCTCGACACGGGCGCGCTGTTTCTGGTAGGTGCGGCGGCCCTCGGCGATGCGGCGCCATTCGAGGACGCGGTCGACGAGCTGTCCGAGGCGGGCGGTTTCGCGGAGGATCGCCTCGACGCACTGGCGGCGGGTCTCGGGATCCTCGGCGCGTTCGAGCTGGAGGGTCTGGCCGTAGAGGCGGATCGCGGACAGCGGCGTTCGCAGCTCGTGGGTGACGTTGGTCAGGAAGGTGACCTGTTCGCGCGCCAGGCGGGTGCGGCGCTGGAACATGACGAGCAGGGCCGTGCCGGCGCCGAGGGTGGCGAGGGCGAAGCTGACGACGAGGATGCCGACGACGAGCGAGCCGATGCCGCCGCCCAGCACGATGGCGACGACGCCGGCGGCGGACATCAGGCCGACGGGCGTCAGCACGCCGAGGATCAGCAGCAGCAGGATTCCGCTCTGCGAGAGGTACGGCAGCTCTTCCCGGCGCGCCATGATCCGGCCTCGCGCTCCTTCGCCGGCCGGGAGTATGTCCCAGCGGGGCGGCAGGCTCAACCGGGCGGCGAGGGCGCGGGGCATGGCGGGGGCTCGCCGGGCTAGGCCGCGGATTCGGCGGGCAGGGCGAGGTGGACGGAGTCGCGCCGGGCGCCGTGGACCCGGGCGGTAGCGGCGTCCGCGGGATCGACCCAGCCGAGCGACCCGTAGACCAGGTTGGGGGCCAGGATCGAGACCCAGCGGTCCCAGGCGGAGGGGCGGTGGACGCCGGGATCGACGGCGTGGAGCGCGCCGCGGGTGGCGCGGCCGAGCATGCGGGGCCAGGAGAAGACGCGGCGCAGGACGTCGCGGTAGCCGTGTTCCAGTTCCTCGGGGCTCATGCGCTTGGGGCGGTAGACGACGTGGCTGATGTCGTAGCGGCTCCAATCGCGGCTGAGGATGCGGCCTTCGCGTTCGAGACGGGCGTGGAGGGCGGTGCCGGGGAAGGGGGTGAGGACGGAGATCTGGGGGATATCGATCCAGCGCTGGACGAACTCGACAGTGCGGTCGAAGACGGCGGGGGTGTCGTGGTCGAGGCCGAGGATGAAGCAGCCGATGAGGCGGATGTTGTGGCGGTGCAGGGCCTCGATGCGGCGAACGTAGTCCTCGACGCGGTTGCCGATCTTGCCGACATCGCCGAGATTGGCCTGGTCGAGGGACTCGAAGCCGACGAGGAGGGTGCGGCAGCCGGCGGCGGCGAGGAGGTCGAGGAGTTCGGGGTCGTCGGCGACGGAGATCTCGCCCTGGCCGGCCCAGGTGATGCCGAGTGGGGCGAGGGCGCGGAACAGGGATTTGGCGTAGGTCGTGTCGCGGACGCCGTGGCGGTGGTCGGTGTCGGAGACGGAGTTGTTGTCGGTGAGGAAGAACGCCTTGTCGTTGTTGAAGAAGCCGCTCTCCTGGTAGGCGCGGATCTCGGCGACGATGTCCTCGACGGGGCGGTGGCGGCGGCGGGCGCCCTGGTGGCGGGTGGTGGAGCAGAACGAGCAGGCGTTGCGGCAGCCGCGGCTGGTCTGGAGCGGGATGACCCACGGGCAGAGGTCCTGTTCCTCGGGGCGGGGCCAGCGCGGCCGCGGCAGTCCGGCCAGGGACTCGATCCGGCCGCCGCGGTAGACCGGCCGCGGCCGTCCGACGCGCTCCAGGTCCTCGAGCAGGTCGTCGAACACCGCTTCGGCCTCGCCGGTGGCGATGCCGTCCGCGTGTTGCGCGGCCTCCTGCGGCAGCATCGTGACGTGAATTCCGCCCAGCACGACGGGAATGCCCCGCCGGCGCAGGTCGTCGGCGATGCGGTAGGTGGCCGGCGCGGCGGCGGTGTTGACGGTGAACAGGACGGCGTCGGCGTCGTCCGGGATGTGCAGGTCGGCTTCCGGCGCCTCGACGACGTGGAACTCGTGGTCGGCGCCGCGGGCCCGCGCGGCGGCCTCGCCGAGCGCGGCGAGGTAGTAGGTGGTCATCTGCGCCAGGAACGGTTTGCCATCGATGCCGCTCAGGACGCGGTCGATGTATCCCAGTCGGAGCGTGCGCGCGGCGGCGCGCAGCATCGGCGGCACGTGCCAGGCCAGCTCGTGGTTCGTGCGGATGCGGGCGATCCAGATCTTTGCCATCGTCTTTCTCCCTGCGCCGCGGCAGAATGGGGAGGCTGCGGCGCCAGTCCGAGCATGCGCCGGGGTCGGTCATCGCGCGGTCCCCGGACGGTCAGGGGAGCTTCGAGGATGCGTCACGGAACGGTCAGGAGGGGCGGGGGGTTCGGAGGGCCGGCGGCGGCCGCGGTCCTCGCCGCGACGCTCGTCGCGGGCCTCGCCGCCGCGCAGGACGCCGACCCGGCGCCGTGGTACGCGCCGTGGCGGGCGCTGGAGGTTCGGACGACGGCGGACGCGGAACAGGCGTGGGCGATGGTGCGCGAGTTCTTCGGCAACCTGCGGCAGGGGCACGCGCACGAGGTGTGGGAGACCGACCGGGAGCGGATGCCGCCGGCCCGCCCGGTGGCGGAGTGCCTGGCGGCGCTGGCGGCGGACGGGCGCGACTGGCCGCGGGTCGATCGGGCGTGCCGGATGTCGGCGCAGGTGCGGATCGAGGGGGCGGTGGAGGGGGTGGTGTTCGAGTCGCCGGGGCGCGGCGGCGGGCTCGAGGTGGGGTGCGAACTGGCGGTGCGGCTGCCCGAGGTGGCGCGGCGGCTGCGCGAGGCCGGCGTGGCGCGGGTGCGGGTCGGTCCGCCCGCCCGCTTCACGCTCAAGAGCTACCACCGCTTCGGTCTGGCGCTCGACGTGTATGCGTTGACGCTGGACGACGGGACGAAGCTGGTGGTGGAGGACGACTTCGAGATCCAGGGAGACCGGGGGACCTGCGAGGGGGAGGAGCCGGCGGAGCCGAAGGCCCGGGTGCTGCGCGACGTGGCGTGCCGGCTGTTCCGGTCGCACGTGTTGTCGACGGTCATCACGCCGAACTACAACGCCGGCCATCGCAACCATTTCCACTGGGACGTGCGACCGGGGGACGAGCGGTTCTACCTGCGGTAGGAGGGCGCACGCCGGCGGGGCGGTGCCGCGCCGGTCGTGCTCGACGACCGCCGCGAACGGGGGAACGGTCGCACCACGGCGATCTTGGCCCGGCGGGCGGTCGCGGCTAGGATGCCGGCGTGGCCGCGGTCGTCCCGGCGGTGCCGCTGTTGCGCGTGCGCGACCTGGTGACGGTGTTCGAGACCGCCGACGGGGTGCTGCGCGCGGCGGACGGCGTGTCCTTCGAGGTCGGGACGGCGGAGACGGTGGCGCTGGTGGGGGAGTCGGGGTGCGGCAAGAGCGTGACGGCGCTGTCGCTGCTCGGCCTGATCGATCCCCCGGGCCGGATCGCGGGAGGCTCGATCGAGTTCCGCGGGCGGGAGCTGCGGGGGTTGTCCGAGCGGGAGTACCGGTCGGTGCGCGGGCGCGAGATCGCGATGGTGTTCCAGGAGCCCACCACCTCGCTCAACCCGGTAATGACGGTGGGGCGGCAGGTGGTCGAGGTGTTCCGGGTGCACCAGGGGTTGAACCGCAGCGCGGCGCGGCGGCGGACGGTGGAACTGTTCGCGCTGGCGGGAATCCCGGCGCCCGAGGAGCGGCTGGACCAGTATCCGCACCAGCTGTCCGGGGGGATGCGGCAGCGCGTGATGATCGCGATGGCGATCGCCTGCCGGCCGGCGCTGCTGATCGCGGACGAGCCGACGACGGCGCTGGACGTGACGATCCAGGCGCAGATTCTCGACCTGCTGGACAAGCTGCGACGCGATCTGCGGCTGTCGATCCTGGTCATCACGCACGACCTGGCGGTGGTCGCCGAGACGGCCCAGCGGGTCGTGGTGATGTACGCGGGCCAGGTGGTGGAGCAGGCGCCGGTGCGGCCGTTGTTCGCCGACCCGCTGCATCCGTACACGCGCGGGCTGCTCGATTCCCTGCCGCGGCCGGGCGGCGGGGACGCGCCGTTGCGGGCGATCCCCGGCGTGGTGCCGGACCTGCGGCGCCTGCCGCCGGGCTGCCGGTTCGCCCCGCGGTGCCCGCGGGTCTTCGATCGCTGTCGCGAACAGCCGGTGCCGCTGCTGGAGCGGCCGGACGGGCGGAGCGTGCGATGTCTGCTCTACGCGTGAGCGATCGGGCGGGGGAGGGGCGGCGATGAGCGGCCGCGCCGTGCTGCTCGACGTCGAGCGGCTGCACGTCCACTTCCGGCTGCACGAGGGGTGGGGTCTCGGGCGCCGCGGCGTGCTCCGCGCCGTCGATGGGGTGACCTTCGCGATCGCCGAGGGCGAGACGTTGGGGCTGGTCGGCGAGTCGGGCTGCGGGAAGTCGACCCTCGGGCGCGCGGTGCTGCGGCTGGTCGAGGTGAGCGCGGGGAAGGTGCGGTTCGCGGGGGCGGACATCACGAAGATGTCCGAGCGGCGGTTGCGGCCGTTGCGCCGGTACATGCAGCCGATCTTCCAGGACCCGTTCGGCTCGCTGAATCCGCGCCGGACGGTGCGGGACATCGTCGGCGAGGCGATGCTGGTGCACAAGCTGGCGCGCTCGGAGGAGGCGATGGAAGCGCGGGTCGCCGAGCTGCTCGAGCGGGTCGGGCTGCCGGCCGACGCGTTGCGCCGGTACCCGCACGAATTCTCGGGAGGGCAGCGGCAGCGGATCGCGATCGCGCGCGCCCTGGCGCTCTCCCCGCGACTGATCGTGGCCGACGAGCCTCTGGCCGCGCTCGACGTGTCGGTCCAGACGCAGATCGTGAACCTGCTGCGGGCCTTGCAACGGGAGATGGGGCTGGCGTACCTGTTCATCGGGCACGACCTCCGAATGATCGAGTACCTGTCGGACCGCGTGGCGGTGATGTATCTGGGGCGGTTCGTCGAACTGGCGGGAAAGCGGGCGCTGTTCGACCGGCCGCTGCATCCGTATACCCGGGCCCTGCTGGCGGCGGTGCCGGTGCCGGATCCCGAGCGGGACCGGCGGCGCATCGTGCTGGGCGGCGACGTCCCCAACCCGCTCGACCCGCCGCCGGGTTGCGCATTCCATCCGCGGTGCCCCGAGGCGTTGCCGGCGTGCCGCAAGGAGCGGCCCGAGCTGCGCGAGGTGGCGCCGGGGCACTTCGCGGCGTGCCTGCGGGTCGCCGCCGAAGGCGAGGGAGGGCCGGCGGGGCCGGCGTGAGCCCCCGGCGGGCGGGGTCGGCTCAGTCGTCGAGCAGCACGGCGCGGGCGGACAGCGTCTCGGCGTCGAGGACCTCGACGCGGACCCGCAGCGGCAGGACGGCGGGCGGGGCGCCGCTGGCGTCGCGGCGGCCCAGCGCGGCGTGGGCGCGGTCGAGGACCGCGTCGGCCGGCTCGACCGGCAGCAGGACGGAGACGGGCCGAACAAGCGCCCGCGGGGAGCGGGCGCCGCCGAGCGACTGCGGGTCGAGGCGCAGTTCGGCGTCGAACACGTCCTCGGGGCGCGCGGCCAGCCAGCGCAGGGCCCAGTAGCGGTGCGCTTCGCGTTCGAGGTCCCGGGCGCGGTCGAGCACGTCGCGGAGCGCGAGGGTCACGCGCTGCAACTCGACCTGGGGAACCGGCGGGAGAACCCCGCCGGAGAGGCGGGCCAGGATCTGGCGCTGATTGAGCAGGTCGGCGTAGCGTCGCAGCGGGGAGGTGACGTGCGCGTACAGCGCCCCCCCCATCGCGTGATGCGGGTCGGGGGTCAGGGTGTAGGTGGCGCGCCGTGGGCCCCCGTCGTCGCGCGGGGCGTCCTGGACGCGGTAGACCAGCGGCACGCCGCGCTCGAGCGCCCAGCGGGCGGCGGCCATGCCGGTGGCGAGCGCCAGTTCCTCGATCACGCGCCGGGCTGGGGTCCCGGCGAGCAGCTCGCGGATCTCGATGTGCTCGCCGTCTCCTTCGACGACGAGGCGCACCTCGGGTCGCGGCGGCTCCTCGGGGACGCCGCGGGCGCGGCGCACGGCCGCCAGGTGCGTCCACAACCGGGCCAGCCGTTCGTCGTCCGGCGCGCGGGGTTCCCGCAGCGCGGCGTCCACCTCGTCGTAGCCGCGGTTGGCGGCGATGCGGACGCGGGCCGGGAACAGCCGCAGCAACTCGAGCCGCGGGGCGTCCGCGCGTCCCCCGCAGCGGAAGTGCGCGGCCAGGACGTTGCGCGGCCGGCCGTCGGCGTCGAGCGACAGGCGTTGCTCGGCCAGGGCCGGGGGGAGCATCGGCACGACGCCGTCCGGCCAGTAGTGGGTGACGGCGCGGCGCTGCGCGGCGCGGTCGATCGGGTCGTCGTGCGGGATCGCGGCGGCCCCGTCCGCGACCAAGACGAGAACCTCCAGCGCTCCGCCGTCCTCGACGACGGCCAGGGCGTCGTCGCGCAGGCGGGTCCACGGGTCGTCGATCGCGAACGCGGGCAAATCGCCGAGGTCCTCGCGGAGGGCGGCGAGCGGGTCGGGCGGTTCGGCGCCCGCGGCGGCCTCGACGTCGGCGGGGAAGGTCGGGTCGAGGCCGAGGATCCGTCGGGTGCGGAAGGTGCGGCTGGCGCCGGGGTGGCGGACGCGGAGCAGCCGGTCGGCCAGGGCGCGGGGCGGCGGGGCGTCCCCGTCGAGGGCCAGGGCGTCGGCCACGGCCCGGACGAGGCGCTCCTCCTCGCCGGGGGGCTCGTCGAACCGTTCGCGGTCGAGGCGTCCGGCGTCGAGGAGCCGCTCGAGGAACGGGTCGAGTTCGGCGGGCCAGGCGTCGGACGAGCCGTCGAGAAGGGGGCGGGCGAGGGCGGCGATGCGCCGGGCCTCGGCGGCCAGCTCGGCGTCGCGTCGTTCTTCCTCCTCCCTCGCCCGGAGGGCCTCCTCGGTGCGACGCCGGCGCGCCTCGCGGGTGCGGCGGCCGAACACGGTGAACGCGGCGGTGCGGGGGACGAGGGCGAAGCGGTCGCCGTCGGATTCCAGCGCGCGGCCGAGGGCGGAGATGCGGGTCGGGGAGGCGTTCGCGCCGAACAGCTCGGCGGCGAGGTCCGCCAGGGGGCGGCGGCGGTCGTCGTCCGCGGCGGTCGATTCCCAGAGCAGGTCGAGTTCCTCGGCGGCGAGGGCGGCGCGCTGGGTTTCGACCTCGACGGCGCGACGCGCCAGGGCCACCGGCGGATCGTTGCCGGCCGGTCCGTGGTCGGCGACAAGCGCTTCGTCCAGCGCCTTGGAGGACAGGCTGTGCTCGCGGCCCCCGGCGGTGCGGAGGCGGACCTTGCCCTTCGACTCCTCGCGGACCCAGGCCAACTCGAGCCGGTCGCGTCCGGGTTCCACGAGGTCGACGATCCGTCCGGCACGTCCGGTTCCCGCCACGGCGGCGGAGCGTATCACAGGGCGGGCGGGGTGGCGCGGGGCGGACGCGGGTCAGGCTGCGGCGCGGGGGTCGCCGACGCGGCCGACGAACAGGATCAGGCCGGTGCGGTTGTCGCGGATCAGGAACAGGAACGGGTGGTCGGCGTGGAAGCGGACCGGCCGAGGCCGATTGGGTCCGGATCCCGCACCGCCGAACACCATGACGACCGCCGTGGACGCCGCCGCCTCGGTCCCCTCCTCGTTCACCTCGACGAACGCCCGGTGGAACACGGCCGAGATGCAGAGCCGGCCCTGGTCGCTCGGCGCAGCGGCAATCCCTTCGAATTCCGCCCGATCCTGGTCGAAGGCCCGCGGCATGCCCAGCTCCGCCAGGTCCTCAGCGATCTGCACCGGCTGCGGCGGGTCGATCTTGAACCGGGGCAGCCGGACGTCCACCTCCCACTTCGGCAGGCGGTCGAGGCCCGCGAGGTGCTCGGCGGTGAGCCAGGGGTCGGGCGCCTCGCCCGCGGGCGGCAGCACGACGAACAGCGACAGCTCCTCGCCGTCATAGGGCAGCTCGAGCAACTGGACCCCGTCGCGCTCCGCGTAGCGCATCCGGCCGTTGCGAACCATCATCGGCACGTTGACCGCGGCGCCGTTGGCGAGCGTGAACGGTTGCGGCCGCGTTTCCTGTTCCTCGAACCGCACCAGCCACCGGCCCTTGAACCAGATGGCGTTGGTCAGCACGAGGCGCGTCCCGCTGTCGACCGACCCCTGCGGGAGGATCTCGGGGATCCGGTCGCGGGTCTGCTCCTTGACCCAGGCATTGATCCGGTCACGGGCGGCCTCGAAGGCGTGCCGGAAATCGACCGGTTCGAGCGGCGCGGCGAACTGCGCGGCGGCCCAGTCGAGGAACTCCGGCGCGAAGGTGTAGGACTTCTCGCCGAACAGCCGGTTGGCGATGGCGATCCGCGCCGTCTCGGAGGAGGTCGCGATCAGGCGCCGTTGCGCCCGGCCGAGCAGTTCGCGGGCGCGGTCGGGATCGTCGCCGAGGTGCAGGACGGCGTTCATCTGCGCGGCGGTCTCGCCGCGCGCGCCGCCGGAGGTCATGGCGAGGGCGAGCAGGAGGCTGGTCGGGGAAAAGGCCATGTTGGTCCGGTCCTTGGCGAGGCGGGGATAGAGGTCGCCGGCCAGGCCGGCGGCCGCGGCGGCGACGACGCGCGACTCCTCCTCGGTGAGCGGCGCGGCCTCGGCGACGGGCGGCGGCGCGGCCTCGGTGCCGTCGGGGGCGGTGGCCTCCGCGACGTCGGCGTCGGGGGGCGGCGGGGCATCGACGGGCGGTGGTGCGTCCGGCGCGGCCGGCGAGGCGAGGGTGGCGTCCGGAGCCTCTCCGGCGTCGACGGGCGGCGGCGGCAGCGGCGTCACGTCGGCGGGCGTCTCCGAACGGACGTCCGGCTGTTTCCGGCAGGCCGTGCCCGGCAGACCGAGCGTGGCCGCGAGCAGCGGGCCGCCGAGCGTGGCGAACGCGATCCATGCTGGTCTCATGGTGCCCTCCCGGCCGGCCCGTCTGTCCGGCGCTTCGCGTCCTGGCGAAGCCCGATGACAGCACAGGCCGGCCCCCGGTTCAACAGGCGCCGGGGACGCGGCGCGGATCCGCGCGGGGAGCGGCGGCATTGCGCGGGAAGCGAGGCGCGTGCTACGAAGCGCGGATTCGGAGGCGGGAGCGATGCGGCTGGTGGAATGCGTGCCGAACTTCAGCGAGGGGCGCAACCGCGAGACGATCGATGCGATCGCGGGGGCGATCGCCGGCGTCGAGGGGGCGACGCTGCTCGACGTGGACCCCGGCGCGGGGGCGAACCGGACGGTGGTGACGTTCGTCGGCGATCCCGAGGCGGCGGTCGAGGCGGGTTTCCGGGCGATCCGGACGGCGGCCGAGCGGATCGACATGCGGCAGCATCGGGGCGAGCACCCGCGGATGGGGGCGACCGACGTCTTTCCGTTCGTGCCGGTGGCGGGGGTGACGATGGACGAGTGCGTGGCGCTGGCCCGGCGGCTGGGGGAGCGGGTCGGCCGGGAGCTCGGCATTCCGGTGTACCTTTACGAGCAGGCGGCAACGCGGCCGGAGCGGCGGTCGCTGGCCGACGTGCGGGCGGGGGAGTACGAGGGGCTGGCGGCGAAGCTGCGCGACCCGGCGTGGAAGCCCGACTTCGGTCCGGCGAAGTTCCACGCGCGGTCGGGAGCCACGGTGATCGGGGCCCGCAAGTTTCTGGCCGCTTACAATGTGAACCTCAACACCGCGGAACGCCGCCACGCGGTGCGGGTGGCGAAGCGGGTACGGGAGCTGGGACTGCCGATCCGCGCCATCGGCTGGGTCATTCCGGAATACCGCTGCGCGCAGGTGTCGATGAACCTGGTCGACCTCGACGTTGCCGGACTGCACGACGCGTTCGACGCCTGCGAGCGGCTGGCGGGGGAGTTGGGGCTGCGGGTGACGGGGTCGGAGCTGGTGGGGCTGGTGCCGGAGCGGGCGCTGCTGGAGGCGGGGCGCCATTACCTGCGGCGGATGGGACGGTCGCCGGGGGCGCCCCACGAGGAGCTGGTCGAGACGGCGATCCGGACGCTGGGGTTGCGCGAGGTGGCGGCGTTCGACCCGGAGCAGCGGATCATCGAGCGGCGGCTGTTGCGGGCGGATCGGCTGGCGGCGCTCCCGCTCGAACGGTTCCTCGCGCGGCTGGGGTCGGTGACGCCGACGCCGGGGGGCGGTTCGGCGGCGGCGCTGGCCGCGTCGTGCGGCGCGGCGCTGGCGGCGATGGTGGCGGGGTTGACCGGCGAGCGGAAGGAGGCGACGCCGGAGGTCCGGGCGGAGATGGACGCACGGGCGGTGGCGGCGCAGGAGGCGGCGCGGCGGGCGCTGCGCGGCGTCGACGAGGACGCGGCGGCGTACGAAGCGGTGCGGGCGGCGGCGCGAAAGCCGCAGCGGACGGCGGAGGAGACGGCCGAGCGGCGGGCGGCGCTGGACGCGGCGAACCGGCGGGCGGCCGAGACGCCGCTGGGACTGCTCGCCGAACTGCCCGCGTCGCTCGAGGCGCTCGCGGCGCTGGCGCGGCGCGGCCACCCGGCCTGCTTGTCCGACGTGCTCGCCGGCGCGGCGCTGGCGGCGGCGGCGGCCGAGGCGGCGCACGCGAACGTGCTGGCGAACCTGCCGGGGGTCGCCGACCGGCGGTGGGCGGCACGGCAGCGGGCGCGGGCCGATGCGTTGCGCCGCGCGGCGGTGCGCCGGGCGGCGGCGACGACGGCGCGCGCGCGGCGGGCGCTGGCGGCGGCCGCGACGCCGCGCAAGGGCGGAGGAGGGTAGGGGACTCGTGCGCGGCTCTTCCACTCCGGTGCGCGGGGCCGTGCTGCTGTACGGCCTGCTGGCCGTCGGCGCGGTGACCTGGGTCCTGGCGGACCGGGGGACGATCGATCTGTGGCGTCACCCCGAGCCGTTGTGGCGGTTCCCGTTCGCGGCGGGACTCGCCGGCGGGTTGGTGGTCGGGGTGGTCTTCGGGCGGATCGTGGCGTGGCTTTCGCGGTGGGCGGTGCGCCGGACGCGGTGGGGGGCGGGGCTGCACGAGGAGTTCCACGCGCTGCTCGGCCCGTTGCCGGATTCGGACATCCTGCTGCTGGCGTTCCTGTCGGCGGCGGCCGAGGAGTGCTTCTTCCGCGGGGCGTTGCAGCCGACGGTGGGACTGGTCGCGGCGAGCCTGATGTTCGGCGGGATGCACCTGCCGGTCAACAAGCGCTTCATCGTCTGGACGATCGAGGCGACGGTGCTGGGATTCGCGCTGGGCGCCCTGTTCTGGGCGGGCGGGCAGCTCGCGGCGCCGGTCGCCGCGCACTTCACGATCAACTACGAGAACCTGCACTTCGTGCGGCGATACAGGCCGGCCTGAGCGGGTGCGCCGGGGAGCCAGGTCGCGCCGTCGCCCGGCGTCGGATGCTCGCTGTTCGGCGGCTCGCCCGGTTCGTGCAGCGACGGCGGGTCGGGCAGGATGTACGGCTCGGCGTTCCACACGCCGCACTGCGAGTGGTTCCGGTAGAAGGCGTAGCGCAGGTAGAGCCGGCCGTCGCCCGATTGCAGCTCGGGGGGCGGCGGCGGGTACGGTTCGCCCTGGAACACCGCGTCGATCGCCGCGACGTCGTACACCGTGTTGCCGCTCGAACGGACCACCGTGATCTTGTGGATCGTGCCGTCGCCGTTGACCACGATCTCCAGCTTGACCCACAGCGTCATGTCGTTGAGCGGGTGGTCGTCGGGGAAGCGGAGCAGCGACACGAGGAACCCGTCGCCCCACTGGGGGTGGAGCTTGCGGTGGAAGGCGGTGATGTAGAGGGCGAACGGGTGGTAGAGGGTGTCGAGAGCGGTCTGGTTGCCGGGGCGGACGTCGGGGTTGAAGTTCTCGAGCTGCGCGGTGGCGCGGTCCATCCGGTCCATCGCCCCGCCCATGCGGCGGCGTTCACGGCGCCGTTCGAGGAAGGCCCGGCGTTCACGGTCGAGCTGTTCGTGGAACAGTTCTTCGAAGGTGGCCCAGTCGAGCGTCGGGTCGGCGGGGGAGGCGGCGGTGTCGACGCCGGTCGTTCCGCCGGAGCCTCCGGCGCCCTGCCGGCCGCCGTCGCCGGCGGCGGCGAGCGCCGCGGCGGGGATCGGTTCGACGGGCGGGCCGCCGGGGACGGGGGGCCGGTCGCCCGGCGTTCCCGGGCGGGCCTCCGCGTGCTCCTCGGCCGCGATCGTTCCGTCGGGGTAGTCGGAGACGCGGACGCCCGCGGCGGCGACGAGCGGTTCCGGGGCGCCGGTGCCGTGTTCGCCGCCCGGGCGGGCCTCCGGCCGCGGCGTCGTCTCGGGACGGCTTTCGCGCGGGTCGCCCGGTTCGCCGGCCGCGGCGCCGGCGCGGCGTTCGGGGCGCGCCGGCCGCGGGGTGGCGGCGGCGGCCTGCCGGTCGGGTTCGTCGACGCCCCGGCGTTCCTCCACCTGCGGCTGTCCGTCGCGGACGCCGTCCTGCGCCGCCGGCGCCTCGTCCGGACGCGCGCCGGCCCGGGCGGTCTGCGCCTCCTCTTCCTCCTGCAGCGTGGTGAGGGCGGCGCGGGTCTCCTCCTCGACGTCCTGGGTGCGCTGGGCGAAGAAACGGGCGTGGTCCGGCGCCGTCTCCGGCTCGTCGGTGTGCGGCGGGAGCTGCACGAAGTGCATGTTGAGGGCCTGGACATCGGGCGCCGGGCGCGGAGGGATCGGTTCCTCCTCCTCGGGCCGCGGCTCGGGTCGTGGTTCGGGCGGTTGCGGCGGGGCCGGCGGGGGAGAGGGCCGGGCGAGCCGCGGGGGCCGGAGTTCGTCGAGATCACGACGGAGCCGTTCGGCGCGTTCGGCGGGGGTCTCGTCGGCCGGCGGCGGGGTCTCGGGCGGCGCCGTCGCGGCCAGGGGCGGCGGCACGGGCGGAGGAACGACCGGCGCCGCAACGGCCGGCGCCGGCGCGGCGGGCCGGTAGAGCGCGACCTCGACGGGCCGCGGGCGTCTCTCGATCTCGGCCCGAGGCGCGGGCAGGACGGAGAGGATCGTGTGATGGGCGAGAAGGGAGACGACGATCGCGGCGAGCAGGGTGCGCTGTTGGGCGTCGAGTCGCGGGGGTCGGTCGTGCCGGTGCGGGTCGCCCATCGTTCGCTCCGCCGGGTAGTCTAGTCCCCCGGGCCGCAAAGTCGAGGGACGGGTTCTCGGGGCTTCGAACCCGCAGGGCGGGCCGGTTCATCCCGGGTTCTCGCCGATCGTCCTTGCCTGGGCCGGGCGGGAAGGTATCCTTGGAGTGCGCGGGCGCGCGGGAGGAAGCGATGAAGGCGATGAACGGGTGGCGGGCGGCCGTTCTGGCGGCGACGCTATCGGTCGCGGCGGGGTGCGAGGATCCCGAGGACGACCGGTTTCCGCGGGATGCGGGGTGGGACCGCGGCTCCGACGGCGGCTCGGAGGCCTGGGACGTGCCGGGGATCCTGACGACGATGCGGGGCGTGGTGTGGAGTCCCGGGCACGTGGTGCCGATTTCCGGGGCGCTGGTCTACTTCGCGTTGAGCGATCCGGCGCCGATCCCGGACCATGCGTATCCGGAGAATTGCGTCGATCCGCCGTCCCCGTACTTCACGTTCAGCGAACCGGACGGGAGTTTCACGGTGAACGCGGCGCCGGGCGAGTACCAGCTCGTGGTGCAGAAGGGGCAGTTCCGGCGGGTGCGGCCGATCACCGTGCCGGCGACGGGGCCGGTGGACGTTCCCGAGGCAGCGACGACGCTGCCGGCGCGCCGCGGGGACGGCGACACGATCCCGAACATCGCCCTGTCGTTCGCGCTGGACGCCGGGGATCACATCGAGGACGTGCTGGCGAAGCTGACGATGGGGGACATCGATTCCGACAACCGGCTGGTGCGGGGGACGGAGCCGTTCGACATCTACAACATTCCGGGGTGCCCGTCGAGCGAGACGCTGTTGCGCGACCTGTCGCGGATGATGACGTACCACATCATCTTCTTCCCCTGCACGATCGATGGGGGCGAGCAGCTCAGCGACCCGACGGCGCCGCTGCTGGACCCGGCGGTGCGGGACAACATCCGGGCCTACCTCGAGGCGGGGGGGCGGATCTACGCCACGGACATGATGTACGACGTGTTCGAGCAGCCGCTGCCGGAGTACGTCGACATCTGCGGCGACGACGCCGTGCTGGACGACGGGGACCACGAGGCGTGGGCGTATTCGGAGACGGCGAGCGGCTGGACGTCACGGGGCCGCTCGGTGGACGCCGACCTCAGCGCGTGGCTCGACGCGATCGGCGTCGGGCACGAGAACCTGGACTTCCTGGAGAACTTCGTCTGGGTCGAGGACTTCCTGGTGCGGTTGGACCCGCGGCCGGGGGAGTCGGCGGGGCCGAAGGTGTGGGTGGAGGGCGACTTCGTGCTGGAGCGGGGCCGGATCGTGCCGTTGACGATGACCTGGCAGCACGGCGGGGGCAAGGTGTTGTTCTCGACCTATCACACCGTGGGCGACGGCTGGTCGCCCGGCCACGCCGGGATCCTGCCGCAGGAGTACGTGCTGATCTACCTCATCATGGAGATCGGCGTCTGCACGGCGCCGCTGATCTGAGCCGGCGGGCGGCGGGAGGACTCGCCCGCCTTCGCCCTGCGGGCTGCGGCGGGCTCGCCCTCCCCTACAGATCCGGTTGGTTCGCGGTGGGGTGGCGGGCTGCGGCGGGCTCGCCCTCCCCCACGGATGCCGTGGGCGCAGGTGGGGGCGGAGGCGTGGGCTTGGGCGGGGGGGGGGGGGGGGGGGGTGTTTTTTGCCCCGGGGGGCCGGGGGGCGCCAGGGGGGGGCGGGGGGCGGGGGGGGCGGGGGTGCGCGGCGGGGGGGGGATGGGCGAGGGATG
>Ga0101944_10001616_pt1 | contig 44402 bp, 40 predicted proteins | sample DewCreD2012metaG_FD_75245 | JGI IMG/M metagenome (GOLD analysis project Ga0101944, IMG submission 75245) | Hot spring sediment bacterial and archeal communities from British Columbia, Canada, to study Microbial Dark Matter (Phase II) - Dewar... ... | reverse complement strand
CGGGCAGCCACCAGATCTCTGCGCTTCTTTTCGATCTGCATTTCCAGCCGGGATAATTCCTCCTTGACCGTTTCCATGCGCTCTCCCACAACTCGAAGATCATCGTGCAAGACACGAATCTTGAAAAGGTCTATCTCCCCTTGCTGGGCCTCAGCCAGATGGTTCATTAAATCCTTTTGCGTTTCACACAACCCGGCGAGCAGGTTTTGAGCGTTCAACTGCATGGCCAGCAATCTGCCCAGCTCAATTTCCAGGGCTTCTACCCGGTTATGTCTGACATCCAGCACACTTTGCAAACTGAAAGCAGGAGGCATAGACGTTTCTCCTTATCAAAATTTCAAACCTCTGCTCCATCCACTCCGTTAGCGAAGCGCAGAAAATCCAGGGTTTCTTCTAAAGAACTGACCTCATCTCGACCCTGCTGTAAGAATGCGGTCAGATTGGGCATCACCTGGATGGCCAGGTCAATATTCGGGTCGGTACCGGCCACATAGGCGCCAATATTGATCAGATCACGTGCTTTTTCATAGGTGGCCAGGTGCTTTCGCGCGTTGGCTGCCAGCCCCAAGTGTTCTTTGCTGACCAGAGCCGGCATCACGCGGCTGACGCTGTTGAGCACGTCGATCGCCGGGTAGTGATTGCGCGCCGCCAGGGTGCGGCTGAGGATGATGTGCCCGTCGAGAATTCCGCGTACGGCGTCACAGATGGGTTCATTGAAGTCATCCCCTTCCACCAGCACAGTGAAAAAGCCAGTGATCGAGCCTCGCTCACTGCGCCCGGCGCGTTCAAGCAGGCGTGGCAGCATGGCAAAGACCGAAGGGGTATACCCCTTGCTGGCAGGCGGCTCGCCAATGGACAGACCAATTTCACGTTGAGCCATGGCAAAGCGGGTCACCGAGTCCATCATAAAAGTCACATCCAGGCCGCAATCCCGGAAATACTCGGCAATGGTCATCGCCACCGAGGCCGCTTTGAGCCGAACCAGGGCGGGCTGGTCGGATGTTGAGACCACCACCACCGAGTTTCTCAGGCCTTCCTCACCCAGGTCGCGCTCCAGGAATTCGCGCACCTCCCGCCCGCGTTCCCCGATCAACGCAATCACTGAAACATCGCTGCGAGCATTCCGCGCAATAGACCCAAGCAAGGTTGACTTTCCAACCCCCGAGCCGGCAAAAATGCCCATACGTTGACCCTTACCGCAGGTCAACATTCCATCGATCACGCGCACTCCCGTCACAAGCGGGTCGACCACTGGAGGCCGCCGAAAAGGATGGGGCGCAGAGCGGTTAGTGGAGACCCACTCCACCGCCTCCAGAGAGCCGCCGCCATCAATCGGCTGGCCGAGTCCATCGAGCACACGCCCCAGCAGAGAATGCCCCACCGGCGCCTTGAAAGCTTTTGAGACCGGGGTAACCGTACTGTCTGGTTTAATGCCCTCCAATCCGCCCAGAGGCATCAGCAGCAGGCGGTCATTGCGGAATCCGATCACTTCGGCCAGCAAAGGGCGGGCCTCTCCGGTGTGAATTTCGCAAACCTCACCGATCTGGCAGTTCAGCCCAACCACTTCAATCGTCAGGCCGATCACCTGAGTGACCCGCCCGGCAACCTGCACGGTGTTCAGGCTGCGCAGCGCGCTGCGAAAACGGCCCAGATCAGGTGGTTTCACTTCCACGCTCATGCCGCCATCTCCTCATGGGTTTGTACCTCGGCAAAAGAAGCCAGCAAATTGCGCAATTGAGTTTCCACCCGCGCATCCACTGCCCCGTACTGCCCCTGAATGTAACAGCCGCCGCGGGTAATTCCCTCGGCCGGAATGACCTGCACTTTGTTGCCCAGCACCAGCGCCTGATACTCCTTCCACTCCGGATCGAGGCTGGCTGCATCCTTTGGGTTGAGGTAAACTTTCAATTCGCCCAGGGTGCTGGCTTTTTCGACAATGCGGTTGAGGTTGATCTGCAGAGCCTGATCATCCAGCGCAACCCCCTGACCAAACAGGGCTACCGCCATTTCACGAACCATATCCAGCACAATTTCCTCGCTGGATGCCACCAGATTCTGCTTCCACGCCTGCGCTTCGGCAATCAGTTCCGCGCAGGCTTGCAAGGTATTCCTCATTTCTTCCTGCGCTCTCGTCAGCCCTTCCTGATAACCGGTTTGGCGCATGGCTTCCAGCTCATCGGCTGCCCGCAGGCGAATTTGACCGGCTTCCTCCTCGGCGCGGCGCAAAATTTCGGCGGCCTGCTGCCGGGCTTGCTCGATGATCGAAAGCGCTTCCTGCTGCTGCTCCCAGCCGGACGGGTGAGGTTGATCGCCAATGAAAAAGCGGTTCACTTCATCATCTTCGTCCACAAAAGGCGGGGTGTACTCCAAATCCGGAGCGTTCCACACCCGCAGCCTTTCGACCTGTCCGCCCTGCAGCAGGCCGGACCGCCGCCCGGCGCTACCTGCCAATGGGGTTTCCGGCAGTTGAAACAGGTTGAGAATTTCGGCCGCCTGTTCCTGCGTTTCAACTTCGGCCTGCCCGACCAGATCCGGCATCTGCCACGCCGTAAACTGCCCCGATTGGCTGTGCTTGAAAATCCTAGAGGATGACTTCATTTTCACCACCACCGCCAATCACAATTTCGCCGGCTTCTTCCAGCGCGCGCACGGCATCCACAATTTTGCGCTGGGCGGCATAGACGTTCTTTGCCAGCTGCGGGCCTAAAATTTCGATTTCTTCCTTTAGGTTTTCGCGCGCCCGCTCGGAAAGGTTGTTGAAGATCTTGTCTTTCAGTTTCTCAGGGGCCGCTTTGAGCGCCAGCGCCAGTTCGGACTTGCTGATGTCGCGCAGCACCCGCTGGATGGCGCGGTCATCCAGTTTGATCAGGTCATCAAAGGTGAACATGTTGGCGCGGATTTCTTCCACCAGTTTGGGGTTGCTGGCTTCCAGCGCTTCCAGGATAGTTTTCTGCACGCCGCGGTCCACCATATTGAGCATTTTGACCAGAAAGGTCACCCCGCCGGTTGCGCGGAAGTCAGCTTCGCTCAGCACGCTGGAAAGTTTGTTCTTCAAGTTCCGCTCGACCACCTGCACCACCTGCGGTGAAACGCGGTCCATCACCGCCAGCCGCAGGGTGACTTCGACCTGCAATTCGCGCGGCAGACTGGTGAGAATATCGGCGGCCACTTTGGCTTCCAGATACGAAAGTACCAGGGCAATGGTCTGCGGCATTTCTTCCTGCAGCAAAGCAGCCACTTCTTCCGGGTTGGCGTTGCGCAGCATTTCAAAAGAAGACAATTGCTGATGCACCGAAATGCGCTCCAGAATTTCAGCGCCGCGCCGCGGACCTACCGCCCGCGCCAGCAGCTGGCGGCTGTATTCAATGCCGCCGCCGCGCAGGGCTGCATCCGCCGTGCTGAATTCCACCGCTTCCTGCAGGGCTATGCGGCGCACCTCCGGCGGAATGGGACCCGTTTTACCCAGCGCCAACAGCACCCGTTCGATTTCGCCCTCGGTCAGGTACTGCAAGATCTTGGAGGAGGTATCCACCCCCAGGGTCAGCAGCAAGGCTGAGGCTTTGTCAATTCCCGTAATCGCAGTGGATGGATTATCCATGGTTCCTGTTATCCTCGTTCAACCACAGTTGGATAATTTCCGCTACGGTGGCCGGGCTTTCCTCTGCCAGCCGGCTGACAACTTTGGCGCGTTGTTCATCCTCCGCCGAGTTAACTGGCGTGAAGCGCGAGGAAAGTTCCACCATCACATCTTCGGTCTTTTGATTGAGCGCCGCCCGCTGGGCCGTCATCGGCGGTAAACTTGCGCCAGCCTCTGGAGCGCCAATTTGCCCCAGCGGCGGCACAGTCTGCCCCTGCAGCGCCGCCAGTTCGGCGGCCGGCATCATCACCGGCTGCCAGGCCTGCGCCGTGGCTGCCCGCAGGTGACGGATCTGGCGCGAGAAGAAGAAGATCAGCGCCGACAGCAAAATCACCGCCGCGGCTGCCAGCCCGATTTGAATATACAGATTGGTTTGTTCGGCCTGCGCCATCTCGGCGGCTTGCTGTTCGTAGTAGGTGCGGTCGAACGGCATGGACTGCACCACCACCTCATCGCCGCGCGCTTCGTTCACGCCGGCGGCAGCCGCCACTGCCGCTTTGACCATCTCGACCGACTGGGCATCCACCCCATCCACCATGACCGAAACGCTGATGCGGCTGATGCGCCCCGGCGCCTGCACTTCGCGAGATTCCACCTGACTGACTTCATAATTGATGGTTTCCTCGCTGCGCGAATAGGTCATCGCCCCGTTTTCACCCGTCACCGGCGGCAGGGGTGTCGGCAGGTTCGAATCGGCGCCCGGCACACCCCCCTCAACCGCTCCGGATGTGGTGTAATTTTCAACGATCTTTTGAGAACTGCGCACCACCGGCGTAGGCTGCTGCTCCATCGTATTGGACACAATTTCGCGCTGCGTCCAGTCCATCGCCACGGCTGCCTGCACCACCGCCCGGTTCGGCCCCAGCGTGCGGTCCAGCATCAGCTGCACCTGTTTGCGAATCTCGGCTGCGGCTGCCTGTTCGGCGGCGCGCTGATTGTCGGTGACAGCGCTGAGCGAACCGGCTTCATTGCCGCCGCCTGCCAGCAGATTGCCGTTGCTGTCCACCACCACCACATTTTCCGGCTGCAAGCCTTCCACGCTGCTGGCCACCAGATGGGTGATCGCCCGTACCTGGGCGGCATCCAGCGCCTGCCCCACGCGTTCCTTGATGGTGATGGAAGCGGTGGTAGGCGACTGCTCGCTGCTTAACAACGTGCGCTCCGGCCGCACCACATGCACACGCACGGCTTCCACCGCTTCCAGGCTGCCGATGGTGCGTTCCAGTTCGCCTTCCAGCGCGCGCTGGTAGTTGATCTTTTGGGTGAACTCGGTCATCCCCAGCGTATTGCCGCTGAACAATTCGTAACCGACCGTACCGCTCTTGGGCAGTCCCTCGCGCGCCATGCGCAGGCGCACCTCATAGACCTGATCGCTCGCCACCAGAATGGTGCCGCTGTCCCGCAGGCGGTAGGGAATGCGGTTTTCGTCCAGTTTCTGCACAATCTGCGCGGCATCGTTTTCGCTCAGGCCGCTGTAGGCTACCGAGTACGAGGGCGTGTTCGCCCAATTGATCAACACCGGCACCAGAATCAACGCCGCCAGCAGCAGAGAAATGATCACGATCCGCTGGGATTGGCTTTGTTTTTTCCAGTAATTCAAAAATTGGTTTTGCAGGGGTACCATCATAAGCGTTTCTCACCCGTTCAGACTTGCATGCGCATGATTTCGTGGTAGGCTTCCACCAGTTTGTCACGGATTGCCAGCGCCACGCGGAAATTGACATCGTTTTCTTCCAGACCGATCATCACCGTGTGCAGGTCAACGTTCTCGCCCAAGGCCAGTTTCTGCACCAGATCGTCGGCCTTCAATTGCGATTCGTTGAGGGAATTGAGCATTTCCTCGAAGGTTTTGGTGACCGATTGCAGGTTCGCCGAAGCCGGTTTAGGGACGCCCTGCGGCTCGCTGGCTCGATAAACCGATGAAATGGAAACCGGCGGGATGTTCATGCCTACCTCCCGATATCCAGCGCGCGCAGTGCCATGCGTTTGGCGGCATCAATCAGCGTCAGGTTGGCTTCGTAGGAACGGGTTGCCGAGATCATGTTGGTCATCTCCACCAGCGGGTTGACGTTGGGGTAGGTGACATAGCCTTCCTCGTCGGCATCCGGGTGGGTGGGGTCATACACGCGCGGACCGGGTTCCGGGTCGGTGATGATCTGCGCCACGCGCACGCCGCCCTGTACGACAGCCGGCTCGCCGCGCCGCGCCGCCACAAACGGCGGCAGAAAACCGCGCTTGTTTTCCGGCATGAAGACAACATCCTTGCGCTGGTACGGCCCGCCCTGTGCTGTACGTGTGGTTTGGGCGTTGGCAATGTTGTTGGCAATCGTATCCAGACGTAATCGCTGGGCCAGCAAGCCCGATGCACCAATTCGTAAAGACTCCCAGAAACTCATAGCACCACTCCTTGACTCCTGACAGCAGGATAGCACAAGCCCAAACAGATTTCCGTAAAGTTGGGATGAAGGCTGAATAAAAACGGCGTTAAAAACGTAAAATACACCTCCGGTGAAGGGGGGTGTATTTTACTGTGGGAGAAACGCTATGCGATTGTCTGGAGTGGTATTACCGATAAACCGATCGCAGGGTGTGGGAGTCAGGCTGCCTGCGTAATCGTCGAGGTATAGGCGGCCGCCGGAACGCCGGGTTGGGGCGGCGGAGCGAAGCGCTTTTCGGTCATCTTCCACGCATCGCGCAGTTCCTTCAGCACGTGGAGGGCTTCGTCGTATTCACCCTTGCGGATGCAGTCGAGGCACCACTGATACAGCCGGAAGAGACCAACCGCTACTTCGGGATAATCAAAGTTGAGGGCATCGCGCAGGACGCTGATGGCTTTGGTTGCCTTTTCAAAATCCTTCACTTCGCAGGATTGAATGGCCAGGTCGTAAGCCATAATCACCAGACGGAGCGGGCTGGCGCCCATCACATCTTGCTGCCGGTATTCTTGAGTGCGGTATGCGGTCTGGTACATGATTCAGGTCTCCTCTAATTCGTTCTTGCCGTGCTGGTTTTGGTGTTGACTACCCTTAATTTCGACTGACCGGCTGCAAACTTTAGCCCTGCGCGGTAAATTCTGCGTAAAAACTCACGCCATCAGTTCGATCAAATCGCCGGCTTTGAGTTTGCTCAGCTCTTCCGGCGGGATGGTGCGGATGATCTGGCGTGAGGCGCGGTCCATGATGTACACCGTGACCTCGTGGGTTTCACGGTCCACATTAAAGCGCAAAACCACGTCCGAGGTACGCGGTTGGGGTGAGGGGCTGGCAGCCGATTCGCCCGCCTCACTGCGGCGCGGAGCAGCCGCCGCCTTTTCGCTGTAAAAATCCACCACCTGCTGGATGCGCGTGGAGGACTCTCCAGCCGGTGGGGAAAGCGGGGTAACGTTCAGTTCGTTCATCTCGTCACCTCATTTCTGCTTCCTTGCAGTTCAAAAAATCCAAATCAACGGTTCCATCCAATGCGCAGCTTAACCGCTGCGGAAAAAATTGCCGTACATGCTGTTCATTTGCTGAGAGGTGTACAGCATCAGCGTCATCCGGGTTTGCATTTCGGCAAACTGTTGAATCAGGGTCTGCTCGCGCTGCGCCAGCCGCTCGTTCATCTGGTCAATGGCTTTGCGGGTCAGTTCCATCTGGCTTTCAACCGACTGCTGCGATTTCTTGATATAACCGTCCGCGCCGGTGAACTGGTTCAGGCGGCTGTCCAGCGCGCCGAGCGCCGCATCCAGCAGCGCTTTGACCGCGTTGCGGTCGCTGCGCAGGGCGTTTTCCAGCGCGCTCCGGCTGTTGATGCTGGCTTTCAGGTCATCGCTCAACTTCAGCCCAATGTCCTCCAGCCGGCTGAAGGATTGCCCGGTGGTGTAAGAGGCCTGAAACTGGCGCAGCAGATCAAAGCGCAGGCTGCGGAACATGCCGTCCCCGACCAGCGCGCCGCGCGTGTAGGTGTTATCGCTGTTCTTGACGGTGGCGGTTTTATCCGCCAGGTACTTTTGCAGGGCATTGAACTGATCGAGAAAAGCCTGCACCGCTTTGACATCCGCGCTGAGGTCATCCTCTACAGTGAGGGAAGCAGCCTTGCCCTCCGCATCCGCGCTCAGCGAGAGGCTGACCCCGTAGATCACATCGTTCAGGTTTTCGTTGCGCCCGCGCTGAACGGTCAGGCCGTTGACGGTGAAGACCGCATCGCTGGGGGTTTGCAGCACGGTTTTGAACGCGCCGCCCTGCAGAACGCCGAGCGACTCCAGTACGCTGCCGCTCTCATCGGCGGCCAGCAGCAGCACGCCCGCGCCGCTGCGCTGATGGGTCAGCACGAGGTGATTGTTGACAATCGAAGCGCTGACTCGGCTGCCCTCGGCATAAACCGCCTGATTGATTTTAGCGGCAATATCGGCCAGGCTGTCCCCGGCGCTGACGGCGACGGCAGCTCCCTGCGGGGTGTAGTTGACCGAAGCAGCCCCGCTGCCGCGCGAACGCGCCTGCAGAGCGGCCGGGTCAAATTCAATTTTCAGGCCGCGCCCGGTATTCACCCAGCCGGCTTCAGTGGGGGCTGACTGCCATTCGCTGGTGTAACTGCCGTCCGATTTGCGGATGGACTGCGCCTCGCCGCGGCTGTTGACCAGCCGGAACTGCCAGACGCCTTCCTGCTGGCGGGTTTCGACGTAGTAGGTATCGCTGCCCAGCGCCGGTTTACCGTCCAGCGCTGCGGCGGTCTGGAAGGCGAGGATGCCGTCCGCCGGAACTGCCCCCGAAACCTGCGCCGCCGCCAGCCCGCCCAGGCGCAGCGTGCCGCTCAGCCCCAGCACCTGATTGATGTACTCGACCGCATCCGAGCGGACGCGGTGCGCCCGCGCCAGCGATGTAACACTGATTTCGTACTGCCCGGCTGCCGCGCTGCTGCTGGCGCTGGCGTTCAGCACCGTGCTGCCGGCCGCCGCAGGAGTCACCTTGACCGAACGGACATTGCCCAGCGTGTAGGTCGGCTGGCTGCTGATCAGGCTGCGCAGCGCGCTTTGCAGGCCGGTGAGCAGGTTGTTCAGGTCGTTGTAAACCGCCTTCTGCACCTGCAGTTCATCGCGTCGCGCGGTTAAACGCTTCAACGGCTGGCGTTCGGCTTCCAGCGTCTGCTGAATGATGGTGCGGAAGGTGGGGTCTAATTGGGTCGCGGAAATCGTGTTACTGCTCATGGGCGTTACCCTCTGTCAGGGGTGAGCGGGGGGCGGCTCATTCAGGCTGCCCCCCGCCTTGTGCCATCGGCGGACGGTCAAAGTCCGGGGTTTAGCGGAACAGCGAGAGCAGGAACTGCGGAGCGGTGTTGGCCTGCGCCAGCATCGCCGTCGCGGTTTGCTGCAGGATCAGGTACTTGCTGGCATTGACCTGTTCTTCCGCCATGTTGGCGTTCATAATCCGGTTGTAAGCGGCTTCGACGTTGATCTGGGCAGCCGCCACCTGGTCTTCCTTGAAGGATAAGCGGCCGATCAGCGAACCGAGATTGGACATCTTGGTATTGATGGTGGTCATTGCTGATTCAACCTTGCCAAGATATGTGGTGAATTCAGCAGCCGTGGCCGATCCCGTTGTGATACCGCTTGGTTCTACCTCTAAATCTGCAGCCTTGATCCCGCTAATTGCCGTGAAGGTAATTGCATCGGATGAATCTGCACCGGTTTGGAAACGAAAATCGGTCGTTGAATCGAGCAGCTTGGTATCGTTCCATTTGGTTTGATCAACCAGATCGTCAATCTGAGCTGCAAAGGCAGTTAACTGGGTCTTGATGATGTCGCGTTCTGCCGAACCCATCGTATCACTGGCACCCTGGAGTGCTTTGTTGCGCATTTGCAGCAGAATGTCGTTGATGCGGCTCAGGCCGGATTCGGCAACCGCCAGCAGGTTCTTGGCATCGCCAATGTTGCCGAGGGCAACTTTCAAACCTTCCGAGCGGGACTGCAGCTTGGTGGCGATGGACAAACCGGCCGGGTCATCCGCTGCGGAGTTGATGCGCTTACCGGTTGCCAGACGAGTTTGATAGGTAGCCAGTTGTTTGTTGATGCCCTGTAAAGAGTTGAGGGCGTTCATTGCGCCGATGTTACCGGCAATTCGGGTGATATCTATTTCAGCCATTTCAAACCTCCTTGTTTGTGTGTGGCGGGGATCCTTCCCCTTGTGGAATGAGAATTTGGAAAAACGATGTTTATTGGATTACCGCCGGGTTCTTTCTACCGTTCCGGCGCTGGGTGATGAACCCGGTACCAGCGCCACCGCCGATTGACTGCCTTACGCTTTACACCTCATTGGTTCGATATTCAACACCTCCGTCTTTCAATTTGCTATAATAGTTATCGTCAAAACCGCGCGTTTCTTTAGCCGCTGGCATAAAAAAGGCATAAAAAAGTGGCGCAGTCCCCCAAACCCATTTCCCGTTCTACGCTGCTGCAAATCCTGCTGGTGTTGGCGCTGTGCGCCGGCTCGCTGATTCTGCTCAACCTGCTGGGGGTGTTCCGCCCACCGCCCACCGAATCGGTGCTGGTCTTCCGGGTGGAGGCCACCGGCGGTTATGCCAACATCACGCTGCAGGCCGGCAGGGAGGTCATCTCCAAGACCACCACCGTCACCACGCCGTGGGAAAAGCGGGTGGTCGTGCCGCGCGGCGAGGAAGTCTATCTGACCGCTTCCAACCCCAGTCAGACCGGGCAGCTTTCCTGTACCATTCTGCTGGAAGGGCGGGTGTGGAAACGCGAGCGCACCGAAGCGCCCAAAGACGGGGTCGCCTGCGCCGGCATTGTCCCGTAATGGGAAGTTCCCTCCTCCCCGCCCACCGCGAGGGGGCAGCGTGAGGGATGCGCCCGGCGCGGGCTGTCGGGAGGCTTTGAGAACGCCCGTGCGTGCATTGATGTTCACCTTCCGCAAAACCGCCCAACCGACTGGCAGCATCCATTCGCTTCGCCGTTTTGACCCCCTCCTCACCTCCCGAAAACGCAGGAATGACTTTGAGAGCGTTCCATCACAGCAATTCTCTGGCAGAGTTCAGCCTGCGTATTCCTCAAAACTGCTCGATCCAGCGGAAAGCGTCCGTCCTGTCAGTATAAAAATTACCCCCTCCTCACCTCCCCCAAAATCGCAGGTGCGATTTTGGGGGAGGCCGGGAGGCGGCCGGCAAACCTCATTAATTGGAGATCTGCAAGGGAATTCGAACACAGTCCCCTTACGGGGATGCCGGTTTGATAAATATCAGTGCCCCCAAGGGAATTCGAACACAGTCCCCTTACGGGGATCCCGGTTTGACAGGCTTCAGTGCCCCCAAGGGAATTCGAACACAGTCCCCTTACGGGGATCCCGGTTTGATTTATCGTCTAATCCCTGTGCCCCCAAGGGAATTCGAATCCCTGTTTGAGCCTTGAGAGGGCTCCGTCCTAGGCCGCTAGACGATGGGGGCGGTCAGAACGGCTAAATTCTATCACGCCCAAGGCTGACTGTCAATTAATTATTGCATCCCCTTCCTATTCCGCCGTCCTTTTTATGCCCTCTCTCCGTAAAAGTGGTCTATACTTTAAAAAGACCCGCAATCCAGCGCAGATTATGGGGAAACGAGGACTGCAGCGACTGCCCGAATACCATGACTCAAAGCAGGAATAAACCATCAGCGCCTCACCCGATTGGCCGCTTGTTTGCTCAAACGGTGCGCCTTGCGCAGCACAGCTGGCAGGGGAAAACCCGCTTGCAGCGCAGCGGACTTCTCTTATTTGCCGCTGCTTTCCTGCTTTGGTTGAGCATCCCTTTCGCCGAACTGGGGCTTTCCCTCAATCCTTATCAGCCGGTCACCGATCAGGTGCGTGCGCTGATTGCCTCTCAGCCGGATTTTGAAAACCGGTTGAAAAGGTTGGACGATTTTAAAGCCTCCATCCTGCCGCCGGCTGCCGTACAATCCGCTGCCGCCATCCTCAGCCGGCACAACCAGGAAAACGCCGCCCTCACCCTCCCAACCCAAACCAGCCCTGCCCCCAATGCAGAGCAGGACAGCCCCTCCCAATCGTTGATTGCCACAGCCCGCGCCATACTCGCTTTGCAAAAAACCCTGGAAACCCCTTCCAGCGCGCAGCATCTGGCAGTTGGGTTTGGCTTTTTACAAAAAGACGACGTGCTGCTCAACCTGCAAGCCATCGAACAGATTTACCGTCAGACGCCGGCGTTGCTGAGCCAGTTGTATGAAATCCGCCGCAGCAACCTTGCCCTGCTGCGCCAGATCAACGCGCTGAGCGGCGAAATATGGATCAGCGGCACTGCCGTATTTTCCTCAACGCCGACAGAGGATGAAAATCACCCCAATCCTCTGCCCGGCGAGTGGCGGGAACTAAGCCGCACCGGACAGTCGCTGGAAATTCAACTGGCCAATACCACCTATCTCCTCAATCAGGTGCTGCACGAAATTGAACCGGTGTACCGGCAGGATCAGGTCTGGGGGTTTTCGCTATGGCTGAAAGCCGCCGCATGGATTCGGCGCTCTCAATCCGCAATCTTCACGCTTTCGGCAGGGCTGATCGCCGCTGCCCTGCTGCTCTTCTTCTGGAAACCGCTTTCCATCAATTTAAATCCCCGCCGTCTTGCCAGCCGTCTGACCAACGGAGCAAGACGCACTGCGCAGGGGGAAACAGGACAGTTATTCTCTGCTCAAAGCAACTGGCTGGTCAAAGGTCTAACCCGCCGCCCGGCTGCAAAACCCTTACGCATGTCACGGCGCGGCAGCATTCAGCGCCCTCGCCTGCTCATCCCCGTCAGCGGGAACAGCCGCATCGAAAAACCCCTGCCCGGCGATGGCATCGTCCGCATCGGCAACGATCCCGCCTTTCCGGTCAAAATTCCTCTTTCCGGCTCGGAATACATTGAATTATGGATTCGAAAAGCCCGCAAAGGATATTATCTGGAAATCATGTTCAGTGATATACCCGTGCTGCTCAATCAACAGCCGGTGCTTTCCTCGCGCGCGCTCAACGATGGTGACTCGATTCAGATTCATGATACAACCCTGCTTTTCAAAGAACGCTGAGTACAGGCTGATTATTTTCATCACTAACCATCTGTCCCTGAATTGGCTACAATAGAGTAGCCATCTCAAAATGATCTCAGGAGGAGACCATGCCGCACGGGTTAAGACCTTTCTTCGCCCCGCAAGGGGTAGCCATCATTGGCGCATCGGCCGCGCCCAATAAACTGAGTTACGGTATATTGCGAAACATGACCCTGTACGGCTATGCGGAACAGGTTGCCCCGGTCAACCCCAAAGCCGATGAAATTCTCGGTTTGAAGTGCTACCCCGATATCGCCTCGGTTCCCGATCCGCTTGAACTGGCGGTAATTGTTCTGCCTGCCCCGACCATCCCTGCCACGCTGGAAGCCTGCGGTCAGCGCGGTATACGCTCGGTGATCATCATTTCCGGCGGCTTCAAAGAAGTAGGCGAAGAGGGGGCAGCCCTGGAAAAACAGATTTTGGAAATTGCCGCCCGTTACCAGATGCGCCTGATCGGCCCGAACTGCGTTGGAACGCTGGACCTGTATTCGGGATTGAATACCACTTTCATCCAGGGCGTACCCGAAAAGGGCAGCATTGGTTTCATCTCGCAATCCGGGGCGGTGGGCGGCGGGGTGGTTGATTACATCCGCAATAAATGGATCGGGTTTTCCAATTTTGCCAGCCTCGGCAACGAAGCCGACCTCACCGAAACCGATCTCATCGAATATCTCAGCCAGGATGAACACACGCGGGTGATCGCCGTGTATGTGGAGATGATCCGCGACGGCCAGCGTTTCATGCAGGTTGCCCGTCGGGTGACCCCGCACAAACCGATTGTCCTGCTCAAAGCCGGACGCACCAGCGCCGGGGCGCGGGCGGTATCCTCACACACCGGTTCGCTGGCCGGTTCACACGCCGCCTACCGGGCAGCATTTCAACAGTCGGGGGTGATTGAGGCTGAAACGGTCAGCGATTTGTTCGATATCAGCATGGCGCTTGCCCATCAGCCGCTGCCCAAAGTCAACCGCGTGGCAATCATCACCAACGCCGGCGGACCGGCAGCCCTCCTCTCCGACAGTCTGGCAGAACACGGCCTGCAGATCGCCGATTTGCAGGAAGAAACCCGCACCGCGTTGCGCGGGCGGCTCAACCCGGCTGCTCAGGTAGCCAACCCGATTGATATGCTGGGTGGGGCCGAACCACCGGAGTATGAATTTGCTCTGCAGCAGGCGCTTGCCGACCCCAATGTGGATGCAGCAGTGGTCATTCTCGTACCGCAAGCGCTGGTCAACCCCGTGGAAGTGGCCGAAAAGATTATTCAAGTCAGCGCGTCCCGCCAAAAACCGGTTCTGACCTGCTTCATGGGCGAATGGAGCGTTGAAAAAGCCCGCCAGCGGCTGCACACCAGCGGTATTCCCATGTACGTCTTCCCGGAAATTCCCGGGCGGGTGTTGGGCGCCATGCTGCAATACGCCCGCCGGCAATCAAAGCCGGTCTTTGAAGCCGTCGAATTGGGGGGAATTGACCGCTCCACCGCGGAACAGATTTTGGCGCAAGCCGCCGGGCATCTCAGCCTGGGTGAGGCGCAGACCCGCCCGGTATTTGCGGCGTATGGCATCCCGCTGGTCGCCGGTGAAGCGGTTCACAGCCCCGAGCAAGCTGCCGACGCTGCGGTGCGCTTGGGCTTTCCGGTCGCCTTGAAAATTATTTCCCCCGATATCCTGCATAAGTCGGATGTCGGCGGCATCCACCTGCACCTGAATGACGCCCAGGCGGTGGCTGATGCCTATCGGCAAATGATGAGGGGCATTGCGGGGCGCTTGCCGCAGGCGCGCCTGGAAGGGGCGCTGGTGGAACGCATGGCAGACAAAGGTCAGGAAGTCATCATCGGCATGCGGCGTGACCCCAACTTTGGGCCGCTCATCATGTTCGGACTGGGCGGCATTTATGTGGAATTGTTCGGGGATGTATCTTTCCGGGTTGCCCCGCTCACCCGCCGTGAGGCGCTGGACATGATTCATCAGACCCACGCCGGTAAACTGCTCAGCGGTTTTCGTGGAGAAGAACCCGGTGATTTGCAAGCGGTTGTGGATGTCATCCTGCGACTCAGTCAGCTGGCATTGGACTTCCCCCAAATTGCTGAAATGGAGATCAACCCCCTGCGGGTTTTCCGCCGCGGCGCGCTGGCGTTGGATGGGCGTATCATTCTCGCCTGATTCAAAACCACACCGCCATTGATGCGCTGAGCCGTCCTTTCAAGGACGGCTCAGCTATCCAAACCCAACCCGCGGCTTCCCATTTCACCGCTTCACCCAGGAGGAGCAATTGGCGATCAAACCAATCACATTTCTATTGTATCCATAAAAAGCGGGGAAAAAAGTGTTCGGCGGTGCGTGTATAAGGTTTCGGACATCGTTCAAGCCTTCTTAAAGCATCCTCCTGTTTGTAAACCTGTGCCAATGACGGGCGTAAATCAGCACGCAAACCGGTATAATCTCTTTGGCAATTCACCTTTATAAAGGCATGACAGGTTGAAGTTTAGCAAATTCTTTCGTTGCATTTTCCTGTTGCTGGCGTGCATCATTCCGTTTGGAATGTCCACCCAATCCGCAACAGCCTACACCGGTCAGGTACGTTTTGACCACCTGACCGTCGAAGATGGGCTTTCGCAAAGTTCGGTGAGAGCAATTGTTCAGGATGCGCAGGGTTTCCTCTGGTTTGGTACCGAGGAAGGCTTGAACCGCTATGATGGCTTTGGTTTTGAAATCTTCAAACACGACCCCCAAAACCCCAACAGCCTGCAATCCAATGTGATTACCAGCCTGTACGTTGACCGCGCCGGCGACCTGTGGATTGGCACCTCCAGAGGACTGGATCGCTACCGCATCAACGAAAATGCATTCGATCACTACCCGCTGGTTGAAATCGGTCAGGATGGCCTTTGGGGCAGCACCATCGAAGCCGTGCTGCAAGATGAGAACGATCACCTTTGGGTGGCAACTCAGGCCGGCGGGTTGAACCGCCTCAACCCCGCCAACGGCGAAATCCTCCACTTCATACCGGTTGAAAACGACCCCAAGAGCCTCTTCAGCCGGGATATTTACGACCTTGTTCCGGATGGAACGGGCGGTCTTTGGCTGGCAACCGATGGAGGATTAAGCCACTATGACCCAACCAGCGGATATTTCACCCATTACCGTTACAACCGCTTTAATCCATTTTCCCTCAGCGACAACCGCTGCCGTTCGCTTTTTGTAGATCACGAGGGGTATTTGTGGGTCGGCACAGAGCGGGGTGGGCTCAACCGCCTGATTTCTGCATCCGGCAGATTTGAACGCTATCAGAACGACCCCGAAGATGCAGCAACTCTGGTTTCCAATCAGGTATTCGATATTCTTCAAGATTCCAGCGACATCTTGTGGGTAGCCACCCGCGAGGGAATCAGCCTGTTGACACCCGGCAGTTCCCAATTCAGCCACCTGCGCAAAGACCGCAACGACCCAGCCAGCTTGAACAACAACGTGGTCACCGCGCTTTTCCAGGACCGTGGCGGTGTGATGTGGGTGGGCACTTTTGGGGGAGGCGTCAACCGCTATGCTGCTTACGCCAATAAGTTCCAGCGTTACATCCAGCGTCCCGGCGATCTTTCCAGCCTGAGCGATTCGACTGTTTTTGCCATCAGCCAGACGCCGGACGGCACTTTGTGGATTGGCACCCTATCCGGCGGCCTCAATCGGTTGGAACGCGAAAGTGGACGAATGCGCTACTACTACCACCTCACCACCCAACCGCAGAGCATTGCCAGCAACGATATTCGCGCCCTGTTCACTGATCACAAGGGGACATTATGGATTGGCACCGCCAACGCCGGAGTTGATCAGTTCGACCCGCTTACCAGCACCTTTCTCCACTTCCAGATTGACCCGCAAAACCCCAATCTCTCTGCTCAATACGCAATTACCACCTTTTTTGAGGATTCACAGCAGCAATTGTGGGTGGGCACGCGCGGCTACGGCTTCCACCGCTTTCAACCCGAAAGCCGCTCCTTCGCACATTACAACCTCCCTTCCGAGAACAATTCGGCCCAATTGGTGCGGGCAATCCGCGAGGACGAAGACGGAAATTTCTGGATAGCAACCTACGACGGCGTCTTTGTATTTGACCCTCGCCGCGAGCAATTTCTTCAACATTACCGTGCAGAAGGCAGCCAGAGCAATTCTCTCTCTTCCAACACTATTTTGAGCATTTACGTCCAGGATCAAGACACGGTGTGGTTTGGCACATGGAGCGGCGGTTTGAACCGGCTTGACCGCCGCACGGGTATTTTAACGGTATTCACCGAGAAAGATGGACTGGCAAACGATACCGTCTATGCCATCCTGCCCGATTCGGATGGCAATCTCTGGCTGAGTACCAACCGTGGTCTTTCGCGCTTCGAGCCTGCCAGCGGGCGCTTCCGCAACTTCGATGTCAGCGATGGTTTGACCAGCAATGAATTCAACGCCGGGGCTGCCTATGTTTCTCCACAGGGTGAATTCTTTTTGGGCAGCGTCAACGGGCTGATCAGTTTCTTCCCTTCACAGGTACAGGATAACCCCATCCCGCCACCGGTCATCATCCGCTCTTTCTCCCTCTACAATCAAATTGAGCGGAAAAACCTGCCGGATGGCGACAGCATTCTCCTCAGTTATCGGGACACCTTCATTGGTTTCGAATTTGCCGCGCTTGACTTTACCGCACCGCACAAAAATCAATTTGCCTACAAACTGGAAGGATTTGACAGCGATTGGAATTATTTGGGGAATCGTAATTTTGTCACATTTACCAACCTGCGCGGCGGTGACTATACTCTGCGTGTCAAAGCAGCCAACAACGACGGGGTGTGGAACGAAGAGGGCATTGCCATTCACTTGCGGGTAACCCCGCCCTTTTACACCCGCGGCTGGTTTATCCTGCTCAGCGGTGCAGGGGTGCTGGGACTGGTTTATGCGGGCTACCGCCTGCGGCTGCACCGAGTCGAAAGCCAGAAGCGCGCCCTCGAACAGCTGGTACTGGAACGCACCCATGAAATTGAACGCCGCCGGCAGGTTGCCGAGGGTCTCCGCGAGATTATTGCTATTCTGAATACCAACCAATCGCTGCAAGAAAGCCTCGATTACATCATCCATCAGGCGCTCCAACTGGTACACGCCCGCCATGCGCTCATCTTTTACCATCCTCCCGGTCAACCACCGCAGGAAATGGCGGGGGAACTGCCTCCAAACCTGCAGGCCTATGCGCCGCTGGTGGAAGAAACCCTCAAGGGGCAAATCACCTGGATTGAAGATATTCATCAGTACCGTCAAAAGCATCCTGAAAAGGAAATCTTCCCAGGCGATCAGGGGGCTTTACTGGCAATCCCCCTTTCCAGCGGTGACCATGTGGATGGCGGCCTGATTTTGACCTTCGTTCAGGCAGGCGCTTTACCGGACGAGGATTATAAAACCGCTCTGACGCTTGCCGATCAGGCTGCGCTGGCAATTGGCAACGCCAATTTACGCCAGCAGGCAGAAGAACTGGCAAAAATCAGCGAACGCAGCCGAATCGCCCGCGACCTGCACGATGCAGTCACCCAAACCCTGTTTGCCAGTACCTTGATCGCCGATGTGCTGCCCCGCCTATGGCAGCGCAACCCGCAGGAAGGCCTGCGCAGGCTGGATGAACTGCGCCTGCTCAGCCGTGGGGCGCTGGCTGAAATGCGCTCTCTGCTGGTGGAACTGCGCCCGGGTTCTCTTTTGGAGGCTGACCTTTCGGAATTGATTCAGCAATTGTGTGATGCGTTCACCAGCCGCACCCGGCTGCAAATTAACTGCGGCATTCAATCGGTTGCAAAGCAGCCCGCTGATGTGCAAATTGCTTTCTACCGCATTGCTCAGGAAGCTCTGAACAACATTGCCCGCCATGCACATGCTCAACGGGTGAAAGTGACGCTTGAAATTGAGGAGGGCAGCCTGACATTGACCATTTGCGACGATGGCAAGGGCTTTGACCGGGACAATGTCCCGCCAGCCCATTTTGGGCTGGAAATCATGCGCGAAAGAGCACAATCCATCCATGCCAGCCTGAAAGTCGAAAGTAAGCCCAGTGAAGGCACCTGTATCCGCCTGACTTACCAGCATCCCCAGAAGACGTTATAATAACCTGCAGGAATCTCTTGGGATAAGATAAACCGGAAATGGAATTATTTAACGTTGGATTTGGCGAATTACTGTTCATCTTCCTGCTGGCTTTGATTCTACTGGGGCCGGAGGGGATGAAAAAAGCCGGCCTGACCATCGGTAAAGGCGTGCGGGCCATCATTCGTTCGCCGTTCTGGAAAATTTTTATGGATACCACCCGCGAAATTCGCGAAATGCCCACCGTTCTGGTTCGTGAGGCGGGATTGGAAGAATTTAACGAAAAAACCCGCAAATCCTTGCGGGAATTTTCAGAAGAATTACCTCGAGAAGCCGGGCTCAGTGACGAAGACCTTCAACAACTCGATCCCCGCCTGCGCCCCCAACCATGGGATACCCCTCCTTCCCCCTCCGACACGCCGGCACAGTCAAAAAATCCCCCTCCCCAAACGGACGACTCAACCGAAGACTGATCCTGTTTGCGGCAGACTGCGTGGGTTTACTCGGAATCCGTTTTGTCCTTGTTTTCGGATTCTTCCTGATCGCCTTTCAATCCTTCCCGGAATGAACGGATACCGCTGCCCAATTCTTTGGCAATTTTGGAGATTCGGCCAACACCAAACAAGAGCAGCACTATCACCAGAACAACCAGCAACTCCCAACCGCTGAAGTTTCGTAGCATCTCTCACACTCCTTCGAAATCAAATTCTAACATAAAAAACGTTCAGTTTTCACCTCTGGCAGGGTTGGCAATTTTGGCCATCCCAATGCTCAACAGGTACAACACCAGCAAGGGGATCATCAATAATCCCATGTTGACCGGGTCGGGGGTTGGGGTGACGAAAGCCGCCAGCACCGCAATGATCACCACCGCCACCCGCCATTGTTTTGCCAGCGTTTCTGCCGTCACCAGCCGAAAACGGGCCAGCAAATACACCACCAGCGGCGTTTCAAAGCTGACCCCAATCCAGAATAACAAACCGGTCACAAAACTGAAGTAATTGGATAAACGCGGCGTGGTGGTAATACCGATAAAACTGATCAAAAAGGGCAAAGCCGCCGGCAGCATCACAAAATAGGCAAACAATACCCCGCTGACAAACAGCAGAGTAGCAAACGGAATGGCAATGAGCAAACCGCGCCATTCGTGATCCTCCAGCGCAGGGCGGATGTATGCCAGCGCTTCATACAAGATGTAAGGGAAGGCCAGAATAAAACCGCCCAGCAGCGAAACCCGCATAAAAACCGAAACATTTTCAGTTACCTCAATGGAAATCAGCCGGTCAATCCCCCCAACCGGATAGGCAAGAATCTCAATCAGCCGCTCGCCAATGGCAAAACAGACCAACACCGCGAGGATCATCGCTACCAGACCGCGCAGCAGGCGCTGGCGCAATTCATTGAGATGCTCCGGGATGGTCAAATCTGCCCGGTTGACCTTTTTTTTCGGGGGAGATGACGGTTTTGCACCTTTTTTACGAAACTTAATCATGCTGTTTCTCTGATCCGCCGGGACGGCTGAACCGAGTGCCCCTCGCGGTCAAAATTCAATCCCTTGGGGTGTGGTTTCCTCAAACAGCGGATAAAAAGCGGATTTTTTCAAGGTCATGATGAGCGCCGCCGCCCTCGTGATGATTATACGGATAAATCCGCATCTCTTTGGGGGCAGTGATGCGGTTGTAGACCGCAAAAATCGTCGAGGGAGGACAAATCTCGTCCATCAGTGCCACCGAAAAGAGACAACGCGCTCGGATGCGTGGAGCGAAGAACACATTGTCAAAATAAGCCATCGTCTTGAACACCTGCTCGGTGCGGTGACGATGCACCTGACAAAATTGAGCAATTTCCTGATACGGTCCGGCAGGTGTGATTTCTATGGCTCGCTGGTAATGGCACAGATACGGCACATCCGCCATACACACCGCAATTTCCGGCAACAAACCGGCTACGGCCAGACTGATGCCGCCCCCCTGACTGCCGCCTGTCACAGCCACACGCCCGGCATCCACCAGCGGAAAACTGCGTCCGGCCTGCACGGCGCGTACCGCATCCACGAATACCCGCCGATAGTAATACGTTTCCGGTGAAAGCACACCCAGCGTCATAAAACCGGGCGAATGCGGGCTGCTGCCTTCGGCCACATCTGGTGTATCTCCCTGTCGCCATACACTGCCCTGCCCGCGCGTATCCATCACCAGATGGGCAAAACCGGCGCTCGACCAGAGCAACCATTCAGTGGGAAAACCGCGCCCGCCGCCATAACCTGCATACTCGACCACCAGCGGTAAAGGTTCTTCAGCGTTTGCCGGCAGCAGCAACCAACCTTTGATGGGCTGTCCGGCATAGCCGTTGAACGTCACATCATAGGTTGTGACCGTGCGTAAGCCAAAATCAACCGCCTCAAAACGGGCATCCAGCGGATGGCTGCTGACCTGTTCCAGGGTGGCCGCCCAAAAAGCGTCAAAATCTGCCGGTTCGTTCAAAACCGGCTGATAACGGTGCAATTCTTCTAACGGCAAATCAAAAAAAGCCATGCTGCACCTCGCCGCCGCTTATTCGCCGATGGCTTTACTCCGAACCGGTTTCGAGATTATCGAGCACATGCTTGAACTCGGCCGCTTTGTCGCCTTCGGCATGGCAGGAAATCACGATGATCGCCGTACAAACCACCGAGCCCGGATTGCGCCAGCGGTGAGGCAAATGAGCCGCAAAGATCAGGCTGTCACCCGCTTCTAACTGGTAACGCTGGTTATCCACTTCATATTCCAGGTGACCACGCAAACAGAAGACAAATTCTGAACCGGTATGAACAATGGGATGTGGGCCGCTGTTGGCGCCATTTTCCAGCGTGATGATGAACGCATTCAACCGCCCGCTGAATGATTCGCTGCCCATGCCCTCCCAGACTCCCCTCAGGAAGGGAATTCGGGTACGCTCATGCGCCTTGCTGAATACAACCTTCTTGCGCTCTGCTTCCTCGCGGAAAAAATCCGTAATCGGAACGCCCAGAGCGGTGGCGATCTTAAACAAAGTGCTGATGGATGGAGAAGTCAACCCTCGCTCGATCATGCTCAACGCATTGGCAGAAAGGCCGCTATTACGCGCCAGAGTGCGCATGGAAATACCGCGTTCTTCGCGCAGTGCTTTCAAACGCTGACCGACATCCACCGAAATGGCTTCCTTACCGAATAAATCCACTCGGCACCTCCCGGTACAAAAATGAACCAGCCTGCCAGGCAGGTTGTCAGGGTTATTTTACCGTTAAAACAGTCCAATGACCCGGCCGGTTTCCATATCCAGATCCACATCATAAAATGCCGGGCGCGTGGGAAGACCGGGCATGGTGCTCATCGTTCCCACCAACGGGTACAGGAAACCCGCCCCTACCGAAGCGCGGATATCCCTGACCGGGATGCGAAATCCTTTGGGAACACCTTTGAGCTCGGCATTATGGCTCAGGCTGAGGTGAGTTTTCGCCATACAGATTGGCAGCCGGTCAAAACCGAGCCGAGTGTATTCAGCAATGCGTTGTTCCGCCAGTGGCTCGTAATCCACGCCGTCCGCGCCGTATACTTCGCGGGCAATGATTTCGATCTTTTCTTTGATGGGAATATCCAGGGGGTAGAGGAAGTGGAATTGGGAGGGTTTTTCAGCGGCTTTGACCACTGCCTCAGCCAATGCAATCGCACCTTCACCACCCTGCGCCCAGTGATTACAGATTACCGCATCCTCCGCGCCGCCTTCTTCTACCGCCACCTTGCGAATCAGGTTCAATTCGGCTTCGCTGTCGGTGGCAAAGGAATTGATGGCGACCACCACCGGCACACCAAATTTGCGGGCAATCCCGATGTGTGCCAGCAAATTACCCAACCCGGCACGCAGCAAGTCCAGGTTTTCATTGGTGTAGGCGTGATCCAGCGGTTTACCGGCCACCACCTTTGGACCGCCGCCGTGCATTTTGAGCGCGCGCACGGTGGCTACCATCACCACCACATTCGGAATCAGCCCGGAGTAGCGGCACTTAATGTTGAAGAATTTTTCCATGCCCATGTCCGAGCCAAAGCCGGATTCGGTGACCACATAATCGGCCAGTTTCAAGCCGATCATATCGGCGATGATGGAACTGTTCCCATGCGCAATATTGGCAAACGGCCCGGCATGGACGAATACCGGCGTGCCTTCCAGGGTTTGCATCAGGGTCGGTTTGATGGCATCCTTCATCAGAACCGTCATAGCCCCCGCCACCCCCAGATCATCGGCATTGATTGCCTCACCCTTGCGGTTGGTACCGATGACCATTTCACCAAAGCGGCGGCGCATATCCGCCAGTGAGGTTGTCAGCGCCAGCACCGCCATAATCTCACTGGCGACGGTGATGTCAAAGCCGGTCTTGCGTTCCATGCCTTTTTCGTTCGGACCCTGTCCAATCGTAATCCCGCGCAAAAAGCGATCACTGGTATCAATTACCCGCCGCCAGGTGATCGAATCCGGGTCAATATCCAGCCTTACAAAACGGCTGCGTTCTTCCGGCGTCATCTCATCCGGCTCGGTTTTGTCAATGCCCAATTTTTTCAGGCGGTTGAGCATGTTAACCGCAAAATAACGTTTGCCCTGTTTATCTTTGGGGAACAAACGCTCAAACAATTGCTCATCAGTGGCTTCCGATTCGTGCAGCATGCGCACATCAATGGCTGCCGCCAGCAGGTTGTTGGCCGCCGTGATGGCGTGAATATCGCCGGTCAGGTGCAAGTTGAAATCCTCCATTGGCACCACCTGACTGTAACCGCCGCCAGCCGCCCCGCCTTTGATGCCAAAGGTCGGCCCCTGGCTGGGCTGGCGGATGCAGGTCATCACCGACTTACCAAGGTGCGCCCCCAGCGCCTGACTCAATCCGATGGTTGTGGTTGTTTTTCCCTCCCCAAGCGGTGTGGGGGTGATGGCGGTTACATCAATGTATTTGCCGTTGGGCACTTCTCGCAGCCGTTCCAAAACCTCCAGTTTCACTTTGGCTTTGTAAGGGCCGTACAGTTCAATCTCATCGGGATTCAGCCCCAATTCCTCAGCCAGTTCGGTGATCGGCTTCATTTTCGCCTGTTGGGCAATGTCAATATCCGCGGGTACGGGGGTCTGGCGTTCCAAACGGATGGGTCTGACAGCCTGTTTTACAGCCATGATTTCCTCCTTGGATGTTCGGTTATGGGGGAATTACCTTTATTATGGACGAATTACACAGGAAACGCAAGCCTTTTCAGTTGCTTTTCCGTCTTATTGTCAGACAAAAACAGGGTTCAGAGAACCCTGCTGCATGAAACATAAAATTTTTACTTTGCGAAAGGCGGAGTGATTTACTGCGTTTCCAGCTCGGCTTTCTCCAACGGCTTTTCCTTCATACCTTCGGTCAAATTACGCTCCACTTTCACCCGCGGGAAACCAACCAGTTTCTTGCGCGGTTCGTCCCACACCTTCAAACGCACGGTTTTGATGCTGTCCGGTATGGTGATCACCCGCGCCCATTGCTGCATGATCGGCGAATTGCGCTGGCATTCTGCCAGATAGTAATTGGGAATCCGCGGGCTGAGGTGATGAATATGATGGTAACCGATGCTGCCGGTGAACCAATCCAAAATTTTGGGCAGCTTGAAATAGGATGCCCCCAGCAGTCCGGCCGCTACATAATTCCAGTTTTCCTGGCGTTCCCAATAAGTATCTTCAAACTGATGCTGGACATAGAACAGGAAAATGCCCATCGAGCCGGCAAAGAAGATCAGCGGCAGTTGAATCATCAAATACGCCTGCCAGCCGATCATCAGGCTGATTCCCACCGCCATTCCCAGCATGGCGAGGTTGGTTAACCAAACACTGCGCGTCTGGCGCTTGCCGTAATTGGGCAAGGGAAGGCGGTGCATGATCACAAACATGAAAATTGGGCCGAGGATGAACATCACCAGCGGATTGCGAAAGAAGCGGTAGCCCAGCCGCTGCAGCCAGTGGCGGTCATAAAATTCTTCCAGCGTCAGGGTGGTAACATCCCCCACCCCGCGTTTGTCAAGATTGCCGCTGGTGGCATGATGAATTGAATGGGAATGCCACCACTGCTCGCCGGGGGTGAAAACCAGCACTCCCAGCCAGAAGCCAACCATTCGGTTCAGGCGGGTAGAAGGAAAAAAGGAGTTGTGTCCACAATCATGGAAGAAAATAAAGACCCGCACCAAAAACAGAGCGGCAATGAAAGCGAGTACCACGGTCAGCAAATAGGAAATTTGCAGGGTGTAGACCATCAAAACCCATAAACCCACATACGGCACCAGCGTGTTGATCAATTGCCAGACACTTCGGCGGGTGTCTGCTTTCTGGTAGGGGGCAATTTCGCGGTTAATTTCACTCATGCTCGGCAGGGGCTTGCCGTTAATCACCAGTGGAGCGGTTGTTTTTGCCATTTTCGATTCTCCTGGGAATAAAGATGTTTCTGCTTTCATTCTAACCAGCCTTGAAGCAGCGTAAAATAGATAATTAGGGTGTAACGAGTCATATTTCAGGTCATATTTATCCGGGCGGCGGGCTGCCCCCACACTCTCCTATTCCATCTGCCCCAAACCGGTATAATTAAGCAAGATATGCCAAAAACATTTAACCGCATTTTGCTTCTGCTATGGGTTATACCAGCTGTGCTGCTTTCGGCTCGACCCGCCACAGCAAGCCGGGCCGCCCAACAAGCTCCGCCCGATTTTTACGCGGTTGCCGAAGCGCCTGCCGTAACGCTCTACCGGAAAGATTACCCCGGCGGCACGCCTGACTACGTGTTGATGGTCAATCTTGCCCACCACGCTGCTGTGCAGTTGTTGACCGGACAAACCCCCGCCCCCTCGCAGGATGCTGATGCCCCCTTCACACCCCAGCCATTGGATAATTTTTGGGCAGAGTTTCAAAACGATGATGAGGGTGCCTTTTGTGTGATTGGCGGTCCCTTTTTCCCCGATGAGCCCATCAATGAGCGGCTGGGCTTGAAATCAAACGGCATTTTGCGCCGCCCCGGCGCAACCGCCGCTGAAATGGTTACTCCGCTGGCCATGCTGGAAGTGTGGGATGAATCGGCACGCATCAGCCCATACACCGAAACCGCCTTCCAGCAGTCGGCTGCCCCCCTGGTTGTTGTCGGTCTCAGTCCGCAAGCCGAGCGGCAGCCCCAGAATTTTACCAGCCGCAGCCTGCTCGGGGTGCAGGACCGGGATGGTGATGGCACCTTTGAAACATTGTTGGTGTTTGTTTCCAAAACCACGCGGCAGTCGGACGCTGTTGAGGTGCTGCGTTCCTTTGGCGCTCAGGAAATCCTGCTTCTGGCGGATGGTGAGGCAGCTCAAATCAATTGCCAGGGACTGCCTTATGTATTTTCTGAAGGTCAGGTGCCGGTCGCTCTCGGGGTTGCAGCCGGTTTCATCGCCGATTACGAATCGGCGCTTGTCCGTCACACCGAGTGGCCGATTGCAGCCGAAGGCGAATCGGTCAAGGTGGAAATCGTCGTGCGCAACAACGGCAACCAGATCTGGCAGCCTGGGGAAGTGTATCTTGCCAATTTGCGCAATGACTGGGGAGCAGGCAGCCGCCTTGAAATCGGCGCAGCGGTTGCCCCCGGTGAAATGGTCAGTTTCTCGTTCCTCAGTCAGCCGTTCAAACGCCCCGGCGTGTACACCTCCCAGTGGACCATTCAGCGGAACGGTCAAAACATCAGCGCCCGTCCCATTGTGGTCAATGCCGTAATCCTGCCTCAGGAGCTGGCTTCCCGTAAACAGGAACTGGAAGCTCAGGTACGCGAATGGGCCCGTCAGAAGCTGGAAAATATCGAAGAACTCATCTTGAATTGGATTGAAAGTCAGGTCCGTCGTGGTTTTGACCGTATCTGTCCCTCTGCCGCATTGCTGCCCACCCTTACTCTGCTGACAGGTTGGGTCAACAGCCGTTTAAGTCGTTCAAAAAAAGGAAAACGGAGATGAAAAACTCACGAAACGGGATTGTTGAGGGATTGTATCTCGGCTTGCAGGCTGAATCACTGGTCACCACCCCGGTCGGCGAAGTTCAGGTCACTTTTGAGGGTTTTGCGGGAGATAAACACGCCGGTTGGACGCGCCTTTCCGACAGCCGCACCCCGCATTACGAGCGCGGCACGCTCATCCGCAATGACCGCCAGATTTCGGTGGTATCCAGCGAGGAGCTGGCGGAAATTGCCCAAAGGCTGGGCATTTTGAGCGTTCAGCCGGAGTGGCTGGGGGCAAATCTGCTTTTGAGCGGCATTCCCCACCTGACCCGACTGCCGCCGCCAACTCGCCTGTTCTTTGAACAGGGGGTGGTACTGACGGTCAGCGGTGAAAACCTGCCCTGCACCGGCCCCGGTAAAGTCATTCAGCAGAATTACCCCGAGCGAGATGACCTTGCCCAGCAATTCGTTAAAGCAGCCCGCGGCCTTCGCGGACTGGTCGTCGTCGTGGAACACCCCGGTATCATCGCGCTTGGCGAGAATGTGCGCGCCGATGTTCCCTCCCGCTATCTTTACCGGCTTTAGCCAGAGAGGAAAATCCCTGTGAACCAGACCCAAGTGTTGAACATCCTGCCCCAGCGGTTGGTCATTTGCCGGTTGGATGCAAGCGAGCCTTTACCCGGTTGGGCTCAAAACGGCTCTTTCTTCTCCATTACCCGTACCGCAGATGAATTATCCATCGTTTGTGAAGAGGGGTTGAACCCATCCGACATCCTTTACGAAAGCGGATGGCGGGCGTTGATGCTGGAAGGACCATTTGACTTTGACCAGATTGGCGTCTTGAAATCCGTGCTGGATGCGCTTGCCGGGGCAAAAATCAGCATCTTTGCCATTTCCACATTTGAAACGGATTACGTGCTGGTACGTGCCGCCGATTTAGAAAAAGCCGTTACGGCACTGCGCTCAGCCGGCCACCGCGTTTGTTGAGCAGACCTTTCAGTTCAGAGAGCGGCCAGCCGCCTGCACGGCTGCTTCCAGCCGGTTCAGGCTCGCCAGAAATTCGGCAGTTACCGCCTCTACCTCGCGGGCTGTTGACTCAAAATCCTGACGGTGTCCATTGTTGAAGGTTTCCACCGCCCGCCGGGTCAGTTGATGGAAACGAATGTGCACCGCTTCCAGCGCTTCAAACTCGGGCAGATGGGCGTAGTGCTGCCGGCCCGGGCCATAGTACCAGCGTCCCAGCGAACACTGTTCATGCGTCACTACGCCATAATTGTTGAGGCGGTTTTCGAGGCGCGCAATTTGCAGACGGCGCAGCCAGGCGCTGTGCGCCTGCCTGACCAGCTGGAAACGCAGCGATACATCCCTACCATTGTCGGTCTGGAAATTGGCCACCATTTGAATCAGCGTTTGCGCCAGTTCTGCCAGCAAATTGGCCGAGCGGGAAACTTCTTCCACCTGCGCACTCATCTCTTCGGTTGAAGCCGATACTTCTTCGACCGCAGCGCTGTTTTGCTCGCTGATGCTGGCAAAATTTTCAATTGCCTCACTCACTTCACCAGAGCCGGCAGCCATTTCTTCGGTGGCAGCCGTATTTTCCTCAACCACCGCTGAAACACTGTCCATCGCGCTGGCCAGCTCCTCTGCCAGCCGATCAATTTTCAAGGCTGCGCGGGCAATTTCCTCCCCAGACTGCAAACCCTGCTGCGAAGCCAGCAGCAATTCATCCAGCGCATGGCGGGATTGATCGGCCAGCGCCACACCCTGCTGCACCTCTCGACCGCTTTCCGCCATTGAGCGTACCGCTTCATCCACTGCTTTTTGAATCTCCCGAATCAAGGCCGCAATTTCACGGGTTGCCTGGCGGGCCTGTTCCGCCAGTTGGTACACCTCCTGCGCCACCACCGCAAAACCATTGATCCGCAATTCAAACTTCTTCAAACTGGAAACATTGAAGCCAATCTGCACAATGCCGGGTTGATCGGCACGCGAAACACCCACAAATTTATACACCTCGTCATCAAAGGAACGTTTTTGTGATTCCTGACACAAAACCCCGTCTTTCTGGTGAATCAACTGGCGGAAAGGATAAGCCTGTTCTTTGGGATCGGTGGGAAATTTCCAGCCGATCAATTTGGAATCGTTGGACAGCACTACCACGCCATCCTCGTCGGTTGCCAGCACCATATCCAGCTGCGCCGCCTCGCCCAGTTTTTGCCAGTCACTGAGCGGGCGTTTATCCCACCCCGAAAGCAGCAAATGGTTAATGATTCGGCACTGAGCCGTCATTAACCGGTCAAGCGTAATTTCGGTCATCTTCTTGCTTTGCACTTCGGCATGGGCGGCTTCGATTGCCGCATTGATCGCCAGAATGTTGGTCTTGGCGGCAATATCATCAATCGTTTCCAGAATCATGCCAATCTGCCGGGAACGATTACCCATCTCCTGTACTTTTTGCGTGGAAAGATCTACCACTCTACGAATGCGCTCCATACCGCGCGCCGTATCTTCCACCACGCGAGCCGTGTTCTGGCTGGTTTCCACCGCATGGGTGGAGCTGCGAACCTGCTGTTCGGCGGAAACACGGATTTCGCGGGCGGCTTCGGTGATCTGGTTGGCAACCGCAGCTGCTTTGCCCACCGCCGCCGCCTGCTCCTGGGCGCCGCGCGCCACGCCGTCAATGGCACGCGTCATCTGGTGAATGGACGAACTGGTCTGGCTGACCGCAGTTGCCTGCTGGGAAATCCCCTGAGCAACCTGTTGAATGGTCATGGCAATTTGAGAACTGGCCTGCCCGCTTTGATCCGCTGCGCCGGACAACTCATCCGAAGCCTTGCTTACCGTCAATGCGCTGTTGGCGAACTGCCCGATCAGCGTCCGCAGTCTTTCCACCATCTGTTTAAGGGTATTTCCCAGTAAGTCATCCTCGCCTTTCGGTTCGACCTGCACGGCGAGGTTGCCCTCACCCAATGCCTGCGCCACGGCTGCCACATCCTCCAGATAGGTTTGGGTTTCCAGCAACCCCGCCGCCAACGTGCCGGCTTCGTCTTTGCGTCCGGTAAGGCGAGCGATTTTTTCCATCTGCTCAAAATCCATCTGCAAGGCACCCCGTGCAATCTCCTTCAAATGGGCGGTTACCTCTTCCAAAGGACGGGTGATGTGCAGACTGAGGCTGATGCTGGCCAGCATGGAAAGCCCGGCCGCCAACAGGCTGGCAAGGATCAACACCGCAGCGGCTGATTGGTAGGTGCGTCCGCTGGATTGATAGACGCTTTCGGCAACCGCCTCATTGGCCTTCACCAACTCATCGAACGATTGGCTGACCAGCTTTTTATTCTGAGCCAGACCGCCGTTTTTGAGCGAATCATACACCACGGTACGGTTACCGCTGTCGGTCAGGGTCATGGCTTCCAGCACGGATCGCTGGTAAGATGTCCAGTAAATCTTGAAGTTCGTCAAAGCCTGCACGGCATCCGGCGGGACATTTCCATTCTCGTACTCCCCCAAAAAGGCGTTGATGGAATCCATGTTCTCTTTCAACATTTCGCGGATTTCAGGCCGGCTTTCCGGCAGCATCACATAGGTCAGCAGGTTGCCGTGCAGTTCATAGAGGGTCTTATGGGCCGCGCCCAGTTTTTTAATCGGCAGGGTCTGATCGAGGTAAATCACCTCCACGCCGTGTTGAATTTGACGCAAATTGAAAAAGCCCACCGCCGCAACCAGCAAGACAAACAGCACTCCCATGACCGCCGATCCAATCAGTTTCGTACGGGTGTTAAAGCGACTAAAATCCACTTTTTCATCTCCTTGGGATTTGCTTAAAAGAGAAAGGATGAATGCCAGTAATGTTATAGCAACTGAAGGACAAAAATTCCATAAAATCCGTCTGTTGAGCGCGTAAAATTCAGGTAAAATCCGCCTTGTTGTTTACCACATCCTCAAGGAATCGCTCTCATGACCATCACCATAAACGCAGCCCAAAGCCGCACCGCCGGTAAAGGGTATGCCATTGCCCTGATTGGGGTACTCATCTGGTCAACCACCGCTATCTTCATCCGTTACCTGACCGCCTATCAGCAAATTCCACCCATCCTGCTGGCGGCCTGGCGCGATTTACTCGCCAGCCTGACTATGATCCTTGTGCTGGGGGGCTTCCAGCGTCGTTTGCTTCACCTGCCCAAAGCTCATTGGGTGTTTATTGTGGGGTACGGCATCATCCTTTCGCTTTTCAATGCCCTGTGGACACTTTCCGTCGCTTTCAATGGCGCAGCCATTTCGATGGTGCTGGTTTATAGTTCGGCGGCTTTTACAGCCATCCTCGCCCGTTTCCTGTTTCGCGAAAACCTTTCGTTCGCCAAGGGACTGGCGATTGCCGCCAGCCTGAGCGGCTGTGTGCTGGTTGCCGGGGCTTTACAACCGGAAATGTGGCGGTTGAACCCGCTCGGCATTCTGACCGGCCTGCTCTCCGGGCTGGCAATGAGCGGATACAGCCTGTTTGGCAAGGAATCGGCCCGGCGCGGGATGAGCGCGTGGACTGCTCTGACCTACACCTTTGGAATTGCGGCTGTCATTCTATTTTTCAGCAGCTGGCTGTTGCCATCTTTTTTAGGCGGCGTACCCGCCGGCAATTCTTTCATCCCCTCTCTGGAAAATACCGGCTGGGCAGCGTTGATTTTACTGGCGGTCGGCCCGACCATTGGCGGTTATGGACTTTACACCCTCAGCATGAGTTACCTGCCGGCTTCAGTGGTCAATCTCATCGCAACCTTGGAGCCGACTTTTACCGCCGCCCAGGCTTATTTTGTGCTGGGGGAACGCTTCACCCTTGAGCAGGTTGCGGGCAGCCTGTTGATTCTGGGCGGAGTGATCGCTTTACGGATCAGTGAAAAAAACTGAACACCATCAACTGGCTGCTGCCCGGTCTTTACGTGCCACCCGCAAAACGGCAATTTTGGTGGGGTGGTTGAACGGTGATGGATCAACCGGCGGAGGAGAAACCCACGTTTGCGGAAAACCGGTCACATCTTCGGGAACCGGGATGATCTCTTCCAGCCAGAGATAGCCGCTCTGAGATACTTCATCAAAGATGCGGATTAACCCTGCTCCGCTCATGTAGAGTGCATTATTGACCACAATCAGCACCCCGTCATGGGCAACCAGCGGACGGACTTTGTTGAGCAGCGGCAGTGTTTTCTCGTTAAGGAAAATCTCACCATTGAAACCGGTTGAAAAAAACGGCGGGTCGAGAATTACGCAGTCAAACAACTGTTTGCGGCGCCTCAGCCCATCCACCACCTTGAAGAAATCGCCGATCAGGAAGTCTTCCTCGTTAATCGGCCAGCCATTCAAACGATAGGTGGCGCGCGCTACCTCCAAAAAGCGCGGATTCTGGTCGGTCTGTACCACCCGCCGCGCCCCGCCGGCCAGTGCGGCCGCTCCAAGGCTGCCCGTGTACGCAAAAGTATTCAGCACACTTTTACCCGCCATGTGATCTTTCAACCAGCCGCGCAGGTTGCGGGTATCCAGATAAAAACTGGCATCCTGATTCAAACGCAAATGGATGGCATACTTCACGCCATGTTCTACAATCTGCGTGGTTAACGAATGCTCATCCCCAAACCGGATCACTCCCAAACGGGAAGGCATGTTGCGGAGGCTGCGGGTCTTATGCACCACCGCCGTTATCCACGGGAACTTCTGGATGAACCATTTTTGCAACTCGATCAGCAGAGGGCGCAGAACCACCGGCTTTTCATGGTAGTTAAAAATGACCAGTGTGCTGCCATAAAGGTCAATCACAACCTCTGGGAATCCCTCATAAAAGCCGCTGAACAGGCGCAACGCCGTTTGATGCTGATCATCCATCAGCGGCCAACGTTTTTGCAGCGCCCTTTCTACCTGTCTGAATAAAACTTCAGCGTCCGGCATCCAATCGCTCATCCTGTTTATTATAACGTCAGTTCGGCGTAAGCCCTTTTCGCAGCTATTTCAGCCTCCCCCAATATTGATTTTGCGATATTGGGGGAGGTGGAAGTGGGTTCATTTTGCTGCTGTCTGGGTTTTGCGCTTGTGCCAAACCCACGAAAATATAACCAGCCCTGGTGGTGAGACCTTACATTTTTCTTAATCCAATCTTTACCAATTTTTGATTGCATTTTTACATAAATCCTGCATAATCATAATCAAGTGAAGCAATCGAAAACTCACGCAGGCTGCACAGGCAAACCAATGAGGTCTTCACCCAACAGGCAAGTTCCGAGATTCAACCTTTCATCTTCTTCCTTCCCTCTGGCTCACAATGAGCCCTCTTCTTCCCGACCGGCGATGGAATTCTCCATCGCCGGTTTGCGTTCAGCGAGGAAAGCATGACACTCACATTGTACTTTGACGGTCTCTTCATGGGCATTCCCAAAAAGAATTGCCCCGCGCATGGCGCCGGTTTCATGTGTTACGGCTGGATTGCCTGGCGGGGCAACCGTATCATTGCGCGCGGACACGGAGGGTATTTGCGCGGCAGGGATGCCAGCAGCAACATTGCCGAGTATCTGGCCTTGATTGAAGGACTGGAAGCCCTGCGCGATATGGGTGTGGAAGGGGAAACCCTCCATATCATCGGGGACGCCAAATCGGTCATTGAGCAAATGGAAGGGGTCGCCTCAGTTCACTCCGACCAGATTCGTCCCTTGCACGAAAAAGCCCAGCGGATTGCGGCTTCCTTCAGCAACCTGAAATGGCGCTGGATACCGCGCAAGCACAATCGCGAAGCCGATGCCCTCACCCGCCGCGCGCTGCGTCAAATCCGCTCCAATCCGGGCAGTTATTCAGCTGCGCTGGAAGCCATCAACCCGGCGCTGCCCGGCAGCCGCCCAACGCGCAAATTCTGGCCGGTGCTGGATTTGCGGATTTACTGCTGAGCCTGCATTTCCGCAAAGCGCTGAATCTGTTCCTGTTGAACGCGGGTCGGGCGGATAAAAATCCGCACCTGCCGAATTTTCTCCCACGCTGCTTCGGGTGTAAATCCTTCTGCAATCAAGCAGGCGGCCGCCATGGTCGGCGCCCGTCCCACACCTGCCCCGCAGTGAATATAAACCTTACCGCCGTTGGCTTTAATTCTCCGGTAAAAAGCCACACCCGCGTGTAAATCCTGCAAAGATGGTGCATTGTCATCCACCGTCGGCAGGTGAAGGTAATTGGGTAAAGCCAGCCCTAACTGGCGGTCATCAAATTCGGCTCGCATATTAATCACGCCGTTGATTCCCCATCCCTGCAAAATACGCCATCCGCGCCGGCGGAACTGCGCTCCCACAAACAAATGAGGGGTAATCTCGCACTGGGCGCGGAGTGGACGATCCAGAACCACCCGATTGAACACGTTGAACATCCACCACAGGGTAGCCTTTACCCCCTGAGTAACCAGGCGAATGCGAAATAGACGCACAAATTTGACAAAAGTCAGGCTCGCTTCGCGGTCGGCTTTACCTTCGATCTCCACCATTCAACTCCCGATTCATATTCAATGTCGGGATTGTATCTATAAGCCGGGCGGAAATCAAGTTAACATTCCATTAAGCCGTGTGGGTCTGTCGGTACAATGCTTCCAGCCCGGCGGCATCCAGAAACCCATCCGCAGCCGATACCGCCCCAATTTTGTAGGAAGCAAAAACGACTGCCTTTTGCAGCGCCTCCAGTGCTGAATCTCCCTGAAAAAAGGCGTGCAGGAAAGCGGAGAACAACGCATCGCCTGCCCCAATTGTGTTTCGCACCGGGCGGGTGCTCACCGCCGGGATGTGCTCCACTTCCTCCCGACCGCGTTCCGCCAGCAGGCAGCCCCGGCTGCCCAATCCAATCACTATGATTCTGGCGGGATAGCGGTCGCGCACAACCTGGATCCACTCCTCCGGCGGGAGGGGTAATTTTTCATGACTCATGAAGAGAATATCGGCAAACTGCATAAAATCGCGGTTGTAATCATCCTCAAGGTCACTGACGGCGTGAACATCGGTTGCGATTGGCTTACCCAGCCGGCGCGCCTTGACCAGCAGCGGACGCGAGAAGTTGATGTTGCACAGCACAGCCACATCGCAGGCGCTCAAGGCATGCTCCGCCTCCGCCGGCGGATAAATTTGTTCTTGAATATCCTTCAGGTCGGTGTGAATCTGGCGGTTGCCCTGCGAATCGTACAGGATGACGGATTGAGGGGTTTGTTCCAGTTTTTGCAATACTCCCGCCGAGGGGATTTGATCTTCTCGCAGCGCATTCAATACCAGCTGCCCGGCAGCATCCTTGCCGATCAGGGAAAGGAATTCCACATCATTTCCCAGCCGTGTCAGCGCTTTGGCAAGGTTATAGCCCACCCCCGAAACGCTGGAATGAACCCCAAAAAACGGGAAATTAACCGGGTTGTATTCCAGCGGGAAGCACTCAATCCGCAGGGTCGTTTCAATGTTGATGAGACCCGATACCAGAAAACGCGTCATACACAATCGGCTTATACCACCGTTTCCACGATGCGGGTCAGCACATGGCGCTCGACCTGGGCATCGTTGTGGGGTGTCGGCACATCCCGGAACAGATACCAGTCCTCGACATGCTCAATGAAGCCCTGTGGTGGAATCGTTTGCAAAGGGCCCAACGTTTCCAGTTCCAAAAAACGCTCGTTGGTGAACACTTCAACATTGCAGCCCAAATCGGGATACAGCGCTCCACTTTCAACCGCGAAACGTTTGATGAACAAATGGCCGCGGCGGGCATAGGCGCACCAGCCGCCGGGGATGAAAGCCCCAATCTTCTGGGCAATTTTAATCAAGGGGTCTTGCCGCACCAGGATGTACTGACGCCCCCAAATCAAACGCGAATCGCTCAGGTCGGTATACGGCCACAACGCAAAGGAATTCACCGGCAGCAGAGCGGCCGGGTCGGTGTGCGCCAGGCGCGGCGGCAGCGGCAGAATTGCCGTACCGCCCGGCAGCATCACCGAAAGCGCCCATGGGGCAAGCCGCACTTCCCACAGGCTGCGGTTGTACAACCGGTGAATCACCCGCACATGAGTCCCCACCGGCGAAAGGCGGATTTCCATTTCCTTCTGGATGCCGGTGGTGCGCTCAACCGGTTGGATCAGACGCACACCATCCCCCATATCCCGCCATTCCAGCGGTTCGTTATCCGGGTAGTAGGTGCGCGGGTCGGCTTCCGGGGCGTGCCACAGACGATGACCGCCGTACATGCGCCATTTCTCACCGCCTGTTTTGCCCTGCTCTTCTTCCAGCTCGGCAAATTCATTTTCCTCATCAAGGAAGCCATACCGCAAAATCCGCGGCCCAAACTGGGTGGAGATGACCACATCCACCAGTTCATTTTGAAAACGGATACACTCCTGCCAGCCGTTGAACGATACCATCTCCATAGTTGACGCCTGCCTCTTTCTAAAATCCACGGGTATTGCTGAGCGAACTGAGTAAAATACCGCCCACACCCAGACACAAAATTGAAAGACCAACCACAATCAGAATAATGCCGGCAACCAGTTCGGCTTTGCTGATGAGCCGGGTTTCCAATACCGCCTCGGCCGGATTTTGAGGGTTGTAATACACCCTTACCAGCTTTCCCTCCGGATAACCGGTGATCTGCTGTTCAACCTTTTTCCGGTTGCTGATGGCTATCTTCGATCCCACTCCCATTCGATCGCTGGTATAAGTGACGCCCTCCACCTGATATTCAAAACGCACAACCGGAGCAAAGGTCGAGGTCGTGTGACCATCCTCATCTTCACTTTCATGCTCGCTGATGCGCGACTCAATCACCCGTCCGCTGGTCGTTGGCCAGTTTACGCTCTGTTGGGCTTTCTGCTTGTTCTGTTGATAACGGAGAATTAACCAGACCCCTATGGCGGCAAAGATTAGAAAAAGAGCACCGATACAAACAACACCGAAAAGCATGCTACCCATGGACGACCCCTCCCGTAATCAAGAATTCCTTTTCATTATACATAACTTTATAACGGGAAAGACCGTTCCACAGGACCTGCTTTTCAACCGCTCTCAACCAGCAATTGTCCCGGGTCTTCGAGCATTTGTTTGATGCGCACCAGAAATTGTACCGCCTCGCGGCCGTCTACGATGCGGTGATCATAACTCAACGCCAGATACATCATCGGGCAGATGACCACCTGCCCATTGACCGCTACCGGCCGTTCCTGAATGCGGTGCATACCCAGGATGCCAACCTGCGGTGGGTTGAGAATCGGCGTACTCAGCAGCGAGCCGAACACGCCACCGTTGGTAATGGTAAATGTGCCGCCGCGCAAATCATCCAGGGTGAGCGTTCCTTCGCCCGCTTTGCGGACAAACTCGCCAATCTTGCGTTCGATCTCGGCAAAACTCAGGTTTTGGGCGTCCCGCAGCACGGGCACAACCAAGCCCTCCGCATCCCCCACCGCAATGCCGATGTCATAGTAATATTTCCGCACAATTTCGTTACCCTGAATCTCGGCATTCAGGTTGGGAAACTCGCGCAGGGCGGCAATGCTGGCTTTGACAAAAAAGGACATGAAACCCAAATCTACCCCGTGGCGTTTGTGGAAGGCTTCGCGGTAGCGTTTGCGTAGAGCGATGATCTCGCTCATGTCCGCCTCGTTGAAGGTGGTCAGCATGGCGGCGGTCTGCTGGGCTTCCACCAGCCGGCGGGCAATCGTTTGACGGCGGCGGCTCATGCGGATGCGCTCCTCACGCCGTTCTCCGGTCAAGGCTGGCTCGATTGGCGGCGCAGGTTGAATCGGCCGGGCAGGCGTTTTGGGCGGTTCGGCGGGTTTCACCGACTCGCCTGCAGCAGACTTCTGACGGCTGAGGTAGTTCAACACATCCTCGCGGGTGATTCTGCCGCCTGCTCCACTGCCGCTCACTTCCTGAAGGGGCACACCTTCCTTTTCGGCAATTTTCCGCGCCAGCGGGGTTGCGGCTGATGAGGGCATATCTTCCTTTTCAGTTGGTAATTCGGGCTGTTGTGCGGCGGTCTGCTGCGGGGCAGCCAGCGGCTGAGGCATGTCCGCTGGCGCAATCATGCCCAACACCTCCCCCACCCCCACCGTTTCACCGGCCTGCTTCTCGATGCGGGTCAGCACACCATCCACCGGCGCGCTCACCTCCAGGTTGATTTTGTCCGTTTCCAGCTCCAGCAGCACTTCACCGGCGCGCACCACCTCGCCCTCTTTTTTCAACCAGCGTCCAATCGTGCCTTCCAGAATGGATTCGCCCATTTCGGGGACTTTGACCGGTATGCTCATCTACTCCTCCTCTTGCGGGTTTGCTGAAAATGCGCGGGAAATCAACCGCTGCTGATTGTAGAGATGCAGGGCGTTCGACCCTTCTGCCGGGCTGGCGCTGCGCGGGCGGCCGATGACCTGCAGCGGCTTGCCCCAAACCTCCTCAATAAACGGACGCACAAACTCCCACGCGCCCATGTTTTGCGGTTCTTCCTGCACCCAGCGCACTTCCTGCAAATTGGGATAACGCTGTAAAAGCGCGCCAAGCGGTTGCGACGGGAAAGGCGCCAGTTGTTCCACCCGCACGATCGCCGTTTGCGGATTTTGACGGCGCACTTCACTGACCGTGAGGTCTACCGCAACCTTACCACTGCACAGCAGGACGCGCTCCACCTGTTCAGGCGGGGTGCTATCCGCCAACAGGGCTTGAAATCCACCCTGCGTAAAATCCACCGCCGCCGAGGCCACCAGCGGATGACGCAGCAAACTCTTGGGGGTCATCACCACCAGCGGCAAAGGGGATTGTTGAATGAGGCGCGCCTGTCGGCGCAACAGGTGAAAATACTGAGCGGCTGTGGTACAGTTGACCACTTGCAGGTTTTCATCGGCATACAGGTTGAGAAACCGCTCAAGGCGGCCGCTGGAATGATCCGGCCCCTGCCCCTCGAAGCCGTGCGGCAGCAGCAGCACCAACCCGGGTTTCAGCAGCCATTTGGCGCGCGCCGTGGTGATAAATTCATCCACCATTACCTGCGCGCCGTTGATGAAGTCACCATACTGCGCTTCCCAGATGACCAGCCGTTCGGGGGCTTGAATGCTGTAGCCGTACTCAAAGCCCAACGCAGCCAGCTCCGAAAGCGGGCTGTTGTGAATTTCAAAGGATGCCATTGCCTGAGGTAAATTTTGCAATGGAATGTAGCGTTCACCGCTTTGATGGTCAAACAAGGCGGCATGGCGCTGGCTGAAGGTGCCGCGCAGCACATCCTGCCCGGTCATCCGAATAGAGATGCCCTCTTCAAGAATTGAGGCAAACGCCAGTTCTTCGGCCTGCGCCCAGTCAATCGCCGGCCAGTGAATATCCTCCAGCCATTTGTTGCGCCGCTCACGCGCTTTGGTCAGCTTGGGATGCAGGTGAAAATTCTCCGGAAGTTGCTGCAAAGCAAGGCTGAGGTCTTGCAGCCTTTCAAGAGAGATGGCGGTTTCCATGCCGTTCAAATCCGGCTGGTCCGGCGTTGAAAAATCGGCCGGCCCATTCAGCGCGGCGTTCACATCCAGACCGGTCAGAATATCCTGCAGCCGTTGTTCACAGCCGAGGATCATTTCTTCTTCCAGCAAGGGGGTCAGTTCGCCCATTTCGATCAGCCGCTGCGCCCACTGCCTGCGGACAGTTGGGTGCTGCTCGATAATGGCATACAGGCGCGGCTGGGTGAAAGAAGGCTCGTCCCCCTCGTTATGTCCGTGCCGGCGGTATCCAATCAGGTCAATCACAAAATCGCGGTGAAAACGCTGGCGGTAAGCCCATGCCAGGCGCACTGCTAAAAGACAGGCCAGCGGATCATCGGCATTGACATGCACAATCGGCACGCGGAAGCCTTTAGCCAGATCACTGGCAAAAATGGTGCTGCGCCCATCTTTCGGGTCGGTGGTGAAACCCAACTGGTTGTTGGTGATGATGTGGATGGTGCCGCCGGTGTGATAACCTTCCAGTTTATACAGGTTGAAGGTTTCGGCAACCACCCCCTGCCCGGGGAAGGCCGCGTCGCCATGAATCAAAACCGGCAGAGCCGCCAGCGGGTCGAATTGCGGTGGGCCGGGCTGGTGGGGCTGGCTGCCAGCCGCGCGCGCCATTCCCTCCACCACCGGATTGACCGCTTCCAGATGACTGGGGTTGGGTACCAGCGTGATTTCGATACACGCCGCGCATTCATCCCCTGCGGCTTGCCTCCCACCAAGGTGATACTTGACATCCCCGCTGTACCCCAGCGCGTCATCGCTGCGCAGGCGGCGTTCCAACGGGTCTTTGAACTCAGCCAGGATGCTCTCGTAGGGCATTCCCAGCACATGCGCCAGCACATTCAAACGTCCGCGGTGTGCCATGCCCATCAACACATGCCGCATCCCGCCTTCCCCCGCCAGCCGGATCAATTCATCCAGCATCGGCACCAGCATATCCACACCTTCAATGGAGAAGCGGGTCTTACCCGGGAAAGCGCGTTGTAAAAACCGCTCAAACACCTCCACTTCGGTCAGGCGTTCCAACAACGCAATCCGCTCTTCGGTTGTCCATTGGGGCTGGTAGCGTTCTTCTTCAACGGCCTGCCGCAGCCAGTTGCGTTCCTCCGGGGCACGGATTTGCAAATAATCGTGGCCAATGGTTCCGCTGTACAATGAACGCAGCCGCTGAATGGCTTGCCGGGCGTTCTGGCTGCGTTGAACACCCACCTCCCCCACCAGACTGGCCGGCAGTGCCGATAATTCCTCAACCGTCAGCCCGTAGGTGGCTTCGTTCAGCCATGGGTCGCCGGGCGGCTGCGAACCCAGCGGGTCTAAACGGGCGTTGAAGTGTCCGTATTGGCGGATGGACTCGGCCAGACGCCCCACCGCCACTGCCTTTTCCAGTGAAAACCCTTCCTCGTCGGCAGCAGGCAGATGAGATACTTTAGCCTTCCCATCATCCGTGGGTGGAAAGCGGTCAAAAAAAGCGCGCAGGTTTTCATCAACGGCAAGCGGATCCTCGCAATATTTTTCGTATAAATCCTGTAAATAGGCCTGATTGTATCCGCTAAATTCTTGCCAGTCCATGCTGCCTTCTCCCTTTGCCTGCCGGCTTGATTCATCCTAATCTTACCGGTCGTGACTGGCGGCTGTCAACCGAACTCGCATGAATTGAATAAGGTTGCACAACCGTTCGGCTTGCTGAAAGCTCAACGCTCGGCTTGAATGCGGACCACTTTTCCGCGGCTGTTGACATCCAGAATCCAACGGCTGCCGAGTTGCGCCTGCTGGAAGAGGGACAAATCGCCGGTTTCATAGGTGTAGGTTTCACCATCGGCACGAAAGATAATTTGATACACTGCCTGCTGAGAACCAATCCGCTGATCGCTGCCCAATTGCGGTTGAGGGAAGACCGGATTTCGGTCAGAACCGCTCAACGTCAAAACATCCGCTTCGCTCCAATCCAGAATGGAATAACGACAGTATTCGGCATAGACCTGATAAACACAGTCCTGCACCACCTCGCCAAAACCGGTGCCCTGATCCACGGTGTAGGGTGTACCGCACACTTCGGTTGCCACCGGCTGGGGTTCGTCCGAAGTGAAGGCATAGCGGTATTCACAGCTGAGTACTTGCGCAGCAGACGGCAGATTTTCGCGCCAATCGGCGCGCTCCACGGGCTGTAAAGCCTCCACCACCAGACGGGTCTGCCAGACGGCGGACTCAACCGTCCCGACCACTTCACTGGTGCGGTTGAATACCCCACTGATGGCCAGCAGGCAGCCGATCACCGCCACGATGACAACCGCAACAGCCACCATCAAACCGGTGCGCGAACGGGCTTTAGGCGGGGCAGCGGCCGGCGCAGGCGGCGGAGTTTTGGACAGCGGCGCGCCGCAGCTACGGCAATAACGGGCAGCCGCCGGGTTGAGCGAACCGCATGCCGGGCAGGCCACATTTTCAACAGGTGCGGTTGAAAAAGCCCCAACCACCTCACCGGTCTTGCGCTGAGTGCCCTCTTTCAAATCTGCGCCGCATTGACGGCAGGTTTCGGCATCCGCCGGGTTGCGGGTGCCGCAAAAACCGCAGTGAATATCCGGTTTTTGCGCGGCAATTTTTTGGGCTTCCCCGCCGGTAATCAATTCCTGTTCAAGGGGTTGTTCAAATTTCACATCTTCCGGCTGCGGCGCACCGCAGCCAAGACAAACCTTTTCCACACCCGGGTTGCGGGTTGCACAACGCGGACAGGTCCATTCGAGTTGAGTAAAGCCGAGCGATTTTCGCGCCACAGTTGCTTCTCCTGATATTTTTGATCAATCGGTTCAACCATTTAAGTTTACCTAAGTTTTGAGTTTTCACCCAACCGGTTTAAGTAATCATCTTCACCCCATCCTCCTGACGAACCGGAGTATAATCTCGAAGGGAGGGACACCATGCAACTGATCAAAACTTTATTGAATACTTTACCCGCCGAACCCGTCCCGCTGCGCAAGGTCATCATGGGGGTGAACTGGACGGCCGTTTGCAGCCAGAGCTGTGGACTGGCGGCCACATTGCGCTACGAAGGCGAACATGGCAGCCACCGCATCCGCGATGTGGGCAGCCTTCATCAAAAATCGGCTCAGGAACTGGCCGGCTGGCTGGAATCGGACAACCCGCTGGAAGCCAGTCTGGGGCTGGCGGCATTGAATTCGCTGCTGCCCCCGCCTGCGGCTGCATTGCTGACCGAAATCAACGCTTTTGACCTGCTGCAACAAATGGCTGCGGGTAAAACCATCGTCATGGTCGGCCACTTCCCACAGGTTGATAAACTGCGTCAGGGCGGGGCGCGCGTGCTGGTGCTGGAAAAACAGCCACACGGCAGCGATTTGCCCGCCGAAGCCGCCCCGGACGTAGTCCCGCTGGCGGACATTCTCGCAATTACCGCCACCACCCTCATTAACCACACCCTGGAAGACTTGCTGGGCTGGCGCAATCCGAAGGCGCTGGTCATGCTGTTGGGGCCGAGCACACCGCTCACCCCACTCCTGTTTGATTTTGGCGTTCATCTGCTCTCCGGCACGCAAATTGTGGATGAGGAAGCCGCTCTGCTCACCATTCAGCAGGGAGCTGCCTTCCCGCAGGTCAAAGGCACCCGTCTGGTCACCATGAGCCGACTTCCGCGCTGAAATCCGAAAATTTTCGCAACTTTTTTGACACCTCCCTCGTAAATACTCTATGGAGGTAGTTAACCATGCAAACCAAACGTTTATTTCGTAGTCGTCAGGAAAGAATGCTGGGCGGTGTTTGTGGCGGCCTGGCAGAATATTTAGGACTGGATCCCACTGTCGTACGGTTGGTGTTCCTGCTGTTGTTTTTCCTCGGTGGTCAGGGGCTGCTGGTTTACCTGATCATGTGGCTGATCGTCCCCGAAGAGCCGCTCTAAAAACTTTCCAAATGGCTGTGGCGCTCAATACATCCTGCCACAGCCATCTAACTCAAAGGCAGGTGTACGGATGAATCAGAAAGCATACCGTTCTTTATTCTGGCCCATTTTGTTGATTGGCGTTGGGCTCATCTGGCTGCTGAGCAACCTCGGTGTTATTCCACGGGAGAACTTTGCCATGTTGAGCAGCCTGTGGCCGTTGATTTTAATTGTCATCGGGCTGGATTTACTGTTCGGGCGTCAATCCCCACTGCTGGGAGCTGTGGTTGGGTTGGTTGCGGTCGGCATCGCTGTTGTCGTGCTGATTGCCGGCCCGGCTTTAGGGCTTTCTACCGCTGGAATTTTGCGCCACGAGTCGCTACGCGAACCCCTGAGTGAGACAACCCAGGCCGAAATCACCCTCAATTTGAGCAGCCAGCCCGCCCGCATCTATCCGCTGAGCAATTCCACCAATCTTTTCGAGGCGGAAATTGATTATTTTGGTGAATTGCGTTTCACTTCAAGCGGCACCCGGCTGCGCCGCATTCGGCTGGAACGCTTCCAGCCAAATCCGTCCTTCAGTTTCTCCCCCGACCCCACCGCCCGCTGGGAGATCGGCTTGACCCCTCAAATTCCACTCGCCTTGAGGATTGACGCATCCTCCGGTTCGGTTGATCTCAATCTTGCCAGCCTGCAATTGACTGATTTACAGATAAACCAGGCCTCCGGCAGAATGGAGATCGAACTGCCCGAAAACAGCACAGCCTATACCGCGCGCATCGAAGGCGGTTCCGGCAGTCTGCAAATCAACCTGCCCCGCGAGGCCAACCTGACCTTGCGGTTAGATGGCAAAAGCGGGGCAATCCGCATTGCTGCTCCTCCCGAACTTCCTTTAAGGGTGGAAATCCGCGACTCTGGTTCGGGGAATGTCTCCCTGCCCGACTGGTTGCAGCGCATCTCCGGACGGGACAAAGAGGGCGTGTGGGAAAGCGCGTCCTATTCCAGCGCGGCTCAGCGTGTACTCATCATTTGTGAAGATTTAGGTTCGGGCTCATTCACCGTTCGCTGAGAATGAATCAGCGCCTGATCAAAGACGGCTGGATATCCATAGAAAACGCCAGCCGTCTTTGATTTAACATCAATTCGGGATAAATCATTTTTACATCAACTTTCGAGTCTCGTCCCCCTCCCGCCTCCCCCAAAATCGCAGGCGCGATTTTGGGGGAGGTGCAGGCATATGCGCTAACTTAAGCTAAAAAGAGAAC